>Ga0153924_1000121_pt1 | contig 53727 bp, 58 predicted proteins | sample TSNJ008MetaG_FD_104709 | JGI IMG/M metagenome (GOLD analysis project Ga0153924, IMG submission 104709) | Attine ant fungus gardens microbial communities from New Jersey, USA - TSNJ008 MetaG | ecosystem: Host-associated > Fungi > Mycelium > Unclassified | place: USA: New Jersey, Wharton State...
CGTGATAACCTTACCCTGTGGACTTCGGATATGCAGGAGGCTGCTGACAAGGATGAGGGTGGTGAAGTGAACCCGGAAGAGTAGATTTGTTTTCTTTACATGCTATTAGCGACAGGTAGTCGCGTTTTTTCATTTTGTAATGCATTCATGTCGTTATTGCACAGTCAATTTGTATGGGTTGTCATGGTTAATGTCTTGTGTGTCTATGTTATTGGCAATGTTGTTAGATGATTTGAGATGGTGACTAAATGGATTCTCGTCAACATGTCCTAATAATAAAACTACAACTAGAGATATATATCTCAGACGTCTCGCAATATATGGCAGACGGCTAATATGTATTCCCTAGAATTATAGATATCTACAAGATCTTGTAAGTACTTAGTAGATAACAATGGAAATTATGGTCTCACATCTCACAACATGACAGATGGCCAAGGTTGGGAAGGTGCAATCCATGGCACATATGTGTGTGACCTCTCCATATTGGTTGACTGGGTAAAATGAGTCGCTAAAAATGATGACAAGGAATGGAAAATTTGGAAGCAATCAGGGTACAATAAAAGAGACCACAATCACTGCAACATTGAGAACAAAGTGGCTGGATCAAAAGAAATTTGCCAAGTCGTTACTGGATATGCTTCAAGACACTTGCACCTTGTACATATAGCTGTTGGTATTTTTGTTGCGATCGCACAACACAAACAGGTGCATGATTGTCCCTTGTAGCATGCTGTTCATATTTAAAATACTACGTGGATGGTCAATATCCATGTAAAATCTGATATGTCTCAGGTGTCAAACCTTTCCAGTTGCCCTTATGCTTACTAGACTTCTAGTTGTGGAGATATGGCTAAATGAAGTTTACAATAAGACGATAACAATGCACTCATCATGTGCATTGCACTGGCTTGCATGAACTATATCCAAATCTCAAATCTCAAGAGATTGGGTCATTTTCAACACGGTCTGAGCCGTTGCTCAAAATACAAGCACATTTTCTAACATATAATATAGATTGATGGTGATTAGGTAATTGCCAATTCTCTGGCGTGGTACGATGGCATCAAAAATGATCGGTAATATAGTTGTGACAGCTTCGAGCATCATCTGGATCCTCCAGCATGCCTGGGGAACGAGAACAACCTGTTCAACAGAGTCAAGCGACAGGAACTCGTGAAGAGTCTTCAGCCTTCAAGAACGTCGTTAGAATACTTCAGGTATGCTGCTTTTTACAAATGGACCAGACATCAATATGATACATCATTTTAGCAAATTTTTTTTGCGTACGCGTTGTCGCAATTGAGTGCGTACATATCTGATTACTCCTGTTAACACTATGTTTTATGTTTTGTGCCCTGGCTAGTTGGTAAATTCTTCTTACCATTAACCCCGCCCGCTGCAAGCAAGCCATCCTCTAGTCCAGGCACAATCGGAAACACGCCCGAAACAAACCCTTGGTTAAGGCCACCAACTGAGGTTCTTCCATCATGGCCACTTAACCTGGCGCTTGACATGCATGTTTACTTGTCTACGTCACCGCGTGGGGATGTATTCTCGAAAGGCACTGTATCGTCACGAAGGGATGAAGCGGCAGGTTTACCACACTTTGTTTGGAAGGATATCACGTTTGGTGACTGGAGTGATATCCGCATGGTGAACTATGACATCAAGTTTCCTGAGGTGTGTTGTATCTTTATCTCGTCGTATCAGTCTTTGATTGTTTTCCCACTAGTTCGTGCTTAACAACGGGACATTGTGGGTAGACATCTTTTTGACACGAAATGGAGCAAACCCCAATCCGTATCATAATAAATCCAATCCTAAGGACATTCACCACGTCCGAAAACGTTCGTTATCTCTAATTTTTCCAAGTGTATACCGGTTGAATAAAGCTTCCAACTGTAGTGCTGACGCCTTATATGGCGAAGATTAAGACCAGGAAGGAAAAGAACTTGCTTTCGAACAAGGAAGAAGAAGAGCCGGAGGAAGACATCCCCGAGGTGATTTCAAATATCCAAGGTACCCGAGGACCTACTGATCTAGTTATAGACAAATGTAATCGTGCCGCATTGGCATAAGGTAATAACCTTCAAATCCGGAAAATATGCATCCAACATCAATTTCTGGTAGAATATAACGCTGGCGTTGATTTCTGACAACACCAAGGTGCCCTATGCTAGCCTCGCACCGGTGGTGAGGGAACGTGAGTATACGTAAATCTTGAGGAGCCTTGATTTCAAGACTGTGTTGACAGATATCCACTTGGTCGAAAATGAGCGCGACGATACCGGAACTAAAGGCTTCTACAAACCCATAATATTTTCGAATGAGTTTTGGCATCTACGATCACAATATGTGGAAATCAATCAAACGACACCCACTTTTCCTCTTGAAATTACTTTTCAGCCTATGTCGTTTTTCAAATTCCAGCTCTTTGCCTCAATGACTGCTGGTTTCAATGAAGCTGCCAAACAACAAGGCACGGGCGCAGCGTCGGAACTTGATGAAATCAAACGGATGTTGATTGAGACAAACCCATGGTTCCTCGGTTTGACCGGTCTTGTGAGTGTGCTTCATGTTGTGTAAGTATCGCCCTTTGATTGGCACGGAGCAAAAATTGACACAAGAATCACATCTTCATCATAAAAGCTTTGAGATGTTGGCGTTCAAGTCGGATGTATCCCATTGGCGGGAAAAGAAAGAAATGGTTGGCGTCTCAATTCGGTATGTATCCGGAGATCTCCTTTCCTCCCTTGTCGGATGAATTGACTTATTTTGATACTAGGACGGTGTGTAAATTCATATTGTGGTCGACGAGGTGAAGCATTTATCGTCAGAGCAGATATTTACCAACGTATTCGTGCAAGTCGTTGTCCTTCTCTATCTCATCGACAACAATGAGAACACAAGCTGGATGATTCTTATGGGGTCCGGCATTGGAGTGGTCATAGAAGCTTGGAAGGTCTGTACTTTACCCTTTCCGTTAACCCAAAGGGCTCATGTGATGAAATCAGATCACGAAAGCTGTTGACATCAAAGTAGTCCCCGCACTTGGGGGCTCATTGTTGCCATACAAGCTCGATATTAAAGGTGTGTTTCGCTGCTCATATAGAGCTTTTCATATTCTAATCAGCTCTAGATAAGCATCTCCTGAGCGAAGACGAGAAGAAAACCCAAGAGTGAGTCCATTCAGTGCTCCTACTTCTGCACGAACTGTATCCTGGCTTGATGACCATAGATTTGACCGACTGGCATTCCGCTACGTGTCATATGTGGCTATACCACTGCTGATTGCTTATACCGGATACTCTTTGGTATACGAGCCACACAGAGGGTGGTACAGTTTTATCATTTCGACGTTGACATCCTTTGTCTATATGTTCGGGTTTGTGCGTTCCTGTGGGATTTCACACTGGAAAAGCACATGGACTCATCTATATTCTCCAGGCGCAGCTCGTCCCTCAGCTGATCATCAATTATAAACTCAAGGTTCGCCGTAGGACTTTTTTTCCTCACATGGGATTGAGTCATGACAGGCTTGACAGAGTGTGGCACATATGCCTATGAAAGCAATGATATACAAATCGCTCTCTACCGTGGTAGATGATCTTTTTGCGTAAGAGCATTTCATCTATTTTCTGTTAGTCGTTATCATGGTTTGCAGCTTTTGCATCAAGATGCCATTTTTACATCGGCTTACTTGCTTCCGGTGAGCATGGCTCCTCATTGATAGATAGTTACTGATTGCAGCCGCCTAGGGATGACGTGGTGTTCCTTGTCTTCTTGTATCAGGTGAGGATATCCGTGCTTGTGCACCGCAGCAGGAGAGGCTGAGCCGCGGTTTTAAGCGATGGATTTACCGTGTTGATCCCAAGCGGGTTAACGAATATGGACAAGTGATGACCACTGTTGTCGATGTGGCAGAGAACGAATCCAAAAAGGACAGGTGACTGAGGAGTGAGACGCCACGCCCTTGATAGTGTATGTGTAGTGTGGGAGTTTACCTAGCCTGTACATAGACCATTGACTGTTTCGGTTAATTGCATTTTCGGCTCTATACAGTCAACGGCCAGCCGTTTTTTTCCGTCTGACTCAGACCCATATTTTCTTCATAGCCACCATGGCATCTACGACCCCTCCTCCGCAATCTTTTGCCTGCAAGTGTCTCAATGTTCGGTTGACAAGTGCGAGTCCTCCGTCGTCCGACTCGGATGATACGACATTTTTCAGAATTAATGTAGGCGACGACGGCATTCAAGTGGTACGTACATCATCCCCGCCGGTTGGACGCAGATTCTGATGTCCATTTATTTAGGCACATCCCCAATTGACACTCAGAGTCAAGTCGCGGGGCGAAATTATATCTGGCTCGACCAGGTCTCGATTTACCACATTAAAATGTCTCATTTGCGACCTCCTTGTCTACCGTGTGCATCAAGTCATTTCCTCTGAAGTTGAGGCAAACGATCTCCCCTTGGTTCCAAGTAATGTCTGGGCAGAACAGGAGATTATGAAGAGCCTTAGCGGGTGGATCGAGGTACACAAGGACTGTTTGGTGAGTCATCTACCTTGTCATGCCAGGTTGTCTAGTATGCATGCCTGCCCAAGGGATGATTGCTTGGGCGTGTTTTTACTGGGTCTTTCAATGCCTGAATATTCATTTCAAAGCTACCATGTTGACTAGAATACCTTTACCAGAGCAATGAAGCGATTGCTGAGACAGCGTCATCAAAAGAATATTCTAGCCTTTTCTCTCTTGTCCTACCATCTCCATCCGACAAGACGCCCGCTTCATCAGCAAACCTGATTTCCCCCGAATCTGCTGCACCAACAGCTACTCCTGCCATCCCTGAATCTTACCTCAGCCAACTACCACCTCTGCTTCCACCACCACCTTTTACCCCATCACATCCTGTTTTCCTTCATATTCTTTCCATAGCTGAACAAGACTCCCAGAACATTCGAGCAGCTGCGAACGAAGAACTCACCAGAATTGTAAGAGCTAAAGTAGCCGAAGTTCAAGAGAAAGAGGCTGAACTCAGGGAACAACTTGAACGAATTTGGCTCAAGTTCAAGTCTGGTACAGAGAAAACTCAACAGGAGCGACCACCTTCGTCAACTGTAACATGGTCATCACCTGTAACCAACAATCACCGGAGCAGTGGCGTCAGAGCGCCTGTCTGTATTCCTGGCTTCGAACCTGTCTCTATCACAGCTCCACCACAAACCACGCTGCCTCCACCACGAAAGTCATGGCTTTCGCAATCTATTGCAAAGTCCTCCCACCTGCATCAGGCGATGGTTGACAAGACTTTACCTACGAACAGCCCCGAAGGCATGTCTGTGCGCTCGGAATCGCTGACTCTGGTCCCTAACTCAGCTGATGAACGGGAATCCACAAGTGTTCTTCAATTCAGGCGCAGAGTGGATGAAACCATTAATACAACAGCAAGTTACCAGTACTTTCGGAGCATCGAAAACGAGTTACATCGACATAGGCAGGAACGTGTATCCGAATCGGCACCGGATCACAATGAGACAATGGGAATGCTTGTCCCATCGCCACATGCGGCAAATGATGGATCTTCAGCTGCTGCCAGCGGCACCAATGGGAATGCGAAGGGTAAGGATAAAGAAGACAAAAGAATCAAGAGCAAGGACAAGCATGTTCGCTTCGTTCAAAACTCCACTAAACAAGCTAGGGATTCGAGCTCTAGGAAATCTCAAAGCTCAAACAAATCTGACTCCGGAGGTGAGTTGAACTCATGCTATTTGTGCTAAAGCCTTCAGCTGACATCATCTTGATAGAAATGGTCTTTGATCTTGATGACGACGTGGGTGCAAAAACCCAGCCTAGAGAAGTCCAGCCCCCCTTGCCCCTGCTCGATCCACCGGTTGCCCATCAACGGGAGAGAAGGACAAAGCCACAACATACTGTGGGCTTGCCTGCCTCGTTCTTAGCCCTACGACCAGCCTCACTTCCAGCTCCCTCCCATATGCGGTCTGGCAGACTCTCGAATCATGAGGCGTACTCCCACAACATAATGTCGGCGCTACCTCCTTCGGAACCGATATCTAGGATCGACGGAGAAAACAAGGAAGACACAACCGATCAAGAGACAAGCGAAGAGACGACAGATTCGAGCCCTCGACCAACTTCTGATTCAGACACAGATAGCGAAGGTCAGTTCTTTATATATTCTACATTCTATCAAACTAAAATTTCCCATCTCTTAGACTACGGAGAAAGATGCCATCACAACCAATTCGGCTTCTCTAGGTCCCTACCCATCAATGTAGTGCCGCAAAACCGCCATCGCGAAGTTCTCTCTTTAGCATCATATCAGAAAAAACCCTCTACTGAAGGCTCCCATCAAGCATCCATTGTGGCTCCTCCCAGTGGTGTTGGTGCTATGGTACCCAAGAAAGCAATGGCGTCTGTGGCGAGGAAATCTTCATATGTAGAACGAAGCCGGTCCAGGTTCTTGGATCTCGGGAATCTCGACTTTGTTGCTGAGGTTGACGAAGAAGACGAAGAAGAACAGAAGGAGAAAAAAGTTCTTTCGCAAAGTGTTGACGGTGAACGTGGGCGACATCATGCATTCAAGATCCTCCAGGCAAGAGCCGAACTCCCTGAGGAGGGAATGTGGAGGAGTCTTGCATCCTAATTTGAACTTGGAACCTCGAGCACTTCAAGTGTTCATAATCTGCAGTGTTTGCGTTTTTTCTTGAAAGAAAACGAGAACTTGCACAACAGTAATACCAGCCGTTATGGAAACCATTGTTCCGTTTTCATCATTTTTCATCCAAATTAGAAACCATCCGTAGTCACACCCACGCACTCGTACCATATACGGTCGACACCAACTCCCCTTTCTTCATACAGTCGAACGAACAATAGCTGCATTTCTTCAAGAAAACGTTAAAAAAAACCCACAAAACAGGTTTCGAGTTTGCTTGCACGTCTGCTGTTTTCACCAATAGCTATCCTACTTCCTTGAAACTTAATCTCGTGTGTTGTAAGCATACGTAGTTGATGTTGGTATATTTCTCAAGTTTGCAATTGTGTTATATGTGTGATTTCTGCTTCGTTTGTTATCGTTAGCCAACGTACTCAACTAGTCGCGTATGGGTTTATGTCACACGTGTACGATGTCATTACTTTTAGTATTATTCTTGTCATAATGGGAAGTGGGGTTTCAAAGGAGATGTACATGGTACATCCCTTCACTACAAACAGGTTCAAAACCCAGTCCATAGCCAAGAAAAGAATGGAACAAGTAAAACAGATCCTTTCCTTCCATGTTTAATATTTTCTCTCAATTGTCAATAACGTCAGACTTCCCCTCGACTCGACTCTCATCTTTCCCTTCCGGTACTTCCTTCCTTTCCTCCTCCTTTTGCTCTTGACTCAGGCCCCTCTCCTCTTCTTCACATTTGACGCAAGCACAAGCAAACCTCCAACCTTGAATTAACTCCAATCGTCGGCGTCTCCTTGCTTCAAGTACTGTCTCCTGTTCCTTTTCGTTCTCGTGTTGAGAAATATCAACGTATGCGACTGTTACTTCGTCGCCTCTTTTTAAGTCTTGTGTGGCAATCAGATGGAGCTCCGTTGTATTATGTGGGAAAGTCAATGTTGCAGAGGGAATACAAGAGTGATTTGCGTAGGAAGATAGAGTGTAGAGGGCAGAACCAATTTGATGTTGGGTTCCGACAGGGGTACGGGTTCTTTCTACGTCTTCAGGGCGAGCTGTAGACTCGGGCTGTTTTGACAACGATGAACAATAGATAACTAGAAACAAAATGACAAGAGAACAAACCTTATCATCACGTCCACCAACCCCAACAGCATTATAAGCTATTTTACCGAGAAGCGTCGAGTACCTTTCACGTGTTACAAACTGTTCAAGCCCAGGTAATGTCTTCTCAAGTACACCAGCAAGCAACGGTAATTCTCTTCCGTTGGGCTGCATATCCAGAAACCTCAGCTTTTCCATGTGCTCCGCAAGCAAGTAGTCACCACTTGTCGCATCTGTGAAATCATTCTGATCTGATCTTCGTTCCTCCTGCTGTTCTCCAGAAAGTGTTTTTTGGACTTTTGCTACCATTTTGTTGGTTTCAATCATAACTTGCCTCCCAATAAAACGAGCAGCGAGAAGTGGCTGTGATCGTTTTTCGGTTTTGAGATATTCTACAAAATTATTTTGGGCTTTTTTGCGAGCGACATTATCAAGCCCAGAAAGGGCTGGACCAAATTCAGGCGGAAGAGGGGGTTCTTGAGTGAACAGGAGGGAGGTAGATTGAGCTTTGTCGTCCTTGAGACACTGTTCAGAACAGAACGTGCTTCCAAGGGGGTTTTGGGGGAGTTTGTGGGTGGGTGTGGAAGGACCTAAGGAGCGGAAACAGCGCGAGCAATATTTTCCTGAGGCTTCGAGATCGGCATCTAGAACTGCTACAACCGGATATTCCTGTTAGGGGCAAATACTGGTTGAGTGAAATTATGACGAGTGAATGAGTGGCGTATGTACTTTATAGATCATTTCGCCAGCAGGAATGTCCTTGGTGACAACAAGGGTTCCACGGCCGTTGTCACTGGTTTTGATTTTAACATTCATCGAGTGGGGAGGAAAGTATTCATAATAACCTGATTTACCAAACTCAATCTTCGGCCTGAGGGAAGGACTTGGAGATACTCACTAGCACGCCGAATAACGGCCTAAACAGGAAAGCGCACCAAAAAAAAGGGTATATCAGAGCCCGCCATACATAAGAAAGATGATGCAAAAGATAGAATGCGTAGTGAGCAGGAATAGAGCTCATGCGAAGAACGTGCTCAAACAAAGGCATATACGACCAGTCCGAAAAATTCTGAACGAATGCTCATGACGATGTGGGATTGGAAAGTTTATCCCACTCCTGAGAAGACGTCTCAGAGGGTGAACTATTCCTCGAATGACCTGATTCCAAACCACCCCCTTTTGCCTCCCTCTCCTCTTCTAAAGGGGAAGGTATACTTACATCCAAGCTGTGCAAACTAGTGACAATCTAAGACACATGAGATTAAGCATGCTGAGGAGAATCAGGACCAATAAGACAAACCTCATACACGGCCGGAGGAATTGTTTTTTGGTATATAGAAAGGAGTTCTGCCTCGCTCGGGTAGACTTTGAGAGCCATGTAGAATGAAATGGCTGCCGTGAGATAGAATGAGGAACCTAGGGCAGACATGTCAACAGGTAGACCATCTTGCATGTCGGAAGGGCAGACCTCGAGCGAGAAGTTGCTCGCCCATGCCAATGTGAGTCATGAAATATTGTTCCCTCTCCACGGCGCTGGGCGGAGGGTCTTCGCGCGTGGCCTGCTCGTACGCGGCCCTCAGGAGCTGAGGAGTAATGCCACCTTGTGGAATGGCATTGGGAAGAGAAACAGGTGATTGGCTGACTTGCTGTGCCACCGTCTCATCGATACGTTTCTTCTCCTTACCTGGCAAATAATCAGGGAAAACACAGGTGAGTTGGCCGCAACATACGGAGCTTCCTGCGGAATCCAGCATCGTTCCTGCGTCTGTAGTCAAAGTAAATGACATATGCAAGAGCTGCCGTACAAAGAGCGAGTCCAGTGGCAGTCAGCCCAACCCTTGAAATTTTTTCTGGCATTCTGGTGGGCGTCGGCCTGGAAAGCGCGTAACACGCTTACATCATGCTAGTGTGACGGTAACCTCTTTATGGAAAATTACTCCGCCGGCAACTGCCTTGTTGATTTGCCGGTGAAAGATCACGTGATGCTATGTGAGATCTTGTGGATATGCAGCGAGATATGCGGTGCTAGTACATGTCGGGTCTACTTTAGTCCGTACAGTGGGCTGCGAGAAGCGTATCTCAAGCTCCCCAGACAAAACACAGCAGTCACGGGCTGAATATGCGGGGTAGTTTAATATTTTTTGCGCAAGTGTGACACAGACACAAGTGTGACGTTGTCGGTGTGTTCTTGTGCATTCTTTGTTGATCCCGGCTTAGCGGAGCGCCAACACTCTTCACCAACTCCCATCCCAATGAGCGCTTCCTCTGCGCTCGATCCGGCCACCTCATTCATTATCTCTCACTCAGACAGCGCACAGACCACCTCTTCTTCCCTGTCTTCACCATCTACCGTCTCACACGATGCCGTTCTCGACTCCACAGTCGCTCCTGCCTCTCAGCCCGACAACCTCGCCGTCGATCAGCAGTTGCACCAAGACATAAGGCTCGAAGGCACAGAGCCGATGCTCAACGGAGTCAATAGCACAATTGAGCTTGTTGACCATAGTCCTGGGACCATCACCATCGAGGAGGCTGGGAGTGTCGTCGAGGAAACCAATGATTGGATACAGGAGTGTGACTCTATGAAGCGCGTCAAGGTGTGCAACCTTCACTCTATGCTCCGCATTTCTTCTAATCACTTATGGACAAGGTGTACGAGCTTGTAGGTTCACGCTGGGCAGATCAGGGGACCGCGTTCTGCTTGGGGCAGTTCCAGGAGGAAACAGGAGAAGCATTGCTCATTGCTCGCTCGGAACGAGATTTCAACGATGTCATTCTCCGTACCGTAATTCACTCGAACGACGTTTACCAGCGTCAGCAGGGTGTGTCCTTTTCATATCGCCGTAAATTGCTCCCTCTCAGCAATTCATCCACGTGTGCACCCTTGCAGAGACCCTTATCGTATGGACAGAGCCAGATGGAATTGACTATGCACTCAGTTTTCAAGATCCTGAAGGATGTTCTGAAGTTTGGAATTTCATTGCTGAAGTTCAACAACATATGAACAGTGTTGGTGCGTCCCTTTTAACTATATGCGTCTATCTGCGCCTCTTACCATAGTATTCAGAAGAGTCGAATGCTCTATCGTCATCTCCTCTACTCGGAGCCAATGCTTCCATCACGACAACAAATATCATCCGCTCGGGCCATCTTCCTCCACCACAGCTTGGCATAATTTGTGAAATAGAACGAGCAATCAAAGCGCTTGCGCGCACACAGCAGGTTAAAGAACGGATATGTGCATACATCCAGCACGAGGTGAGTCACACTACCCAGAATCCACCATCAATTTTATTCTATGTCTGTGCAACGCCTGTCATTCATGTACCACCTGTCGTCAATACACTCCTTTCTTTCAAGATGCATGTTTGACTTTTATCACCGACGGCTGATGCTGATTCGACTTTCATGTTTGTTTTCTTGTGCTTGCGTTGGGTAACAATAGGAATATATCAAATCATTGACTGAAGTCCTCAATACCGCCGAAGACCTTGAAAGCTTGGAGAATCTCCATGCTCTATGTAGCCTAATGCAGACTATTTGTATGTCCTCCTAGTTTGTTTCTGTACCTACTGAGCTCATATGACGTTATAGTAATGCTTAGTGATCACAATCTGTATCAACACATCCTAGACGATGGTCTATTTTTTGGCGTCCTTGGCATGCTAGAATGTGTGTCTCCATCAACTGTACCTGAATATTGCTGACATTTTCGGCTTTAGACGATCCTGATTTTCCCTCTCACAAAGCTAACTATCGTGAATTCCTGAAACAAGCCACAAAATTCCACCAACCCATCCCTATAGAGGACCCTATTATCCAACGCAAAATTCACCACACCTATCGCCTTCAGTTTCTCAAAGACGTTGTCCTCGCTCGGGCTCTGGATGACTCGACCTTCAATGTTCTCAATTCATGTATTATCTTTAACCAAATCGACATCATTGCACACATCCAGCAAGACCAGTCATTCCTGAAGGAGATTGTACGATTATTTGTAGATGAAGAGGTTTTGACGAGCGGTGCACATCGGTATCAATTACAGTTACAACTGGTTCAGCAACAACAGATGCAACAGAGGCTACAAGGACCTATGGTCATAAACTTACCCCCGGCAGAACAAGAATGCGCAGATACCGATTTGTCTGCCGACTCTGAACCTGGAGTTGTGAATGGTGATCACGCGAAAGCGAAGAACGAGGACGATGGCATGGACGTGGACAACGGTCTCGGGCCCGCCACTCCTTCTGCAACAGAGTCTTCATCTATACCGACGCAATCGGTGGCGGCACAGGCGACGACTACTACCCCATTCTCACTCCTAGTGAACCCACCTCGACCACCCATGAATGAAGTTTTTGCTGTCAATGGTCAAACGCCGCACATTACCATCTCATCCAACTCTCGCTCGGGTGCATACAGTTTTGCTCCTCCCGACAACCTCACGGAAGCCGAAATCAACCGGCGCCGTGAAGTCGTTCTTCTCATTCAGCAACTGTGCATCATGGGTAAAAATGTTCAATTACCCGCACGAATGGCGCTCTTTCGTATCCTCGTTGACAGAGGTATCCTTTTCGCCGTTCAGTGGGCGATGAATCTTTCGGAATCGGTGGAGGTGAACAAACAAATGATATCTGCCGGAGGAGAGATTTTTTCTGCATTACTGGACCATGATCTGAATGGTGTGAGGGCACATGTCTTAAAACAGGTCCTAGCAATCGAGAAGGAGAGAGCTGCAGGAAAGAGGGGAGCGGATAAGGCTGAGACGTTGCTGGAAATGGTTTGTAAGATTATGACCAGGAGTCGGGATCTGGCGGTGCAGAGTCTTGTAGGGGATTCGCTAAAATCATGGATGGATACACCGGTAGGGGATCCACCTGGAATAACTGGCGAAGCTGCACATGTGAGTTAATACGCTCTTGAAATGTCAACATACTCAGGTTTTTCCTCTAGGCTGTCGCGGGGACAAAACTTCCTGCAAGAAAAGATGATACCGGCACTGAACGGTTTTTGGAATATTTTTACAAGGACTGTGTGCATACTCTGTTTAAACCGCTTTTGGAGCTACAGGAATGGAAAAATTGCAAAGATATGTGCTTTTCATACTTCAATTGCCCTTTGTGACTCTGTTCATCTCCTCTTTACAGAAAATGTCTTGGCCTTAACCCGAGAACAAACAAACCGCTATGTCTACTTGTGTGACCTTTTGTACAACATCATCCTGCAACATCATTTCCGAAGTAACTTCTATGTCCTATCGTCAAACAACATCTTATCTCGAATAGCTACGCTTCTCAGAGCTAAGGATAAACATCTTCGGCATGGTGCGTCTATATCAGACTCCCGCGATACTAGTCCGTTTTCGACAGCCAAACACTAATTCATTCCTTTGTGGTTCTTTTTGGTGCCTTTCCTATATAGCTTCATTTCGGATATTCCGGCTATTACTCAAACAGAACAATACTCATATACTCGGATTGATGATGAAACATGATGTGTTGAAGCCTATCCTGGATTTGACTCTGCAAGAGTCGAGGAGGGACAATTTGTTGAGTTGTTCATGTCAGGAATATTTTGAGAGTATGCGTCGGGTGAGTTGTGGGATTTTTGATGGAGTTTAACCATGTCTCACGTGTTGAATCAGGATAATATGAAAGAACTGATTAAATTTTGTATGTTGAAGCACGAGGTAGACATCAGAAAGCTCGCAGAGACATCCTTAGGTAGCCAGCGGTTTGAGTTATTCATACGGCGTTATGAGATGAATAACGAACCACCACCGAAAGAGACCGAACCCGAAAAGTACGTCCGTTTCCTCTATGTTTATCCGCCAATTAACCTTTCACTCGCATTGCTTTTACCCTCATCGATTCAGGCCCGTTGATACCCGTCTTCGTCCAGGCCAAAATCGCTTCCTCGAAGCTGAGGAAGAGGAATATTTCAATGCCGAAGACGACGAAGACGATTCCGTACTTCCTTCCATATCTCAACAATCCCGCATTCCCACTTTCACTAGTGCTCCTGCCAACACCCCGACAAGTGTTTTATCGCCGGACAAGATGATCAACAGCAATCCCAATATCAACCTATTGAAACGGAAGCGGCGAGAAGTTGGTGGTAGTGTTGGTCGTACACATCGACCACCTCTAAGGCCCCCTGTGATGAGACCTCTGGTAGATTATGGTGAGGACGAGGATGAAGACGTTGGTTTCCCTTCGGATGCGACGATCAAGATGGAATCGGATAGACCGGGAAGCACGGGACTAACAGGCTCAGGTCCAAAACTTGCGCCCAGTCCGATTCCGAGTACCGCTGGTTTGACTTTAGGTGGCGGCCCACCAAGACGAGTACCGAAAAAGGAAGATGAGGACGATGAAGATGCTATACTTGAATCTCTCGTGCGCGGGCAAACCCCTGCTCCACCTGGTTGGAGACCTGCCCCCGTGCCACGAATGGCATCTCCACCTCGGTTAGGCGAGAAGAGGAGAAGGGGAAATGGAGGTGGTGACGATGACGACGACGACGAACTGTTTTCGCGACTGACCAGAAACAAAAAACAACAGGTCTTTGTGCCTGTTACCGCTTCTCGACAACAACAACAACAACAGAGCAAGACTGGCTTCATGGCCATTGATTCTGCTGCAAGTCGGCAGAAAAATGGCAGCGATCCACTGAAGAAGTTTAAAGTAAAAATTGGGGGGTTTGTGACTGCACGGACTGCACAGACATATAGTGGATCGACGGCAGCTGCAAGTGAGAATGTATTGACACCATCCTCACCATCTCCTGCGCCGACGGTATCAGCCTCTCCATCGCCTGCACCTTCAGATAGTAACACCAAGGATGGAGATACAGGTTGACATCTCTCTGATTTGTGATTCAATTGTTGTTTAATTGTTGTTTTTGCGCTTTGGTTGTTTGTGCTTTTTTTTTCCCTTGCTACTTACTCGACCATGGATATGGTAGGTTAAAGCACAGTCCTTTGTATGTGTGCCACTCATTTGTGTATCGTTTATTGGATAGCTCTTTGTTTTCGGTTGGATTCAATTTTTGACTTTGCTTAATTACTCTCTCTCATTCACCACTTTCACTGACTCTGCTGCAATATCTCTCCCATCAATAGACCCACTGAATGTCAACAACATTGTCTCCAAAAAAATCTCTTTTGAAGCCTAAGTCTGAGCTCACGAATAACGAAGTCAAATGGGTATCAAGTTACGCATCAATAGTATTTAAACAGGAGCATATAGTAGTGTACACAACAGAATTGTGGCAACAGAATTGAAGGAAATATAGACAAAGGATGGCCAACTAACATTCCACCAGAAACAAGTTGCTAGATGAGTCACAAAAAGCGTGAAAAGTGGCTGACAAGGTAATAGTGCAGTATAGAGCAGTATAGAGCAAACGAGACACAACGATGGAGCAATGCGTATATACGGAGAGGGTGTATTACGGCAAGACAATAACAGAGGCAAGAACAATACATGTACAAAAATCAAACCATGATAGTGACAAGCGACTAAAGAACCGGGGGAAGGGGAAGTCAGAAGTCAGAGAACAACCACGTATGATGACGTTATCGATAGATGAACGAACAATCCATACAAAGGAAGAAAAACTCGAGAATTCAATGTGAGACAGAGAAAGAGAGATCTGAAGAGTCAGCGAAAACCGGAAAGTGGGTGCATAGATAAGTTTATTGCTCGAAACATGTTCTGGATCGGAATGTTATCGGAATGTTGTGCGAATTATTGAGTGTTGTGATGTGATGTGTTATGTTATTGCAATGTTATGCATGTAATGGACTGAAGTGAGACGATGGAAAGAGATGTGATGAGGACAGGCGCCCTCTGTAATAGATAGGAGGCAGGTAGAGGAGAGCACTAATAAGTTGTTGTGATGCTGCGATAAAAATAATGAGTTTACTGCTAATGCAATGTTTCATCAGAGACTAAGCTCTGATCGGGTATCGTGTCATGCTGATCCTTCAATCCGAAAGGCAAAAACCCATTTGGCGAAACAGAAGCTCCACCAATGTCACTAGGAATGGTTGTCAGACCATAGGTGAAGGCATTCATGCTGCCAGTCGGGCGCATGAAATTATTGACGGAGGAAGACGATGGAGGACTGGACGGCCCAAGAAAACCAGCTCCACCGACGTGTTGGGATGTGAGGAAGCGAGGAGGGGGTGACGCGAGGAAATTGTTATAAGTATTCCCAGGAGAATTGGGATCCTCTCGGCGAAGAATCATACGATGATGATGAGGTGGTACATTCTCAACATTGTGGACAGCTTGCATATTCTGCAGCTGTTGCTGTTGCAACGCAGGTCCAGTACTGGAAGCACTAGTCGGGGTACGCACACCAAGGGGATTCTTACTGTAAGAGAGACGTATTCCACCTCCTTTGACTAGCCCCTTAAGAGTATTGCCATGGAGGTCAGACATGGCACGGGTGGCAGCATTGACATCCTCGAACTACAAAAATAAGCGTCTAGGCAAATCACAGAACACAAGATTGACACACCTCGACAAAGCACATTGGACCGTTGTGTTTCTGACGGAAACACAGACGGCGATAACCGGGCTGATTTCGGAAAAGTTCCCGAAGGGAGTCCTCCAGATAATCCTGAGGCATGCCAATGGGCGGTGGTGATGTTGGTAAGTTACCAACGTACAAGGTATTGATCTAAACAGCAGGTACGTCAGAATTGCCACTTAACTTTGAATCGGATATCAAGTACATACAGGTGGGTTCTGATCAACGGCATTCTTTGTACTACCTGAACTGGCACCGGATGAGGGAGAGGGTAATTGTGGGGAAACATGGCCATTAACAGCGTTCAAAGCAAGACTATCAACCTTCTGAGAAAGGTCACTCTCAAAACTCTGGCTAACGCTTCCAACAGAACTACAAGTGTCCTCGGAGGGGACCTGACGTGTTGAAGTATCGTCATTCTTGGGCGTCGGTCCATTAGAGTGGTGAACGTCGGAATGCGAGATACTGGAAGGAGGTAGGGATGGAGAAGACGAACGCTGGGAGCCTTCGTGCAACTGCGTAGGAAGCGTTTTGTTGATACTATCCCAAGAGCCAGAAGCATCATCAAAAATTACAGTCTGAGGTGCCTGAGACGAGAAAGCAGCATAACCGAAAGATGGACTGGAGCCTATACTAGAAACAGGACCATTCTCAGTTTCGGGAGGAAGTAGCGAACTGGCGTAACCATTCAACCCCGAGGACTGGCGAGAAGAGCCCATCGCACGAGTGGTATGTAAAGCATCGTAGACAACAGCGTTGGAAGCTCGGGGACGAAGCTTTTTTTCCTCTTCCACAGCACGTTCACGAGGTCCTCTTGTGATTCCCTTAAAATTCATCACGTTCAACGCGACCTCACGACGTCTCATTTCTTCATCTTGATCTCGAGAGGCAAGATGACTGAGACCGACGTTGGAGGTACCAGAAACCTCTTGTTGAGGTTCCCTCCACAAATGGCCCACAGAAGCCAGGGATTCCCTTTCACGGAGGAAAACGGGATCGCCGGAAGGGGCACCAAAAGGCTCTGCTTGAATCGAATTGGGAGGCCCACCATATAGGCCGTAGTTAACCCCAGGGCTCACTGAAAGGGGTGTAGAATGGTTCATTGGCGGGGCGCTGCTGACTGGAATACTGTGATTATTTGTAGTCATGCCGTTGTTTGGAAGAGGACCAACACCACGCTTAGTGTGTAAGTTCTTCTTCGCCATCTCAGCCTTTAGGACAGCCCCCTTTTCGATGTCAATTCTACGGCCTTGAAGCACATCGCGGGCCTCCAGTGCAGCTTCGCGATTTCTGAATTTTGCAAAACCAATTATTTGTTTCCTCGGCGGCGCGTTGGCACCAGGCATATGATAACTCCCTTCGTCTCCGCTCATCGATGCAGACCAGGAAGCCATGGTCCCCTCACGGCCGTCAACAAGAACACCACCCGAATTAACGGTCATCAGATTGTATGGATCACCATGGCCGTTATAATTTGGGAAACTGCGATTGGTAGTTATACCATTATAGGCTGTGTATTCCTTGTTGGGGATCTTCAAAGTGGCTGCCTCGAAACCAGGAGAGAAAGTGAACATATTCTGAAACTCACGCTCCTGGATGCCAAACAATCAGATCTTGTATATCTTATGATATTGCCTTACTGACCTGCATGTCCTCTGGAAACCCAACAACAAAAATTGTTGAAATCTCTTCTTGATTGTTTGCATTGTCTTTGGAGAAAGCATAATTAGCCGACGTGGATGGATTTCCAGCTGGAGCGGTTGTGGGCTGAGTTACATTAGTAGGAATGTGAGGTCCATAAGGAGTTTGTGAATGCATTCCGTTAATAAAAGGAGCACTCTGAGTGAAGGCCGAATGACCTTGTGGGGGTTGAGAGAAGCCTTGTTTCCCGGCACCCTGGTGCGATGGCATCACTCCAGCTGAACCAGTGAAGGTGTCCTGGAAGTTTTTATGCCCTGGACCCAAACCTGAGGCCCGACTCAAATCAAAATTGACCCTGGGATCATGGGAAGAGGGAGACATCAGAGGATTGGAATAACTATCGCTGTTAGGAGGAAAGAATGTGCCGGGCTCGCGGAAAGGGGGTGCTGTAGAGTTAAGTAAAGACTGAGAATTCTGATGGCGAGGTCGGTTGGTATTCGGAAAATTTGTGAACTGTTCTCTCGATAAGTTCAAATTGTTGGGGCAATTGGACTTTGCCCCTGAAAACTGGGAGTGTTTCTTGGAATCAAATTCGCCAGAGAACTCTGAGAAGTGCATGCTAGTATTAGTGCTGTTGTTGAAGAGACTGGAAGCTGAGGAAGAATGCATGTTGTACATATTATCCTGTGCCGTCTTGTTGGAATCAGAATGGTTAGCTTTGTCGGAGGCGGATTCAGGACGTGTAAGGTGGAAATAGGAGGAATATTTAGAAAGATGGAAAGGGACTGATGGGGAACCAGATGAGGAATTCGAAGATGATCCGCACGATGCGGCTACGGGACGGTCTGAGTCAGAAGAGTATGGGATATCGTAGCCTGCGTGCAGGGAAACCAGGAGGGACCTATTGATAAAGTCCTCGTCGGGCTGCAGGGAAGAGATGTGGGCGCTCGTGGGGGTAGCCAGCGTGGACGAAATTGCAGAGGAAAGACTAGATGATATTCTGGCTCCCAAGGAAAGCCGTGAGCATATATGAGGGTTGAGGGCGAGCGACTGAAAGCAGGTGAGAGACTGCGTGCAGTAGAGTCGCTGTGCGTCTAGTAGACTGAATGTGGGAGTTCAACACGCGCAAGAGGAGCTGAGTGAGGGCTAATAACGGCTTGGGCACTGTGTGAGACGACGAGCAAAGAAGGCAAGTCGGCGTGCAGCGTGGCGGCGGCGGTGTGGTGGTCGGAGGATGTGCGATCGAGAGGGTATATGATGAAGGAAGTCGGACGGTCCCGAGTTTGGAGTGTCACATCTAAATCTCATCACACTCAAATTCCAACCCATCCCAAATTCCCACGCACGAGCCATTCAGCAACAAACCCAACTAAAATCACGTGCGCGGCATCTCGGCAGGCCCCCAATTGGTTCTTTCACCTCGCACAGACCACCTGGTGCATCCACTCCACTGTTCGATGGGATCCTACGTTGAACTCGTCCTGCAAGGCCAGCACCTTCTGAAAGATGGTGTTTGCTTCATCCATTGTAGCTCCAAGCAAGGATGATGGGTAGCAGCCAGGCATGTGAGTGGGATGGCCAGAGGTAGAGCAGCATGGTTGAGGTCGGAGGGCAAGCAGTCAACATGGGGTAGGAAGCAAAGCGTGACCTGAGTAGAGCCACTGGCTCGTGGTGCAAAATATAAATATAAAATATATTTCTTTGTGACGACGAGTTTGGTCCGCTCACCCTGGCAATTCCCTTATATCCGAGTCTCCGGCCGGATACCGTGGCATCTTTCATTGTATTCCCCGATGCCTGCCAGCTTATCTACCGATATCCAACCATCAATTTATGAAAAAAGTTGGTAATGATCATGACGTCAGTTGCAACATACAATCAAAACAAGTAAAGTAGCCAGAAAACATAACAACATATAATCAGTCGGTCCAGAGCAGATTATTAATTTAGAACAAATCTACTTGGAGTCCAATCAGCAAGGTCGGCTTACGCCTGAGAACCGAAAAATCAAACACCACACTTACCAGAACACAAGATCAAAATCTTGCTCGAATTTCAATCACGCGACAGCAAATTCGGCCCCATTATTCGAAATCCTCGTCCATAACCAATACCTTACATTTCCGTCCAAAACCCAAAACCTCCCGACCCAATCATCCCAAACCCATCCTTCCTCACCCGCGACCTCCACACCCATTGCAAACGCCACAAGCAACCATAATCCAAATGCACATAAGATCGCCCCAATAAACCTCGACCTCGCACGGGCATCTGCTGACCCTCTTGCTTCATAATATGCATAGGGCAACAATGGCTGGTTGCTCGTGAGCGGCGTTGGTCCATATCCTGCATGATGCACTTGAATAACTGAATGTCCTGGAGAACATGGCCTGTTAGGCATCGACGAAGGTTGCAAACGAGGCGGTGGAGTCCTGATTGCTTGACTACTAGAAATTGATGAGGGCCCTGCCGCGAACTCCGTATATGGAGGTAGGGATACTACGGGTGCTGTAGATAGCGTTACACAACCATGACATTGCGACATAGTCCTCGTGTAGGAAAGATAATATGAGGGAACTCTCGGTGATACAAAAGCCACGTGCGGAAGAGTTCAAACACGAGGCTGAACCTACTCTAGGTCTTCTGGACCTAGCGGTCTGAGATCACACTACCTCGTTAGTGCTGTGTGGTTGCACCGAGTACCGAAAAACAAGCGAAAACCGGTCGTGTGGGTTGAACGTCAGGCGTTGCGAAACCCTGAGCCTTTCCGATCAATGTTTGGAATAGAGACTGGTGCTGTAAAAAAGGTAGAAAACTCGGAGTGGGACAAAATATCTGGAGAATGGGAGGCTGATGAGAGGACCAAATGAGCGTCTGATCTTAGATGTCTATCCCCAAGGACGCTATTTGGTCTCATGTGACTAGTTCCGCTAAATCTATCCATGACACTGACACAGAATTCTTGGATGTATGCTCTGAAACATGAACTCATATTATAACGCCTATCTAAAGGTCATCTTCCACACTATATTTAATGAGATCAATCACCTAAAAATACCTTCCTAGATAGCGTTCATTAATACAAGCCATCCTTCATCAATGAAGTTACTCCTGTGCACATACCAGAATAAGAGCGCTCTCTCCTAGACTATAGCAAACTCAGCCATAGTCAATTCATAGCAAGACTAACGCTGAAGTTGAGATATTATTAACCCCTAGATTTACACTGCATGGGAAATTTCACTCTCGAGGTTTTAGAGTTTGCATATCCAGTCCAATAGTGCATTTACAGGTTACAGTATCCATAAATACAAGTCTCGATGGCCTGTGCATATTTTTCAAGGACTCTTGGAAGTAAGAGATACATCATTTCGCCCGGATACATTTGTCTCATTTCTCAAAGTATTCTCCATCAACAAGTCAAGCACTGATAACATCTCGTGAAAAATGGCAGGTTGGAAAAGTATGAGGATGAAAATACTGCCTCAGATACAATGACTGCATTACTTCTATTATTTCCTCATATTCACCTTTAGTCGTGTTATTACGACCCTGTTCCATGATTTTGCACGCCCACTGTAACCGCACAAACACACGGGTGTTGCATCGAACCGATCTTCGTTAATTGCCATGGATATGTAAGTGCAAATCTTCTTTGTGAAAAGTAATTTTAGAGGATGATAAGAATATGGCCAACAAAGTCTCAAAAGTTTCTGACATAGGTATCGACAAAGAGATCGGAATCAAGATTGGTCAGCCGAACCGGGCAGGACCATAGTAAAGAGCAAGTCAAATTAACCATCATTCCATGACTGTAGTCCATGCCAGATAATTTGTGGCCAGGGAAAGCACGCGCTGCGCTCTCGGCCAACGAGACGCAGCGTTCATCTTTTAGGTTTCCCCAGGGATACGTTTCTTGATGAAAGCTTGAAGATCCGCCAATTCTTCCCGACTTGTCTCATGGCCTATGCCATCGTAAACCTTGCAAAACAGCCCCGGTTGATCCCTTTCATTGGCTCGTGGAATACCTAGAGACGTCAAGATTTTGACGGACTCTTTTGATACCTCCTCCCTAATAAGAGTGTCATTTTCACCATAACCCCAGAAAATAGAGACCGAGGATGCGTGGGGCGACATCATCTAGCGATATTCTCTCAGGACGATAGATAAGGGAGGATAAGAACGAGAACATACGTGTTCAAAATCGTTCCGTAGAGGAAGCCAGCTACTCAGGATAGCAAGCCCTGCAAGTCGGTGTTCACCAGTGAGGCCTACCAGGAGAGACATAGCACCTCCTTGGCTGAACCCCCCAAGGAATATCCGATGAGGTGGTGTGCCAACTTTGATCTCGTCTTCCACGAGCTGCGATATGAGACGTTTGGATTCCAGTATTCCATCCTTATCCTCTTTTGTATTGAGTCCAAAAGAGTAGATATCGAACCTGCACGATTTAACGTCGTCAAACTATCAAGAATGATAGACTATACCATGATGGCATAGAAATGCCCATATTAGCTGTTACAGGACGAACATGACTAGTTGTCGTTTCGGCGATGAGAGATGCACTTGATTATCGACCACGAGAAGTAACTCACGAATGAGGAAGGATCCACTTGACGTGATTTAGTCCTTTATCTTTGCGGAGCATGTCCGCTACAGGTTTCCAGCCGTTGCCAGTGTCTCCTAGGCCCTGGACAATCACAATCAGTTACTCCAGATGCCACTCAGGAATAGAGCATTGAGTCGATCGCTTAATGACACCCACATGGATGAAGATGACGGTTGCCGTATGCTTTGAGATGGCAGGAAGAAGCAAGTGCTTAAGAGGGTATGAGGTCATCTGTGGTGATCTGATAATATGAGAGTGTAGAAACCACCCTTGATATGATACCGGCATCTACCGAGGAGCCATCCGCCGATCAGGTAGTGGTAATGGACAGGCCAATCACTACTTTCTCTAGTCCTTCCTATGGAACCCCTTCCTCTTTCGAAATCAGCTCAGAAAAAGGCAGCTAAAGTTGCTCGTCTGATAGAACTCAAGCACCTGCGTCGTTCCAGGGAAAAGGAGATGAAGAAAGAGAAAAAGCGTGTCCAGGCTGAGAAACGCGCTGCAGGCGAGCTTGATGATGATGATGACGAAGCTGAGAAAGCCAGGCGGAAAAAAAAAGCCAGAGTTGAGTTCGGTGGGCGGGTCATTGTAGATCTGGGTTTTGATCACCTCATGAGCGAAAAGGTATGTCCTTACCATATATCTAGCATACCGTGATGTAGTCTCGTCTAGGAGGTTGGATCCCTTTGTTCTCAGCTGGCCTACACCTATAGCGCGAATCGTAATGCCTCGTACCCCTTCTCTCTGATATTCACTTCCGTCGGCGGAAGGGCCTTTGATCGCCTTGAGAGCTTGAATGACGCTGGATACAAACGCTGGGTTAAAACAAAATGGTGGTCAGAAGACTATACACATCTCTGGCAGACTGAATCAGATGCGCTACAGACTGAATCAAAAGCATCAGTCACTTGTGCCAAAGAAACTGTTGTTTATCTCACAGCCGATGCCAACGAGGAACTGACGGAGCTCAGGACTGATGAGACGTATATTATTGGTGGTATAGTGGATCGCAACCGATACAAAGTGATCCGAGCTTCCGTCCCGGAAATGCGACTCAATACTCATTGTATGACAGAATCTGTGCGAGAACAAAGCCAAGGAAGCCAACATTCGGACTGCGCGCTTACCGATTCAAACGTATCTCGCTGATTTCCCGACTCGTAAGGTCCTCACGGTCAATCAAGTTTTTGAAATTCTCATCAAGTGGGTTGAGACGAGGGATTGGGAAGTCGCTCTGAATCATGTAATGCCCGAGCGCAAATTCTGCGCAGGAAGAAAGCATGGCAAATTAAAGGTGTCCACCGATGGGGACAAGGAAGAGGAGTCAACAGACCAGAAAAAGCTTGACTGAACCAAGGGAAGGGACAAAGACGATGAATATTTTCAACACTGATCAAAGTACTGAAGCAAAGTCATATTGTTGTTGAGCAACCCATCGATTGGTTTGGAACTTTTGTAGCAGCGTCCCAACTCTCGGGGCTCGGTAGATAATTTATTTCTCGTTCGTGCTTGTTTATTAGGCTCAGAAGCCAGGATCATATAATGGTAGCTTGACCAAAGTCATCGAGACTCGACAATTCGTCCAGTTAACTCCTAGGCTGGATATCTGAACGGATATCCAGTAGTATTATCCCTTGTGGCCTTGAACAGAAAACAGAAAAATCTAAGTGGGTCACATCACCCTGACTTAAACAATTGTTTCCAACGAGGATATGCAATTCCAGACCAACACAATGAATTTTACGGGTTAAGGGGATGCATCCTATAGCACTTCTTTCAGGTTGACCTCTCCGCTGCCCCGATCTAGCGGTTTGGGCTGATTTAATGACGGCTTCCAACCGATCTAGTATAGCTCAGATTCTGTAACAAGAGCAGAGAAATGAACGTTACAAACCATATATATGATCTGGAATGTTGCAGGGATCGTACCATCCTCATTACCGTGTAGTTCTGAAAAGTGTGTCAATGAGGGTTTTGGAATATATTGAAGTGATTCTAGACCTTGATAGATGGCCGATGCAGCGGCCAAAGTATCTCGGTGGATTGAAGGCCGCCTATAGGGATTGTCAATCATTTGAAGACAACATGAAGGTAATTTAATCACCGTCCGATGACAGCATTTCCCTCGCCCATATCTCCCAAATCTTCCATCAGCTCCCACATGCTAGGATAGCCGACCTTGACCTCATCAATATCCACCGTAAGTAATGTGAACCCTGCTCGACCAAGAAGGTTGGATATATCTCGAGTATCTGCACAACACCGCAATTCTGAGTGACATGGTCTATGCGGTCAACGAACTGACTGACCGGCCATGGGCGAGATACGGGGCGAAATGCCTCCTTCTCGCTCAACTTCTCCCAGTTGGAGGGCAGTTCTTTGACAGAGTGAGCGAAAATAGCGATGAGTGATGTTACTGATCACCTTAATTCAAACAATGTGTCCCCTCCAAATATAGCTCCTAAGAAAAGGCCATCTGGTTGAAGTGCTTCTCTGATCTGAACAAGTGTACCTGGTTAACATGAGTTTTGAAGACAGAGCCGCAGGAACTAACCGACCTGGAAGGTCATTTACCCAGTGCAAACTCAAACAAGAGACCACTGCCTCTTGGGAGTTTGGCGAGATGATCTGAAGAAAGTTTTCTTCGTCGCCTTGTCTACGCTCAATTTGGACTACAAACTACAGATAAGGACCTGGCCAAGACGGATGGAAGGTTTCACTGACCCTCAAACTCGTCATCGTCATCGCGATTGAGAGTCACATCTGGGAACCGGATGAGAAAGTAAGAAAAAGAGGTGTGATCCATTCAACGCACTACTATTGTCAATCATAATAGATTTTTTAACTTTCTCTGGTTCAAGTAGTTTGGAGAAATGGCCAGGTCCTGACCCAAGGTCGACAATGGTTTTAAAATTGCGTTTGATATCCTGGATGAAATAAATCAAGCTTCAAGTTTGAAAGCCAAAGACCTACCATAAACCTCTCCATCATGCGATTTGCAACCTCATCCCGCACATAATCTACTACTCGGCTTCGTTCGCCACTCTCCCGGCGAGCAGCTGAGTCGCGCTGCAAACGTTTGACATTGCGGTCAAAAACACGATATGGTACAGCATAGCTCGAACTTTGGAGAGCTGAATGAGAGGCATGACGGTGCAATGGCCATAGAGGTGCAGCTCGAGGAAGAGGCATGACAGCATTGTTCTCACGGCGAGTCACGGGTTTGGTAATTGTGTCTCGAGTTAATTGGTCCTTTGGTCCCTTCCTTACGCGTCGTCGGTGGTGCTGAGGCAGATGAACAACCAGCAGTCACAACCTTTCGTTGCTCCTGATGATTATGAGCGGAATAAGCATCAAATTGCTGAATATCGGGCCTACATTGATCTGTGCGAGCGCATGAACGAACAAGGACTGAAAAACCATGCGGATTTTGAACGCGCTGAGCGTTTGCTGCAGGAGCGAATACGCCAGGGCGAAGAAGCCAGGTAAGCATGTCGTGAGCGTCACTGTCTTCGGTCATTTATCCATCTCTAGGCTCCAGCTTATGTTTCTGAAGCAGGAGGGGTCGTGCGTAGCATTCTTGTTTTCCTCTGTCACTATACTCAGTCAAATTCCGCAGGCGTCGCATCACAGATGGTCGACCAACAATTCCCGAGATGAACGTTCCTACTGAGGTTGCCACTATGCAACCGGAGGCAGGCTCTGCATATATCGAAGAGATTCCAGATCAGAGAGCAAGTGGAAGTTTTTTTTTTTTATGCCGCCATGACTCACTTGTGCACGTTCAGGGACCAATAATGAACGCGAATCAGTCCAGCTACGTTTCACAGTCAGTGCTCAATGTCGCGCAACCTATCTACCAAAATCGACAACCTCAACAGTCCTCGAATGTGTCAGCATACTCTGAGGGCCGTTATGCCCCTACCCTTCCACAGCATGTACCAACCCCATCTCAGCCCACCGTTCAAACTGCATCTAACATTACCCAACATCCACATGGATATCAGATAAGCCCAATGGCGTCCCAACAAGACTATTCCAGACTCTTCCAGGCCCATACCCGCCTACAACAATTGCGTCAGGCGCAATCAGCTCCCTTGCCAGCTCAACCGGCCGTGCATCAACAACAGAAGGAGATTGGGAGACAGACACCAAACACGCAACAGTACATAAAACCTTCTCATTACCTTCCACCTCAGCAAGGGACCAAAACTACTGGCCATGTCTCTGTCCAGAATCAGGTTCCAACTCGTGTTGATGTGCAACAAGGGCAAGGTTTGCAGAACTCATCGAGTGCGAGTAACGGGAAAACTCAGAAACAACCTGTACAAGCAGCAATTCAGACACAAGCACCTTTGACCCGTGATGAGCCCTTCGTTTCTGCAAACAATAGTACGATATCATTGCTCTAATCATGATATATCTCACTTTGTTTTTCAGAGGCGAAATCGACTTCAAATTTGACGGGTGCGTTACAACCTATCCAACGAAAGGGCGGTACTGCGGTTTGTCTTTTCCAACTGATCACAGGTAATATCACTAATAGCCATTCTTTAACCAGCCTGAATCTCTGTCTGTTCAAACCGATATCTCTCTACAGCCAGCTATCGTGAGTAACCGGTGAAGGTCAAATCTAACAATTCTTCTCAAATCTTAGCTCCAGGATACCTCATATGCTCTGACCCCTGATAATGGTAGTGTTACAAAGAGTGGTATGCAGAAGATACATCCACCTTCCGCCTCAGCAAGTATCATTCCACAGTCGACTCCTCCAAGTGGTCTGCCCGCTTCACCTATGAAAACACCGAAGGAAGCAAATAAAAAGTACCTTGCACGCGATATCTTACGAGCTCTGAAACGTCCGAGACCCGAAAGCTTAACAATTCAGGGACCAGAGTCTAAGCGCCATGCGTCAGAGGCTACAGCTGTGAATTTACTCAATGTCATGCGGTCGCCTCCCCAAGTGAACAGCTCTCCATCAATCAAGGCCGTTCAGCCAGGATCCTCAACATCCGCTCTGTCTCACCAGGTCAACTCGGCACCGACAAATCTCGCTGTCGGTCAGTCTACTGCACCCGCTATCCGACAGACGGCAGCAACTCCCATGGTGTCCTCCCACTCGTTCACTCAGGCTCAGTCCTCGACTGAAGGAACCGGGACATTCATTGTGCAAAAATTTATCGCCGGCCAACCTCTCGCAGATCAAACTCATATTAAGGTTAATCAGTTCACATCATTTGGCCAATCATCTGGCCCAACACCTTATCATCATATGGCTCAATCGAGCAATGCTTTCACGAGAACGGCCTCGTCTAAGCTTAAAAATGAGGTAAATCATGTTGCTCGTGCACCGCTTCAGACAGTTCGGGTGTTAGATCAACCTTCGAGCGTGGCCCAGGTTAGACCTCAAACTTCCGTTGCTCCGATCCCTGCAACAGATACTTCGGCCTCTTCTTCGGTTCCTGTATCACACACTTCTCTGGTTCCGACGGAAGAGGGATCAAACAATGTCAGACCCAAGGAACTCCCGATATGTCCGAGCCCGGATAAGGCCCTAGGGAAGATTGAATTGACGTCTCCTCTCACTAATAAAACACCTTTGTTCCTTCCATCTCCGACCTCATCAGGCGCCTCCGTAGAAGTAATAGAGATGATATCGACAGGTGAGAAGGGCAAAAGGAAAGCCAAGGGTGATGTCCCTTCCTCATTTCTATCACCATCTCTGCAGTCTACTGCAATGACCGCAAAAAAAGTTACCAATCTTGCATTTGTTCTGGTTCCACCATTGCCAGATTATGCAAGGAGATGGAGGAAGCAAGATGCTGGTTCTGGTGTCCCTAAACAAGGTTCAGGTCATCTAGGAATACTGAGTCAGTCACGGTCGCCATCATTGGGTAATCACTCGTGTTTGCGATCCTTTAAGAGCATCCCGCCCGAAGGTGTGAAAGATGACGAGGAGAGTGACATGGTTGAAGGTGTGCATAGATGAATTCACCTTCGATTTAATGGTTTGTTTATATACTTGCTATCGAATTTGTTTTCATTCAGAACTCGACCGGAATTTGCATTTCGCTAGTTATGGTATGTTTTTCAGGAATGGATGTTGGTGGCCCTATTCTGAATCTTCTCCTGTCTGCCCGGCTTTGCGTGTTGCGTCGTAGTCGACAATGCTGAGAAAGAAGTGCTACTCGAGAATAGTGTTGTTCTCAGAGAAACTCCTTGTAGATGGCAAAGTTGTGAGCTTGTACTCAATTCGTCTAGTGCGCTTATTCGGCATCTTAACATCTTGCACGGACCGAGACGAATTGATGCAACGGTGCGTTCTCGGGGTCTCATGCGCCGATGCACATAAATTGATTGAAGGTTATGTTCAGTCTTCTTGGACATGTAGATGGATAGGGTGTGGATATACTTCTGTCTCGAGAAGAGACTATTGTCAACACATTGAAAGGCATGCGATGTACCCGTTGCGGTGTCCTTATACCGGTCCGTCCGTCTATTTTTCCTCATAGTCACATTTTTTGAATTGCGATGCTATTATAGGTTGCACTAAGGTCTTCCGAACAGCGAGACAACTTATTAGGCACAAACACAATGAACACAATAACGATATAACAACTCAACTCACGAGTGAACCTTCAATGATCAACTATCCCTCCCCACCTGGAATTCCTCCAACTGTGTTACAAGCACTCCCAGCATACAACATTGAATATGATCTCATACAACCTGCATCCATAACCCGACAGCGACACGAGATTCTCATGCCATCAGTGAGTTGCGTTAGTCATGCGTGAAAGAAATTCCTTCTGATGTTGGGTGTCCATCACAGGTCCTTCGACGGATATCCGGAAATGTGCCGACACAATTGCATAGTTATAATGCCGCTAGACCCATGCCGGCAACGCCATCTGAAAAACGTATATCCGATGTCCTACCGCCTACGAACAATCCGTATTCGTTTCTCAACAACCGATCAACGCGGTATTCATCACATCTATCATCGCCTGCCAAGTCCAAGAATTTCCTAGAATTAGATTCGTCGCGTACGACAGACTTGGTCAAGAGGGGACTTGTGTTGTGGCCGGAGAAGGAGGGTGATGCTATTCTAGATGACATGATCGACCGATTAGAGGAAACAGATGAAGATGCGGTTGAGAGAGAGTTGGTTGATGGGGATGGAGATGGGGAGGATGTATTTGGTCCTACTATAAGGATTGAAACACCCAGATCTGGTCTTCACACCGGTGACTGTGTTGGTCATCATGGTGATGTTGGCAGGTCTTCCTCAAACGGATTGACACCTCAAGTGCCAGCTGAGAAGCAAATCTGAGGCACCCCATGGAGATACAAGCAACTAAAGAGAAGGCTACTTGTTGATTTGGAATTTTTCTGGAGCCCAGAAACTGTTTTCCCAAATCAAAAGGCTGCGTTGATGGCTGTGTTCCAATTACCGGAAAGACTTTGATGATCTTAATACATTGTATATCTGGATGTCTCCCTCAGAAGTTGGTCATTGGAGCTACTTTTACAGCAGCAAAATTTGGCTAATGGCCAAATCAGCATCTACTACTTCTTCATCTCTTCATAAGAACACTACAGGAATATTCAACTCACTTGACTTTGTGACAGGACTTTTTCATTGATGCCTTTGTTATGATTAGAACCACCAGGGGTGGGGTGCATTACCATAGTAGGAGTAAGGGTGGGATAAGGGTAGTAAAAGTCTATCCTTGGTTCTACCCTTGGCTCAAAGGTGAGGGTACAACATGCTCTCATACTCAGGTAAAAATGAGTGTGCTTTGCTCTTAGAGTGGGATATGGTCCAAAAAATAGAGTATACTCTTGGAATAACACCTAAGTCCACTTAAGTCTGCATATGCACAATCTAAATATCTGAACTATTTTCTTTTCTTTTCTTAATTAATAGTTGTATTCTGTGGTCATAATACAAACATGACTTCTACTAAGCCATTTTTTGTTGTTTTCATGTAGTCAATGACTATACATCAAGATTACTATCTCTCTTACTGATTGTATCATTTGATGTACTGTAAAAGAAATAGATTCACTGATGACAACTAACAAAAAAATATTGTTTACATTACAAAGTCTAAGTAAATAATATAAAGTCTCAAGTCACCGATGATGGTACACGACTGAAGGGGAAATGTTCCGGTTGCCTGGCTGTTCATACAAAATGCTACAACATCATCTGACACAGCAGAAAGCTCCACTGTGATGATGATACGAGTGTGGGAGTCTAATCTTGATATACGGTCTGAGTAGGCTTTGAAAAGGTACCAAAATGCGTTATACACCATCAAATAGATTTATAACCTTCCTGCATCTCTGCAATAGCGATTATATTCACAGGGGAATACAGCCAGATCTGTGAAACTTTCCCATAGGCATTTTTGGTCAAAAATCAAGGTGATGTAATACAAAAATATCTGACGTGTTAAGATGCTGTCAAACAAAAGCACTTCAAGTCCAAGGCTTGAGTACCATGGCTAGCGTCTACCTTTGAAGCGGGCTGCCACTTATGAACATGAGTCAGAAAAATGGTGAGCCTAGAAAACCGAGGAGGTAAACCGGAAAGAGAACTAAAAATAAGATAACATCACCTTCGAATAGATCGGAATTTGAATTCGGAAGTGACAAAATTTTTATGTGACCCATGGTGTGGTGCGTTTCAAGAGCTAATGAGCCTTGTAAAAAATGTATTCGTTGAAATGGTTTATTGTCTGTGTGCTAAGTTTGAAAGATTACAGGGAACAAAAAAGACAGCAGGTATAGTTGTGGGAGTTGCAGGTGATATCTGATCGCAGTTTTTTGATGGTGACATGGACGACCCTAAGTGGGAAATATCCCCATTTCGTCCACTACTGCCCTTTATACCCTTTGCGTCGCATCTTCTCTCATGCCCGGTATCGTCGACAGCAGCAGTGCGTAACTGGCAACCTTCCATGCTTCATCTTGGTTGACTGTATTTTTCCCTTTCGTTAGCACCTTCATATATCTCTTCGCAGTCAGCGGACGTTATCCTTTCAGATGTCCGACCATTTAAACTCAAACTGGAAGCGCTTCATATTATCAACGTCTTCCTCGATGAATTCCTCTACAGCCTGTTAAACAACTCTGCTTCACTCTGTACAGATAAGCTGCGCGGGAGTCTTCTTAGCTTATTGCCGACGAGTCTGGGAAAAGAGGCACTCTTAGAGGCGGAGGTGGAACTGAGGGCATATTGGGAACGAGCAGCAAACGGGAGAGGTCCTGCAGGCCAGTTAGATGACGACTCACAAACGTTTCATCTTTCATGGGCCTACGAAGTGAGTTTCTGTAAAAGTTCATCTATGAGCAGTTTAATCCTAAACAGCACTAGCTGTTACGTTTGAAATGCGAGGCCTATTCGACGCTTAATGGATCCGACGAGGACCCTTCTGTCGAAGATCGTATCCAGGAGCGATTTTCCCAGACTATTGCTGTTCCTCCAAGCGCCGCCCTCTTGCCCCCAGCAGCATTATATCTAACAGCCATCCTCGAGTCAGTATCTTAACCCTTGCTGCTTTTCCACCGTGATTGATCAATTCTAGGGCTATGTGCGAGTGCGTGCTTAAAGGACAAAGTGGCCAAGGATAATGAGTTGATGTCCTGTTTCTCTAGACATATCCTCACGAACGTTGGGCGGGTTGCCGTACGGGACAGTAGCCGGGTGAACGCAAATGTAAATGATTTGTTCACAGCACTCTGCGAGGATGATTCAATCTACGGCTTGTTTCGGTCAATGAAAGGTACATCCTTCTCACATCAACTATTCCGTGAGACAACTAACAACTTCTGGGCCAAAGTATATGAACAGATTGAGATACTATCTAGAGACCTAGCCAAGTCACGTCGAAGTAGATCATTCACACGGAGCGAACTGAGCAACACGTTAACCACATTAACCTCGCGGACTGGGTCAGTCCATCAGGATTCGTCGTTAGGGAAGGATGCTATATCATTTCCGCGTTTGTGCTTATCTTCTGAGGTTTCTTCCTCATCCACTGTTCCCATCATGCCTGGCACCACGACCCCTGTGTCGCGAATATCTATAGAAAAGGCACAATCGTTCAAGCTACTGAACAACTCACCGGACAATGACAATCAGAATGAAGTTGTGCACAAGAAGTCGGGGTCGCTAATGAGCGAGAAGGACGACGGACAGCGATCCCTGGCGTTTACAGAGGTTGGCAACCGAGTTTATTGCCATTATTATGTCTGACATTGTGCACTATAGGACAGCGTTCTGCAGCAAGAGTTTGACGACCTGATGCGATCTTCATCAACAATGAGAGTGTCACTGACCCCTGACCGTCTCAAGACCATGGAGGTATGCATTCCATTCCACTGCTTAGTCAGCACAAAACTAAAAGTGTCAAAGGTGTACAAACAAGAAAAAGACATGGCCAGGAGGCGCCCGGTTCCAATCAAAAATTCCGGATCGTCTTATTCAATACATTCTTCCGTCCGCCACGTCGACTCCATTGTTGAGCACGACGACAAGCCTGACTCTCCTCACCCTTCTGCCCCCACCTTTCCCCGTCCTCGCCAGGGTAGCACAGTTACTCGTGCTGTCATTGCTGCCGTCCGCTCCCGCTCCCGGTCCATCTCCACCTCCGGATCTCGCAGCGTCAGCATTCTGCTGAGAAACAAATCCGCCACTCCTTCTACATATCATCACTCTCTTTCCAACATGGCGCGTCCCGCAAAGCTTGAGCTTAATGGCCTTCCTCCCCGAACGCATAGGCGCCAAGGTAATAGGGAGTCACTCGACTTGGACGATGTCATGGGTGGCTCACAAAGCGTCAAAAGTCCCACACGGCCTTCCTTGTTGTCCAGAGGTTCCACTCCTGTGTCCTCTACAACGCGGGACCTAATGGATTTCCTGGCACAAGGGCCTCCACATGACAGCTACTCTGCTAGCCCGGCTGATGCTAAACCAAAAAAGGACCGTATCAGAAAAATGATGTCCATGTTGAGCATCGGTGACAAGTCCAAGAGTAACGCGACACCTCCAAAGCCCCAATCTCCCCCTGTTATAGTTTACACTATTCCCCGCCCACCTAGACCTGCAGACCTGAACAAGTGCTCGGCCTTAGCCTCCCTTGCGAACAGGCCCATTCCCCCGCAACCTCCTCGCCCTCTTACACCTCTCCCTGACCGCGAAATCTCTCCACCCCCTTCCCCTGTCAAGACTAGTGCCCCTGTTGCTCCCCATTCTTCTGTGATAGACAGTTTAAAGGATTCCAACCGACCGCCTTCCCCCACTCTTGTTTCATCACGGCTGTCTCGAGACCGCAAAACATCTCGCCAAACTAGTACCAATGCAAGTTTGAATACGAGTCCCACTGCCCATACCAATGAGTACTTGAGTGGGCAAATCAATGGGACTACTCACCCAGCACCGAATGATTCGTCGACCAATGGTACCAATCAAGTTGTCCCCTCTTCTTCTTCTCCAGATGCCGGTCTCTCTACAAGCGCCATATCGCATCTCTATCACCTATTCCAACAAGCCACATCTGCCGACGAATGCAGACTTCTATTGCATGCGTCACTTGCGAATCATAAAATCTCCCCACAATTGTTGGACACCCCAGAGCCAACTCCTAGCCAACCAGTGGCTTCACCTGAGGATGTTGCACTAGAAAAATATATTGCTGGCTATTTCCTGGGCGACGAAGATCCTCTGGGAGAAGATTTTCTCCGCGTTACCTCAAATTATTTATCAACCCCTCTTTGTGACGATGGCAGCTATATTGATCTGCCACCGCCCGGACTATCCTCTCTTTCTGTTGATAGCAGCAACAATACTTTAGTTGGCGAAATGAAAGCTTAATAGTTATTTATTCTCGAGTTTTTTTATCTGTGTTTTGGGTATGGTATGTCATTTTACGTTGCGTACGACCTCATTTCCCTATTATCTTACTCCTCTCTACATCATGCATTGTTCAGTTTGCCTTGGTTTCTGTGAACTTTGGCATTGCATTTGATCTGAGAGTGTCATTTGATGTATTCCTTCTACTCCAGAGGTAGTTATTTATTTTGGGTTAGGTAACCTTGTTTATTAATGCGGCGATTAGCTTCGTAATTAGAGCTTGAGCATGTTCATACTCTTGTCATAGTAGAAGCAGCGGTTCCAGTAACGTATTTCTGTCTGGAGCCAGAAGAACGTTTATCAAGTCGTCTGCTAATTCTCACACTCAAGGCAAGTGTGAACTAGGATCAAAGTTGAAACTTTGAGTTGATCGACCAACTCTACATGAAGAGAGGAGATTGTAGATCGCTATTGTTTTGTGAGTTGTTTTTGTATAACGCGTTCAGGAGAATATGTTGTTGCGATCACCCAGACTAGAAGCACTTCTTTACTTTTTTTAACAATATATTACGCGGTGTACGTACAGTCCGCGGTGTCCTTAGTATGGTTAGTATAAGTATTCAATGCCAACCGGCGCCCACGGAAGAAACCCTTCCGAGAAAAGGCCTAGCTGTTATGGTGACTCGGAGGTATGAATTGTTGTTCCGACATAACGACACGATGAAAACTGGGCGTTGTGTAAACGGTCACGGTTATTTGTAAAACACAGCATTGAAATCTGAGAATTCAGCTTAAGACGTATCTTGCAAGATTACATACAACAAAAGGGATGGTAGTGAAAATTTTTGACAGTGTTTTGTATTCACCGTTGACAGGGCTGACTACATGCTGAGACCTGTATCATAATCTGGGGGTGCGTCCAGGTCACATCACCGCACCTCAAGCGACACAGCAATGCCCATTGACGCCAGTTCAGCACACAAGTACCTGAATACATAGGGAACAGCCACTACATCCAGATCGCCTCCTTTACTTGATGTTCTTCCCAGCACGTTTTGAGAAGATATTGCCACATGGATATCAGCTCGGGGCTTCCGTAAATTTTGGCCTGTCTCCAGAGCTTGTCGTTCACGTTCCTCCTCCTCTTCAGCAGCCGCACGACAAATACGACAATGTTCGCCGTTAGGACCAGTAGCTTTGAATGATCCAGAGGTACCAAGTGATACCTCTCCAAGGCTGATATCTTCATAGCCAAGTGAAACAAGGCTACCGCACGTGCGACAAACCCACGCTGTCGAGTAATCCGAACAATTCATCAATCTATCTTGAAGGAGGAATGAAGTTCCATGTGCAATGAGGGCATCACGTTCCATTTCGCCAAATCTAATACCCCCCGCTCTTTTGCGACCCTACCAAATAAGTCAGTTGCTATGGAGCAGACATTTCTGTCTCACCTTGACAGGTTGGCGAGTGATAGGATCCACTGGCCCCGTTGTACGCACTTGAAATTTGTCTAACACCATGTGACGTAGTCTTTGATAATAGACTACGCCAATGTAAATATCCGCTGCAAATTCTTGTCCTGTTATGCCCGAGTACATGGGCTCGTTCCCATAATAGTTATAACCTGCCGCGAGTAGTTGGTCACCAAAGTAATCCATTGCCCTATCCCTCTCTGAAAATCTGTGTGATGAGACAAATGGTAAGTATGGAGATATGATTAGCAAGACAACCTACTTAAATGGGGTCGCATCTTGGGCCAGACCATGCATCGCACCGGCCTTGCCCGCCATACTCTCAACTAACATGCCAATTGTCATCCGACTTGGGAATGCGTGGGGATTGATGATGACGTCCGGTTGCATGCCGCTTTCTGTAAAAGGCATATCCACTGCGGGCCATTTTTGTGAACAAACACCCTTCTGTCCATGTCGAGACGAGAATTTGTCACCAATGACTGGCGCACGAGGGATGCGCAACGTTATATGGATTTTTTGTAGTTCTGTACCTCCAAGATCGCTGCTACCTGTTACAAGGCTGCATCAAAAAGCCGTATTTTGAGTTATTACATCACCATATACTCACCCAGCAATCGAACTTCGTCGACATAAGCCATCTCGTCTCCCTTGTATTTGACAAACTTTGTCCGACCAGCTGTATCATCAATATAAGCTGCAATAGGGTCTCCTGATTTGAGTCGAGTGCCGACACATGGCAAACCATCAAAGTCCAAAAACTCTATGCACCAATGTATTCTGTCACCGCTCATGCGGATATCGGGGCCGAGGCCAAAGTGCAAAGAAGGGGCGGTCAAAGATTTATTTGATCCTCGCATGTCTCGAAGATCAACGACTTGAGACTTGTATACGGACCCGTAAGCGAACCCACGCTCGTGAGCTGACTTATTGAGAATCATGGCGTCTTCCATGTCGTAGCCTGTATACGAGATGACGGCAACGATAGCATTAGTTCCATTCGGGTAAGAATCCATAGCATAGGTGTTGTGCAGTGCAGGTCGTACGACAGGACTCTGACCAGTCTGGAGTCGATACAGTTTGTTATCCGTCCGATGTTTGAGAGCTGTTGACGGAGTGCCCATGCTTTGTTTGCCCATCTGAGATTAATACTGTCGATTTCAACCCGCAAGCACGAGACGGTTAATTTACCTGACACTGGTAGATGTTCCGAGGACTCTGTAATGACAGACATGAATTTAGAAAGAATAAATTTTTGAATCTAAAAAACGTACTTGATTAAAGTCAGAAAATGGAGTCAAATTCGCAAGGATTGACAAGAAATTTGTGGGATCATGCTCAACATGCGTTGAACTCTTGTCAATTTCCTCGGGAAGACAGGCGATATTCATATACACCTGTTCAAATGAGCCAATTTGATCATCTCGTCCATTTAACAGATACTTCACGGGTCGCATCATTCGTGAACGGTTCGAAAACAGGAAAAGACCAGGATATTGGCCCCCTTTGGTCTCAAGAACGAGACCAATTTCAAGATCAAGAGGAATGTCATGCTTGCCTTCAGTCTTCCAGATTCGTAGATTCTTGGCAAGCCGTGCTGCTATCGACGGGCGGGCCCAGCCAATGATGCGGCCATCGAGCTGAACACATATATTTTTTCGACCACTTATGGAGGGTGTGAATACTTGCGTCATTCCATGAGCGGCAAGGAGGGCGGGTATATGTTTGACGGCGAGCGGAGCCGTCACAATTCTACATGTTCGAGAAAGGTGATTAAGAAGACCACAAGGGGAACCATCGGGTGTATGAACAGGGCACAAGAAGCCTGGCACTTCATTAGCCTTGCTGTGATAATTATCACTAAGACTTACCCCACGCTTCGGGCAAGAGCTTCCGGACAGTGGTAGTCTTCAATTCAGCAAAGAAAGCACCACGATGTACACAGCGAAAGTGACTTATATATCGTAGCCAGTTTAGTTTCTCAGCTACGATAGTGAAGCCCGACGCTTGTTGGAGGTCAAGACCCGTTGGTGAGACAAGGTTGCCTGTAGCCAGGAAATTTGCTAATTTTGCACCAATGTCGAAATTGACTTTGGATAATATTTTAGTAATATATCGTTCTAAGGAGGATACGTAAGCCACGAAACTCAATCGTGTCAAATGAAGACTCAGTACTGTCATCGAAATCGACTGATACCCCACTACGAACATCGAGGGCGACTGTATTCCGGATGTTGTTTAGGATCTCCTCCATACGTTCTTTGATGATCATGCCGTACAAAGTTCCTGGAAGTAGGATCTCCTGATTTTGGGGAGAATCAGGATTATCAACGCAGCAAGATCCAGAAACGAGGGAAAAGAGCTTGCGCAGCATGAAACTAAGATTTATTAGAATAATTAACGCCGATGTGGGTCCATTAACTCACAGGAGCATACGAAATTTGTCTCTGGCGAAATCCAAATGAACAAGAATCATCTTTTGAACAAGCCACGCCCCCACAGCTGCATTCGTCCAGTCTTCCGGAAGATTGAGTACGATCCTGAATTTGTCACCAAGGTAACTGAGACATTGCTCTCTGGTCTTCATAGTGAACACCTTGAAGCTGCGAAGGAGAAGTTCTACACGGTCGGTCAAGAAAGTGTTATTAAAGTCTTGCATCATCACGCCCTCGAAAATCTCTTTGTCAGAAGCACCGACTAAAGCCTTCAAAACAAGCATTATCGGAATAACATATTCTTGTTTACGCCAACTGAATCGCATCATAGCGCTTCCATTGGAGAGATAATGGAGAGTATTCGTAACGCTGGTTTGATCGGGACGAACGCAACGAATTTGGACAGCATATGGAGTATATGAAGCCCCACGATTAGAGAACGAAGGACGGATGAGAGAGGTAACATGGTTGCGACGCGGAAGAATTAGATATCGAATCAACCGCTCATTACCATTAATGATGAAGTAGCCTCCGAACTCCTCAGGTTCTTCATTCTTTGCAACAAGAGCGGCTGAAGATAGTCCTTTCAAGTTACAACGAGCGGACTGGATTAAGTAGGATGAGTGGATGTTCTTGATGCTAAACTTGGTTTTAAGAACACACGCGGATCATGATTGGCAAAAGACCACAATCCTTCACCACCTCATTTATTTTGCCATGGGTATCTCTGCAGCAAATTTTGATGGTCATACGACCGCGATAAGATGTCAGTCGCTCGCGAGCCTGATGTTGATTATTCAATAATACGTCTTGTGTATACATAAGGCCATACCTCTGAAGGGAACACCCGTCTTTCAATGGCTTGACTGCGCTCATTCACCTGAGGTTTGCTGACGGTAGCCTGGTCAATCCAAACTGAAATTCAGGTCAGATATGTTTCCAAGCATAGTCCGCGAAAACGCACTGCTAATGCGATTACCACGAGGGTCTGACTCATTGGCATTTCCATCAAAAACGACACGTTCTCCTATATCCTTGATTGCAAGAGATATTATTCCTCCTCCGTCGCCATCCCCAATCGGTAGACCAGAATCATCGAATAGTGCATTGAAAGACTCAATGTGTGGAGTGACAAATTCATTCAGAATGCTGTGTGATGATCCATCTTTTGTTGGATTTCTGAACGACTTTTCTCGTTTGAGCGTGTCGAAAGTAGGCTTTCTGCAGGTGCGCTCAGAGCCATCGGGCATTGTATAAAGTGATACAAAATTGGCTTTTTCGGTGAAAGCGAAGGCACGTGCTATGATCACTCATGTGCTCGTGAGAACAATTTTCATCGCGGGTGTCCAGTGCAACAAAACGCTGCTTCATCTGCTAGGTTCCTGCGCTTTTCAAAATGTTTGGATCCTCCTGGGGAAATCAGAATCAGAATCAGCAGCAGCAGCAACAATCTAGTGCCTTTGGTCAACCTAGCACATTTGGTTCTAACACCAGTACAAGTGGTAAGTCTCTGGTTCTGTGCTTCCGCAAATGGGTGAATTGACTGGTTATTTAGCTTTTGGTTCTACTGGCTTCAATCAGCAGCCCCAGCAGCAGCCCCAGCCACCACAAGTCAATCCTATGTTTGGCAATATCGCACCTACTCCTTCTGGTTTTGGTTTGTCTCCTTTCTTTGTGACCCCATCCCATCTTAACTATTCATGAAGGCGCGTTTGCTAACTCCAGTAGTACAAATGCATTTGGTCAACCCAAATCAACTGGATTTAGCGCGTTTTCTAGCGGCACGGGCGCGTTCGGAAATACAAGCACGCCGAATGCTTTCGGTCAGGCTAACTCCACTCCATCCAGTGGAACAAATGTCCTTGGGCAGCAATCGGGCTCAACCTTTGGGAGTACAAGTGCATTTGGCGCGAACAAACAAACAACCTCCGCTTTTGGTTCCAATCCCAGCACCAGTGAGTAGATCCTTAGTGCTATATTCATATATTCTAAGCCTTTCAACAGTCACTAACGGGACCGGTGGAACACCGTATACTCCCTTCAATGAAAAGGAACCCAATACATCCGTCATGCTGCATTATCAGTCCATAAATTGTTTACCCGTGTATCAGAATTATTCTCTTGAAGTGAGTAGTCACTGACTCTTTCATTCTTTGCTTACCTATTTGCGTCATTTAATCAGGAATTACGCGTGCAAGACTATGCTCAGAACCGTAAGGCCGCTTCTGCTAATGCATTTGGAGCTGCATCTACGTTTGGCAGCACTCAACCTGCAGCAACAGGCGCTTTTGGTTCTACGAACGACCAGTCAGGTGGCGTCTTTGGAGGAGGAACAACAAACACCACCGCTGGCAGTGGGTTCAATGCTTTTGCACAGAACAATCAACAAACTCCTCAGTCGACCTTTGGTGGTTCTGCATTCGGTCAACAGCCACAACCGAGTGGTTTTTCAGCTTTTTCTCAACAAGCTCCACAGCAAGGCAGTATACTTGGCAGTGGTTCTGCTTTCGGAAACATGGCCAATAAACCCGCTTTCGCTAGTACTTCAAGTGCATTCGGAAACAGTAGGTTTATATTCATTGATCTACTTACAGGCATTCACTGCTCTTGTTCCAAGCAGCGCAGAATGCTTTCGGCACCACGAACACAGGAACCAACGCATTTGGTCAAATGAACCAGCCCGCCCAACAACAAGCCAGTGCTTTTGGAGGTCTACAGCCAGGTGGCACGCAGGGCGGTTTTGGGACAGGATCGCTTGGTAAATATCCGGGTCAATCGTTGATTGTGTCCTCTCATTCCGTCGTCTGCAGGAAATACTAACCAGCAAACACCTTCAATTTTTGGCACAACACCTGCCCAGCCGAGTGCAACTGGTTTTTTTGGAAGTCAAACTCAAGCAACCCAGCAGCAGCCTGCTCAGCCGTCCATTTTTGGAAGTAATGCTACAGGTGGCAGTGTATTTGGAATCACTGGGGGGAACAAGTCTACAAATCCGCGTAAGTTCAGATTCAGTAAACTGGTGCTCTTACTGAAGAGGTTCAGTTCTTGGTCCTACTCAACAAGCTACGACTGGTGCAAATGCGTTTGGAGGGGGTACTGGCACCAGTATTTTCGGAAGTACTCTGAACCAACAGCAACAAGGTGGGGCACAAATGCAGACAGGCGGATTTAATCCTTTGGGATCCAAGCCAGCAGGGATGACTCCGCCGCTATTGTCGGGCACGAACCCCACCACACAGACCAACCCCTTTGGCACTATACAGACCACCAATACCCAACCTGGCCTTTTCGGTTCAAAACCTGCCGCATCAATGCCAGGACAATCGATAGCTGGCCAGCCTGGGTTGTTTGGTTCTTTACTCGGGACGACAGCCATTGCCCCTACCTCCCAGCCTTCACTGACGGCTTCAATCGCTGAACCAATTGGCGAAAATCTCCCTATCTTTGCTTTGCTCCCCCCCGGTCCTCGTTCTGTCGTCCTTGATCAACCACAACAGAAGAAGAAGAATTTCTTCGTTGACAGACCGACCCGCTCTGTCCTACCTCGTCCATTGAATTATACTCCGTCGAGGTCGGACTTTTACGGGCCTCGATTTTCGAGGACCGAGTTAGACACTGACCTCTCTTCAAGCTTGTTAACTGGAAAACCAAATGCTCTTTCCCTGAATGATTCTTCGGAGCCTGATGCTCGCATTGACCATCCTGCTCTAGGCAGTGGATCGGGCCCGAGTATCAAGAAAATCATTCTTAACAAGAAGATAGAGCCATGCGACCTTTTCAGCAAGTCTGGGAGCTCGGATTCTCTGCACTATGGCAGAATCACATTTAGTCCTGCTGCTAGCCTTGCAGCTGTAGGACCACTCTCTCCATCAACCAATCCTTCTCGTTCATCCAACAAGCTCACCGCTGATCCTACCCAGAATACTGACAACACGAAACAACTGCAAAAAGGGGACTATTACATCAAGCCTGACATTGTTACTCTGAAGAACATGGAATACCCTGCTCTCAGTTCCTTTAAGGGCCTCGTTGTTGGGCGTGTGGGCTACGGGGAGATACAGTTCCTTGAAGCAGTCAATCTGACATCTATTCCTTCAGTCGATAACCTTGCGGGAGACATCATCCAGTTCAATGACAAGGAGTGTCTCGTTTACGATGATACAGCCAGTGTCTCCAAAGCGCCTCCAGGTTCTGGGTTGAATGTACGGGCAAGAGTGACTTTAGAGAGGTGTTGGGCTACCGATAAAGCCACCCGAGAACCAATCAAAGACCCCTCTAATCCCGTCGCAATCAAGCACCTGAAGCATCTGAAAGCTATGAAAGGCGCATCATTCGAGAGCTTCGATATGGAAAGTGGGAAATGGACATTTATTATTGCAAACTTTTGAGTTCCAATAGTTGTCGTATCACCAAGTCCATGCATTAATGTTTTCAGTATTTGTGCTCTTCATGTTACGGCTCTTGTAGTTATCCACTAGTACCATCTCATCCGGTAGTTTTTTTGAGTTTGAGAATATATCCATGACTCTAATTGTCAGAATAATGGGTGTTCCATCAACAGACGCATCCGAATGGTAACCGGAGTTTCGGTTTTTAGTTACTAAGCTAATGTGACTCTGTCGTCATAGGTCGTACAACTCCAGCTACTCACAGCGTCCTTATTTGATCGCTATCTCACGTCCCCTTGTTCTTCAAATGAAAGTTCGTCTTTAGCTAGGTTTCTTGACTGCAAGCTCTGACTCTAGAGTAGCTATTGACAGAAAAACAAATCGCTGAGCATGATGCTGCTTCGAGGCGAGGGGCACTCGAGGGAGGTGTTGTCAGTGCAAGTGTGGCACTTGCAGGGTCATACTATCTGAATAGGACATGGTCTGCATACCGCCGTTTTCCACTCTCTCTTAAAGCACTGGGAATTATTATTGTCACTGCGCCCTGTCTTGCGATTCAAGCTGAGCGTCGTGGTTTGGAGTATGACCGTTCTCAGTGGTACGCATGAGTTGCATCTTCCTGTCATTTCTACATCTCTTTATATTTCTGCAGGGAAAGTGAAGCAACTCATATACTTGATGAAAGACGACTTCAAGAAGAGCAGCGATGGAAATCCCTGCCATTGACAGACAAGATTTCCGATTGGGTTTTACGCCATCAATATCCTGTAATACTTGGTGGTTGGGCTTTGAGTCTCGGAGTCGCAGGCGCTGTCATCTCTCGCCAAAGGTAGGTACATCGCTATCTCCTCCAAACCTATTCACAACTATCTCTCTTTGTACTGCAAAGATACCAAACTTTTTCGCAAAAGGTTCTTCACCTTCGTCCAACATGAGATTTTCGTGACTGAGCTTTTTTATAGATTGTACAAGCTCGTATGTGGGCACAAGGCCTTACTATTGGATTATTAATTGTTGCTGGTGCCTTGACACACTCAAAACGAAAAGAGTTTGCCCAGGAAGTACGTTATCTCGGTTGTGGAAAGAGTAGTTGACTCATTGACTTTTGTAGCAACAACACGATCATTCTTGGGCAGATATCGTGAGTAGTTTTCTGAACTTTTACTCCAAATATTGTTGACAACGAGTCCTCGTTACAGATTGAGCAGCAAGAACACGATCGTAAGGATGCCGAGGCTCTCAAGATGTCTGCCGGATCCCATGATAATCGCAGAGCTTTGAGTGCGCATGTTGACCGCACTTGATCACGGTACACATTGCCCCACTTAAATATTGTACACTGAATTAAATTCAGTGCGATGTGCTCATGGACTTAGAAAATTGCCGGTGCTGTTCATTAAAGTACATCTGAAAATGTAATGGTGAATAGAGTATAGGGAATATTAGAAAGAGTGAAATCAAAATCACGATATTAGAGATGATTCTATCATCAATGGAAGTTGAATTTGTCCGTAATTCAAACACATGGTGCCAAAGGAACACAAGAAGTTACTCGGCAGCTCGAATACTCTTGTATCTGACAACTTGGGTCCCTTCAAATTCTTGTTTTAGCGACATATTTAGAGAGATTAGAGCATGTCCAGCTCAACATGTCGGTGACAAGCATGGAGTGTAACCCTAGTCAGCAGAACAGGAACTGATTCTCAGTCTATCAGATTACTCATGAACCCCTTTCAGAGATGATAACATAATGAATATTGTGTGACTATGATTGTAAGTCATCTGCAAGTGGTCGACATCTCATGGCCACTGTGAGATCACGTGGAGGAGCACACCATCATGTCGAGCTGAGCAGTGGTGTAATATATAAGATGTCGCCGGCCAGTTTGGATTGATAGTCTATCCTAAAGAATGGAGCCACAACTCACTATCCATCAACTCCCAAAACCTCTCAACTTGCCACTCTTGGAAGGTCAGCTAGAGATCATCAATGCATATCTCTTCCCCATGACCCCTGAGGAAGTCCTGCGATGGGCGATAGAATATCTTCCTGGCCTCTATCAGACGACAGCTTTTGGTCTCACTGGACTCGTGGCCATCGATATGTTGTCGAAGATCTCACAGTCTCCGCCTCCTTTGATTTTTCTCGATACCCTCTATCACTTCCCTGAGACCTACGAGCTTGTTGACGAAGTTCAGAGGCGTTATAACTGTTTGATTCATGTTTACAAACCAGCAGGCTGTGAAAGTGTGTCAGACTTCGAAACTAAATATGGCCAAAATTTCTGGGGGAGGAACGAAAGTACCTACGATTTCCTCGTTAAGGTAGAGATATTCAAAGAAACATGATAGATGCGATAACCGATGGCCTTAATTAGGTTGAACCTGCACAACGCGCATATGAGGAGCTTGGGGTAAAGTCAGTAATCACAGGAAGACGTGCTTCCCAGGGTGCGGCCCGTATGAACCTGAAGCCACTTCAAGTCGACTCAACAGGGCTATTGAAGCTTAACCCGTTTCTCACTTGGTCATACTCTCAGGTGCATCAGTACATCATGGAAAACAACGTTCCGAGGAATAGGTTACTCGATCAAGGTTATAAAAGCGTGGGCGACTGGCATAGCACAGTGAAGGTAAGAGAAGGTCAAGATGAAAGGGCTGGGAGATGGGCCGGGAGGGAGAAGACAGAGTGTGGACTCCATCAAGATTACTTCACCATGAAGAAGCAGGCCCAAGTTGCAGCGAGTAAGGTTCTATCAATTATCATCTCTCAGCTTTTGGTAAAACTCAAATTACTCGATAGACATCCAAGAAAACAATACATAATTTCCCCATATCTTCCTTTTGGAACTCCTTACAAAGGAATAGAATTTGTTTGCACAGGCCATTGACTTAACTTTGCTGTCCTGAATCGGAACACTATTTCATTCGGAGATGAAAATGCATCGCGTGATCCAGAAGAACATTGGCATTTGTTCGTGGTGCGGTGACTGCGGTCCCGCCGATTGATAGTTGAGCAGATGGCAGCGTCCCTTCTGGAAAGGCTTAGTTCTCCTTTGATTTGTAACTCTCATCGTCTCCTCAAGTGCATATCTGTTGCATCTGAACAATCGTCACTGACCCTACCTTTAAGTATGACTATCAGGTGAGTTATTATATGACAATTTGCCAATTGACTTTCCCTTTCTGGTCCATTGATATTGATGCCAATTAAGACCTGACTTTGGACCCAATGATGTCAATCTTCCTCCCCTGCCGGAAATCAATGATATGAATATAAGGCAGCAAGTATTCACCCATCGTAGCTATCATGGTCGACCTACACATATCTTTGAAGACCATCCAAATGATCCCAGCCCAGATAATGAAAAGTAAGCGGTTGGTCCATAATCATGTTTATATCCAGGGGCAGACAGGATCTACCTCGATTACCTCCTGTCTGCAGTACGAGAGATCCGGTGGTTTATTTCTGCCCTTAGGTATGAACATCTTGGGGACGCTGTACTCGGATTGTCCGTGACGAGTCTCCTGATGAATATGTATCCTGGTCTTCGGGTCGGACCTTCCACTGTGAGTGCGATCGATTGAATATTCACTCGGTTAATGAAGTCTGCAGAAAATTAGGGCCATGATTGTTGGAAATACAACGTTGGCAGAGATGTAGGTCCGTAGTGGTCTGAGTTGACCCGGATACCTGATGTCCCTTTCCTCATTCTTATAGTTCATTGAAATACCAGCTGCCAAGTCGCTTGCGTCTCCATGTCGCTCAAGCCGTCGCTCTTCGCGCATCAACCGCCATCCAAGGTATTTTCTCTAACATAAGTATGATCCCGACTAATTTGGTGTCCATTATAAGCGGATGTTTTTGAGGTGAATGTCTTAACAACTGGCTGCTTCAATTACTGATTCTCGCCCAGTCTTTTGTTGGTGGACTATACCTCGATCAAGGCCTTGATGCCGTCACGAACTGGCTTGACAAACTCCTCCGCCCTTATACCAAGATTGCCTATGAAATAGTCCGTCAACATCATGCCGTTTCCATCGTCTCACTTTCCTCTCGCAATGACGTTACGGGAATGCATACTGGAGACAATAACAGTGTCTCCCTCGATGAAGTTACACCTTCTGGAGGTTATCTTGCATTATTCAATCAACATATACAGAAAGGAAAGAAAACAGTCGAGTGGAAGTTTTCTGATGGTCACGAACAGGAGGAAGGTGGAGAGGTGATGTCTGCTGCCCAAATTAAGAAGACCACTCCTGTATGGTGCGCGATAGTTTTTGTGGACGACGAGGCATATGGGCGCGGGAAAGGAACCACAAAACAGATGGCGAAAAATGAAGCTGCGAAGGAAGGACTGGACAGGATGGGAGTTACCGTTGTTTGAGGATTAGTGAGTTGGCAAGATATTTAATTCTAGTCGCTTCAGAGTTTCTTGGTTCAGAATACAAATTTTTTCCAAATTGTGGATTGGTGTATCGTCTAAAATCCCATCCAAGGCATCGGAAGAAAGGCTAACATAAGATGGACTGTTTTTTGCGATCAACGTCATCCAATCAATGGGTCTGCATAAAAAACACACAAATCTTAAAATGAACTAAAACTTACTAATGAAACATGTCTGGAAACTTACAATATAACTATATGGTTCATCAAGATATACTCTCTTATAATGCTATCCATGATGATCCAAAACCCAGATCCAAGAGAATGAAGTGTGATAAGAGGTAAGTAACGGGCGGGAGACGACATCAAGCATTATATATCTAACGTTGCAAGCTACATAACGTTCAAGCCGAACCCGAGTAGTAGCGCCAGGCAAAGTAGGCACTCAAGATGGCGAGGGGAACAAAATACATCAGACTAATAGGAGCGGACGTCAGAGAACATTATCAAGGTAGAGCGTGTGACATACTTTGAGCCTTGTTCCACAGCATTGGCAACTCGTTTTGCCTGGGCTTCCGCAGCACCTGACTTGAGTTTGGTGTCCTACACCGATAAAACAAATAATTGAGTGTCGTGGTAATAACCGCTACAGGCGTTGGACAGGACTCACTTTTCCTTGTTCGAAATCACCGACAAGCATACCAGGGAGAAGAGCACGAGCTTCGTCTGAGTGGCCAACATCTTCAAATGCTTCGGTAGCATCCTGGCCTATTGAAAGATTAGCGGACTCGAAGCAGCAAGCATGTTCAAATGATGCCACGTACAAGCTTCAGCTAATATTACTTCATCACCTCCTGGGTGCTACATGATATACGGTTTAGGGCGACAGAACATTTGGCAAGTGGGTTAAGTACCTCGTCAAGGAATTTTGTGACATCGTAGACTGTATCATGAAATGAGCGTTAGGATAATGAGAAACATGTGATTGGCTATTGCCCATGCACACCTTTTCCATGGAGGAGGACATAGAGTCCATCACGAGTCTTGTGGGCGCGGAGCTGGTCTGCAGTAATGATAGCCATTGAACAAGACAAAGGGCGACAATGTGCAAGATAGAAACGGTGAGAACTGTTGAGAGTTTATAACAGGGATAGGGTATTTTCTCACGTTCCAACGATTCTGCAAATTTTCAGATGAAAATACGGACTCCAGCTTCATGCATTCTCAGGAGCAACATACTCATTTGACATCGACAATAACCACAGAAATAAATCTATTGTGTTATCTACTGTTGTATGCTCACAATAGTACTCGAAGTGACCCCGACAACTGAACACTCAAGTGTGGATCGAGCAGCTTTGATATCCCACGCGCCAGTAAGGTGACGAAGGCAATAGTAGCCATGTCTCCAGGCAGTAGCAAGTGGTAAGAAATAGACAAAAACACACTGAATGAAATTATAGTCCAAGAACGGATTGCTAATGCAACAATTGTCAGCAAGTTCTCTCAGGGAAGTCATGTGACTGATATGTTCTCACATTCTGATGGTCACTTGACATCTCAATTCAAGCGGCGACTTGACATCACGCCAAGTATGTCACGGCTTCTGTTACCCTGTCAAAAATTGATACTAGCATTTAAATGACAATTTGAAGAGGTCAGGATGTCGCTGGATCATTTGTTGCAGACTAAGACCAGTATGCTCATGCAGATACCCAATCTATATTTCCCAAAGGACTGTGTCCAACACGCGAACTTGTGTGACAAGATGTTCATGTCAGCTGACTGGAAAGCTCACATGACAGTCGCGTGTATCTATACTCAGATTCAGACTCCGCCAAGTATAAACCTGTCGAACAAAAGGTGACACATCTTGTCTCCTTCGCCATGGATGAATTCTCCGATATTCTTGGTCAACAGACTGAGCCTTCGGTCTCCTGGTCTCGAAGCACTTTCTTCCTCCTATTATCTTTTGCACTCAAACTCTTTCTTATTCTCGTGTTCGCTTTCGCGTCTGTTTCCATATTTTTGTTCGTGAGGCGTACACAAGTTTGGTATTTTGCCGGGAAAGAACGGTCGCGCAAACGGTAGAGTTTCAATGTCTTTCGCGATCTTCTCTCATTTCTGAGTCTCACAGGGGCTTGAGACGAAGATATGGAATTCCTGATGTTGATCGTCGCACGTTTGACACAGCATATGATGATGCTCAGAGGTTTGTTGGACCAGAAGATTCAGCTGAACAGGAGGCCGAGAGAACTCGAAAAGAGGCCGAGATGACTCAAAAATTGGCCGAGAGACTAGAAACTTATAAGTTCAACTTTGGTGCGCTCGTCCTCGATTTTTGTACTGCTATCTCGACTCTAACTCCAACCCAGATGCTCCCAACTATGCAAGGAAGCCCGTTGAGAGGCTCCCCCGCATTCCGAAAGAAGAAAAAGAACTACTTATCCAAGACGCAAAACTATTGAAACGTTTTGCTTATCCCTCGTAGGTCTGATGCACGTGCATGTGATTGTCACCTGACATCTATGTAGCGTGGAAGCTGATAAAGTCATTATAATCGAGGATTGCGACTCACAGCCACAACAACCCTCTCAGCCACTACAATCCTCTCAGCCGCAACAATTCTCTCAGCCACAGCAATCCTCTCAGCTCCAACAACCACAACAATTCTCACAAAAGAGTAAAGAAGATCTCCTTCACCAAACACCTACACAGAACCGTAGACACACCACAAACCCGAGGGAAGAAAAGGAAGCAACTCAAATTGTTCAGGCTACCAGTGGCGAGTCTCCCATGGTCATAGACGATGACGAAGGCGGCAATCGTGACCTAACTCAGCGTGGCAAGAAACGTGACCGCGCAGAAGCTGAATCAACGCTTGGTGATGATGAGGACGATGTCATTGAACTCGATGCAGATGGATCTGTGCCTTCGAGACGTAAACGTCGGACTCTCTCAGAGGGTGAAACTGACACTGCCTCGGCGCCGACTCGTGGCCAGAAACGCAGCCATGATGACAAAAATAATTTGGAGGCTGAAGATGAGAATCCGCATTCTCAGAAACGCATGAAAGTGAGCGAACAATCAACCAGTAAAATATCAACCGAACATGGCGACCGCGCTATTGGCGAAGAATGGTTGCAAAATGATATTAGATGGAAGCTTGGTTCCAATGGCGAGTTGCTGCGTCAAGATATAGCTAGGGAGAAGGTGTTGGCATATCGTATGGTGAGCCTACATATCAACGTCACAGGACGTGTACACTTATCACTCATTTTTAAGCCTGCTGATTCTGTACACCCCGACCGTTTTGCCGAGCAGGAAGTTTATGTCAAGAAATGGTTTACTGAGGAGGAGCATTCTGCCGCACAAAGTCGTGGTGTTCTCATCGAACAAGACACTCTTAGGGAACAAATGATCAGAGCATATCAGCTTGCTTCTGACCTTCGATCGGAAATTGCTGTTCGGCAGGTAGGAATATTTTCTTTTTAGTGGATCTCGTCGACTAAAAGCCGGTTTTGGTAGAGGGATAGAGAAGCACATTACCGACCCCTGCTTGAAGCCCTTTGGGCCAAAAATTTCGGCAATCGAGTGCTGGGGCCGCCTCGCGCTCAGCCAAATCAATATGAAATCAACGGCGACATCCTTCCCCCATCTGTCCGTGCTCTCTTAGATGCAGAGAAAAAGAGGAGACTCAGTGGATCTGACAAGGGCAAGCAACCCGATCTGGCTGTCCGAGGACCTAATTTCACTGTTCCAACTATAACAGTCTCTGCTCCTGAGGCAATCTAAATCAGGTTGAATCTGCTTTCCTCTTCAATCTACAATTGACTCTAATAATTGTAATACTACATACTCTTTTATAACCCACAGCCTTTTCCATCTCCCCAGTTGGTTTCCGGGGATTGGGTCCCTGTTTATTCTTACATTATCAAAGCTCAGTAGAATAAATCTGCAGATTTACATTGTATTTCTGGTGATGAAAGTGGTTATCAGTGGCATTCTAATTAATCCAAGTGGGCCCTGGCTCTGGGAAGAGCCAGTTTACTCTGAAACGTGATCATCACTCTGAATATCCTTCAAAGGATTGTCTTAATTCCATAGGTGATAAGATCATGAATATGAGAGCATTGAAATGTATTACATTCACATTTGTTATGTCTTTCAAGATGGCCTGATTCGAGGGTTCGGACTGTCCGGCAAGGTTACGACCACGTGAGTGGATGTTACACAAGGCTAAGTCTTAGTCTTGGCTGAACATCGCTGAAGCACAACACGCGTTAAAATTTCACCTGCAGGCTGGAGGACAGTGATATTCTATTTACCCACCGGACATCAAATATCCTACGCAATATCTGTATTATCTACACTCCTAAATGCAAACCGAGACACCGAGGCGACCACGACCTCCTGCCAGGGTCCGGCGGTCATTAGCAAAAGATTCGACTACACCCCCCTCTGGCCACATATCAACACTTGCTTTCCCAATGACTGGGGACGATAGTGCGAGAGATGAGTGGGATGGTAGACTGGCAGCTAGGACCAAGTCAGGAAATCCAGATGATGACCTGGCTTGGTTGAATGAAAAGTCAAGAGATGAACTAGCAGGTCTATTGGTTGAAGCTGACAGTCTCATCAAGGAGAGAGAAAGTGGTATGCGTTTTCCTCAAGGAAGGAGAAAGACGTAGCTGACCTAGGACTGACCTTATTCCGTTGTTTGCTTAACCTCAGAGCTTAGTTTTACTTCCTCAGCATGCAAGTTGTTATACGAGAATAATGTCATGTTAAAAAACAAGCACGATGCACTGTTTCAACGAATTTCACCCATCATTGATACTACTTCACCTCCGAACCAAAGTCCCCTTTCATCAATTTCGCCATTGTGGCCTGCGTTTGCAACCCTCAATCAGTCAAACTCCGAGTTCGGTGTTGACGACATATCGCCGGAGCACACGTTGTCAAAATCTTGCAGGTACAAAACACGTCGTGGGGTTTCCGTTCCAACACTGGATATATCACTCCTCGCAGATCAGAACGCTGAGTTGCTGTCGAAACTGGAGAAATTAGAGTCAGAGGCAACCAGTGCAGATGCAGCTGGTCGGAGAGAGCTACGAAGGCTCGAAAAGGAGATTAGTTTACTGAAGGAGGAAATGGAGAAGACCCAGGCACGAAGTGATGAGCTCGAGGAGAAAGCCAAGTCAGGTTTTGGCCTAGGCGCGGAGAAGATGGTTGAGGAAGCGTGGAAGAGGAAGCAAGAGCGGGAGGCCAGGATAAAGTCCCTCAAAAACCTGAGATCTCATAACCAAGGTTGCGAGGCCCAGAACTTCGCGCCCGATGCACCTTCGCTGTTCCGTCCACAGACGAAAATGGTTTTTCCGATCGTGGAGGAAGTAACATCTCTTGTAGACAATGCCGCAGACGTCCTGGACTCGAAATCATCAATAATGGAGGCACAAGACGGACAACTCGTTGTGAAGTTGTTGCAAAAGATCCAGGAACTGGAGGCAACGAATTCCAAGATTCTTCAGCACCAAACGGAGACAACCTCCCGATTACAGGCCGTTCAGAGGGAAACTGAGTTTATGGCCAAGATTTACGAAAGACTCAGTGAACTTAAAGCTCAACACAGCCATGATGAATTTACGGCTAAGGATCAAGTATCCGATGGTTTCGTCCACTGGCCCACTGAGTCACATAACACGCCACAATCCCACCTGACAGCTGGTGTCAAACGTTCACGCAGCTTGCACAAGCACGAAACTCAAAGTCGCAGACGCGCTGTCGGACTAATTGGTGATTCTGTTTCTGAAGTATCTGCATCTCGTAAACCCAGGTTCTCTCTTCCTGTACCATTCAGCGAGGGTTCTTTGAGTCGACGACGACACCACTCCTCTTACTCAATCGGCAGCGGAGGTCTCGCTTCTCCAGCGCTCTCAAGCTTGAGCCTGTCATCACCACCAGCGCGGTCACTGGAGGAATTTTCTGATCTAAATCTTGCAAAAGAATTAGGAGAACAGTGGGATGAACCAGGAGATACAGGACAACCACTACCGAGAAGTTTGTCAGACCTTGGCCTCAATTTCGAGTCTCAGTCTCCATGTCCTCCACCTTCTGTTACCCCTCCACCTGAACTAAGTAATTCCTTGCAACTCGCCATTGAACCTCCGACACCACAAAAAGGCGCTCCAATTGCGCATCCTCATGAATCCCTTTTGATCGGCAACATGTCACCTCGTTTCCAACAATCGCGTTCTCTACGAAATCATAATTACATTTACAGGGAGGGACGTTATACTGAATCGTTGGCACCCAATCTCAATCTACGAAAAAGGTTTGCTGGTGCTGGTTCTCTATCCATCCCTTCTCGAGGCTCAGCAGGTCCACTATTCTTCGAAGGTTTTCAAGTGATAATGGATGAATTCGATGAACGCAATGGATCGACTCAGCAAGAGAGCAGAGATGCCGATGTTTTGCATTCACCGTCATCTGATCCTGAGGACTATGCAGATGCGAAAGAAGAACTAGATGAGGCCACCACTGACGTGGGCTTTGGTCAACAAGCTGGTGGTATAAAAAGAGAAGA
>Ga0153924_1000122_pt1 | contig 52200 bp, 56 predicted proteins | sample TSNJ008MetaG_FD_104709 | JGI IMG/M metagenome (GOLD analysis project Ga0153924, IMG submission 104709) | Attine ant fungus gardens microbial communities from New Jersey, USA - TSNJ008 MetaG | ecosystem: Host-associated > Fungi > Mycelium > Unclassified | place: USA: New Jersey, Wharton State...
GCTATGAAAACCATAAAGCAGTGCAGTTCCCATTTGAGACCAGTCATTGACTTTTTGAGGGTGTGTTGAGGTACAGTTGGTTGTGTATAGGCAGTCTGGACCTGGTAATAGGTCATGAAATAAGGTCAGTTGGTTATGATACAGAAGTTGAATCATCTTGGAATTAGAGTTTAATCAATGATGGCCCACAATGGGCTGTGGGTAGGGTATACCCCTGATGTATTACCAAGGGTGGGGTATGGATAACTATCAGTCTACTCTCTACCCTCTGCCCTGATAATAAGCCTCAAGGGTAAAGTGTACCCTTAAAGATAAAAAATTCTGTATTATATAGTTTCATAATGCAGTGCTCAGTCAAAGTCCACAGTAAGATATGAGTAAAGAAGCCACAATTGTACTGAGAGTGATCTAGTAATGTTTGATGCTCTAACCAGCCCCTTTTGTCATGGAAATTCAACCATAGGAGTGAGGGAATTCCCCAATTACTCACCAAACTGGCAAGCGTTCATTGCGGTTGTGGTCAGTCTAAGTGGAATCTATGTGATCTGTAGTGAGCAGTCATCATCGAGCCACAGAGTAGAGTGACATATGCTGAATCTGACAAATCGGCATCTTTCTCAATAAACCTTGATGTAGACGGACAGGCATAGTGATTGATACCCAGGAGATGACTGATTTTACCGAACACCATGGACAGAGGGGGAGGTAATGTGAACACCGAATTTGGATGCCGAGTGATTATTGGTCTTGCTAGTGAAAATTTGAGCGAGGTGGATCTGGGAGAGGCACAAGTTTCCGGAGGCCTCTGCTAGGAGAGAGGATGGAATTTTTTGAAAACAAATTAGTGACTATTTGACCCACGTTTTGTTTACCTGCCTATTTTGGTGACAGCAATCATACGACACCCATACGACACCCATACGACATTGTGTGCCTTAGTATTAAGACAACCGTCCACCCAACACACAATGTGTTGTTATCATGAGTGCATAGCAAGTTTTTCAACTACTTACCTTTCTTAATGATCCAGTCCTAACTCCTGTACTAGAGGTTAGCAGTCACAATGGCTTCCAAGCCAAGCAATGAAATGTTTAGCATCGATACAAACAACGCATAACACTAGTAAAGCAGCTACTAGGGCGCTATCTCCTGTTCTCCTGTCCTTCCTCCTTTCATTCCTATATACCTCCATATACGTGTCTCCTTTACTCCCGTGCTATGATGCGCCATTTGTTTGTTGCATCCGTACTCTTTGCTACACTTGCTGGCGGTGTATATGGCCATGGCCGTGACAGCAGTACACCACTACGCCGGCGCAAGACACTTAGCTTTGGTCCGGAAAATCCGCATGCGGTCTTCAAATCGAATCCATATCAAATACAGACAACCGGATTATCTCCCCTGAGTTCGGCAACTGACCCATATGACGTAGCTCGTCTATTCGTGTCGGATGTACTTAGTGTATCAAATGACTCCTGGAAGATTCGCAAAGATTCTTATACCGATGAGAGCACTGGAATTACTCATATCTACGTTCGTCAAGTGGTTAGTGGCTTGGAGGTCGTTGACGGTGACATGAATCTCAACATCAAGGATGGTCGTGTGCTGTCTTATGGTAATTCGGTAAGCGTTGCCCATGATTTCCCGGAAGGCTTCATGTTGACTCGATGAAATTGTAGTTTTATACAGGCCCCTCTCCTACGTCCTTCGCCAGTACAGCAACCCCAGAGTACCTTCGTCGTCCTCGGGATGAACTCTGTGGGCGACTCCATGAAGTGTCTTTTGTGCGGCAAACTGCTGATGACCAGATCATCATGAGCAATTCAGCTGTCCCTCTAGAATTGGCCCACATCATTGAATCCAATTGTGCACATCCTGAAATTCATACATCCCTTTCTTCTGATCCCACCGATTTCCGCTTGGCTCTCCTTCAATTTATGGCCGCTGCCACTCCAAACCGCGAGCTCGCAAATGATATTGCCACAAATCCTCACCGCTATATGGAGAGCATGATTGTCTTGGACGAAAGCCATTTCGCTCCGGGATCGGAAGCTCACGCTCTATTCAAGATAGACAATGTACCTGACACTGTTAGCCCAGTGAAGGCCCATTTGGCCTATATCCAGGTGCCTAATCAGAGCGATGATGCTACGGAACTTCAGCTCGTATGGAAGTTCGAGGTTGAAATGCAGGACAACTGGTACGAAAGTACAGTCACAGCTGCTTCCCCTCACTGGATCGTCTCTGTCGTCGATTGGGCATCAGATTCCTCCATTCCCATTCCATCAGACGAGCTGAAGGCGACATACAATGTCTTCCCTTGGGGTACAAATGATCCTGAAAGTGGATCACGTTCATTTCAGGAGAACTTTGATTCACTTGCGTCTCCTGCTGGCTGGCAAGCTCTCCCGTATGAGCACGATCCTGCTTCTAGATACATCTACCCCAGTGCAAAAGATGGTTTCTGGAGGAACACCACCACCACCTGGGGCAACAATGTCTTTGCTCAAGAGAACTGGGAAGGTGCAAACAACTTTGTTGACAACTATCGTCCTGCAATCGACAGAGGCAAAGTGTTCGATTTCAATTATAAACCGAGAGAGACAGATAGAGAGGATGCTTATGAGGCAGCTCAATCTTACATCAACGCCACTGTCACCCAGCTTTTTTACACCAACAACATGATCCATGACTTCTACTACCGCTATGGCTTCAATGAAGTTGCTGGCAATTTCCAGCAGTACAACTTTGGTCGTGGTGGTGAAGAGGGCGATGCTGTAATTGCCAACGCCCAGGATGGTTCCGGTTACAACAACGCCAACTTCATGACTCCACCTGACGGAAGGAATGGCCGAATGAGGATGTACCTCTGGAACACTGCACTTCCTTACCGTGATGGTGACATGGAGGCCGGTATCGTCATCCACGAATACAGCCACGGTCTTAGCACGCGTTTGACTGGTGGTCCGGCCAATTCTGGCTGCCTCGGTTGGGGTGAAAGCGGTGGAATGGGTGAGGGTTGGGGTGACTTTTTCGCTACGACCATCAGGAGTAACCGGAAATACTCTGATTATGCTATGGGTGCTTGGGCTGCAAACCGTGTCACTGGTATCCGTCACTTTGTCTACTCCGTCGACGACAAACTCAACCCCTCGACATACAAGACCCTTGATAAGCCCGGGTATTGGGGTGTCCACGCTATTGGCGAAGTTTGGGCAGAAATGCTCTGGGTCGTATTGCAGAAGCTGATTGAGAAACATGACTACTCCGATGACATGTTTCCTCCTGCTGGTCCCAATGGCTTCGTCCCTCGCGGTCATCACTTCTGGAGACAAGATAAGGAATTGTATGTGCCAAGACATGGTAATACTCTAATGATACAGTATGTCTTTCCCCCTTTGATCACCCCCAGTTGATTTTATGGCGACTTTTAGACTCGTCATTAATGCAATGAAGCTGCAACCATGCCGACCTTCATTCTTTGATGCTCGTGATGCCATCATCGAAGCCGATCGTGTGTTAACTGATGGGGAGAATGTGTGCCTGTTGTGGAAGGGCTTCGCTGAGAGAGGATTGGGCGTTGATGCTCGTGTTGAAGGCAGGACTCCTTGGGGTGGAGGAATCCGGACCGATGTGAGATTGAACACCTCTGTATGTTGAATGTTATGTACTGACAAGCCGGGATAGGGTCACGCCGTTCCATTACAATGTCAAGAAGAGAGCGATAATGACAGGCTCTGAAGATGAATCCCTTTTAGTGAAGATATGGTATGCTTGATATGCAATGCTTTAGACATCTTGTTTTCTGGAATCGCTTTTGGTCTCGGGAACCAGGACTTGGGGACCTGACTGTCGGTATCGCTCAAGGTTACCCGATTTTATCATGATCTGCTGCTGGCTGTGATCTATCCACTCATCTCTTTCCGTAGTCTTGCCTGTGACCTGCTTCCGTCGATTGTTTCTTGTGCCTTTCAACTTGAATAAAGTTTTCAGTAGTGCTGTCGTCATTCCTATTCATTGTACCATAGTAAATTCATTCATTCATTGACTGCGATTCATTTTAAGCTATGAAATTGAATTACCGTCGTGGATGCGGTTCGAACGATTTACTGATGTTGACGATCTTCATTTTCTTTTTCAACTGCCTTGCAATGCAATTTTGTTTGACTGAATCTCTTGTACATTTCACCCCTAACTGTAGGGCTGTTGGTCAAGGGCGATGTGGACAATCTGATGAAACTTCTGGAATGCATGTCACACGAAGTGATTTGCTTCCATGATTGTGGTGATGACGTGTGTAAAATGCAGACCGTCACAATTTTTTGAACCAAATTCTACAAAAAATGTCAGCACTCTCACATACTCGTGTCTAGTGCCGAGGAGCCTATGATGTTCGTTCATCTGTGCTTCCGTGTATTCCACACATGAGATGGAGATCCATGAACTGCTGTTCTCTAGAGGCGCATTCTCTGAATTGCATAGCGAAAAGATTTTACGCTGCAAAAAAAGAATTTATGAATATAATATACTGGAATTCATCGTTCACTCGCTGCTCGTTTATGGGAGCTACTGATTTGAACGGGAAGGAATTGTGTCCGTGTGCTTCATCCATGCTGATTGAATTGATTACCGTCTCGCACATTCGTACACTCACTCAATCTCTCTTCGGGTATATTTATTTGATCAAAGCAATTTTGGGAGATTAGCCTGTAAAAATATGGATCGACAAGTGTCTAAGTATATATGGACAACAGTATGTCCAAACTTCAATTAAAATGGGATCTTGCGTTGGAGCCCTGTCAAGGCGGTTGTTCTTGCGCTTCTAGTCGGACCGATATAGTCTTGATTGGCTTTAGAATCATGTGACTTTGAACCGAGCCTCCCTTTAGTTGTCTGCCGACTGACATGGGTATTCATATCAGGAGTTTATGTAGCCAGCTGGAATGGTAGATTCTGATCTGTAAATGTATAACACTCAGCTCCTGACGGAAGAAACTGAGGGTTACTGTATAGATTATTTAAGCAATCAGTCGAATGAATAACTTAAGAATGATAGAAGATAAAGACGACCTGCAGTCCATATATACAACAGGAACTTCCTAACTAGCTCCGATCATCTTGGGGCCAGTATTCATATCGCTTGGAGCAAACTATCTGTTTCCGCCTAAATAGCCGAGTTCTGGTCGACTTCTTGACGCTCAAAAAGCACATGCATTCATCTTAGTTGGACCAGCGCTCACAGGGTCCTGTAGTTCTAGAATGTACTTTATTATCCGAGATCAAAATTAGAGCTCATTAACTGCGGGTTTATCAATGATGGTGATGTTTCTATACGCTTGCCACCTGTCCGGGCTTACCAACATGACCTTAGACACTTGGATTTTTAACTGAAATTGTGTCCATGATAATGAAAATAAACTCAGACGTTCCAAGAGTGAACAGATACTAAATAGGCCCATCGATATACAACGAAAAAGTTATCACGAGGCATGCAGGCAAGTGACCGTGCTTCATAATAGTATCCCCGATGATTCAACGAGCCTATCTCCAACAGTGTTGGTGAAGAAAAGAGCTGCATTGACCATAGCTTTGGGAAAGATATCCGATGTCTACGGTTGGTACGAGGGACGTTCCCGATTGATGACATCCAATGTTGAAGTGATACTTTTGTTGACTGATATCCTGAACGATGTCATACCAGCAATTCGTCTCCACAGGAAGTCAGAAGAAAGAGTGTTCTAACGCCAACACCTAACGTAAACGTCAACCTTTAATTGGCAATCCGAATGTGTGAGTCTATAAAATCTGTCCATCGAATTTTCAAACATGTCATCCCCATGTCGGTCAGTGATATCACCAGCCTAGTCTCCATTATCACTGCTTCTGCCAGCAAAATTGAGTCCTTCTACAAGGACCAATCCCCGAAGCCTGTTCCGACCTTGGATGATATCGATCCTCATCCGTTGGATGTCGGTATCTGCCCACTGGAAGTGAAACATTCAGTACAAATGCTCGAAGGTGCTTGTGCACAACTATGTGCAACACTGTCTCGCCCAAATCACACGATGCTCAATGTACGTGACTATCTGAGTTGCGAATTTTTCTCATCAGACTCTCGTGTAGCGATATTTAAAGGTACGACCAATTCTAATTCCTCTTCCGGAAGTGGAAAATCACTTCAATCAAGGTATTTGAACCCGCCTGCCTTGGCGTTGTTCTTCGCGCTCGTGTCGCGGATATATTGCTCGACAAACCCTCAGGGTTGTCTGTCTCAGATATCAGTGCCCAGTGTGGCATTGAGCCCAGAAAGTTGAGTCGAGTTTTGCGCTTTTTGTGCTCGACCCACATTTTCCGTGAAGGTGAGTGTCAGAAAATCGAAAGACCAACTGAGATTCGATGACCCTGATAGTCAATAACGATGTTTTTGCCAACAATCGTCTCAGCATGCAACTCGTGAGCTCGACCCCAATGTGGTGTGCTGGAATGCATATGTACGGATTTTTTATCCGAATATTCGGAACAAGGAGATTGACTTACTTGAAATTTGCCAAAAAGTGCCGACGAACCTCTTGGGAAGGCTGCAATGTATCTAACGGACACACTCCTAGACCCTGAATGGGGCTTTTCATCTGCAGCCAATCACACTTGCTTTAATCGCGTCACAGGATATCTACAGCCTCTCTATGCATTCTTTGAAGACGTAGGTTATTTTGGCGTAAGATTCTCTTTACAGAAATGATCATTCTTTAGAGGAACAACGAAAAAGGGATGGCGCAAGGAGCTCGATTCGGAAAAGCAATGGTAGGGTGGAATGAAAGTACTGATGCCAGAGCTATTGTTATAGGTGAGAGGGAATTATATTTTTAATAGAACATTACAACTAATTGCTTAGACTATCCTTGGGGCGAATTGCCTCCAGGATCCGTTGTAAATGACCTCGCTGGTGGGGTGGGCCATATCACAATGCAACTTTACAAGCTTTACCCGACCCTGAACCTGAAACTACAAGATCTACCTGAGCGGATCGAGCAAGCACAAAACGACATCTGGCCCTTGGAGTGCCCAGAAGCTATTGCCAATGGCAAGATAGAATTCAAGACTGTGGATATTATGGCGGAGCCTCCAATATATGGTTGTGATATCTATCTGGTATGTGCTCAAGAGCCATAAAAGGGCCTCTCTTCTCACTATCCTCCACTTGATAAGCTCAAGAATGTCATGTGAAGCTCCATTTTTTATCTTGGGAAAAAAAATTCACTGAGAGTACTAGTCATAACATGACAAATGAGTCAGCGTTGAAGGTGCTGGCTAACATCCAGAAGGCCATGGGACCGAGTAGTCGAATCCTGATCAGTCAGTCTTCCTGTCAATGGATAGTCAAAGAAATTCATTTCTGCACAGACGAATACAGAATTCAAAGCACTAGCCGAGTGCCTCACAATGAGAAAGTGATTCAAGCCCCTGCCCCTCTTCTTCCGAATTTTGGCGTTGGACGCATTCGGACTCACTACCTTGATATGACAATGATGGTCCTGTTTAACTCCGAAGAACGAACACTAGAAGATTATATCGAACTGGTGGAAATGTCAGGGTTGAATTTGGTCAAAGTTTGGGACTTGGGCGAAACTATTCTCCTGGAGCTCGCGCTAGCATAAGGCATTTCGGAGTATACTAGATATCTATCTAGAAATCGTTTATTGCAATGTACCGAAATTATTTGGGTGATCATCACGAAATCAATGTGCTTTGATACTGATCTAAAGGGACATCTTACTCTGAAAGTGCCTTTGCTTCTTTGTTCAAGGTATTATATTATGATTATAATGATATGTGATTGATTCATTACTTGTGATTTAAAAATCATATACATGATCATTTTTTTTTCAAAAAAGTTCTCAACGTAGCGCTTGACTGTAGTCTGCGGTAAACTTCCGTAGTTATATGTAGTTCACTATTATTTGTCTGTATAATGGTTGCTCGCAACTATTGGAGCACACGGAAATTTTGTAGTTTGTTCTGTCTCTATAACCACTTCCGCTTGTCTACATTTTTATTTACTCAAATTTGTCCTATGACTAGGCTTTGTGTCCTAGCCGTGGATGTGTTTTCTTTTTACTCTATCTGATTATTCATGTACTTAGTCTTCGTGCTCTGTCGTAGGTGACTCGAGAATATAATCCTGACATCAGCTGTTGCAGTTCTGTAAGCAGCCGTCAATCCCATGAACAAGAATCCATGAATGTGATTACATGATGCACTAGGATTAATGAATAGATAGGAGTAAAGAGTGGGAAACATGGAATTAGCAATCCTGTGTACCTTACAGGTCAACATTTATAATTAGAAACCAGCAAGTCTGACAATGAGTTGGATCACTCAACCCCTGCAGTGGCTCAATTTACCCACTGATCTGCTAATGGCAACATAATTCTCATTATGCATGATACCCCTGAACTTGCCATCTCGAAATTCGGGCTGGCGACCTTTTGGCAGCCATCCACCTCTAAAGAGTCTCAGAGGGCAATTCCAAGAATAAGCTGTATGAGTCTTTTTACTATATATGGTATGACACGTGGACGTCAACCCATATGTATTTTGTGATTTCCATAGGCGTGGGATAAAATAGATGATTATAATTGAGTGATGAGTACTGACGTCGTTGCAGCCTCTTACCCACCCCACACTCGAATGGTCCCTGTCCCTGTCCTTCATACGAGATACCATCCTCCGTCTACTTTCACTGCTACTGCGAGGCTCCTCTATATATCTCTTTCTCTTGTCTCTAAATATGCTCTGCGATTCCTGCGTGCCGAAGAGAATGCTCACGGCTACCATGGGACCAACACCAACAATGGACTCCATTATAAGCTTGTCAACAAGAATGGAGAAATTATCCATCAATTCTCCAGACGTGAACTGTCTGATGGTCCCCGGTGGAAACAAGTCCTATTCCCAATACTCATACCTATACTTGTTCTCCTATCGGGTGTGTTTGCCGGTCTGACATTAGGTTATATGAGCTTGGACGAGACCCAGCTCAATGTTTTAAGTATAAGCGGTACCCCGTATATCTTGTTTTCTCTGTCTGAGCCGTCGGGTTTTTGATAAGCTTGTTCATAGGAAACAACGCGAATATGCGAACAAGATCAAGCCCATTCGAAAGAATGGGCATCTATTGCTCGTGACCCTGCTTTTGGCGAATATGATTGTCAACGAGACACTGCCTGTCATTGCAGACCCGGTCCTTGGCGGTGGTTTTCAGAGTGTTGTGGTCAGTACAGTACTGATCGTTATGTATGTGTTTTTTTGCCTGGGCCCCTTGAGTATTAATACGTATTTCATTTGTTTAGCTTTGCTGAAATAATTCCCCAGTCCGTCTGTACCCGCCATGGCTTACTGCTTGGAGCTAAAATGGCCGGAGTAACTAAATGCCTGATTTATGGTCTCGTGAGTTTCCATAATGTTGATGGATTCTTTCAATTCATTCTGAGGGTTCGTTTTCTCAGGGGATTATATCTTGGCCTGTTGCGAAAATTCTCGAACTGGTCCTCGGGAAACATCATGGTATCATCTACAGGCGCGCCGGTGAGCCTTTTCCCTCAATCTGATGATGCTTCCATGATACAACTCCGCATTCCAGAACTGAAGGAATTGATTGCTATGCATGACTCTCTCGAAGCACATGGTGGGGATCTTAAGACTGACACAGTCGCGATCATTGGTGCCACCCTTGACTTACAAGAGAAGGTTGTCCGTCAGGCAAGTTTCGATCCTGGACGTCATCGAATCCACTGTTGAAAATCAAGCATGCATAATTTCTAGGCAATGACCCCAATTGATGATGTATTCATGTTATCCATTGACTCGAAACTCGACTACGGCCTTATGAGCAAGATATGCCAGACAGGACACAGTCGTGTCCCCGTGTTTGAAGAAGTCGATGTGCCTATCGCTGCTATACCTCTCGGTAGTGGGCTTGCTATGTCCGCAGTCGTCGGCGGTAACGTTTCCAACGGAGCTGGCTCATCGGATCAACGTATGGTCAAGGTAAAGAAGATAATCGGTGTGCTCCTTGTTAAGCAATGTGTATTATTAGATCCAGAGGGTGAGCTTAGTTTGGTGTGCTTTGACTCTGATGTCCATGTACGTCTCTAGATGCGACTCCCTTGAGGAAAATTCCTCTCAATAAGGTCCCGTTCGTCCCTAACAACGAGCCATTACTTGGCATGTTGGATAAATTTCAAGAAGGACGGAGTCATATGGCTATCGTAAGCCGGTTCAGTGTTAACAAGGCTAGTCACTCTTCTTGTAGGATCGGGCTCTCGCTGAAATAAATTTCCAAAACTAGGCACAAAGTGTCAAGAAGGCTGTCAGGCGAGGACTCACACAACGCTTGAGAGCAAGCGTTGGTATGGGTGACATGGACACATCAAGCTCATCTGATGACGACGACAGTGGTATATCGGGTCACACCAAGCGCTGGGTTAGCAGAAAGAAGCAAAATCGGCAACGTCGTATCACAAACGGTTTGAGAAAGGATGGTGAAGCTGAAGACGGAGCTACGATTATCGAAGATGACCGCACACTGAAAGAAGATCAATCACCCGAAATGCTGCCTTCAGCCTCTCCTTCTGATGTCACTGGTATAGCAATGAAGAGCATTGAGATGCAGATATTGAATCAAGACATAGTCAACCAGCCCATTAAGGATGGAGATCGCACCAGAGAGGGTAAAAAGATGTCATTCCAGCTCTCAGCTTTATCAAAACAGGCAGCTGGAGCTGTTATGTCCGGTGGTCTTGGTGGTCTTGAGCAAAATATGCCCGCTGACGCAGTTCTAGCCAAAGAGGGCGTCAACGAAGTTAGTCATATTCTATCTCATTGTTGATCCACATTGAAAGTTACTTCCATCAGTTTTTGCAAAGTTTTGATCCAGCTGTAATGCCTCTCGGTATCATCACTCTTGAAGACGTTTTGGAGGGTGAGCATCTGCTCTTATCTCATGGGTGACCAAGCCATCTAACAATTGGTATTAGAATTGATAGGCGAGGAAATCTATGACGAATTTGATCCTCAGGGTGCTCAGGGTGATCCTTACAAATATGATAAGTCTGGACCTAGTCCCTCCGTCCCCACGAATGCTCATCCGCTCGGCCCTGACGAGCAAGCATCTTCCCCCAATACTCCCCTGAGTCCGCTTGCCTCGACCGCAGAAACCTCCAGTCAAAGGACGCCTCATTTGATCCCACCGAGGATGAAGGGCCTTGGTTTCTTGATGGGACGATCCAGGAGTGCTCCTCCCGTGAACCGCGACCAGGATTTCAAACACGGCAGAAAGGATCTCAGAGGAGATGTGGTGCCTGAAGCTGATGATGATTCTGAGGACGAGAAGCTCGAGGACAAAGAAAAGACGATAGGGGATGTTTGTACCACTGTTCGCGATGATAGCCAAGGTCCCGGTGTCGTGATCACTCTTACAACCCCAGGCGAGGGAGAGTCGACCCCTGCACTTGACCGTCGATTGAGCGCAGCCCAAGAAATCAAGATGCCAAGGCCGATCCGTGGATTGCCAGCCAATGCCATACAACGATTCGGTGCGGCGAACCTCAATTTTAATAACATCTCTACCAGTATAAATGGTAGCGGAGGGATGAATCTCGGGTCCAAAAGCTTGAATAATTCAAGGAGTACGAGCCCTACACCCTCGCTTGAGGCCATTTTAGTGGAGAGGACTAGGAGGAGGTTGGCCACCCGTAGTCCGCCGGTAGGATCAATGGGATTTCCTGCCAGTAGTGCGGTTGCCACACACTTGAATCCTGAATTGGCAACGAGAGGTCGAAGATTCAAGAGTAGTCCTCTCAATAGTATAGGTACTAATTTATCGATGAGGGAGGAGGGGGATGACAATGATGCGTAGGTGGCCGGTCGTAAGGATGGACAAATGTACCAGTACGTAGAAGCTTGAATTCCTGGTTCTGTTTATACTTTTCTTTATGTGTTCCCCTTTCCGTTACCTAGAATGAAGAATCTTTGTTTTCCATATTGAGTGCCGAGACACAGCATTCTCATAGAGTGAAGTCGGGAGTTGATTCAAACAGGCCCTTCGTATCATATGCGACTGGTCGAATATAACTATATCAATCAATCAGTCATCGATAAAGGAAAAATAGTGGAAAAATAATTGATGTAACCATTGCTATTGACTTATTGTTATGTGATCGTCCAGGGTCAGATGGAGGGAGGAACAGCATTGAACAACCACCCTTGATCAAGAGCCAGAGAATATGTGATATATTATTCGGAACGGTTTCGCAGGGAAGGGAGGGGAGACATACGTAGATGAACAGCTAGCTACCTATCATCGTGATCATCGTAAGATGAAAGAACACGAATTACGATTTTCGAGAACAAACGAAACGATAGAGCGAATAGTTGTCCATGAGGAAATCAGATCCCAAGGGAAAAAAACAAGGTGCCGATCATCAAAAAATGAACCTGAGATCTTCCAACCTTATACAATTTGCACATCAGAGAATATGGACTAAGGAGTGATAACTGGGTCAGGCTGCATCTCTGTCTGCATCTCTACCTGTAAGTCGGCTTGAATTTCTGCTTCCGATACGAACAGGAGTTGCTCAAGTTGATGAGGCACTGTAGGCTCGGACTCGGGTAAGAGCTGCGAGATAGGATTTAAGGTTGTGTAAGGCATGACATCATCAATTGATCGAACAGGTTCCGCTGCTTGAGATTGGGGTTGAGATTGTGGATGTGATTGTAGTTGATCATCCTGTATGATAGCATCTGTCTCGTGTTCAGGTTCACCTTCGGCATCTTCTTCACCAACAGGGAGACGACCAACTATTGGCGAGATTATCAGAACTTCTCAAGGAAGTAGTTGCAAATAGATGCTCACCTTCATGACCTTCAGTACTCTCTGAGATACCTCTAAACAAGAAATCATTCTCTACAAGGATATTCAGCTGTTTGAAATGAATCATCTGGGAAACATAACTTTCCTTTATTAGATCCACCAAGACTTGATATATCTTCCCTCTCGAGGACAAAATCTCGATCCATATCCATTATAGACTCGGCAGATTCACTTTGACCTGCTAATCCGTTTGCAACAAATTCATCCGACTGTCCGACCAAGTCTCCTTCTGTACTGCCATTGATTGCATCTACATCTGCAATAATGATGCATCGTTTCTCCAGTACGACGCCATCGAAAACTTCTTTATAGCGTTTGGGCTTTTTGTTGTCCTTATTATCACGCTTGGAATGATGATCAGACTTAGCTTTCTGGGTTTGAAGCCGTTGTTGAATTTCTGGGCGAACCGGCCTACTCAAGATTGAAGTTCGCTGCTTTTGAGCGAGAAGGGCACCTCTGGCCGTCGGCCTAATAGTGCGTTTGGTAATCTGTAAATCATGCGCGGATATGGACTCAATAGCGCTAGCGGAATGAACTTGTGAAGCGGTAACGGGACGCGACTTTGACTTCATAGTGGTAGCCGCATTCGTCGGTTCATCTTTCCGCGGTCGCAAAGAAGCTGAGACCAACTTGGAAGTTCTGCCACGATTATTATTATTAAATGTCTCCTTGTTTGCCTTTTTCAAAGCAGCTACCACTGCATTTGGACCAATAGAATGTCCAGCTCCTTCCCCTTCATCTGTAACTTCATCTTCTCCATCTGCGTCTGCATCCGTACCATCATCAGCATTGGAAGCCTGTAACTTTGTCGAACGTCGAGTAGATCGTTTTTCAGACAAGGAAACAGCACTGACAGCACTCCCTTTGGGGTGTGCATCAGTCTGAGTACGTCTTAAAGTCCTGCCATGATTTTTTCTCGAATCCGTAACAATAGAGACAGATGGAGCAGGACCATGGGATCTTGTACCCCTCGCGGGAGGAGGTCCAGGATCGGAGACACGCGGTCTCTTCGACCTTAAATTGCGCGTGACTGCTGAGACAGATTTAGGCTCCTGTTCTTTGGCGCCTTGACGTTTTTTCCCCTCATCGTCTGATCCTTCTTGAGTGTCCTCGTTCTCAGTACGTGTATCTTGTTCAAACTCAGACTCAGGCGCCGGTCGTTTTCGTGTAGAGATACGACGTGAGGAAGCTGAGGGAGCAGCTCTTCCCCTAGTGTTGGAAGTGGGTGGGGGAGAAGATTTGACATTCCCATTTTGTTGGTCCGAACCGCCTGTGGCGAGATCTTTTGTTATTTCTTCTGCTAATGCGGGTCCCACTATAAGTTGTTATTTGACACACGCGACAAAGACGCGAGAGGAATCATTAACAATCGCCTGTAAAGCAAAAGAAAACAAAAGACACATACACCCCTTTCTCTGTACAGCCTTCAAAAACCCAACAGCCTCATCCTTTTCCAAGCCTCGTGCAATACCGAGTTCCTGAGACAAATGCTGAAGCGTCTGCACCTTCAGAATCTCCCAAGGAAAATCTTCCATAGAGACTTCAGTCGACAGAAAATGCAGATGGAAGGAAGAAATGCGACCGAACCGTCACACTCGTGGCAATGCTGTGTCACTCCTGTCACACCACTGGAAAGACAGTTTATCGGCAATACACAGTAGCACATATTAATTTACAAACCAAGAATCAAGAATAGAGAAGAATATGGTATCTTTTTGTAGGTATCTCTGAGGAAAAATAAACTTATGCCAATGAGTGAGTATAATCCAATCTACTGCTATGCCTGCAAAGTCAAGAATAACACCATGACACGAAACTGATCCATCCCTCATGTTCGTAGATCTGGGATATAGCGACCCCAGCGCTTAGAGGTATATAAATCATCTTTCCAACACAGTATCGCTGAGACATTTACCCCTTACACCAAACTAATCTGCGTCTTCGAGGCCCATCCCAATAGACTATACAAAGGGATAGCCAGACCTTGGTTTCATGTCCATCTCCAAGGCCCGCCGCAAGGAAAGGGCTTTCAGTCTCTCGACCGATCCCTCGGCGTTGCTCCCTGGATTGTGGCCTGCACATTGAGAGACGATGTTACTGGACTCCATCCATCTTCAGGGCTCTTCTCGTCCCCCCTAATCAAACTAGCAATGCTTGCAGTGTGCCGATGACTTTTCTGGGCCCTCCCATCCCTGTTGAAAGCCTGAGTGGCAAGAGACTGAGCTGAAGTGGGTGTAGAACCACTGGCTGTGCCATGTGTATTGGCAATAGGCGATCGATATGTGATATCCACCTCCTCCTCATCAGAACTCCCCTGATCCAACTCAAAATCTGCTGTGTTGTGGATCACGCTTCCGTTCCCTGCCCTTTTCCGTCTGGGATCCTCGAGGTCATATATGTCATACTTTGACCTCCCTGAACCGTTTGACAACCCAGTCCATGATAAAGCAGAAGCAAGGCCGCCCGGAGGTGCAGATGCCCCTGCCCCTTTGAGTTCATCGGGGAGAAGGAGGTAGAAATACGCTATGGCAAGACATGCACCGCCGACAACGTCAATGAGGTAGTGATGTGTGAGGTACATCGTGGCCCAGTACAAAGTGCCGGCATATGCCCAAACATAACGGGTTGTTTGAGGGAAGAAATGTGAGAGGAACAAGGCTTCCATTGTTGCACTAGCTGCATGCAACGAAGGAAAAGCACCAAATACGACTGGAGAATTTGAGAAAGCGACCGTGTAACCTTGAGCATGGAACAGAGCGTCGATACGTGCCAAACCGCCGGGAGAGCCCTTCATACTGTAATCCGCCGGAGTGAGTCCATGTATGAGTTCATACCATGGAGCAGAACATGGGAATAGGATTTGAAAAAGGACACCAGTCAGGTTAAGATATCCAAAAGCTTTGCCCCAGAAGGGAAGTACTTCCTTGCTTCTGAAGAGCCACAGGAAGGCAGCTACAACAAATGGGAAGACAAAATGACCCACTCCGTATGGAAACCAAGCAATGATGTCGAGTATGGGGTGCGTGAACCGTGTTAGGATGTCCGAGATGTTAGCTCCATAGAGAACATATTCCAACGTCGGGAGGAGTGCTACAGAGATCCCAGGTCTCCATGGTGTAGGAATAAATCGAGATGAATAGAAAGATAAGAGATATGAAAAGATGGGAGTTGCCGGGACAAAGAATTGGGATGTGAGGGGAATGAGAAGGGCGGTTATCCACAGGATGGGGATGAATATCTTAATGGGAAATCCTGGGTGTTGCATTACGGTGAACCAAAATATGGCTAGGGCTGCATGGAAGATATACATGCAGTCCGAAAGGACGAAGGTGTGGCTGCGCAACTTGGAGATCGTGAGGGAGGGTGAGAGAGATTTGTCGAGCCGACCAACGGCTGCGAGGAAAGCAGTTCCAATAGTGTTGAACAACTGAGCAACACTCATTCGTAGTCGTGAAGCGCCTGGCATACTGTCAATGGACCCGTAAGCTCCCAAACGCCCATCCAGAAAAATAACAAACCTGCTGTGATAATTATTCAGATACTGTATTGTATGTGGGTATCCTTGTCTTTAGTCCTTAGTGAAAGCAGCACAACAATAAACAGTTCTGTAAAAATTAACAGATTAGTGGTCAGATCTGGAAAAGAAAAACTGAGCTAACCAGAATAATCAAGATGGTGTACAGACGCTGCGCTCCAATTTTCCCACAGATCTTTCCCGAGCTTAGTCACGTGCTGAGCCTCATCAATCTTTTTCTGTTTCTCATGCCTCGGCTGCCTTGCTATCAAGCACCATGAAGCTCTCTGCAGCTTTTGCTCTCTTCCCTGATCTTCGCTTTGCCGTGCAAACTGCTCTATGGCCAACCATCGTAACCCTATGGCGGAACCCTTTTTTGCTATTTTGTCCTCGGGTGCTGTCGCAGACATTCATGAGCCATCTTTGGGTCGTTTTCGGCAATGGGGTAGATGAAAATGGGCGCCCTGTCAAACGAGAACTTATCACCCCATATGCCTCCGGTGTGGTCCTCGATCTGGGTGCAGGTACGATAGAGTAGATACTGCCCTCCGCAAACATTTATCTGTAACAACCAGGCCACGGTCACACCCTCAACTACCTAGACCACTCAAAAGTAACAAAATATGTTGCCCTAGAACCCAACGTCGGCATGCACGAGAAACTACGTATCCTCGCATCCCAAGCAGGATATTCAGAATCCGATGGTACGCTTGTCATCTTGTCCTGCGGGGCACAAGATACATCCGCCATCCTCTCCTCCCTCAACGACACTCAAGTCGACACGATAATTTCGGTCCTCACTCTCTGTTCGGTACCTGATCCCCAGGACACGATCACGAACCTCATCCTTGATGTCCTCAAGCCAGGGGGGAAACTATTGTTTTACGAACATGTTCTCAGCCCTTTGAAAGATGTCGCATGGTGGCAACGTTTTTGGACTCCCCTATGGGCTTTTTGGCTTGATGGATGTAGATTGGATCGTCCAACCCATGTTTATATCGAAGAGGTAGGGGGAAGAAGTGGAGAGAACGTATGGAAGGAGAGGAATGTTTGGGGAAAGGAAGGAGAGCCTGACGAGTGCCTTTTTTGGCATCGTGCTGGTCAGTATATCAAAGCATGAAAAGGAAGCTTTTCGGCATTACCTTGTGTGTAGTGTGTGTGGATCACTTTATTCAAGTGCAATTATTGAGCAGCCTTGTTTCTATTGGATATTGTATGGAGCCATGGCAATGATCTCAGTTTTGAGTTTCTTGTATTTCCAAAGATTGGTAGAGGATATTTTGGGAATCTGAGGGTATTCTTAGCAGACTGATGGATCATTCTATGTCGGATAGGCAAAAGGAGTACAAAAGAGTAGTTGCGGAGGTGCAGGATGAGCTGGTAAACAGTGCTCCATTGTTCCATTGTTGTCAACTTGGCAGAGACTTATGCAAGAGGATGCACGTATGTGGCCACCTGAATGATAGTGTTTGAATATGTAGCATAATATTTACTATCTGATCGTGATGTTCAACACAGACTATAATCATGAAAAAAAGAACCTTGAATTCTAGCGAAAAACTAAAGCCTGTGTGTGGTTTCAATCGGGAAGGAATACAACCTGTATCTTGACACCCTCTCTTCAAGAAGAAGGAAATCGCAAGCTCATAGATTCTGACACATCGAGAGTCGTGACCCTTCTTCACACGTCGCAGCAAAAATCATTCCTCTGGTAAGCTATCCAAAGGTATCCTTCATGTTCAACCCAACTCTTGGTCCATGTCCGAGTATTTGACCACATCGTCCTCGATGAATCTTGTATCATTTTTCTTATTATATTTCGGAGAACGGTCAAAGGAAGTTCTTCCGGATTGAATAAACCACAGGGTATCGTCCAACTCAGTTCTATATGTAACTCTATATCACTTTCACATCTATTTACAATAAATCAGATGATGGATGTGCCATCAGGAAAATCAGAGACACAAATCAAAAGACTGCGCTATGATTCATTTTCAGTCAACACGAGGACGTTTAGTATGTCCATTGGTCTGATCCTTTGAAATTCCATTGGAATTTGCGGCGGAGAAATACTCAAGCTTCTTAGCCGGGTCAGGCTTGATAGTCTTCGAACCGTTGGTCCAGTTGGCGGGGCATACTTCACCATGCTCATCCTGTATCAATTTATCAGTTATCAGGTTTTGATGACCATGGCTTTTAATCAGAAGATTGCGCACGGTGAACTGGAACGCCTGGATCAAACGCAGTGTCTCATCAACGGAGCGCCCAACAGGTAGATCGTTAACAGTGATTTGCCTGAAATAACCGAAGGTTGATCAGTTTCTAAATATAAACAAAACTTGACATGCCTCAAAATACCCTGAGGATCGATGATAAAAAGCCCACGAAGAGCGATACCTTCATCCTCTATGAGAACGCCATAGTCACGGGAAATTTTCATGTTTCTATCGGCGATCAGAGGAAGCATGAGGTTGGGGCCCAAGCCACCTTCCTTGCTGCTCTGGCTGGCCCAAGCAAAGTGAGAAAATTTAGAGTCAGTCGAAATGCCTGGTGTTGCTCTTGTTAGTGTAATCGAAGAAACCCAGAGCGAAAGGATTACCGAAAACAGATGTGTTCAAGGCTTCGAATTGAGGAAGGGCATCATTAAAAGCCAGAATTTCGCTTTTCATATTTCATATATCACGACCTTGATCTACGAATCCGCAACAACACTTACGTCGGGCAGACAAATGTAAAGTCCCTTTCAGAAGATTCATTAGGACTCTCGAAGTTCAGAGACGCTTCCGGGACTCACTCACATGGGGTAAAACAGAAGGACAACCCTGGAAAGTCGAGTATGAGCCGAGCCCAGAAGTGGAGGCACCTGGCACCCACCATTTCCCTCGAAAATCAGACAAGGAGACTTCACTAAAAGCACTCTTAGTGACAACTTCAGCCTTGAAAGCGGGTGCGGGGCGCTGAACGAAAGCAACCATTATAGTGAATGTCGAGTCAACAGGAAGAGAAAAAGAAAAAGAAACACGTCATTTGCACTAGGCGCAAAAAATTATAAGAGCGCGTTATTTGACTATATTTGTCATATCTCGCCATTTCAGGTTCAGCCGATACTGTACGTGTTTTATCGCCGATCAGCGCAGTAAATTTGTCAACAATTATGTAGCCGTCAAATTTGTCAATATGGTGTCAGTGCCTTGCCAGGACCTCCAAAGCCTGAGTAGTGTTGGATATAGCTACGACATGGCTAGACCGCGGCAAACGCGCACCGGTCGTCAACTTAATACTGTATCTATAGTGGCTACAGTACCATAGCTACGTCGTCCATTGTTTTAACACAATAAAAACATGACAACCAAAACAACAAACTAATTTTAGTGTATTGTTCGATATTTCAACAAGTAGAACCAGCGGCACTGTTTTCGATTTCAAAGTGATATTGCAATACTAGCAACAGGGCGAAGAGAGATCAATCAGGACTAGTGATGGCAAGACCCCGATGGCAGGTGCTGACAGTAGTTTCGTACGACATTAGAGAATAGCTAGTGATGGAAGAATATCGATGTCTTTTTTTTCCCTTCAACAGTTTATTATCACGCGGTGTACGTACACAGCCCGCGGAGGATACCGCGGCAGAACTACCTAACCTTTACTCCGTAGGGAAATCGTGACATGTGACGAATGACTAAAGGTTATCTCGCCAACTCATGGCACCAAAATCTCGAGTACCCACATCAGAAAACCATCATGCAATGACCACTGTACGGAATGATGTGTCGTCATACCCGTGTCTAGATGAGTGACGTCATTCGTCAACGCATCATTGGAGTACCCCAAATTGGCACATCACTCAAGAAGTCTGAAGGGACCATTCTCAAGATTCTTGAGGTTGCTAAGCTCCTGGGGCATCGGGGAGGCATCAGTCAAAGCTCTTGTTGAGCTAGCCAGGATCTAAAGTTCTGATGAAGAAAAATCAAATTCACGTGGCTTTGAGCAATTAATCTACTGTTGTCGGGCAGATCCCGAAATGTTCAGAGACTTTCGGTTAGGGCAATGACGCAAATGACATACCCTGTGGTTCACTCCTTGCCTCCGTGGTTTTGCCGTTAGTTTCTGACAGGGACGTAACTCTACTGGCACATTAGCGCTCGAGGTCTATATAACGTGCTTAGTTGACGGTTGGTGCCGGAACGTGTGGGCACCGCAGTACGGCCATAGTTTCACGTCGAATTTGGGCTCATCGGGCTCATTTATGAGGTATGCGGGGTGGTTAATTTCTTGAGGAAAGTCAAACCTTCAATTGTATCCTCTTGGTCGTAATATAGTATGATTTATGCATAAATGAAATTCCCTTCATCTGAACCATGTCTAGGATGAACATTCGTTTACCTACTTATATCCCGCGATTTTTGTGGAAGTTTTGGTTGTCCCATGGGTATGATTCTCTCTGTGATGTTTGGCAGGACTAACTAGTTTTCGTATTGATCTAGCCAAACTCAAGCCGTCAATTCGCCTCCAAGTCCCCGTGTCCACAGATATGACGTTTATGATAATGAACTTACTGAGCTTTACCAAGGCCCCGTATCATCGCGTCCCATCTTTCAAGATATCTACTCTGATGATCTCGACCCAGAGACTATCCGAATTTATGGACAGGCTAATGAGGAACTTGCGCTTCTGGAACGCAGGGCTGAAGTCGTACTTTTGGATATTCTCCATCGAACTGTTTGGTCAGGCATCGAGGAGCCTCTGCGGAAAGTCTTATTAGATTATTCAGAGATCGACGCCATCCGAAAATATTTGAATTTCATTCGATTTCGTAACAGCGCAGGTTATTTCAGAACGATTGCTTCGCTGCGCGACGATGAAGAAGAAAAGTCACACGAAGGAAGCCTCTATTCTGCTTATCGACCTCTAGTGATAAGAATCCGCAAGCGATTTATTCTGCGACAATTCATCTCCTTCTTCAAACACACCTCTGCCGATTTTGACACCCATCATCTTCGCCCGAAGATTGATGGCTATGGAGTTAATTTGGCTTCCAACAAACTTGAAGACATCATGGAATTGTATTGCTGGCGCCTTTGTGGAGCTGAGGTTTGTTTAGGAATTGCGACCGAGGACCAAGAATATATGCTCCCTGACTGCGTCTTTGGCACATTGAATGAAGGCTTTGAAGAAGATCCGTCAGTTTCTTTATCCTAGACCTCCTGAGTATTTCTTGATCATATTTTTCGTAGGACCTGCTGTGATTTGTTTTTTCCCATATACCCAACACTCTCTGTCTACATCCTCGGTACCACAAACGGTCCTTTTTATCAAAATCAAAAATACGCACAATCCACAGTTTGGATCGATGTTGGAAATGAATCAGCGCTTGATGTGCATCTGCGAAATGCCATGATATTGCAGACGTATCCAAACTACCTCTACTTCTCATCGTTGCGTACCGTTTCTCTTTCTATCTCATCATATGACGAGTTCCGCTGGATTCAAGAACACCAAGATTATAGTCGATTGAAGCAGCGTTGCAGGCAGAAGTTTCTACAAGAGACTGTGACAAAAACATTAGTTTTGCGGCCATCAGTTGTACTGACGGACTTGACTGACCAAGTCAAGATGGTCGGCAATTCTGCTGTTGCACATGGCTCGTTCTCAGATGTCTGGAAGGGCAAATGGAATGATCCTGTGGAAAGACGCACAAGATTCGTAGGTTTCCCATGCTTTGAGTTGTTGACATTAGTGACCTGTTGATAAGGTCGCTATTAAGTTCTTGCGTCAAATCATGGTTCAAAATGTTCGAGATAAATTACTCAAGGTAAGAATTTATGCTTGAAAAATATGTGTTATATACTCGCAGGAAATGACGAGTCCAGCGTTTACAATCAGAAGTTCTCGCATGGCATAACTTATGCCATCGAAACATCAGTCAGTTACTTGGCATTATGCAGTCCACCCATAGCCTTGGCATGGTTTCGCTATGGTACGACAATGGGACTATCTGCGAGTACGTAAAGCGCAGTCCCCAAGCGAACAGGCTAAAATTGGTGATTACTCTGGTTTGCGGTTTCCTGGTGGTTCAATCTCATCGTTGACCTATTTTGGGCCAGCTTATTCAAGTAGCTTCGGGAATAGCCTATTTGCACGATTTTAAGCCCGTCATCATCCATGGTGATTTGAAAGGCGTATGTTCATCGTTCACTAGTCTGATAATGCAATATCTCAAGCTCTTCAGGGAAACATTCTAATTGATGACACTGGATGTGCAGTCATCAGTGACTTTGGTCTTTCCAAAGTTATGGAAGAGACAATCTCGAAGAGCGATAAGAATGGAGCTTCTTTCTTTGCTGGATCGACAAGGTGGATGGCGCCCGAACTCCTCCAAGGGCTTGTTGACGAGGATGAGTGCATCCCGCCTGTTACCACTCATAGTGATGTTTATGCCTTTGGATCAGTGTGTCTAGAGGTATGCCTTTCTGTTTACACCATTACAAGTAATGATCATAATACCTAAAGGTCACCACTGGTCAACTCCCTTACGCTCACCGCAGAAATGATCACTCTGTAATTGTTGATATCATCCGAGGTGTAAAGCCGACCCGAGGTGTTTCTCTGATTATTAATGGGATGACGCTTCGATCCGTCTCATCGTTTTGGATGATGCTTGACCGGTGCTGGAATGCAGAAGGTCCGTTGCGTCCTACGATGCATGAGATGCTCAGTTTTTTAGAGAACATGATTCCATGAATATCGTTGACAATGAAACGACAGGGACAAACTTTGTAAATGCGATCTCCCCATATCTGGCCATAGTTTAAATCGTGATGGTTCATCAGGCGATGGACTCTCAACCCAAGAGCAATATCAGAAATTGCGCATATTTATCTCTGGTTCTAGCATATATTCACTACAGGGAATTTTGGAGTTAATACATTGTCAACATCCTTGCTCAATGTTGTTTCTGGGCTACTATACCCAGAGCTGGATATTTAATACAAATCATGGGTCTGCCTAGTTTACAATACTGCCACTATGCTGCCATGGCAGCCACACTTCTATGTATATTTCTTAATACTCTGTACATCATCCCAATAGCTCACAGTTATAAGTAGATCTTTATTTCACTAGTGATGAGTGAAAGAAGAGGCAGCAGCAGTATGCAATCATAAGGAGGCGAGTCAGCTAAAAGCAGCAACGTAGAGAAGATTATAGGATTTCAGATTGTCTGGGCATACAGAGTGGTGATTTGAGCATGTGGAAAGAAGAGGTAGGAAACCTTGCAATTACAACAGTGGGCCCTATATGTGTGTCAGTAGTAATGCAGGGTGCATCAGTACACATCAACATTTGTGATATATACAATGATCCGCAATGACCTCTTTCATAGATGCAAATGCTCTATCTCTTTACCTCCCTTCGCCCAAGAGCTGAGTTCCCCGTGGCTAAATCGTGTATTCTGGATGTGTCAGTGCCCAGTATATGATCTTGCTGTATCAGAACGTGGCGTCGTATCGTTCAATCAAGGTTCCCACACCCATGGTATTCTTCGCGTGAGATACTACCTCTTTCGCTATTATCACATCTTGTAGACCCACTCCAACCGATTTAAACATGGTAATTGGGCCTGTGAATGACACAGGATGTGAACTCTTCTCAGAATACATCGGTGGTGGTGATGAGACTTCCAATTGTTGTTGCGATTGGCCTCTCTTCCTCGAAATCAGCTCTCCAATCTCCAGGATTGAGGCAGAGTCGGCTCCAGCTTTCAGCAAATCACCAGCTTCTTGCATGCAAGCTGATCGCGAATCGACAATGAGAACCTGGCTGACTTGTTGATCGTCGATCGATTGGGTTCCAGGAACTGCTCTTTTGACAAGTGTTTCTTCTACTTCCTGCATGGAGGGTTTGTAACTCCCAACCAAGATAACGTGTGTTCCTGATTTGACCCATGAAGATGGAAACAGAGGAAGTACAGATGATGTTGCGCAAATGATGATGTCGGCAGTACGGACTGCCTTCTCTATAGATTCTTGTTCGAGTAATGAGAATAGTTGAAATGTAACATGAGGGAAAGACGTTGTGATGGCTTTAACTAGATCTAGAGCCCGTTTGTTCAAAGTGCGGTTGACGATAGTGCAGATCCTGATTCCAGGATAATGTCTAAGAAAGATATTGATATGGCTTTCAACCTGTTTCCCGGCTCCGAATAACACGATATGCTCGGGCTCCTGGACTCCAACCAAGGTCGACGAAAGCAGTGACCCTGTGCAAAAAGCTGTGCATCAAGCACGTTTCAAATATACATAAAAAACGGACCAGCAGCATTCCGCAAGGCAGTCAACTCGCGTGAGTTAACAACGGCCTCCACGGCACCTGTGTCCTCATTCAATACCAGCGTAGTCGCAGGAAGGCCACGAATATCGTCCTGCTTTCGAGGCACACTGACGACCTTGATGCTGGTACCCTCAAGTGACAACTGCGAGCTGGATATACGAGCCGGCATGAACAAAGTTGTATGAGACGTCATGTCGATTGTCGTGCGATGTGGCGTTTGGATATCAGAATTATCTTCTGAAGTAGAGATTCCTCCGAGATGAGAAATCGCTAGGAATACGTGCCCCATAAGATCCTGTAGAAATATCGTGCTGAATGAGGATACAACCTCACGGACGTCTGCTGCGGAGAGAACAAGAAGTGACATGTCAGTCAAGGATATGCTCAGACAAAGAACGATGGGAGCTAAATCAGAGTGGACAAGAAACGGGCCGGGAAGTCATTCATGACACACAAGCCCTCATAAGATCATAAGATCATCGAACAAATACTAGGGCACAGCTAGCCTGATGAGTATGACAAGGCTCCTTCCAATCCTGAAGCCTTGTGTATTATTCTGACAGTGTCCCTAGTTTTCAAATGTAATACGAAGAGCGCTATCGAAATCTGCAATGATGTCCCTAATATCCTCAATACCCACAGAAACCTAGAAATCCATGATAAGTATCACCGCCAGATAGGAGCTATTGATTACTTACGCGAATCAGGTCAGGAGTAACTCCAGAGGTCGCCTGTTCATCTTCCGTGAGTTGAGCATGGGTGGTGGTTGCCGGATGAATGACGAGGGTCTTCGAATCACCAACATTGGCCAAATTACTAGCAAGTTTCAAGCTATCAACAGCTTTGCTAGCTTTCTGAGCATCACCCTTAACACCAAAGCTGAGAACGCCACCAAAGGCATTGCCCCTCAACAGCTTGAGAGCCAGTTGGTGCGACTCATGGGACTTTAAACCGAGGTAAGAGACCCATGCGACGTTGGGATGTTTTTCTAGCCACTGGGCAAGAGCAAGGGCGTTGTCACTATGACGCTGGCCACGAAGACTGAGGGTCTCGAGGCCTTGGAGAAGAAGGAAGCCGGCGAAGGGGTTCATACATGGACCAAGGTCGCGTAAGAGCTAGCCGAGAAAGGATGAAACTCAGGACCTGGGAAACATAAATCAAAGACTCACTTCTGTGCGCACTTTCATTGCAAAAGCGATAGAGCCAAAAGTTTCGCTGAATCTGAGACCGTGATACCCTTCGGAAGGTTGAGTGAAACCGGGGAATTTACCCGATGCTGTCCAATCAAATTTGCCTGAGTCAACAATCACGCCAGCAATCGTGTTTCCGTGACCGCCGATCCATTTGGTCGCACTATGAACTGCAGATGCTTATGTATAACTAGTGACTTTGGTCAAGCTGTGAACGATCTCACCGACAATGTCAGCGCCAAGTTGGATGGGCTTGATAATATAACCTCCCATTCCAAAAGTATTGTCAACAACAAGAGGGATGCCATTGTTGTGGGCAAGTTTTGCTAGAGCAGGAATGTCGTTCACGATATATTTCGGATTGGCAATACTTTCAATGTAAATGGCTTTGGTTTTGTCGTCGATGGCAGCAGCAAAGGCCTCTATTGTGGGTTCTGTAACCCACTTGACTGCGATGCCAAATTGCTTGAAGGTAACTTTGAACTGGTTGTAGGTACCACCGTATAGGTAAGAACTTGAAGCTCGACCTGTCACTAGACGACCAGCACTCCCATTGAAATTACGCTTACGTTGATACAATATTGTCGCCAACGCCAGCAATGGCAGCGATCGCCAAAAATTGTGCCGCTTGCCCGGAAGAAGTGGCGACAGCAGCAGCCCCACCTTCTAGAGCGGCAACCCGTGCTTCGAAAACATCCTAGAGAAATCTCATCACTTTGATATCAACCATGTCGGAAGGGACCAACCACTGTAGGATTGCCTATCCGCGAATAGATATGTCCTAATTCCCTGATAGGCTCTTAGCACGTGCAAGTGTGGGACCCACGAAGCGCAAACCTCAATCCAAAGAGATCGGCGCCGTGCTACTGAGAGCATGAGTGCTCTAGCCCACGATCATGTTGCTTTTAAGGCATTTGAAGTGCTTACTGCAGAATCATTGAACACAAAGCTGGTGGAGGCATAAATGGGAACGGCACGAGCGTTGGTGGCCTTGTCAGGGGTCTGGCCCGCATGGAGTTGAAGAGTATCAAATTCAGGGTCTCTTTAAACTCATAAATCAGCTGAGTTAGTGGCAAAGGCAGCGACTAGAGTACTTGCTTGTAGAATGGATTGGCCATAGGATACGATGGGAAACATAAATTAAATCATCTTCTTATGCTAGAAGAATCCAATGGCGTGCTCTCAAAAAATTGGTCATGTGCTTGTCGAAGATGTTGGCGGAGTACAAAAATAAAAATAGAGAAATGACCTATCAAACTTTCCGAGCGCTGATGGGGAAGACATACAACGTGGGCTGGGGATGGCTGACATGTACTTTACCAATGGTAGGCAAGATCACAGGTTGTGGATTTGGGTTCAGAATCTCTTCCATCAGCAAACTAGTGTTTAGAAGACCTAGTCTGACGTTAGAGGTGCATTAACAGAAGGCAAAGCAGATGTGTTTGTACAACCCTCTCGTGAGGTGCCACTCTCATTAAAGTCTCAACAGTATTCTTTGAAGGATATGCGTGTATATAATCAGGAGAAGATCAGAATCTTCCTTTGTATATCTTTGTTTGCCGTTTCTCAAAACATCAAAGTCGGCAACCAAATGACGCTCCGTGGTTCATTGGCCTCGGCGTCAGGGTTAGCATTGCGCCACAATCAAGATTGTTATTCTTTTTGTCATTCGGCTTTGTTGTTCAATTCTTGGAACATGACCCACACGAGAACAAAGGGTGTCGCCTCGGGTGTCGAACAATAAGATCACTGTCTTAGCAACCACTTTACCTATATAACCTCAGATGACAAGAGCATAACATATACCTTACTATACATCTATCCTACGCCACTGACTTGAATAATCGACATGTCAACATCACGTTACCTGTTTTTTACAAACGTCCTCGACCATGCTTACCACGTTCAAAGACTCTACAAATATTTAATTGACGAGATGAAGATCTTTGAAAGGACTTGGGGCATGGTCGAAGACTGTTACGAGGGTAACTTGTTTTTGCAGGATATGCACACGTACGTCTTGAAACAAATATTCCTCGTCGTAATGAAACTCACACTCCATAGAGCTTTAATTTACCTCGACGACGAGATGAAATTTCGTAATTCACTAGATGATCTACCTTTTAAGGGCAGAGCACCGATAGATCCATTATTTGAGAGCGTAGCACGAAGGTATGAGTGCCAACTCGACAAATTGAGAAGAAGCTTGACCCATCGAATATAGATATAGTGACATGCGATATGAACCATCATTCCCCGCAACTGTACCTTACGAGAGTCCTATATACGTACCGAAGACGGATGAAGATATGTACACATATCAAGCCAATTTAGAATATGCCGTCGCAGGTCCTTCCCATACCAGCATCGCATCAGAAGCCAATTATTCTGCAGATGAAGCAAGGCAACATTTGTTGAGGGACAAAGAAAGCGTAGCTCCAGTTGATGAAACATCCATTCACCCAGGGGTTGCCAGTCCCGGCAGATATCACTCGTATAAGGGAAAGGAACGCGAGGCTCAGTCTAATGGAGCACCTTATCAGAATAGAGTGGCAGTCAAGATCGAGCCTACCGAACCTCGAGTCCCAGAATGGAACAGTTACAATACTGTTCCGGACGTTGAGATACGCTTTCTGAGTCAGAGGCGTAAGGGAATACCTCCCCCACTAGATCTCGCCCCTGCTTCTGCTTTTCGTAGAAACATGTACCGCTCGACTCCTCAGGTGACAGTATGGGCCTCTGGATATCCAATTCCCTACGGCGAGTCTCGTGCGTATCGGCATCGTAGAACCCAGACGTTTGATTATCCTCCACCAGTCAGTCCAGGTCGATATGAAACGCACGCAACATATTGGAAGTGGAAATTGAGCGAGGAATTCGAGGACGGATACACGAGATCGCGGAAGAGGAGTCGGAGAAATTAGACTTTGGATGAGACGCACCTAAAATAGACTATCAATTTGTAAGGTACATCAGAAGGACGGACTGCGAACGAGCACCGTGTAATAAATTGTTGATCAAAAAAAAAGATACATCAGAAGGACATTAGAAGGTTCATGTAATTCTGGTTGTGCTTGTTGGAGAATGACACTATTTTTCTGGGACTGCATCGGGAAATTTCCACTTTTCGAATATGCTTTGATCTATAGAAAATTGAGTATCTATTAGCCAAAGTTATGATATTGTGAAGCACATGAGAGGTTCTTTTCACGGTCTTTTGTTCTTGAAATTACAATCTCCCAATCTTCGGTGATGAGTTTTGACTTCCTCGATCTTGAAACGATTGGCATGGCTACTGTTACTACAACGTCTTGACGCCAACTTGAATACCTTTGTGTGCTGCTCCTGCTGTATAGACGACTTCATGAGAGCTGCATTTCCTGATTCACAAAAAAACCGCCGAGGATCCCTGCCATGCCTTGAGCAGTTCATACAGCAAGCGAGGCACTGTAGGCTGTATCTTCAATCAATTGATTCGGTGCTTGGGACATGAAACCCTTTGGTTCAGAAACATTTGTGTTGAATAAAAAGATGCATCACTGCTTTCACCCATTCCTTGGGGTATAGTTGCCTTCACCTGAAGTCACTGCTTGAAATCTTGTGATATTATAAAATTGAGATCCTAACGTTAATCACGACCTAACATGACCAAAGTCACTTAGTTGGAAAAGCAAACGCCGCCTGCACACTGACCAAACATCCTAAAATTTCCATCCATTGATATCATCTACTCTAATCTTTGGTTCAACTTGTGAAGAATGCCTTCTTCAGCCAAATCAAAACCAGGGCGGCTGATGCTCGCTAGTTCTACACGGTCTCCGATTTTTCAGCCACCTTCATATTATGCAGCGGCCAATGGTTTGCCGTATGGACGAACACGAACACCTTTACCGGAAAACTCCACAATGCCAACCCCAAATATTGATCAACGCCCAGAAGCCGTTCATTATGAGCGATTCATGCCGATATCCTACCTTCCAGATCCTTCTCCCTCAGACTCTTCTCTCGAATTTAGACCAATGGAGATTCATGCTACCACCGGATCATCTACAGCTAAATCAACAAACCGCGGAAAGCGCCAGAGCCAAATCGCAGGGCTACCTCAGATTGAAGCTCAGCTGTTGCCTTCGTTGCGAGACACCATAAATAAGATGACGCGTCCTTCACGCTTGGCACCTCCCGTCACTGTAGTAGCAGAAGCAAGTACATCTCGTCGAGCCAGCCGACATCAACGATACGAACATGGAGCTCACTACCCCGATTTCTCAACTAATGCACATGATAGAAATATACCGTCGCGGCCTCGCCGAGTACTTTCTCCCAAAACTTTCGATCCTCCTGACAATGATTCTCCCAAGATGATTGTCACTCCTGTATTACCCCCAGTGAACCCCGAACAGAAGCCCTCTTCATGCGAAAGCAGCCAAGATACGCCCCGACCTGATCCAGTCTCCAATGAAAAAACTTCTCTAGCAACACCCACTTTGCGTTCCGTCAAAAGTCTCTTGACGCGTAAACTATCCATAAACTCCCCGAACACTATCTCTTCCCCTGAACCTCGCAAAAAAGTGCTCCTTAAAGTAACCGCCTTTGATCACACTTATATCTGTTACTGATTTTCCTTTTGTTATGTAGGACACTCTTAAAGCCCCAAAGTCGAGCACCGGTAGTTCCCCTCGTGTGCAACAACAACGCGCAGGCACTCTTTGTCGGACACCTCCTGCGGTATCACCATCGGATCTTGCGAGTCCTCCCAAACGACCGTCGGCACTACGACAACCATCCCAGCACCAAAAGTCAAACATACCCCGGTTTCGTGCTCGCTTTGCTCTTGATGTAGCTCAACAAGCAAGTTCGGATTCTTCAGACATCGAGCGCCAATACGAGCTGGCACGCGTCCAGCAGCGCAGACTCACAGTGATAAATACGAACGATCCAGTTTCATCGAGTTCCGAAAGTACTCGTGAACACTACCCAACTCCTGCCTTACCTCGTCCTGGCGTTGGCCTCGGTCTCGATTGCCACTTTCCATCGCCTAGATCACCCTGTCCAGAAGTTGGCTCATATTCTGAGTCAGATAGGTCTATTCACTCCTCTGTCACCTCATCCTCGTCATCCAATTCTCAGTATTCCACCAGTTCCGAAGATCAAGAGTCATCATGTGAAACTAAGGTGCTTGAAGAGAAACAACAGAAACAAGAATTGCCCAGACCTCTCGAAGAGAACCGATCACATTGTCATGTAACACGCTCAAATGAGGGCAGTAGGTATGTAGTTGGTAGAGATGCGTCTTACAGCACTCCCCGGGAGCTAGAAGCATTTCGCAAAAATTCCAACTTTACCCATACATCTGGTAGTGTCCGTTCACCAGCCTCTCTTACTCGTCCACAACCCTCTGGTAATATCCTGGCTAAATCAAATGAATTGACTCTGAAAGAACGATATCCTCATGTTATGCCTGGCTCTCTTCCTATCCCATCTTCAGGTGTTCTGCAGGCAACTCGTCGAGGTTAATATCTCCTAATTTTATCATATCCACACTGATTAATGGAACAGACGAAAGTACGAAGCGTGTCAAGGGGAAGATCGGAAGCGCTATTGCCCGACTGGCTCGCCGATCGCTTATGGTTGCAGCACGAGAGAGGGAAGCCTTTGGGCTAAGACCCTCAGACTCAGAGGAGTATCATCAGCAATTTGAGAACATTCGCCAGAATCCACCTTGTGAAGATCATCTGCTAGAGAATTCTGCCGCTCGTGTATCTGGGATATCGGAGGATACTTTCAGCCGTGGGGCATCGCATTTATTTCAAGCTATTGAAGCAAAGCAACAACCTCCATCACGTTACTCTACGATCAGAAGCGATGGTAACGTTATTAGAGAACTGGTCAGTATACCAAAGTCTTGTCAAGCCACTTGAATGCCTCGTTTATTTGTTTTTGGTTAGCGGCGGTCTAACGAGTTTCAATCTCAAGATCATTCTTCAACAAGGGAATCCTCTTTTTCATCATCTTCTCAGTTCAATGATGGGACTTTGGAAGACCTATCACATTTACGCGCCATTCTAGATCAACTTTCGAGGACAGAAGAGGACTTTGTCGCTACCATGCGACAATGCATCCAACTCTATGTCCTACCTCTACGTATAAATGGGAGTAAAGCATGGATTTCTGGTGTTCCTCCTCAGGTTTCTCGGTTCTTAGATTGGTTTGAAGACATTCTGCACTTGCATGAACGAGTTCTAGTTCTATTGCATGAACCTCGGCAAAAAATGTTGAAGGAGATAATTCAATTCCTTCCGAAGTTCGAAATATATCAGCCTTACCTTGTATGTGTTGGAGACTTCACTCAACGGCTCCGGCATTTGACCCACAAAGGAGACGATTTCGGCCACTTCGTCTCTCTGCAGGACAAACAAATCAGGAAATCTGGGTGGTCATTGTTGAAGTACATCAACGAGCCAGAAAAGCGGCTACAGAAGTATCTGGAGTTATTCTCGGTACACATGACTCTCTGCAATACGACGCTGGCTGATCATTTTCGTCCTTTGTAGGCGCTGCACATGTCGACGGTACCCCGGGATTACCTTTTTCTGACAATCTTCAGCCTTCTACGTACACTGGAACTAATCACTGATACGATGAAGACTGTAAAACAAGAAGAAGAGCGCTACAGATATCTTTGTTCCCTTCTGAATCGGTTTCAGGGCTCGCATTCACTTAACTGCTTGGCTGATCGGAAACGCACTCTTCTTTGGCACGGCTCTGTGATGCTGCACATGGATAACAAGACTACTCGTCATGATCATGATGTTTCACAAGCTTTTAAGACTCAGAGGTTATCGAAAGCAATCACTACTTGGGATTCCCATCGTAGCGCAGGACCCTCCTATGATCAAGATTTACGAGAGAGTTTCACTTCGCTCGATACAGCTTCAGATTATTCTGGCTCAACTAGCGCTTCTCAGGATGACTCTTCTTTGTCTCTGCGGGATCCCTCTAATGCTTCTGTTCTCGTGTTTGCCGCGATTTTGTCTGATGTTGTTCTTTTTGGGGAGTGTTCTCCTGGTTCTGGCGACTCTTATAAGTTGATTGAAGAGATTGGAATGATTCGGGTTTTCTCGATTCAAAATACTGGTAAGATTAAGTTCAGCGATGCAGAAAGTCGCTATTGAAGACCGATAAATAGATTCTTCAAGTGCCTTTCTCCAAGTGATACCTATTGACTCTGTTGACACTGCGCCAAATGAGGTGGGTCTTATCAAAGGGCTATTTTTGTCATTATCACCCTCGAGTACGAATGTATCCTCGGATCAAGAACTTGATCAAGACATGTTTACTGCTTTGAGAAGCTCAGCCGAGCACACAAGGCAGATCTGGTGTCGCCCGTGGAAGATGGGCAAGGCTATGGATGAAGATGATACTTTGCGAACTCTCAGCTCTCTTGTTGGTTCTGGTCTGCCCTTGCCCAAGAGCCCCTCTGGTTGTCTTCTCGAGATTGGTCCGGATGCCGATGATACGTTGAGTCAAGAACGAGAAGAGCGGGGATGGTGGTCCCTGCGTTTCCATCAGGTCATGTCTGCCAAACGTCGGATGAATTTAGATACTGTGTAAGCTTGAATGTTCCTTTTTCCACATATAGTTTATTTTGGATGTGTAATATCATTTCATTTATCGGTTCGTGGATACAACGTAGTTGAGAGAGCCTTGAAGTACTAAACCTCTTCAGATTTGAGTCGCACTTTTGGAATATGAGCTGCACACGACGGTTTCAGTGACTGGATTGAATACCTCACCTTTAGCCCTGGTGCATCACCTAGAATCCATGTTACTCGTGGGAAGATTATGTGAGCTAGTTGTACTAGAGGGTTTTGTCATTCTGTAAGTGTAAGACTGAGTTAAGAAGACGATCTACAGGAAATTGATATGATACACAGGCTCAGAATCTGTTCAGGTGTTTCTGGCTAACATTTTGTTTGGCGCCGAAAACGTGATCAAAGTGAGGACATGGTTCCATCGCGCCCAGTATCGGTATCTAAAGAAGAGAGTAACCAATCAGGAACAGCCACGTCAGCCTCTGCGCGCATGGTTGAGTATCAATCATAGGATTTAGTATAAATATCCGCTCGGGAGACCTTGTGAGCCGCTTTTTGATCACACTGTCATTTTTTACGTGTATTCTCTCACACAAGAGGTTTGGCAATCTCCGAAGTAGAAAGACCACGTGGATTACACGCTTTTCTAAAGATAGCACAATCTAAATAGCAATAGCTGATTACATCGATGATCTCTCTCAACAGGTTCTTGTCTTCGTTCCACATTCTTACTCCTCTGCCAGACTTTTTCGTCCTGGAACATACAGATCAGATAGTCTAAGAGGGATCACCGACGAGATCCGCGTCGTGTCGCGGGCAACTGCGGAGGATTGGTTCCACGATATCTGTGGAATCTAGCTGACTGGTACATCTCGCTTTGGATGCCAAGATTACAGACGTGGTGTTGGATAAATCGCAACTCTTTGTTGTTCTTCGATCTGTTGTAAGTACAAAAAAATGCGTCATCATCGATAGATAAAGCTGATACTGGTATGTGATCAGGCGTACATACCTCGTTGGTTTCCACGACGGCATCTAGGGTACACGCCATGTCACTCTGGGATCTCCACCATGCCTTCCCTTTTCCTACTGAACTTCTCTCTGAAATCTTCCTTCACTTAATCGCATCGCAGCCCTCTTCCTCTCCGACATCCACCAATACCATCCACCTTCCTCTACTCGTATCTCACGTCTGTTTGCATTGGAGGACAGCAGCCCTTGCAACGCCTCGTTTATGGGCTCGGCTTTTCATCCAGCTCAGTATTTCAAGGGCAGAATCTCAGGCGGCGCTAGTTCGCACTTGGATGGAGCGATCTGGCGGGTGTCCGCTGACTGTTTATGTGTTTTGGGAGGATCCTCCCTTTTCCAGCAGTCACCCTGTTTTGGATTGTCTGCTGCAACACTCTACTAGGTGGAAGGAAATGTTCTTCTATCTACCATTCCATGTGTTTCGTCGCTTTAGCAAGGTAGCGGGAAAGGTACCATTATTAACGGACCTGAGTCTTGGCACAGATACCGATGTCCAGGACGCGATCACCATCGTAGATGATGATGAGGAAGAGAAGGATGTCGATAACGACAATGATAGCGACGATACGACTAGAAACGAGGCCGGATATCAACTACAGATGTTTAGACAAGCACCTAAACTGGCGAGTCTGGAATGTGTCAATCTATCGCCCTTTCTCTTCACGTTCCCTTGGAGAAATCTCACCAATATTCCAATAATGGCTGTCACGATCGAAGAATGTATATCTATCCTTGACCAGGCCACCTCTCTCGAGAAAGCAGGATTCATTTTCCTTGCTACTTCTTCTGCCCCTCTTCTTCCAAGCCCTCCACTGATTGTGGCGTCTGCCACAACACCCACTCTAGTGCCCACTCCACCCACGGCAGCCGCGGCTATAATAAGTCCCGTTTCGGTTCAAGGCATCAGATCAATCCATCATCCGTCTCTAAAGCACTTCTCGATTCTTGCTTCTCCATGGGACGAGTCGATAGATTTAACACCCCTCTTTCCTCTTCTGTCTCTACCCAACCTTATTTCACTTACCATTTGTAACCTCAGATCCCATTTTGGGACATCTGGCTTTACAACTTTCCTCTCGAGGTTGTACTCTCTTCGAACACTTCATCTCCGCAAGACAGCGCTTTCGGACCAAAACCTTGTTGCAGGATTGCGTGTCGTGCCAACAGTTGAGAGGCTCGTTGTGCATCCTTTGGTAGAAGGATTTGGACCGTCAAGTATGACTGATATGGTGTTCGATGAGCTGAGGTGGAAGAGCTGGGTCGTTGATGGAGAATATACTGAGTTCGATGAGAATGTCGTCGAGAATGAGGAGCCGCAACAGGAAGAGCCAGACGAGGATGGCCATGATGGAAGTGATGGAAGTGGAGGAACGACGAGAAAACAAAGAAAGCGGTCTAATTCGAGATTACCGCTCTTGCCAAGACTCAATTCGATTGAAGTCAAGTTGGATAACACTACCGCAGACGCATTCATCCATATGATTCATTCTCGTCGTACTAGTTTCCATTTTCCAAGTAAGCGGTACCGCTTCAAGAAAGCCAAATGGGGAGAGGAGGATACAGGTTCAAGGAGACTGGTTGTGGTGGCTGCGGATGAGGATGAAGATGGAGCGGAGAGCGACGACGGGGAGATTGATAAACCGTCGATATTGGAGCATGTTCGGATACGATGGTCCGAGCCACTTCATTCCCAGTTCATTTCTGAGTTTGAGGACTTGCAGAAAGATGGTTTGAAAATCGAGTTGGATTATATGAATGAGAATGGAGGAATTAATTTCGTATGTTGTGTTTGTTGATGCAGTTTTACCTTGTCATGCTGATGGAACAAGTCATCACAGAACGTTGTTTAAAAGTCCGGAGAGGAGGAGGATTCAAATGGACTGTCTTTCTTGGTGTCTTTGATGCGATCCGAATTGTTGGTTTTGACTTTTCATTTGTGATATTTTGATAGTCGAGATGATAGACTAGCCGATCAGATGCATTAGACTTTGTCTTCATATGCCTCTCATTCATTCACTCGGTGCATCGTACTTTTGCTGCAATCGGGTATCATGTATCTCTTCCATTCATATGCGTACCTCTCTATACAATTTGTATAATACGTTAACCCAGCTACCATCATCTAGCTCTTGTTCCACCTGTAAACAAGCCTTTGTTAGGCAAAGCGCTAGACTGAAGACTGGAATACCCACAAATCCATGAAAAGTTTCCAGAGGATAGAGAACATCAACCCCTGCAAACCATTAGCAAGAATCCTAGTCTTCAATCCACGTCCAAGAAGTCCTTGCAAACCATCGACAGCGATCACTGCACGAGCAGCATCAAGATAGCTAATGCGGGTTGCATTGACCTGACGATAGGTTTTGATGACTCGCAGCGAGTTGGAGACGGAATCAGACACGACAGAAGCACAGAAACCGATGAAGGCTTGTCTGCCGAGTTTCTCCAGTGTGGTATACGCAGGAGGAAGAAATGCTTGGAGAAAATTGTATGTCCCAAACCACTGCGACGATTAAGAACTCTGTTATATCACAGCGTGTTCAACATAACATACTGGGTAATTGCCCACGAATGTGGCAGCAGCAGTGGCTATGGCACCATACCACATTGTTCCTATACCATATTTCCTGATCTATGAGACCGTTAGGTTCAATTGGCACCGCAGTTGAGCCAGATCAACTCACCCTATCCTTGAGGATCGTGATGCCGGGTTTACCTTGTGTTTGGAGCGTGGTTTTGATGGTGTCAATCGGGGTGAGAAGCATCCTAAAGCAGGCCGCGGCGAGTGACACGAAGACAGTTTTCTCCAATTCAGGCAATGTACGCGTGTATCCATTCGAATTGAGAAGAGCAAGGATACCAGCATTGGCGGCGGTATCACCAAATCGGGATATAGGTCCCTGAAAAAGGGCGGCGGTGAGGCCTTGATAATAACGCACCCAACCTCCATCGGCAAAGAGGGTTTTGGTGGCACTGGTGAAATTTGTACCATAACGGTATTGGTAGTTCATGATGGTGCGGAGGGGCATGAGAGTGAGAACTTGAAGAACCATAGCAGCTGCGCCACTGAGTCCGCCCCCCAGAGCTTTTCTAAGTGCATTGCCAAAGTCGAACTGGAGGATACTCTTAGCTACTGAAAAAACTGACAGGGACAGATGCCTACATCGGTGTTTCCTGTGACAATGAGCCCTCTGATGATGAAACCCAGAGCGACGAATCCAAAGAAGACTAGAGCCGTGTATCCGGCCAGCTGCTGTTTATCGTAGGTGTGTGTCTCGTCGTCTGGTGACGTCCCTAAGGGTCTTCCAGCATTCTCCACGTCGCTAATTCTTGCCAAGAGCGGTTGGCGCTCGTCATACGGCTGTGTCTGCGCAGAGGCCATGGATGAGCAGGGAAAAAGCTGTGCCGGAATTCATTGCCTAAATCAAGTTTAAAAAGCTTGCAAGAAGCGAGCGCGTTGTCAACTTGCTTACATAACACAAAGTCTGCTGTCCGGACATGTCCGAAATCAGCATTGTCCTTAGTAAAAATCTCGATCTCCAGTTGACGGGTACCTCGGGCACATTACAAACCATAGACGCTGAACAGAATTAAATATGAGCTCGCTGTCGATTCGAAATCCGATAAAATTGAGCTAGTCATAAGAGGTTGAAAAGAAGCTCTAATAATACCACGCTTGGAATTCTACGTGACGAACATATCGGCAGACCTACCCTTCTGGCTTCGCTATTCACTCAGGATAAATGCACAGCCTTCTGTCATCACTTAAACTTGCACGGTGACCACACACACATACAGTCTCTCTGCCGTCCAGTTGATACTTTATGCATGATCTCGAGCCTAGCTTTTCACCTCCACCTCGTGCGCCACTAGTGTAAGCTACCAAATTAGATGACAGAAGTACTGAAGCAAACCATTTCATAGGCTAGGTCCACCAGTCAGTATGCTCTGCACAACTTGCTTGAATCAGCTAATACATGATCTGTAGATCATCGGTGTTACCCTCAATTGGTTTCTCTATGGCATCCTAACAGTGCAATACTGTACGCCTCGGATCGACCAACGTCTCAAAATCTCTGCTCATACCTTTTCAAGTCATTCATCTGTATAGTGCCAGAAACGATAAAAAATGGCTTCGGGCAGTAGGTTCGTGGAGATCAACAAACCATCTTCAAAAAACTCTGAAGCCCTTCCGTAGTACATTTTCTCTTCATACTCGATACCGTACAAACGTTGATGACAATGGACGACATATTCTTCTGGTATGTCTACAACTTCGGAGATTACAATGCGTTGCGCGAATTCAACATGGCGACTATCGATGGTCCATTGATTGATGCCATCGTCATGTTCACGGTGCAGCTGGTGTATAGTTGGAGGGTATGGATGCTCGGGAGATGGAGAGTTGTGCCAGCCATTGCCATCTTTGTGAGTCCTGCCTGGGTTGTTTGGTCTAGGGCTAATTTAGCTTCGTGATAGCTGTCAACTATTGCATGTGGTTGTGGAATGTTCGTGGGCATTCACGTAAGCTTTCCTACTCTTTCGGACTTCTTTTGCTGACAGGCTATTCCCAGGATTTTATAGTTGATCCCGTCACTGCTACAAGAACTCGACCTGTCATATTAGTCAGGAATTACAAGTCTAACCTGAATATTGGATACTAATCATGCATTAGACCTGGCTGTTCTCCAGTGCTGTCTGTGATGTTTTGATCACTGGCTCCATGGCCTATCTGGTATGTCGGTTACATCAGGCCTGATATACGCAGTGAGACCGACACTGTCTACAGCTTTCCCGTTGTCGAAGAGGGAAGACAAGTACAAGGGCTAGAGTGAAGCAACTCCTAGTGTTGATCTTGGAAACAAATGCAGCCACGAGTAAGCAGAATATCCTTTTTCAGGAGACGCTAATATGCCTTCCGTATTAGCTGCATTGGCGATCATTATCATTACTGCTTTCCTAGTCCATCCGATCAAGCCTCCTGTACGTATTCTTCTATATGTTGTCTCGATCATACTCAAAATTTTTTGTTCCGCAGAAAACGAATATATACATGCCAATGTACGTCCGATATCTCGAGTGACAGCCTGGGAAATCCTTATCCATCTGTTCTTTCAGTGGCTATATAATTGGAAAAATGTGTTCAATGGTCTTATCTTACAAGCACAGCCACTGACTCTTATTATCAATCAGGTACACCAACTGTTTCATGGTCCTTCTCAATCAGCGTATCTATTATGAGCCCCGTGAGTCTGATGAAACAGTGAGCATGAAGCGCGATTCTGCAAGTCATACCAAAGATTAAGCCATTAAACAGATTTCAACATTGCGGTTCAATGTTTCACATACAACGACAACCGAAACAATGATGGACAACGACATGGATTGAGGTCATGTTGCCAAGTCTCGAACGAAAGTTTGGTTCTTCCAGTTCTTGATTCAGATGTAGTAGCTGGATTATAGGGTCGGACGGACCAATGCGTGTATTGGGAACGACAGCATGGTGCAATGATTCTTATGGCAAAGTACTTCAGAAACCATAACCATATCGATGCCATGGCTGCAGATGATTGTCAAATTTAGAATGTGTGTGTATCCATCTATCTCTATACAATATATGCTGCAAAGTTCAAAAATCGGATAATGTGGAACAAATACCACCTCTCTACTACAACCATTTTGTAAGGTCAGTGAAATTCAAAAAAATGTAGATGTAGAATGTAGCGCTAATGTAGTGACCTAATTGTATGGATCTTTGTCAGAGGCGGGCCGTACAACGTGAGCATTATTACGTTCCGGAGGATCTTGATCCCTGAAGTACAATAAATAAAATGCTCGCAAAAGACAGGAACCATCACCCATGGCGTCTCCTTTCCTCCTTGCTATTGCCTTTGGCCTAGTTCTTGTTCTTCACAGAGTTATCGGTGCACTGAGGATACTTCGCTCGATTGAGTAAGAAATTCATATACTCGCCAGATTTCTAGTCGAATCCTGAAATCACTATAGCTACCTTGGAGGTCATTGGACAGTGATTGGACCTCGGAGTATCTTCTATTTTCTTCTCCCCCCCATCCCAGGGATCAAACTCAGCCGAAATAATTCACTTGAGGAAGGTCATAAGAGTAGGTAGAGGCACCTCTAGATGCCCTCTCCCTACTGAGTTTGACTCCGCTAGTTTTCGAGAATGTTGGATGGGATGCCTATCTGTCGGTATGTTTCCGATCTTGGCCCTCTCCACCTACGATAGTGAGATATGTTTATTTCGCCCTTTAGATAACGTTCTGGCCCAATACAGATTATACCATTTATGTGGCTGACGCCGAAGCCATCAAGGTTGGCCGATATAATTCTTGTCACTGATAATATGCGGCTACAGAGTACTTGCAGGATTTGGCTGTGACCAGGCGTTTCCCAAAGCCTACCAAGATGTATAAAAGCTTGAACATTTATGGTGCAAATATTGTCTCCACCAGTGGAGATCTGTGGAAGAAGTATCGAAAGTTATCAAATTCATCATTTTCCGAGGTCAGCCAGACTATCAGTGTTTCCCTATTGATACAATGCCGAATGACTGTTTTTAGAAAAACAACGAGCTAGTGTGGGAAGAGACAGTACGCATCGTGGATGATTTGATTGAAAATGTGTGGGAAAATCAGGATGCTGTCGTCGGTCATGGCGTAGATATAACCTTACCGGTGAGTACTGAATCCATTGGTCTTTTGACTGATATGAACGTTTCTTAAGCTCGCACTTCTCGTCATCGGGGCTGCAGGCAAGCAGATTCCGATTATTTTCCATGAACTCAGCAGATGGGGTTCTTAGGTTTCGGCCAGAAGGTCAGCTGGGAAGATGACAGTAGTCTCAAACCAGGACATCACCAGTTGACTTTCCGAGAGGCTTTACATACTACTGCGACGGATCTCATATTGAACGTCGGTCTTCCTTGGTGGATTAAAGCGATACCTCACCCAAGGTTTAAGAGAATTCGACAAGCCACAAGTGAACTTAGGGTGAGTCTCTGTAGTTTACGGTGTTCTTCTCGGGCTTATTGAATGGCCTCTATCATTACGCTCTAGGACTATATGCGAGAGATGATTAAGGACCGTCAATCTGCTGAGGTTCAAGATAGGCACGATCTATTCAGCAGTTTGATTCGCGCCAGCAAAGGAGAAACTGACATGGCTGCCCTTACCGATGAGGAACTCATGGGTCCGTAATTGCCAATGACAATTGGATGATCTGGGCTAAGATATTTTGTAGGGAATATCTTCATCTTCTTGGTGGCCGGGCATGAGGTTCGTATTACAGGTTCGTGGAGAAGCTCGTCTGATCAAGCTGTTACAGACCACTGCGCATACTCTCTCATTCACTTTGGGTTTGCTGGCCCTTTACCCTGATATCCAAGAAAAACTGTTTAATCATATCAAGCAAATCATTCCCGACGGACATAGACCCGTGAGTGCCACTGCATATATCGAAGTATCCGCTCACTCCAGACTTGATTTTAGTCTTACGAAGATATGCCAAACCTAACATATGTTATGGCGTACGTGAAATATGTCGATGTCTGGATTTCAGTTTTGAAGGAGATTCTATAATCAGCGTCTTCAATGAAACCATTAGGCTGTTTTCTCCGGTATGCCCCTGCTCTTCCGCTGTAACTGGGCCTCATGACATCCACAGGTCACCAATGTGCCCAAGATAGCACCGGAGGACACAAGCATAACCGTCGGAAACTCATTCAATGATGCGAAAAAGCGTATACCCATTCCAAAGGGAACGCATATCATGATACATGTCCCAGGTGTACAACAAAACCGTAAGTGTTCCAAGTAAAGGAAGAAATGGTTCTGATTTATGGTTCCAGCGAGATATTGGGAAAAACCCAATGAGTTCATCCCAGAGCGATTCTTAGGCGATTGGGATAGGGATGCGTTTCTGGCATTTTCTGTCGGTGGGTACAAGTCTTGTTCTGAGAGGATCAGTTCTGAGAAGTCTGCTTTTCCTTTTCAGGACCAAGAGCTTGTCTTGGAAGAAAGTGAGAGATTTCGAATCTGATTATATTGAGGGCTAACTATTATTTGAAATTAGATTCAACGAGACTGAGGCTATAGCAGCCTTAACATCCATAATCAGTCACTACAGAGTTGAAATTCAAGATGAGCCTCAGTTCAGACATGAGACATTTGAAGAACGCAAATCCCGCGTTTTGGCGAATGATCATCTGCTTACTCTCTTGTGTGTATCATTCAAATATCCTATGCGCCTCAGGCTGACCACTAATGTGGTTCCACAGTCCGAAACGTCTGCCACTCAACTTTAGAAGGCGCTGAGCATGGACTTGATCGTGGCATACTTAACATAGGAATTGGCTTATACTATTACAAAATCCTATCCATAATAAGTGCCTGGCAATCCCAGTCTGAAAAAGCCATGGCTGCACAAACCATTAGAAATGCTGAAGAAGTGCAGTTTGTAACATTTTCTGACCTCTTCGCATGCAATCTTCTGATGACTGCATCCTTCCGTTATTTGTTAGCCCACATTCCAATAGCTCCACTGACTCGATTCCGGGCTATAATACAATACAGCATATAAACCCTTAGCCTGAAGAACACCCTAGACTTGACTAAGACAGACTCCTTTATTTTCGTGAACTCAACTCTTCTATACCGACTTGCTGTCGGTGTCCTGGTGTTCTATTTATGTCTATAAGACAACACTTCTTTTGAAATTAGCGATTATACACTGCAACTGTTATGGATATGGTACACATACAGTGACACTCAACATGAATATTAGCTCAGACCCATCTGCACTGAAACCATCTCAAGGCAAAGGATATATGAATTAGCAGTCAAAATCCAATCGACGCTTCTTGAGCTGGCAAAGAAAGATCCAAGAGCCGCTGCGCAAGTTTACCAATCGCATGTCGTTTTGCTTTGACAGCACATGATTGTACATGGTCTCATTGGTAATCCTGGTTATGACGCCTATCAGGAAATTCATGCTAGGTCAAGGGAAACACTCATATAGTCTTACCCTCCAAGGGCTCTTTCTCTGATATGCCACATCATTGTGGAGGTAATCTGGGATGTAGTGACATAGCAAGACTAATTTTTCTTGATCATAGGAAGGCTGGTTGAGAGAGCTCTGTGAAACCAATAAAATGGAAGAGAGAGCAGATTAGCCAGAGGTATGTGCAGGAGTGGCCAATGACGAGGAGACAGCAGTCTGCGAGGATCCATTCGAGCAGGCAGGAGGATCTCAGTGAAGTCATATCCTTGGTTCGGGCGACGGTAGCATTGGCCTTCAAGATAATTTGATGGTCATGTGTTCCATTATCTTCAAACCAACATCATGTTTGTTGATGCTAGCAACGTACTACTACTAAATATTGATGTTGGTGTAGAAAATGAACAAGATTTAGCCAGTCTTACTGATTCTCCAGATAAATGAGATGTCGCTGTAAGATCCAGCGATTGTGGTGCACTGGCAATGGACCGAGAGCCTTGGATAACGAGTGTGGGTACTCGTTTTGTAGTTGTTGATTGAGACTCAGACATTGGTGTTAGTGTTATAGTGGTTTGAAAGGAGATAAGAAAGTTCAGCTTGAAAGGAAGTACACTATCAGAGCAGTTACTCTATGGAAAACCTATTCGTCTCATCACAGTGACAAATGTGCGGAGATAACCGGGGTGAATTGATCAGCCAAACCCACCGCAGACTACCTCCGCTGAGAGTGGGTGACTTCCCATAGAGAACCTCAGAGTGTAGTGCAAACCTTGTTCTACGATTTGAGGAAACAATGTGATTCCCATACACTAGATGAGACAGATGTGCATCTCATGCACATGACGCACTGCAGTGCAAAATATTGTTCCACTAGGTGGTAGATTTTTTTGTTGATATATCTTCTGATGAAAAATTTCTTTGATGACTTCATTCAAAGCTTCTCTTGATAGGAGTTATTGAAAGATAGATCTGACTCCCACTGTCCTGTCAGTGAGTCTTGATGAATAGTGAGCCTTTGATCTTCCATTTCATATGATTAAAATACTGATGTTGAGGAAAAGAGATTGTTAAATGTTGATTTGTACAATATCTTAACAACTTGGATAACAAATAATCACATGTGTGCCGAACTCGGTAAAGCGACACGACGGTTTGAACGATCAAGATCAATATCGGCAAGGACTACGGGTTTACTCGAGATCAACAACCCGTTCAGTCTGAATCTTGACGTTATGTTCTGAGGGTGCATCTGCAAATTTGATTGTAGATATTTGACTAGGGATTGTATCGTCCTCGCCAAATTTTGACAGGGTCGCTGGAAATTCTAGAGACTGACAAGAACTCGATTCGATATGCATATGTCTCACAGGGAAGGTTCCGTAGTATCCCCGTTGATTCAGGAGGACCATTAAACAATTGCTATATCTGTGACTCTCATCGTGAGTGTTAATCTGAGGACGAGTAAACAAGATACAGACAGTTTTCCAAGAGAGTAACCCCTGCAGATGGTGTTCATACCGACCCTGCAAAATGGAGGAAAACTTACCCTGTCAAATATATTGTGGAGGACTACTCAAGTATCAGATAAGATAAGATCTGACAAGTGACTCGTATGACACACTTACCGGAGGCTCGGTGGGTCTGACGAGAACCAGGATAAGAAGGACAATCATTACAACAGCTATGAGGTATAAGAACAGGAGATTGTATGGAAAAAATGACGATAGGATCACATACTTGTCAGGATATTAGTTTCAAGAGCGATCATCGCAAGTTTCTTCAATATTGTGAAGATACCTCGACTTGCACGTTGAGAACGAAACTTTCTTAGCTGGAAAATTCCGCAGTCAGTATTGATGAGTCGTTGATTTACCCATAGATCAATACCAGATATACCATGGACAGAGTGATGAGAATGTTGGTGACAATACTCGATCCGTACCAGAGCTGCAAAATGCCAGGACTGAGAAGAAACCCTTCTTCACTCAAGACATAGCCACCCTCACCATGATTGCTATCTGAATATTTGGCTGAAGGCGTATGATAGTTTTGATTATTGCATTCTAAATGAGACATTGCACTGGGGGTTCGTTGATGTTCATGATATTAGAAGTTGAAATCTTCACATTGATTCCAATCACGAAACTATTCACGCAACTGACGAGGGCTATCTGGAGGATCATGGGTTTCAATCAGCTTGAGTATCACATGGAAATGAAATCTCTTCACCCACAAAAGCAATGACTCCAGGAAGCACTCTCCATTTACTCAAAACCCAGATGCGCCAGCAGTATACAAGCTGCACTAAGAATATAATTACACCGTTCAATATAGGAGAGTCGATACTCGACAATTTGAACATGCGCAGGTTTTCATAGTTGCCAAAGTCGTACACGAACCACTCAAAACAGTCTACCATGACCATTATGGATTGAGCGGCGCCCAGGAAGAATATCAAATGGACTGATGGCGAGGGATTAGATCTCATATGCTCAAAGGTACAGGGACTGACCAATTCCTTGCAATAGTTTGCGATCCCTGCTTGCTTCACGGCTGCAATACATCACTAGTAAACTTTAGGTCAGACTTTGACGTACAGTGAGGTCGACATACAGTATTGCACGACCAGAATACCTTCGAGCCACCAGTTCAAGACGATCCCAACCAGCTTCAAATCGCATGAAAAATCGAGGCGGCCTTCAACACAAGCATGACTCACTGGGGGACCCACTCTACAAAAGGTCGATCATAAACATCGGTTGACAGAACCAAACTTTACCTTAGCGCACTGTCCCTTGAGAGGTCTTGAAGATTGCCTGACTCGAAGACCGTCATCCTTGATTTTGGGGAGAATACGAGAGGTTCCACAAAAGCGATTACAAGGATTTCACACTAGATATATATAAATATCGATATCAGCGAAGCATGTCAAATGTCATGATGTAAAATGGAAGACTGACTGATGCCTGACCTTTCTCAGTCACTTGAAACATACAGAACCTGGTTAGCTAATCTGATTTCTCAAAAAGCTCGTAAGCGGAATCTTTATCTCCGAGATGACGCGACCTCTGACGGTTCCAATACATATTTCTCAGCTGACCACTGAGAGACGACTCGCGGTGTTCGAAACATACAACAGCATTCAGCAGTTTTGGGTCATTGGTTCTGCCTGAACCTCATGCCAAGATCACTACTATCAAACTCGTGGAAGATGACCACGTAAAAAAAAGAAAGATATTGTCAAATATAGTCATGATTTCTATATATATCCAAACCTTTCACTTCAATGTTTTGACATCAACTAACCAGTGTCCACGATTCCTGCCGACGTCCATGGACAGCGCCAAGGGACGATCGACTATCGCCTTTTTGGAGTCAAGTAAAATCAGGTTAAAATTCTACTCTAACCTACTTTGAATAGAATCAGATGTACCAAACGCTGAATAATGAATGAAAACTAAAACCAACGCATGCTGGTCAAAATTAATGTCTAAATCATGTTTATTTGAGAATTCCAAGCAAGGGAAGCAGAGAGCATTTTTACTCTTTTTCTCTATCCCATTCCAAAAAGCACATCGAGAAAACTGGACTTCAACTCGAATTAGTGTTTTCTGGCCCTTTTCCGGTTTCTTCCATGTCCACCTTCAGACCTCCTGAAACGATTCCTAACTGCCCTACCAGCACCTTGAAAAGGAGCTCTGTTTGCTGAGCTTGCCATCCCACTACCCTCCCTCTGGTTTTCCGGTCGTCCGGATCTCCACGGCCTTGGTACAAGTTGGAGTGAACGGGGAATCGGGGGAGGGGTAGAAATATCAGGGAATTGAATTCCCCAAGTTTGAAAGACGGAAAAACGGATTAAATTGGGCTGCATTCCAGGTCCCCCGACGATATACTCCATAAGACTTGGCCGAGTGTACATTCGTGGAATCATGAAGACAATGCTATTTCCGCGCCTAAAGGAGCATCGGATTTGGTGGTATGTGGAGAAGTAGGATTCAAAGATGATGCGTATGAAGGCGATGATATGACAGACGAGAGACAATTTGGAATTGTACCTTCGAAGCGTAAAAGGAAAAGCCGGTGAATGAAATGGAGGAATTTGGGATGGGGGTGGTGGCGGCGGCAGTGGGAGCGGTCCAGACATACGAACAAAGTTATTCGGTATTGGTTGCACTGGGACCCGGAAATTATGTACTGGTCGGAACAAACTATGTCCCGGCAGCTGCACGCTGTACGTTTGTGGCTGTACCCTGTACCTCGGCGGCTGCGCGCTGTACATTGGTGGCTGCGCGCCAACCATCGGTGGTAGCATCAAGATGAAAGTAATCCTATTACTAGAACACCAAAAATTGATTAAAATATTAAAAGAGGAAGGAGAGGAAGAAAACAATTACAAATTGGTTCTTTGATCTGGTCGCGACTCCGACAAGTTCAAAAATTCTTCATCACCTTCTGATAAGTCCTCGTCCTCGTCCCGCTCATGATCACGAGCCATGTGAGGTTCGAGGCAACGTTTCACCCATTGCCCATATCCCGGTGCCCCTAATATGTGGCCAAGTCCCGCCCTCAACTGCTCATCTAGGAACAAGTTTACCCAAGCTTGAGTGCCAAACTGAGTTCTAATGTCGTTGGACGCAACCTCAGGGGACGAAATAGAAGAGGGAAGCGGGTGTGAAGAAGTAGGGGGAGGAACCATGGTAAAGAAAAGGAGGCGATATAAAAATGAGGTGATATAAGTGTGAAAGGACGATAGACTGAAGACTGAGTCAAGTACCAGAGGGTACAAAGGCAGGAAAGATGAGCAATACTGGCCCCTTGTATATTGGCTTTTATTCCTCTCGCTCAACTTATCAAAAATAAATTGAAGCTCAGATGTGGTCAACGACCAGCACCATTCTCAGTCACCATCAAATTTGATGGACACCAGCGAATTGGTCCAGTAACCAATTAGTGTCGACACAGCACCACACGGGTGGACGAGATCAAGAAGCATGGAATGATGACACTTTTATGCCACATCAACTCATCGAGTTCGATCTTCCAAGAATAAATCACGCATTGGTCATACACAGGAAGAAAATATTCCCTTGAAGATTTGTATTACCTTGAATCAAAGTGATGTTGAGCGTGGATTTTTGCTCTGATTGTTGATTGGCTATCTTAAGAATAGAACAGAAAAGATATTCGATTTATTATCCTGGGAAAAGCCGAATGTTATTCTGGGAAAAGCCGAAGCGGAGACTCAAAAAACCAAGGAGCAGGAACAAGAGCAGAACAAAAAGAAGAGAAGGAGAAAAGAAGGTTGGTAATAAATAATACTCAGAACACGTATTTTTTTGCATTCTTCCGGAAAACGTGGCGAGGCAGGGGTAGAGAAGGGATCAAAGTAAATGAGGAGGGGGCGGGTGTTTTTCTAAGAGAACTTCCAACGATTTCCACAGTGTGTACATGTCACAAATGTCTGTCATGACAGAGACCGTCAGCGAACTCCCCTCAAGCTCTAGATTGATTACTTACTGTCATAGGTTCGTCTGCGCTCCTGGTCTGTGCCTGTCTGTACCTACACTTTCTCTGTTTACATCTTGAACATTGAAAGGCATCTGTCTCAGCTTGTTGTTCTGCAGCTGATAGAGATTTAAAGAGGTTTTCTTCTTTGATTTTGTTGTCTGCCGCTTTTCGCTCCTCCGATGCCATATCCTGTCGACTCGGGTAAGCATCGACTCGGGTGAGAGAGAGGTCACTTACTTGACTCGACATACTCGTAAACTTTTCCACTGCCAAATCGCCACTCACAACCGTTTCCCTCAATCCTGGATTATTCTTATCCTTGAGATTGACGAATAAAGTTCGTATTTTTTGTTTATACTGTGTGCTTGTGTATTCACCGTTATCAATGTATACACATTTTTCGACGGAGCGTGCACGGGAAAGTACGAGTTCCACGGCTTTGGAAGGTGCATTAGGAGGGTTGTGTGTGTTAGTGAGGGGAAAAACGCACGAGCAGAAGAATCGCTGGAAAGCGCATCATATAACAACTCAATACACTTATCCCTGGTTGCATCGCCCGTACCACCCTTAATCCCGTCTGATTTTGCCGTACGCTGTGCGGTGTGTGCTGATCCTTGCCTTGCACCTGTTGATACACTCGTTAACGTAGGTGTTACTGGTGTACTCGATTTACGATCTATGGGACGATAAGAGTCAGCGGATGCATGAGTCAGGCTACACACCGAGTTTTCCATTCTGTTTGATGACAGCAGGAGGATTCTTTCCACCAGCAGCCAGCTTTTCCTTCTCAACGGACGATTTCCACTTTTTGACGATTTCCTTGGCGAGATTTGAAACATCGACTGACGGGTGCGAGCGCTGTTTCCCCACGGCCAAACCAGCTTTTGTTTCCTATACCTACATCAGCTACCAGACACACAGAAGCTAGAAAGCACGCACACGGAGTATAGACTCAGTCACGTTCTGGAGGTTCTTGAGTATGGCCAAGACCTCGAGAATTTCCTGTCATGGAAACCGGGGTAAAAAAAAAATCAAACTTGACGGGTTTGACATAGAGGGGCGTTAAAAATGCTCACCGCAGGCGTGGGTGCATTTTGGAGCTGTTTAACGAGTTTTCTCAGCTCAGTAGGATCTGTGGACATTGGATTACTACTGGGATTTCTCAAACTTTCTCTAACAAGATCTTGTGGTCAGGTCAAGGACAACGGCGCACGAGGACAGACCTGTTGCACACGCCAACATGTGCAAACAAGCATTTGGTTTCTTCCTCCCATGGCCGCCACTTTGCCTGCGCTCGAGCCACTACACAGACAGAGTGCAAAGCGCACATGGCGTGTATTTGCTGCAGATGTCGATGCCGGGCTCGACGTCGACGACACCAGGTATGTCTCCCTCAGCGCTGCCATAGACTGACAGTAATCACACCTCACCAGTGCACGTATCAAGCTGCGGGACGAATACTGGTCTTCGCGCCAGCTGCCCCCATCACTACTTGCTCAGCAACAGCAGCAGGGTCCGGTCGCACCCGCGCGCAAGCTCATCGAGCACCACCCATCCACAGCTGAGCAGGCCTCCACAAGCCTGTCTACACACCTCTCTCAGGCTCTTACACGTCACAAAACGACCCGCACACTTAAACCCACCTACCATCCTCAATGGAAGCTCATGCGTGTCATATCAGGCCATCTCGGCTGGGTGCGCAGTGTCGCTGTCGAACCCGGGAACACCTGGTTCGCTACCGGGGCTGGAGACAGAGTGGTCAAGATCTGGGACTTGGCCAGCGGCGAACTTAAGCTCAGCTTGACAGGACACATCAGCACCGTAAGGGGGCTTGCAGTGTCGAACAGACATCCGTATCTATTTTCGTGTGCCGAGGACAAGGTACCTCCTCCCATCAATCTGAATTTTCAATCGCTCACATAACTCACAGATGGTCAAATGTTGGGACCTGGAAGCTAATAAAGTTATCCGGCACTATCACGGCCACCTCTCTGGAGTCTACGCACTTGCTCTCCATCCAACTCTTGACATTCTAGTCACCTCCGGGCGAGATGCCTCTGCCCGTGTATGGGACATGCGCACCAAAGCGCAAATACATGTCTTGGCAGGCCACACAGCCACTGTAGCTGATGTCAAGTGTCAAGAGTCAGATCCCCAGGTCATTACCGGAAGCATGGACTCAACTATCCGTCTTTGGGATCTTGCAGCAGGCAAAACTTCGACCACACTCACACACCACAAAAAATCTGTTCGAGCTCTGACAATCCATCCCACCGAGTACTCTTTCGCTTCTGGCTCTGCAGGCGGCAACAACATCAAAAAATGGAAATGCCCAGAAGGGACCTTTGTATTCAATTTTAGTGGTCATAACGCTATTGTTAATACTATGAGTGTCAACTCTGAAGGCGTCATGTTTTCTGGAGGTATGTTTCATTTCATGTTCATGATTGCCGCTTCAATGTACATGCACTCAGGCGACAATGGTTCGATCACCCTTTGGGATTGGAATTCGGGTCAACCTTTTCAGACGATGGAGGATATACCTCAGCCGGGTTCACTTGAAGCGGAAGCGGGCGTCTTTTGTTCTACGTTTGATCAGACTGGGACGAGATTAATTACAGGATGCGCAGATAAGACTATCAAGGTGAAGTGTTTCTCGTATATCTGGAGAGCGGGGTATGCTGACACATCGTCCTTTGGAAAAAGATTTATGCTGAACAGTCCGCTTGAGAGTTTGGGAGTCTAACCTAAGATTTCGGAGTTGGTAGGCTCAGAGCGTGGATGGTTGATGCAAGATGGGTTCGTGTACCTGGACCCCCTTGAGAATAATGATTCCACCACTCATGTGTCAAGGTTCGTGTTCATTGGACACTAGATTTTATTACGATTGAAGTGTTCCAAGAAGAGTCTTAACAAGTGAGGTGGAAAAATATATTGAAAAGATTCCATGGCTGAACTGATGATTATTCTTTGAGTAATCATAATCATAAATGTGCCCACTCCTCAAGTCTACATCAGAATCCTTGTCAATTCAAAATAGCACTTCTTATCCATAAATGTTGTCAGTAATAATGCACGATTCTATGCCTCAAA
>Ga0153924_1000125_pt1 | contig 51109 bp, 44 predicted proteins | sample TSNJ008MetaG_FD_104709 | JGI IMG/M metagenome (GOLD analysis project Ga0153924, IMG submission 104709) | Attine ant fungus gardens microbial communities from New Jersey, USA - TSNJ008 MetaG | ecosystem: Host-associated > Fungi > Mycelium > Unclassified | place: USA: New Jersey, Wharton State...
CTCGGATCCCATTCATCGGTGATCGAACCCGAACCGAATTGCGGCGTTACGGTGTTGTTCTCGCCGCTCATGCCGGTGTCGACGATGTCCCATTCGCATGGCCCGCCGCCACAGGTCGTTCCCGGCGCAACCGCCGGAATAGCGCCGTTTTGGAGATCGATGGTACCGAATAGCGCGCCCCCCGTGCCACCCCCGTCGCAGTTCCCCGGCGCGCCGGTTGTCGTGTAACAGATACCCGCGTTAGGCCTACTGCCGTTCACCAACGCGGCGATCGGATAGTCGTAACCTCCGAGCAGCGGGGTGACGAGATACACGCGCTGAGAGTTGGCGGTCACGTACGAACCTTGCACTGTCAAGAGGTTGTGCGTGTTCAACTGGTCTGCGAAGGTCCCGCTGGCGCCGCGGCTATGCGCGTACACGTCGTACGCCGGAGGAATACCAGTGCAGCAGAGATAGTCCGAAACCGGACCGTAGTCGAACCATCCTGAGTATACGGTGTAGCCGTAGACACGCAGATAAGCATTTGAGCCGAAGTTCTTTTGGTACTGCAGCTTGACGATGCTCTCGACGTTGTTTTCGTTATCGTCTGAGCTCAAGGGAATTGCGCCGCCGCATCCGAGGCTCACCGGACTGGTGTCGGGGAAGCAGAAGTTCGCAATCGGCGCAAAATTCGCCGCGGTGGCTGTGGTGGCCGGAACGAGCTGGTTCAGTTGTCCCGTGTAAACCAACCCGTGGGGGAACGCCGCAAACGGGTTCCCATAGACGTTGTACGCGGTGCCGGCCGCACCCAAATCGCCCGGTTGCGAGTACGTATACGTCACCATGTTTTCCGACTGCCACAGGAGCTGCAGATCGTCGCGTCCCGCGTCGTGTTTGTGCGGGATGGCGAAGTGGAAGTTGACGACGTTATCGCGATCCGTGATTGTTTTTTCGTCGTAGAAGTTGAACGGTGCGAGCACGTACCACGGCGAGGCGGTATTTCCACCCTGGTATGCACCGGCGCTGTCGTAGCAGCTTGCAAGGAACAGCGTGGTCGGTGCGATTGCCGGACATTGGCTGCCGGTCATATAGCCCAAAGTCGAGCTATACGCCGCGCCGTTGTAATTGTCGATAGCGCGGGCGTCCTGGTTGGAGCCGCCAAAGCCGGCATAGTACGAGAAGAGCCGGTCGGGTGAGGCCCCGCCGACTTCGATGTTGGCCTTATGATAGAACGTCGGGGCGCCGGCCGCGAGGTCACTCGAGGCATAGCCGGGATACGTGCCGGTCTTGATGACCTGGTTGATGAATCCCGAGAGCCCTTGGCCTTCGGCGTTCGACGGAGCGGCGCCGGTGTAGACTTGGACTTCTTGCTGCCCAAGCGATGATGCGACGTTGGCCGGATAGTTATCGAACGAACGGTTGACCGGGACGCCGTCGACTTCGTAGCCGACTTGGTCGTAGTCGCCGCCGCGGATGTACACACTCTGGTACCAACCCATTTGGCCGACCGGGACGAATGCGCCGGGCATCGTCGCGATCGCCGAGTAGGCTTGGTCTAGACTTCCGCCGCCGCCCAGGCCCGTGACCTTGGCTGCGGTTGCTGCGTTCACCGAATAGACGTCGGAGGTCGTGCCCGCCTTGACGAGCGCGCCTGCCGCAGTCGAGGTGACGTGTGCGATCTCTTTGAGCGCTTCGTGCATCGTAAATGCAAGCGTTTGGGTTTGGTCTGCAAAGACCGCAACGCCGGCATAAGAGATCGGGTCGTATTGATCTTTCTCGATCGAAACCGAATACGTGTCTGGTGCGAGCGAGAGGAACACGAAGTGTCCTGTTGCATCCGTAGAGGTCGAGGCGATTTGCGATGCCGAGGTTACCTTAACGGCAGCCGCAGCTATCGGCCTCCCTCCCTCATCGGTGACCGTGCCGCTCAATCCGCCCGTCGTACCTGCCAGTGCCCATGTTCCCTGACAGAGAAATGCGACGACGAGGAGCAAGGCAACGGCCACCTGACGGATGGTCCGTTTGCTTGTCATTGATAGCCCTCAATTGTCATGTGAGTGACATTGGTGTCCCGTCATAAGCGGGACCGCCAACCCGCAATCCGCCTCGAGTGCCGCGACGCGGTCCCCAAAGAAATCCCAAGTTGACGTGAGGGTCGAATTCTCGCGACTAAGGTCTCATCCTTTACGAGATCTTAAATTGATAGAAACGCCTGAGAGACTACACGAAGACGGCCAAGCGGGCTGCCAGCAGCTGGGGTATCTCCGAAGGCCGGCCGGCTACCGGGACGCCGGCCGCTTGGAATGCCGCAATCTTGCTTTGCGGGGTCCCGAATCCGCCGGAGATGATCGCTCCGGCGTGACCGAGCGATTTTCCGGGCGGAGCGTTGCGCCCGCCGATGAAGGCGACGATCGGCATTCCGGCCAGGTGCTCTTTGATGAAGGCGGCGGCGTCTTCTTCGTCGGAACCGCCGATCTCGCCGCAGATAACGACGGCCTTGGTCTGCGGATCGTTTCTAAACTCGCGCAGGCAGTCCACGAAGGTGGTGCCGATGATCGGGTCGCCCCCGATGCCGACGCAGGTCGACTGACCCAGCCCGGCCCGCGTGAGGCCGTCGACCACTTCATACGTCAAGGTTCCCGAACGCGAGATCAAACCGACGTTGCCTTCCTTGAACACGTGCCCCGGCATGATGCCGACCGAGGATTTGCCCGGCGAAATGAGACCCGGGCAATTCGGCCCGATGATCCGCATGCCCGGCGTCGTACCGACGACGCGCAGCATGTCGTGCACCGGCACGCCTTCGGTGATGCAAACCGAGAAACGAATTCCGGCTTCATACGCCTCGAAAAGTGCGTCGGCTGCTCCGGCCGGCGGCACGAAGATACATTGATGCGTAGCGCCGGTTGCTGCAATGCAGTCTTCAACCGTGTTGAACACCGGCAGACCATTCTCGGTCTTTTGGCCGCCTTTGCCCGGCGTCACGCCGCCGACCACGTGCGTTCCGTACGCCAGCATGCGTCCGGTGTGATACGAGCCTTCCGCGCCGGTAATGCCCTGCACGAAGACCTTGCTGTTCTTATCGAGGAAGATTGACACGATTACGCTCCCGCGAGTTCGACGGCGCGCTTCGCGCCTTCGTCCATGGTTTCTACCGGCGTCATTCCGGCGTCTTTGAGAATTCGCCGCCCGTCCTCTTCATTGGTACCGGTGAGGCGAATCACCAGCGGAATCTTTCGCGCCTTGGTCGTGTTCAATGCTTCGACGATACCTTTGGCAACTTCGTCGCCGCGCGTGATGCCGCCGAAGATGTTGATGAAGAACACCTTCGCGCCGGTGTGATTGACAACGAGCTCGTAGCAGTTCCGGACGCGCTCGGCGTTCGCGCCGCCGCCGACGTCGAGAAAGTTTGCGATCTCCCCACCGGCGCTCTTGACCGCGTCCATCGTAGCCATTGCCAAGCCGGCGCCGTTGGCCATCGTTCCGACCGTTCCGCCAAAGCGGCGAAAGTTGCGAATGCCTAAACCCGACTGCGCCGCGAGCGTTTCGTCTTCATCCAGCGGCAGCGTCTGTTGCCATTGCGTGAACTCGGGATGCCGAAAGAGCGCGTCATCGTCAAGCTCAACTTTCGCGTCGGCCGCAACCACGCGCCCGTCCTTGGTAAGAATCAGTGGATTGATCTCGACCAGCTTCGCACCGTATCTGAAGAAGAGCTCGTACATCCCTGCAACGATTGCCGGGAATTGCTTGCGGTAGCCGGGATCGAGATCGGATTTGAACGCGAGCTCGCGTCCGATAAACGGCGAATATCCGATCGCCGTGTCTACATAGAACGTCTGGAAAGACTCGGGATGTTTCTCGTGGACTTCTTCCACGTCCATGCCGCCGAAGCGGGTGACGATGATCGCCGGCTTCTTCGTCGTACGATCGACGCCGATCGCGCAATACGACTCGAGCGCGACGTCGAGCGTTTCCTCAACGAGCACCGAATTCACCGGCTCGCCGTTTGGGTTTTGCCGGTTCGGTGGCATCGGCGTGGCCACGATCTCCGCCGCGACGCGGCGCCCTTCTTGCGCGTTCGAAGCGAATTTGATCTTACCCGCCTTTCCGCGACCGCCCATCAAGACTTGCGCCTTCACGACCCACTTACCGGGATTCTTCTCGATGAAAGCGGCAACGTCGTCGGGCGTCTTACAATGCTGCGAGCGCGGCACTGGTATTCCGCTTCGCCGAAAAAGTTCTTTACCTTGATACTCCATGAGATTCATGGCAGGCCTTGCGGTTCTCCTAATTCTGCGTGATTGCTCCAGTCGGTAGCCTTGCGGGTACCGCAGGTGGTGTGGTAGTGTGAATGCGACCGTTCGGCCACGCCATCGTCAAGCCGCTCCTTTACGGAGCGGCTTGAGTTCTTAGTCGATCTTGCCCAGCAGCGAGCGGGCGATGATGATGTGCTGGATCTCTGAGGTGCCCTCGTAGATTTCGGTGATCTTGGCGTCGCGGTAGAAACGCTCTATGGGAAATTCGGTGGTGTAACCATAGCCGCCGTGGATTTGAAGCGCTTCCGATGCATGTTTGCGTGCGGCGGTCGATGCGAAAAGTTTGGCTTTGCTCGCTTCGATCACGAACGGCCGGCCGGCGTCGGCAAGTGCTGCAGCGCGATATACGAGCAATCGCGCCGCGTCCAAATCCATTGCCATCTGCGCGATCTTGAACGAAACACCCTCAAATGCACCGATCGCGCGGCCGAACGCCACGCGATCTTTGGAGAATGCGACCGAATGATCGAGACAAGCTGCGAGAATGCCGGTCGCCTGCGCCGCGATGCCGATTCGCCCGGCGGCAAGCGCATTCATCGCCGAGCCGAAGCCGTCGCCTTCCCCGCCTAGTAGCGAAGATTCCGGAACGCGCACATCGTCAAAGGCCAAATCGCAGGTGTTGCTGGTGTGAATGCCCAGCTTCTCCGTGATTTTCTCAACGGAGATCCCCGGCGTCCGGTTGTCGACCAAGAATGCGCTGACGCCGCGCGCACCGCCTCCGGAGGTACGGAACATCCCCATTGTCACGCCCGCCACACCGCCGTTCGTCGTCCACTGCTTGCGTCCGTTCAAAATATAATGCGCGCCGTCACGTTTTGCCGTTGCTCGCAACGCCGCAGCGTCTGAACCACAATCGGGTTCGGTAAGCGCGAACGCGGCGATGACGTTTCCCGCAGCGAGCTTAGGCAGCCAGGTCGTCTTTTGTTCTTCACTGCCCAGCCGCACGATCGCGGATGCGATCATCGAATGGACCGAGAGCGTCACCGCGCTGCCGGCGTCCGCACGCGCAATCTCCTCGACCGCGAGCGCGTACGCCACGTAGCCCGCGCCGACCCCGCCGTAGGCTTCGGGCACGACGATGCCCATAATGCCCGCATCGTTCAGAGTCGTGAAGAGCTCGCGCGGAAAGTAGTGCTCGCGATCCCATCGCGCGATATTCGGCGCGATCTCACGCTGCGCGATCTCGGCGGCGAGTGCTGCAACCTGCCGCTGCTCGTCGGTCAGATCGAACTGCGCGCGAGTGTTGGATTCAATCAAACCTTCACCAAGAGCGCGTCGCCCTGGCCGCCGCCGGAACACAACGATGCGATGCCGTAGCCGCCGCCGCGCTGACGCAATTGATTGATCACCGTGCCGACGAGACGAGCGCCTGACGCGCCGATTGGGTGACCCATCGCGACCGCGCCCCCGAAGAGATTGATGTTCTCCTCGCCGACACCGAGATTTCGCGCCGAAGTGATTGCAACGTTTGCAAATGCCTCGTTGATCTCCCAAACCGCGATGTCGCTTGCGCGCAAGCCATGCGCATCCATGAGCTTTTGCGCGGCCATCGCCGGAGTGAAGCAGAGATATGGCGAGTCCCAGCCGACCGTCGCATGACCCGCGATCGTCGCGAGCGCTTCACGCCCGTGCTCGCGCGCATACGCAGCATCGCAAAGGATGAGCGCGGCAGCGCCGTCGTTGACGCCTGGCGCGTTGCCCGCGGTTACCGTGCCGTCTTTTTCGAGCGGTTTGAGCTTCGCCATCGCCTCGATGCTGGCATCGGCGCGCACCGCCTCATCGCGATCCACCAGCGTGAACGGCGCATCGCCGGTAACGAACGGTGCCCATGCCGGGTAATCGAGCGTGAATCGCGCGGAGGGCTCGTGACTCCACATGCCATTGCCGCCGCCGCCGACGGTTGCGGGCACACGGACGTGACCCCGGCGCGGAAGGTGGTCGAGCACGACTTTTCCTTTGGCCTTTGCCGCCACGCGCACGGGAACGATCTCGTCCGCGAACTTGCCGGCTTCGTGCGTCGCATGCGCGCGTCGATGGCTTTCGTACGCAAAGCGATCCTGGTCTTCGCGCGCAAGCCCAAGCTCGCCGGCAACGATGCCGCCTTGCTGTGCCATCGTCATCGGAAAATACTGATCCCACAAACCGTCATAAATCATCTCGTCGATCAGCGTACCGTCGCCGAAACGGTAACCGCTGCGCGCATTCTTGAGCAGATATGGCGCATTCGACATGGACTCCATACCGCCGGCCGCTACCACCCGATTTGCGGCGGTGTTGATCAGACGCATGGCCGTTGCAACCGACAGCAAACCGGACGCGCAGACCTTGTTCAGCGTCTCCGCCGTCACGGTTTTGGCTAGCCCAGACTTGAAGACGACTTGCCGTGCCGGGTTTTGACCCACGCCTGCTTGCAAGACCTCGCCAAACACGACGTGCTCCACGTCGGAGGGATCGACTCCCGAACGCTCGAGTGCTGCGACTAAAGCCGTAGCCCCCAGGGTGGTAGCGTCCAGAGCGGCTAGGGCACCACCAAGCTTGCCGAACGGCGTGCGGGCGATGGAGAGAACGACGGTTTGCGATTCCATGTTTGCCATAACCTAACGATGATTCGAAAAAGGTGCGGTCTTTACTTCCCTTTTCCGGCCTGCGGAGGCGGCTCAGTTCGGCAAATGATGATGCCGCCGGGGTCGCAATGCTCGCTCTCCAGTTGGACCGTGACGTGCCCGATGCCGTAGCGTTCGTTCACCACCGCGCGCAGGCGTTTGAGGATCCGTCCGCCTTCGTTGAGTTGCCCCTCGCCGAGCAACACGTGTGCGGAGAGCGCGCGTGCGCTGCTTCCAATCGTCCAGACATGCAGATCGTGCACGCCGGTTATGCCGGCGATGGTGCGAAGTTGAGATTCGACCTCGGCCGTATCGATTCCGGGGGGCGTTCCTTCCAGCAACACATCGCTCGCATCGCGCACGATGCCCACAACGCCGATCACCACAATCGCAGCGACAAACAGCGAGAGCAGGGGATCGATCCATGTGATCCCGGTGAAACTGATGACGACTCCGCCGATGATAACCGCAAGCGCGCCGAGCGCGTCACCTGCAACGTGCGCGAGCGCCGCACGCACGTTTTGGTTTTCGTGGTGCTCGTGTAGGGTGAGGCCAATCGTAACATTAACGGTAAGCCCGATCGCTGCGACAATCGTCATGGTCACACCGTGTGGCGCGACGGATGCATGAAGGCGCAGAACCGCCTGATAGACGATAACACCCGTAGCGGCGAGCAATACCGCTCCGTTGACGAGCGCCCCCAATACCTCGATGCGTCCGTATCCAAACGTCTTGCGCCGGTTCGCTCGCCGCGTTGCGCCCAGGGCGGCGATTAACGCGACGCTCATCGCGAAGACGTCGATGCACACATGAACGGCATCGGTTGTGAGTGCGAGACTATGGGAAATTGCGCCACCCCAGAATTCCAGGACGGCGACTGCGGCGGTGAGGACTAAGGCAATAGCAAGCCGGCGGCGTGACGACATGACACGCGCGCTACGGCTGGAACGTCTTGATAACGAGGATGGCCAGCATCGCCGCGAAGGTCGTAAACGTTTTGCTCTCAGCCTCGCGGATCACGCTCGGATCCCAGGCCCCCTCTCCATCCGGCGCCGGCTGCGCAAGCGGGATGACCGGCGGCACGCGTTCACAATACCGATCGAACGCCTCACCGAACTGCGAACGCAAAAAGGCTTCTTCGTGCGGAATGATCGTCGCGTAGACGGCAGCCATGGCGGTGAGCGACCCGCCGGCGAGTGCGAGCTTTCCGGCAAAGCCATTTCTTCCGGTGAACGCAATTGAAAATCCGAGCGCGGTAATGAAGTTGCCGAAATACAGCGGGTTGCGCACATACGCGTACGGTCCGGCGGTCACCAGATGAGGTGCTTCGACTTGGTCGCCGCGTGTCGTTACGCCGGAATATCCAACGGCCCAACAGCGCACGAGTTCACCGGCAATCGCCAACGGCAGACCCAGCGCGACGCTGGTTGCGCTCGGCTTCCCGAACGCGGCGAGCGCCACGGCCGGAATCGAAAGCAGAACCCCCCGATTCTTGAAAACCAGCGCCTGCAGATCGTCGTTGCCTGATTCATCCATCGTTCTGGCTCTTGGCGGCAGCCCGATAGATATCCCGTATCGAGGTGGTAAACGCTATGCGCGGCTCCCAGCCGGTCGCCTCGCGCAATTTTGAAAAGTCTCCGACGAAAAGGGGAACATCGGAGGGCCGCAACCGCGCCGGATCGTCGCGCACTTCGACTGGAACGTGCGCCACGAGTATCAGCTCGCGCAACACGTCGCGGATCGAACGCGCCACGCCGCTGCAAACGTTGTAGATCTCGCCCGGCCGCCCATGCTGCGCCAGCAAAACGTACGCGCGAACCACGTCGCGCACGTCGAGAAAATCGCGCTTCGCATCGAGATTTCCGGCGTAGAGCAGCGGCGCGCCGCCTCCGGCAATCTTCGCCAGCTGAGCGGCAAAGCTCGCGACGACGAAGCGCTCGCTTTGACCCGGACCGATGTGATTGAAGGCGCGCGCGATGACGACGTCGAGTTCCAAGCTGCGACTCTCGCCTACCAGCAGCATCTCGGCCGCCGCCTTGCTTGCAGCGTATGGATTTGCCGGCGAGAGCGTGCACGTTTCTCGCAACGGAAATGCCTGTGGGGACTGTGGGCCGTACACTTCCGCCGAGCTCGTGAAGATTAAGCGAACGTGACGGCCGCAATCCTTCCTGTATTCGCGCACCGCTTGCGCGACGTTTGCCGTCCCGCGAACGTTCGTGACGTATGCATCCATCGGCGCTGCGATCGTCTCAGGAACGAACGTCGCAGCTGCAAGGTGAAAAACGACGTCGGGTTTGCCGAGATCGAGCGCTGCACGCACCGATGCTAAGTCGGCTAGCTCGATCGGCAGGGCGTGCACGTCGCGCGGGCCGGCGCAGGCGAAGACTTCATACTGGGCCTCATGCAGCGCTTCGATCAGATACCGTCCGACGAAACCCGTTGCGCCGGTAACGAGAGCGCGCACGGCGCTAGCTGCGCACCTGCTCGCACAGACGATCGATATCGGCCTGCACCATCATCTCAACAAGCTGCTCGAACGTCACTTTCGGCTCCCATCCCAGTACGCGCTTCGCTTTTGAGGGATCGCCGATGAGCCGATCGACCTCCGCGGGGCGCACGAAGCGCTCGTCGATGGCAACGTAGGGCTCGTACGACCCCAAACCGGCCGCCTCAAACGCGATACGCACGAAGTCGCGAACGCTGTGGGTTCTCCCCGACGCAACCACGAAATCGTCCGGCTGATCTTGCTGCAGCATCAGCCACATCGCGCGCACGTAGTCGCCCGCAAACCCCCAGTCGCGCTGTGCATCCAAGTTGCCCAAACGCAGCTCTTTGGCAAGTCCGAGTTTGATGCGCGCAACGCCGTCGGAAATCTTTCGGGTAACGAATTCCTTACCTCGGCGCGGCCCTTCATGGTTGAATAGTATCCCGCTGACCGCGAACATATGGTAGGACTCGCGATAGTTCACGGTTATCCAATGTCCGTAGACCTTCGCAACGCCGTACGGGCTGCGCGGATAGAACGGCGTCGATTCGCGCTGCGGCGTTTCGACGACTTTGCCGAACATCTCGGAGCTCGAAGCCTGGTAGAAACGAATCGCCGGATTGAACGCGCGGATGGCTTCGAGCACGCGCGTCACTCCTAGAGCGGTGAATTCGCCGGTGAGCACCGGTTGGTACCATGACGTCGGAACAAAGGATTGCGCCGCGAGATTGTAGACTTCGTCAGGCCGGACGTCGCGGAGGATCGATGAAATCGACGTCTGATCGAGCAGATCGCCCGACACGAACTCGATGTCTTCGACCAAGTGCTGGATGCGCTCGTGGACGTCGGTAGACGTCCGGCGAGTCATTCCGACGACGCGGTAGCCCTTCTCCAACAGCAACTCGGCAAGATAGGAACCATCTTGGCCGGTAACTCCCGTGATGAGCGCAGTTTTCTTCAACAGATCTTCTCTTTGCTAAAAAGCAGGGGTTCTGAAGCTGATTTTCGTCAGGACGAGGCAGGAAGAACCGAAGTGGACTATGGTCCATGAGGTTCTTTCTAACGAAGTACTGGCGGAAATCAGTTCAGAACTTGTATGTTCGTTCCCTGGTCGTCGAAGATGAAGCGCGTTTCGTAGATCTCGGCGCCTTCGGGACCAACGAGCTTCGATTGGATCGTCAAGCGATGCACGAGCGAATTGTTGTGACGAACCACGCCTGAATAGAAGTATTGCACGAGCGGCGTAACGCTTTCTTGCAGCGGGGCCAGACGCCGGCGATCCACCAAGAACTTGAGCAACTTCTGCTGAAGCGCGACGGGCAGCAGGCGGCTCGCGTCGTCGGGCGTCATCCGTACCGTGACGAGTTCCTCTTGCGCTTTGTTGGACTCGGAGACCGGCTTGTCGGTAGTGTAGCGAATGATCGAGTCCCAATCATCCGCGGAGATTCCCGTGAATCGCATACCGTAGCGCCAAACGGATTTGCCCTGATGAGACACCGTATCTTGCCACACGGCTTTTGCACGCATGCGAATCACACGCGTTTCAATCGTCGCGCGGACTTCGAATTCATCGCGACCCACCGGCTCTTGTGTGAGCACGCACAAGCCGCCGCCGCTAATGTCTAAACCGATCGCGGGTTTCTGCGTCAACCCGCCGTCTACCGAGACCGTCGCCTTGTACGGTTTTCGTTTCCGAGGATACTTGCGGCGATTGGCATCCTTGCCGGTGAACCATCCCAGGAGATCGCTAAACACTGCACGGCGGTATTGGCTACCGCCCTGCATGAACCATCCCGGCGAGCGTCGTGGCAACAAAGGCTGCAACCTCGCTCGGAACGGTGCCGCGGCCGAATCCGGCATCGTAGCCAAGTTCGCTGGCCATCAGATTCGTGACGCGCGGTCCACCACAAATCAAAACGACTCGATCGCGCAACCCTTCGGCTTCGAGCAGCTCCGCGAGGGCCGTGAAATTCTTAATATCGCTGCCCTTTTGCGTGACGACTTGTGAGGCCATCAACGCGTCGATGGCGTGCTCTTTCGCGAATCGCACGAAATCGACGACCGAGACTTGACTGCCTAAGTTGAACGTCTCGAACATGTGATAGCGCTCGAGTCCGTAATCGCCTTTGTATCCTTTCATATTCAGGATTGCGTCGATGCCGACGGTGTGCGCGTCCGTGCCGATGCACGCGCCGGCGATGCGAATCCTGCGCCCGATGTGCTCGTGCACGAATGCATCGATCTCCTCCAGCGACATCGCGTGCGTCTTTGCCGACGGCGCTTTGATCGTGTCGGCGTCTACCGCTATCGGCGTGCTCGCGTAAACGACGAAATAGGAAAAGCCGCTGGCAATCCGGCGGCCTTCCACGACTTGCACGTCTTCAAATCCCATCTTCACGACCAACTGGCGCGCCGCCTCATCGGCCGCTTCGCTCCACTCGATCGGCAAGGTAAACGAAAGCTGCACTTTGCCGTCATTCATCGTATCGCCGTACGGCTTGATCGAGCGGCTCATACCAGCGCCTTACCGCGAGGACCCGACGTGTCACCCTGAGCCACTCGAAGGGCCTCTTCAAATGGATTCCAGTAGTCGTCTGCACGCGCGAACACGCCTTCGAAGCCGCGGCCGCCGTCGGGCGGGCGCGACACGTCGGCAAACGCTGCCGCCTCGATCGCGTGCATCAATCCCATGTCGGCGACTCGCGCCAGCAAGGCTTCGCAATCGGCCAGCACCGATTGCGCCCGGCGCTCGATGATGCCGTTGGGCCGCAACGCGATCTCGTCACCGAAGTGACGCGCCGTATTCATAATGTAGCGCGCGTTTTCAAGCGAAAGCGCACGGTCGCCCAGGAACGGTGTGTGAATCGCTTCGGTCAGCATGCCGCAGAGATGAATCGTCTGGTTCGTCATGACGGAAGTGAGGTTGAACATCGCGTCGATCAAGTGGCCCCTGAAGATGTCCCCGGTCATGTGCTTGGTCGGCGGCATATATTTAAGCGGTGCGTCCGGGAAAATCTGACGCGCGAGCTGCGCCTGCGCAACCTCATACAGAAAGCCGTCTTCGAGATCGGGGTTGATCTCGTAGGCATCGCCCAAGCCGATTTGGCAATCCGGCATGCCGGCGCGGTGCGCGAATTCTTCGTTGATGATTTGCGACGCGAGGACTGCCGGTGCTTGCTCGACCGCGTCCGCGGTCGTGAGATAGTTGTCTTCCCCCGTGTTGATGACGATGCCGGAATACGCATTGAGCATGCGGCTGAAATGCTGGTCGACGAACGTGCGCTTCATGTTGATGTCGCGGAAGAGGATGCCGTACATCGAGTCGTTGAGCAGCATGTCGAGGCGCTCGAGCGCTGCCATCGTGGCAATCTCAGGCATGCACAGACCGCTCGCGTAGTTCGTAAGCATCACGTACCGGCCGAGCCGTTCGGAGACCTCGTCGAGCGCTTCACGCATGATACGGAAATTTTCTTGCGTGGCGTAGGTTCCGCCGAATCCCTCTGTGGTCGGACCGAAGGGCACGAAATCGAGCAACGACTGGCCCGTCGAACGAATGACTGCGATGATCTGCGCGCCGGCTTCGGCTGCGGCTACTGCGGCGGTGCGATCCTCGTAGATGTTGCCGCTCGCAACGATGACGTAGAGCAGCGGCGGCGGCAGCTGCGGCAGCCGCGCGAGGCACTCTTCACGCTCGACGCGACGGGAACGGATCCGGGAAAGCGCTGCTTCCACGAACGGACGGGTCGCACCGCGGGCGGCTTCGTCGGGTGTAGCGGCAAATTGCGACAGCGTGACGCGGCCGGCTGCAAGCTCGACGCCCAGCGCCCGCGGCTGGAGGCCCGTTTCCGCAAGCGCTCTTCCGAATGCCGCGCCGACGCCCCGAGCGCGTTCGTCCGCCGAGAGCGAATCCACGATCATGTTCGGCACGGGAATTTCCTCGCCGCCGACTCCGTCGACGCCGAGTAGGCGCAGAATCGAGCGTTCGACCGAGACCGTCGAATGCGCGGCAATGAAATCGCTGACGGGAGCCACGATTGCTGCGGCGCGATCCCGGCAGCGATCGACCAGGGTACGATCGATGCGCAATTCCATGCGATCTATCTTACGGGCGGGTCGGCGTTTCTCCTCAGCATGCCCCGCTCGCGCAAATAGGCGGCGATGCCGTCGCGCCACGGCGGCATCGAGATCCGTTGGGATTGCAGGCGAGCGTTTTCGAGCGCGGAGTAGGCGGGGCGACGCGCCGGTGCCTTCCACTGTGCTGCCGAGATGGGTTCGATTGATTCGGCGACGCCCGCCAATTCCAGCGCGGCACGCGCGAAATCGTACCAGCTTACCGGGCCCGGATTGCAAGCGTGATACAGCCCCGGCGTACCAGTCGCGACGAGCGCCCGCAGCGCCGGCGCGAGATCGCCTGCATATGTGGGCGAGGCGATCACATCGTCGACGACACGCGCCGTCTCGCCCGCGCGCGCCTGGTTGATGATGCGATCTACGAACGTGTACCCCTTGGTTTTCGAGGCATGCAAGCCGTACACGCCGCAGGTTCGTACCACGTACGCCGTCATCTCACGGCGCAGCACAAGCCGTTCGCCGGCGAGTTTGGAGGTGCCATACGCCGAAATCGGGCACGCGCAGTCCTCCTCGGTATACGGCCGTGACGTACGACCATCGAAAACGTAATCCGTGCTGATCGTGAGAAATGCGACTCCGCGGACCTGGCAGAGCGCAGCCGCCCGATCGACCGCGAGCGCGTTGACCGCAAACGCACGGTCCGGCTGGGCTTCGCACGCGTCGACGTTATGAAAGGCCGCGCAGTTGACGACGAGCTGCGGCTGCGCAGCGTCGATTGCGTGCTCGACGGCGAGCGTGTCTTCGAAATCGAGCTGTGCGTGCGTCGGAGCAACGATCCGGTCGCCCGACCAACGCGCTCGAATCTCCGACCCAAGTTGACCGGATCCGCCGATGAGAAGAACGTTCATGCGCGCAAATCGCGCGCGCCCTGGATTGCGAGCGGCGCGACGACGCAGACAACCATAACCAGATTTCCGATCATCAGCTCGTAGACGACGGCGCCCAGCGTGGGATGCACTAGCGCGATCGTCGCAAGCGTAGCGATCGTTGCGATCAGCAGCGGAATAACGAACGCAAGGCGATGCGTCGAAATTCCATACGACGCCAAACTGTTCGTCATCGCCAGCGCCGCCATCGCGGCGGCATAGGCGGGAAGCAGCGGACGGGCCGCGTCAAACGCGTGACCGGTGAGCACGTGCAGCAGCAGCAGACCTGCGAATTGGAAGCTCAGAATGCCCCCGATCGAGACAACGGCGATAAATGCGACGGCCGACCACAAGAGCTTGCGCGTTCGCTCCCCGCGCGCGTGTGAGTGCGTGGCCTGCGGGATCAGAATCGCAGGAACGAACCCGACGAAATAGAGCAGAATCTTGCCGCACAGTGACGCCACTGCGTAGAGCCCGGCCTGGTTCGGCGGGAAGAAGTGCTTGACGAGCAACACGTCGGCAAATCCCATTGCCGTCATGGTAAACGTCAGAACCGTCGCACCGGCAGTCGTGGCAAAGATCCGGCGCCAATCGAGCAGGACGGGTTTGGCCCCAACGTTGCGATATCGTTTGACCAGAGGAATGGCGACCAATGCGGAGCCTGCAATGCCTCCGCAAAGAAACGCTCCAAGCGCTCCGAACATATTTAGTCCGACGAGCGCGAAAAACAAGAGGGCGACGACCCTGACGATGCCCTCCCCCGCCATCGACCCTGCGTATGTGCCGTACGCGTGCACGCCCAGGCCGATCGAACGCATGGTGGTCGAAAGAATGCCGACCGCCAACATCACGCCGACGATCGGAATCTGCCACGGCGAGATGTGAAGAAACGCTGCAATCGGCAGAGCCAGCAACATCGAGGCAACGACGTAGCTCGCGCCCATGATGAAAAACGCTCGCGTGAGCCACCCGATGAGCCCTCGTACGTGCGCGGCATCGTGCAGTGCGCCAAACTCGGCGGAATACTTCGCTACGACCGGCGCGAACACGGATATCGGAAGCGCGGCGAGGCTATAAAGGGAGATCAGCGCGTAGAGCGTGCCGTACGCTTCGACGCCGAGCCGTCGGCTCGAGATGGCCTGAAAAACAAACCCACCCGCGTTCAGCGTCAAGCTCGCTGCAAACACAAGCACGCTGGCGTTGACGATCGCGCGCGATCCGAATTGCGCGCGGCTTTCGTTTGCAACACTCACGGGCATTTGGGTTACGACGCCGAACGGCCGTTTCCATGGAAGTCACGCAGTTGCCGATCGACGGGGCCCTGCAATTGATACCAACCGTTTTTTCCGACGATCGCGGCTTCTTTAAAGAGGTGTATTCTACATCGCGCTACCGCAAAGCAGGCATCGACGTCACGTTCGTGCAGGACAACCTCTCCATGTCTGCCCGCTTCGTGCTACGCGGGCTGCACGCCGATCCGCGAATGGCCAAGCTGGTGCAGGTGCTGACCGGGAGCGCCTACGACGTGATTGCCGACATCCGCCCCCGCAGCCCGACGTACATGCGCTGGCATGCCGTCACTCTGAGCGCCGCAGATCACCGCCAGCTGTTTATCCCGGCGGGTTGCCTTCACGGCTTCCTCGCACTGGAAGCCGGAACGCTTCTTTCCTACAAGCAAAGCGCGGAATACGACCCGTCCACCGAGATCGGCATCGCCTGGGACGACCCCGCCCTTCACATCGACTGGCCATTGCAAGGTAAGCAACCGGTTCTCAGCGCCAAAGACGCCCGGAACCCGACCCTGGGCGCCGGTGGCCTGCTGTAACAAAGGCCCCGCCCCAAAGTAGCACTGCGCAGAGACACCCACGAAGAGAGAGGCATGGCCATCGAGGCGCAGAGCGACGAAGCTCTCGTCCGGTGCATCCGCGACGGCGATACGGAGAAGTTCGGCGTGCTGGTGGACCGGTACAAGCGCGGGATCGCAAACTTCATCGGGGCTAGCGTTCGCAGCGCTCCGGATGTGTCGGACCTCTCGCAGGAGACATTCTTGCGAGCATATGCGCACCTGGACACCTTTAACCCGCAGCTAGGCCGATTCTCGACTTGGATTTATCAGATTGCCCGCAACGTGGTGCGCACACACCTAGGCAAATCGCTGCGCCGTCCGGTGACGCAAGAACTTCCCGAAGACCAAACGCTGGAGAATGCGTTGCCCGATCTCTCGCTCGAATCAGACCCCGCCGACGGCATCTTGCGCGCCGAAGCCGAGCGTGAATTGCGCGCCGCACTCGCCGAACTGCCCGAACGAACGCGGACCGTGCTCGCATTACGTTACTTCGACAACATGGAATATCACACGATCGCAAGCACGCTCGGACTTTCGCTGGGCAACGTCAAGACCCTGATTCATCGCGGCAAGATTGCGCTCGCGCGCAAGATGCAGGAACGTGACGAGCGCTTCCGCACCGCGCCACGCGAGAAGGGAGGCACGCGTGCGCTGCTCCTTGTGTGAACCGCTGCTGGATCGCTACGTTGAAGGCACGCTGACGCCGCGCGAGATGGCGCTGGTGAAAACGCACTTGCAAACCTGTTCTCACTGCGAATCGCTGCTTGCGGAACTGCGTGTGGTCGACGCCTTGTTAGCGACGACCAAGCCCGTCGAGCTGGCACCGAACTTCACGTTCGCGGTGATGGCCGAAGTGCATACGGTTCCGCGGAGCGCGAAGCGGTCGTTTTCGATCTGGGGCGCACTCGCGCTCTACGTCGTCGCCGCTTGGATCGGCGTAAGCGGAATCTACGCTGCACTGGGCGGACGGCTTCCGTATCTAGACGCAATGCGCCATGCGATTGCTGCTACGAGCGCGCAAACGCTCGCGGCACTTTCCGGCGCGGCGCAAGGCTTCGAACCGGCGACACCATTCGTGGTGGGTTTCGTTTTCGCCGTTCTCCTCGTCGACGCGCTGCTGGTTGCCGGCACTATTTACTTCTACCGCGCCGCGCGATGTCGGCTGGCCGCGCAAACGCAACCTTTGGAGGCCGTATGAACGTTCGTCACGTTGCTCGACTACTGCCCGTGTTCGCGTTCGTCGCCGCGATCCTAGCGCTGCCCGCGACCGCGCTTGCCGATGCGAAGAGTGTCGATCACGGCGGAACGTACATCGGTTCGGTGGTGGTTGAACCCAATCAAACCGTGGAGGGCGACGTCGATGTGCTTTTTGGTGACGCGACGATCGAAGGCACGGTCGACGGCGACGTCAACGTCGTCGGGGGCAACGTCCTCAACCGCGGTGGCACGGTAACCGGCCAAATGCATGCCGTCGGCGGATCCGTCGTTCAATCGATCATTCCGTGGGCGCCCAGCGACGTAGGCTACGCCGGACCTGTGCCGGATCAGCGCGTGGTTTGGCGGATCGCCTGGGACCTGGTCGCGCTGGTGATGTTCTTGATCTTTCCGGTTCGCGCGCGGATGGCGCTTGGTCGCCTCGAGCAGCACCCCGCAGCCGCAACGCTGGCAGGGCTGTGCGGATGGGTGGCGGTCATCCCAGTCGCGCTTCTGCTGCTTTTCACGCTGTTGCTCATCCCCCTGATCCCTGTCGAGTTCGTCCTTCTCGGCGTCGCGGTGTTCGTCGGCAAAGCCGCGCTCGCGCTCTTGGTTGGGCGGCGCTTTTACGAGTTGCTGCAGCCGAGGACGACGCCGACGCCGCTCGCCGCACTGGTCATCGGTTTGGTCTTGCTGACGGCTGCGGAGCTCGTGCCGGTCGCCGGCGCTTTGGTCACCCTGCTGATCCTGCTCGTGGGGTTGGGAGCCGTACTCCTGACGTTCATCCCGGATTGGAACATGCCGGGCAGTCCCGGTTCGCCCCCGCGGCCGGCGATTGGCGGACCCCCGATGCCAATCGGCTAAAGCAAGCACGATGACAGATCCAGCATTCGTGAAGCGTGCGGCCAAACGGCGGCGTTCGATGAATGCCGCTACCTTGCGCTCGAAGGAGGCCTTGTACGACGTCGAACGCCGGCGCGATGCCGCGATCGGCCCGATCGACCGCGTTGAGGCCGTTTGGGCATTTACCCGAGAGCTTTCGTTGCTCCGGGGAATAGATGGAACCGAATTCCGATTTGATCGATCTATTGCGCGCGTTGAACGTCGAAAGCGCTAAGTATCTCATCGTGGGTGGCTACGCCTTCGCTCTGCACGGGCGGCTCCGCGCAACCAAGGACGTCGCCATTTTCGTTGGCGCCGAGCGTGAGAACGCGCCCCGGGTTTGGCGCGCCCTTCAAGCCTTTGGGGCACCGCTTGCCGAATTCACCTTGGAGGATCTGGGGACACCGCAGACCTTCTTCATCATGGGGCGTGCGCCGAATCAGATTGACATCATCACCTCGATCGACGGCGTCACATTTGAGGATGCTTGGGCGAATCGAGTAGAGGTGGCCTACGGTGGCGTCCCAGCTTACTTCATTAGCCGAGACGACCTGATCGCCAATAAGGAGGCGGCTGGACGACCCCAAGATTTACTGGATGCTGCGTACTTGCGTGGGGAGGAGCCCGGGTAAGGCCGAATGGGCGAGACTGCTATGACGACCCACGTTTCACGCGCAGCGAGGTTCGCGCAGCGCACGGCGCATCTGCGCGCTTCGACGATCCGAGAGATGTTGAAAGTCACGCAGCAACCGGACATCATTTCGTTCGGCGGCGGCCTGCCTGCCCCCGAGCTGTTCCCTACGCGCGAGATCGCCGAATGTACCGCTGAGGTGATGGAATCGTACGGGGCGGCGGCGTTGCAATACGGCGTGACGGAAGGCATCCCCGAAATGCGCACGTGGGTAGCGCAGCGTCTCTCGCGACGCCTTCACAAACTCTTCGATCCGTCGGACGTTCTCATCGTGAACGGCTCGCAGCAGGGCCTCGATTTGATCGGCAAGATCTTTCTCGACCCCGGCGATCACGTTGTGCTCGAGCATCCTTCGTATCTCGGGGCGATTCAAGCGTTCGATGCCTATCAGGCGCGCTATCTGGCAGTAGAGACCGACGACGATGGTATCGTTCCCCACTCGCTCGAGCAGCTGCTCGAGCGAGCCGATCCATTTCCGAAGTTTTTGTACGTTAATCCGAACTTTCAAAACCCGACGGGGCGCACGCTCGCCGGCGATCGGCGCGAAACGATCGTTCGCATCTGTGAGCGGTTCGATCTACCGATCGTCGAAGACGATCCGTACGGCGAGCTGCGATTCGAAGGGTCGGATCTTCCTGCGCTCGCGTCGTTCACGACGAGCGACTGCGTGATCTACTCCGGAACGGGGAGCAAGATCATGGCGCCCGGTATGCGGATCGCGTGGCTCGCGATTCCGGACGCCGATATTCGCGAGAAGATCGCGCTTGCCAAGCAGGGAACGGATCTGCAAACCGGATCGCTCACGCAATACGTCTTCCACCGCTACGTGGCAAAGAGCGAGGCCTTCGAGAAGCACGTCGCGCTGATCGTCGACACCTATCGACGCAGGCGTGACGTGATGCACGAAGCCCTCGACAAATACATGCCTGCGGGTACGCACTTTAACCGCCCCAGCGGCGGCATGTTCCTATGGGCGAGCGTCGACGGCATCGATACAACTGAGTTGCTCAAACGTTCGGCCGAGCAGAAGGTCGTGTTCGTGCCCGGTGTGAGTTTTTATCCCGGGCGCGACGTGCACGACGGAATGCGCCTGAATTTCTCCAATGCGTCCGAGGCGAACATACGAGAAGGCGTCAGCCGTCTCGGCGCCGCAGTACGCGCCTTCAAACATTAGCTTACCGATTACGGGGAGTCTAACGTGGCTGCTTACGTGACGGGCATTGCCCCTACTCAAGACGTGGACCAGCTCGAGAAAATGCTCGGAGGGATCTCCGAGCTCGACCACGGGAAGTTCGTGGTCATCACGACCGCCGACCGCACCGACGAGCACGACGACTCGTTCATCCAGTTTGTCCACGCGGCAAGCGAGGATCACTGGATCCTCGACAGCGGCGGGACACAAATGCCGGGGCTGGAAATTGCGACCGATAAGTTGGGTTATCTCGGGCACCCCCATGTGATTCAGCACGTCGGAACGCTGCCGATTCCCGACGACGAAGCCGACAACTACAACGACGCAATCGACAACGGGCGCAGCGTGGTCGCATATGCGGTCGACGGTAACGTTGCCGAAGTCGAATCGGAGTTCCGCGGCGCCGGCCTCGCCCACGTGAAAACATTCAGCGGGTAGCGATGAGAGTTTGTCCGTTCTGCGAGGCAGAGCCGACAACGCGAACAATCCAGGCGAGGGAAAGAATGTTCGGCCTGGATGGTGAGTTTCTCTACTCGGAATGCGCGGGCTGCGGCTCGTTATACATGACCGATCCACCTGCCGATCTGAGCCCGTTCTATCCTCCGGGATACTATTCGTATTCTCACGCCTCGCGATCACGCCTGAGTGCCTTGAGCGAAGATATCGCCGCGCGAGCCCGGGCCGCGGGATACGTGCGGTTCCTGAGGCGATGCGGCATGCGCCTGGGACCGTCGACGGCGTTCATTGACGTCGGCGCGGGTTCGGGTGACCTTTTGCGCGCGCTGCGCGCAATTGGGTTCTCGCATGGAATCGGCGTGGACCCGTATTTGCGTGATGGCACCGATACGAATGGAGTCACCATTCTTCGTCGCCCGATCGACGAAGTGGCTGCCGATGATTCGCCCGTAGAGGCGGACGTCGTGATGTTTCATCACTCGCTCGAACACGTTGCCGATCCGGCGGTGAGTTTGCGCGCCGCCGCCACGCTGTTGACGCGCGGAGGGCTCATTCTCGTCCGGATTCCGATCGTGAGCTACGCATGGCGGCGTTTCGGCGACAATTGGGTCGGTCTGGATGCTCCGCGCCATTTGAGCTTACCGACCGAAGACGGGTTTACGCGGCTCGCCCAGCGTCTTGGACTGCGTATCGTGCATAGCCGATACGATTCGACAGCGATGCAGTTCGTCGCGAGCGAAGCCTACGAACGGGGACTCACCTTGAGTGAGGCATTCGCAAGCAATCCGCCAAAGACGGCACTACGAACGATTCTTTCGCTGCCGAAAACCATGCGCGCAAATCGGCTGAACCGCCAGAGGCGTGGAGATCAAGCCGCCTTTGCGCTAGCGATCGCGTAAGATCTTCTCGAACCGGCCAACGAAACGTTCGTCGTCAAACTGTAGGAGATACTGCATCGCTTGGGCACCCAGAGCGTCGCGAAACGTGCGGTCTTTGATGATGCGGAGCAAACCTTCGGCAAGGGCTTGCGGCGTTTGCGCATCTGCGATGATTCCCGTTTTCCCGTCGGCAACGGCGTCGATGAGTCCGGGTACCGGATAGACAACGCCGGGCACGCCATAACGCGCGGCCTCGGAGACCACAAGCCCCCAGCCCTCTCGTAACGACGCCATAGCAACAACGTCGAAAGTTCTGGTGATCTGGTCGCGTTTTTCGGATGACACGCGACCGTAAAAGCGCACCGCCGTCTCAACTTCCAAATCACGCGCCAGCGCCGTCAGGCGCGCTGTCTCGCGATCGCTTCCCGATCCGACGATCGCCAATTCCGCAAAGGGGAGATCACGCCGGACAACGGCCAACGCGCGAATGATGTGATCGACGCGCTTCGAGGGCGCGAGCCGTCCGACATATCCGACCAGACCGGCTTGCGGCGCCCCGGCTACGGACGACGGCGGCTCAAGCGAGATCTCGGCAACGTGGATCGGTCCATGCAGACCGAACTCCCTGAATGATGCGGCGCTCGATTGGGAAATCGTCACGATCGGCGTGCGAGCGTAGATCGCCATGAGCGCCGGCTCGAGGGCGTACCCAATCGCGCCGACGATCCCCGGCGCTTCGGCGCGCCACACCTCGCGCGCAAGCTGATGCATCCAAACGACGACTCGCCTCGGGCACACGAGCCGCGAAAGAAACGGCAGCGTATTCACTTCGTCGATCACAACGTCGATCTCGTTGCGACGATCGAACAGCCATTTGAGTCCGTGAAAGCGGCACGTTACTTCACTTCCCGCTCGAACGACGTGATATCCGTCGCGCGGCTCGCCGCTCCGGGCTCCCGGATAAGCGCTCGTGATCCATGTAACGTCATGTCCCCTCGCCGCCAAACCCGAAGCTAAGCGGTGCGTCGCTACTTCCGCGCCGCCTGCTTTGGGATGATGCAGGTCACGCCAATTAAACAGCGCAATCTTCACGGACGTTTGATACCTCGATTTCCAAAGATCGCCTGCCGCCTCGATTTCGCAGAGTGCTCCGGAGGCTTGCCCGCTCTTTGACGCAAAGTCACCATGGTCCGGTATGAGCGATTCACTTCAAGAATTCTATGAGATGCGGAAGACCGACATCTTGCACGCCGATCACCGGCTCTCGAAAGTCGTGGCCGCCGTTGCGGCTCTGTCGCCGTCGCCGCAATCGATTCTCGACATCGGATGCGGGCGCGGCACGCTCTTGGAGCGGCTTCGTCAAAAAACGCCCGACGCAGCGCTCTTCGGCGTCGATATTTCGACCAACACGGTCGAGGCGACGCGCGCTCGCGGCTTCGACGCGCGCGTTGCCGACGTTTCGACGGGCCTGCCCTTTCCGTCTGCACATTTCGAGTGCGTGATCTTCGGAGAGGTCATCGAGCACCTCGTCGATCCCGATGCGGCCCTGCGCGAGATATCACGCACGCTCATCGACAATGGAACGCTCATCGTGACGACGCCGAACCTTGCAAGCTGGTTCAACCGCGTGCTGCTCCTGCTCGGCGTTCAGCCTGTTTTCACGGAAACCAGTCTGCATGTCAATCTGGGACGGATGACGCGGGCGCTCGGACAAGGCGGTCCGACGCAAGGGCATTTGAAGATTTTTACGCTCGGCGCGTTACGCGAGATGCTACAAGCTAACGGTTTCGCGGTCGGCATGATTTCAGGCGCCGCTTTCACCAGCAGCAATGCGCTAAGGCCGATCGACCTGCTGATGGCGAACTTCCCGCGCTTTGCCAGCAACTTCGTCGTCACGGCGCGCAAGACGCGCAGGGCCGGTACGCGTTACCGGGTTTCGTCGGATTCGGAACCGGTCGACGTAGACATTCCCGGCTAGGATGTGCTGCGCTAGATAAGGAGCGTTGCGAACGCGTGATCCGCGGGGTCCCGGAATTCGACCTCGCAGAGTCCCCGAATCGGCGCCTGCTGTGGTGCGCTCAGCGTGACGTTTCCACCCGGACCCAGACGCGTGATTGAAAACATCCCCGGCTGCGTCATTGTGACTTGAATTCGGCAGCCTGCCGTTACCACATGCGCCTCGACGGAGAGCGCCGGCGTTTCCGGATTGCAGCCTAGCCCCGGCGGACGATTCTGCTCCAGAACCGTCCCCGTGCACTGCTGTTCGGTGATTCGCACCGTCTGCGCAATGCCGATTCGTCCGGGTTGGACGAGCTGCCCGTTCGGTTGAACGCGCATCACGACGTGAACTGAGTAAGGAGGCCGAGTATCCTTCGCAGACGCGATGGCGCAAGAATACGCGATGCAAACGGCGACCAGCATAACGCGCGCGATCAGCGATCTCATTTCGATTCCCAAAAGGTTACGAGCTTGTTGCTCGCGACGATGACGCGGCCGTCCGCAACCGTAGCCGATCCGAACGGAGCGCCGAATGCCGGCGGTGAGACGCCGTCGCCGTCACCCCACAGCCCGGCCTGCGCCTTGAAAATATATCCCAGCGCCGGATCCGATGCAGCGTAGGCTTCCAGGTAAATCGGCCCGTTGATGCCGGTCGAGTTCGATCCCGGGCCGTCGACGAGCCACACAATCGCCGAACTCAGATCCGTACCGTCCGAGGACACAGTGCACGTATCGCCGCCCTCACCAGCTAGCCACTCGCCGCTGGGGGCGCGCGACCACAGCGCGAGCGAAAGCGACGACGAGGTGTTCAAACGATACGCAGAAAACGGTTGTCCCGATCCGGTGATACCGAGGTAGTTGTTGCCGCTCGCGTCGCGCCAGTAGCACGGGCCACCGTAGAAGATGCTGCTCGTCCGCACTTCGAAAGGAACCTTATCGGCAGCGCCGCCCGCCCATTTCCCCATGTTGTCACGATCGAGAAGAAACGTGGTTCCGGTTTTCCCGCCGGCAACGGCAACGTGAGCATACTTGCCGTATGGGCCGTATTGATCCGGCAGAAGTACCACGCCGCCTGAGGAGAGATCGAGATCGTTATCGCTTTCCGCCGGCGCATTCGTCGGAACGAAGTAGTCAAGCACACTCTTCAACGTTGGAGAAAGCTTCAGCACCGACTGTGCGTAGCTGCCCAACTGGAAGAGCGTCATGCCGTTGCCGGTCGCAAAATAGACGTTGCCGGACGCGTCGGCGGCCGGCCCGAATCCGGAGCCCCAAAGACTGCCCAGGCTGCGCGAAACAACGAAATAGTTGACCAAGGCGCCCGATGCGCTAAACGCATAGATTTGCCCCGAGCTGCTTTGAAAATCGCTATCGCAGAACGATCCGAAACCGACGTACACCATATTCTGGCTGAAGAGAAGTGCAGGCCGTTGCGCTTGCGCTGGATCGACGAGCGCCGGCGTCGTGCTGGCGTTCATCGTGAACGGCGCAACCTTATCGACTCCGGTTGCCAGCGAGACGACGTGAAACTGATAGACGGGCGAGCTTCCCTGCATCACATACGCGAGAACGTAGATGCTGTCGCTGGAGCGAACGATCACAGGAGTGCTCAAGATGCCCGCATAAGGGTTTGGGACGACGCAACCTTGCGTGGCCGCGCTATCGACGGTAACCGGAGTTCCGAAGTTGGTCTGCCAAATGATCGCTCCGCTCGTCGCGTCGATGGCGTAGAGTGAATCGTTTTCGGTGGCGATGATCGCCAGCGAATGTGTGCCTTCGCCCGGAATGCTCTCGTTCTCGACGTAGAGCGGTTGCGCGTCGACCTCGCCGTCGACCGTCACGCTCATGTACTCACCGAAGTTCCCGCCTGCGATGACCTGTGGGGTCAACACCGTCTCATTCGGGTTCCAGCCGGTTCGCCAGTTATCAAAATGGAACGTGGTGTAATCGGTTGCGGACGCCGCCCCGAATCCGAGGCAGACAAACAACGCGACTGCTATAAGAAACTTTCTCACCGCGTGAACTTGTTTACCCCGCTGAAATCGGTAACGTACAGATTGCCATTCGCATCGACGGCCACACCGAGCGGGGCAATGAATCCCGAACCTTGCGCAGTGATCGTCCCGCTCGTCGAGATCTCGTCGACGGCGTTGAATCCGGTGTCCGCAGCGTAGACATTACCGTTTGCATCGACGGCCATGCCGGTCGGCCAGCTATACTTCATCGCGAGCACGGTAATCGTTCCGTTCGGTGCGATTTTCTTGACCGTGTTGTTGCCGGTATCGCCAACATAGACGTCGCCGCTTGCGTCGACGGCGATGCCCGTCGGAGCGTTGAAACCCGATCCGAGCGTAGTGACTGCTCCCGTGGGCGTGACTTTTTCGACCTTGCCGAAGTCTCCCACGCTATGATCTCCAAAATCGGTGACATACAGATTGAATTTTGTGTCGACCGCAACTCCGATCGGGTTGTCGAAGGTTGCGTTGATCTTCTGCACCGTGCCGCCCGGCAAGATCTCCTTGACGGCATGGTTTCCTAGGTCAGCAACATACACGTCGCCGCGCGTGTTGACTGCGACGCCCTGAGGGTCGTCGAACCCTGAGCCGAGTTCGACGATCGTGCCGCCCGTCGTAATCTCCTTAACCTCGTTGTTGCCGCTGTCGCCAACGTACACGTTGCCGCTCGTATCCACGGCGATCCCACCCGGATTTGAAAATCCGGTTCCTAGTGCGTTGATCTTCCCGATAGGAACCACTTCCTTGACCTCGTGGTTCCCTAAATCGGCCACGTATACGTCGCCGCTGGCGTTTACCGTGACTCCAGCGGGAGATAGAAACCCCGATCCAATCGGCATGACCGTTCCGCCGGTTGTGACCTTCTTTACTGCATTGTTTTGGCTGTCACCGACATACAGATTGCCGCTTGAATCGACGGCGATACCGAACGGTTTGCTCCAGCCCGATCCGATCGTTGTGATCGTTCCGCCAGGCGCGACCTTCTTTACCGCATTGTTTTCGGTGTCGGCGACATAGACGTTTCCGCTCTCATCGATCGCTACGCCGAATGGGGAATAAAACCCCGACCCAACCGTCGTAATCGCCCCGTCTGGCGCGATCTTCTTGATGGCGCCGTGTCCGCTGTCGGCAACGTAAACGTTGCCTTGCGAGTCGACCGTTATACCGACGGGTCCCAAAAACCCCGAACCGATCGCGGTGATCGTACCGCTTGGCGCGATCTTACTCACAAGGTTGGTGCCACTGTCGCTGACGTACACATTTCCGCTGGCATCGACAGCCACGCCGTCAGCATCCTTGAATCCGGACCCCACGTTCGTCATGGTCCCGTTAGCTGCCACTTTGCGAATCACTCTGAGGCTTGAATCGGCGACGTAGACATTCCCACTCGCATCCACGGCGACGCCGTATGGATGCAAGAATCCTGAGCCTATGAGACTCACGACGTCTCCCAACGGATTGTTTTGGCTCACCGTGGTTGCAGTGGTTGCAATGGGGAGAGGCGACATTCCACCGCCGGCCGAGTGGCATGCAGGCAGAATCAAAGCGGTGCCCAGCGCCGCCACGTTGCGAATTACCGCGAATCGAACGGTCACGCTTCGGCGTTCGCAGGTTTCATGATGATTCCTTGCCCAGTCGGCAGCGGGAGGACGAATAACCCCTTGCTCTTAGCGAAATCATCGTGGACCTTGCGTTGCAGACTGTGGCCCTCCCAGCCGTAATCGTCGAGTACGATCAAGGCTCCCGCCGTCATACGATCCCACAACTGCTCGAGCACGCATTTTTCGGGATAGGCAACGTTCAGGTCCAGCATAAGGTACGAAATGCTCTCAGCGTCGATTTCTGAAAGCGTCCCTGGGATTTCGCCGCGGACGATCCTAACCGACGGGAACGGGCGGAACGTTTCCACGACGGCGTCGTAGCAGTCGCGATAGAGTTCGTTGAGAAACTGCCCTTGCTCGCGCTCGTCGTCGGTTAGCTGCGCCTCGGGTATTCCGTTGTACGTGTCGAGCAGGTAGTAGGGTCGCGAGACGCGCGTGTCCAGGCCGATATATTTCGCAACGGTAAGCGGAATGATCCCGGTATTCACGCCGCACTCGACCATCGCTCCGCCCGAGAACAGGGCCTGCGAGGCCGCCCAACAGCACACGTAGGAGCGCCACTCGACATGCAACTGACGCGAAAGATGATGCGGTGTCGAAGCACCGGCACGATAGGCTTCAATAAACGCCGGGTCCTTAAGAAACTCCGCAGCATGCAGCGTCGCGAAGCCATCAGCGTTGTAGCTCGCACGAAACGGCGGACGAACCCAGAATTGCGTTCTAACCCAGCCGGGTAAGACTTCAGCAATGCTGTAGAAAACCTTATGCCAAGAACTCACGGACGATTATCCCGCTTGAGCAACCGCTCCTCCCGATTTGCGTTTCGCCCACAGGAAAGTTAGAATCGCAACGATCCAACCTGCTAACGTCGTCGCCAAACCCAGCGTAACGTAGTTCGGCCACGCGTGAGCCAAAAGATATGTGCCCGGTGGGACGTTTCGAAAGCACGTATTGACGATATCGCAGCGTTCTCCGGCGATTGCTCCAGCATTCCCTCTCAAAGACCACCAGCCATCGGGAAAGACTGCCGCCTCCAGCGTGGTAGGTTGCTCGATCGCAACGCGCCAGCGCTGCCTGGTTAGCTTCTCAACACTCACGCGCGGCGTAGAACGTAATGTCGTGGTCCAAGAGCTAGGCGTCAAGGCGATGGCATAAGCGTCTTGCGGCACTCCGATATAGCTGATGCGATGTATTCCGGACCGGGCGATCGTCACGTGGTCGTCGTTATGCAATCGCTTTCCATCGATAGAAACCTCTCCCCCCGGCGCGCCGCCCAGGAGACGCGTTTGAACGCGATAGGTTCCAGCTCCAATCCACCGAAGCGCTTTGAAATCATGCATCTGATCAACGTCCATCGTTAGGTGCGGCGCAGCGAACCAGATTTTGGTCAATACGCCCTGCGGGGCCGCGTCATCATCGTACGCGCGACTTGTCCTCAAAGTGATAGACGTATCGACGTCTTTCGGGCCAACGAGCCAATCAAAAGAATACTGATGCCAAGCGACATCTGCGTGAGCGGTGCCAAAACCGACGGTCGGAACGATCATGACGCCGCCGCTGCTGCTGGCGGTCAAAAAATCCGTATTCGGAACGGATGCTCTTGCAATAAAGGTAACTGTGTAGAGCGTGTTTGCCTTGAGTGGCATCGGTCGGGTATCGAGGCCCGCGCTTCCCGTCACGGTGCTCGCCAGAGCGATTCTAACCGAAGTTCCGATCGACGGGGGCGCGGTGCGATCGACCGAGTATTCCTGTGCGACACGCGACCGGAACGCACTTCCATCACGGTACGGACTCCAGAACCTCGGAACGATGCCTGATCTCTTACCGAGCGTGAAATTGGCGTTGGGGAAAAGGTTGGCCCGTGCTGCTGCGGCAACGGCGGCCTTTGAAGGGGGCGGACCGGTCGGCACATCGTCAAACCGATCGATCGAGAAGAGAGAGGAGGCGGGTGTAATCGCCGCATGCGAGTTGCGCGCGACAATAGCAACTCCGTCAAAACCTACAGACCAGAAAGAGGACTCCAAGGACGTCGTCGTCAGGTGAGCGCTGCCGATCCGCCGTATCGCGACGCGCAAAAAGTGATGTCCGCGCTCCAAGCGTCCCAATTCGACCGGAATCCACTGGAAGCCGAGATTCGGCGCGCACGCGAACGGGTGATCTCGCATCTCATCGATTGAAATCCTGCCTTTTGCAGCGGCGTGGCACACCATCCGCAAAGCGAACTCGTAATCCGCGGATTGAGGCAGATCGATCGAAGCGCGCGCGGAGTCCCCGGCGTCCAGCGAGACCGCAGCCGCACCCAGTTGCGGTGCGTCGCCGTCAACGGCGTTGCGATACCACGGAAAGTTGACGAACCAGCGACCGAGCGTAATGCGATAGTCGTCATCGCGCATCTGGCCGCTTCTGGGGAAAAGGCTGATGCCGGAGAGCGTTTTCACGATCTTGCCGCCAAGCTCCGGCCCCAGCGGCGCGGCGTCAGCATAGACCGTGTCGGCGCAACTAGAATTCGTGACGAATGCGGCGCGTTCAAACTGCGGCAGCGACAGCGCGTATTCGAGAAGTCCCGGACCACCGCGCAAGCAGACGATGTTGACGGGCGTTACGTCGGCGCGAGGATACGTCACTGCCCACACCGAGGTTGTCGACGGGCTGCCGGCCACGCGTTTCAAGTCGATTGAGTGCCTGATCGGCTCGGGATAATATGGAGAGTCGGTCGCCCACCGCGGCGTCGTAATGAACGTGCGTGTCCCTGCACGTGCCAAGATCTCGGATCCGCCGAAACCGTCGCTTTCGTAACGCTGGAGGAAATCGTCTTGAAACGCATTATACGGGGTCGACATGCCGTACAACATGGAAAACCCGATTCTACCCAGGAACACCTCGCCGAGGTCGGCGACACGGCCGCCTCGTTGGAGCACGATCGAATTGACGGCTTGCAAATGCGGGAATCGAAATTCAAGCGGCATCGGATCGCCCAAGAATAATCGCGACCAGTGAAGCTCGAAGAGCGCCGCCGTTAGGAAGATCGCACTCGCTGCGACGACAAGGCGGCGCGCGCGTGCGCCGCGCAGGCTGAGCTGCTCCAAGGCCGAGACGGCAAAGAGCACCACGGCGATGACGGCCAACGACATCAATCGGTCGGGCGTGCGCATATTGTTCAGCAGCGGAACGTGCGAAACAACGCGCCAGAACAGAAGAACGAGGGGCGACCACGCTCCGAGCGAAAGGGCCGCGCACGCCGCGCCCATCAGCGCGAGCGCAAGCTCACCGGGGCGCAACGCGCCGCTGCCGGGCGCCCATATGACACGCCAGACCGCGAGCCCCCAAAGCGCGATACCGATAGGCAACATCAGCCATAGCAGTGACGCGAGGCTAAAGTCGGGAACTGATGCGTTGAAAAACTCGCTGATTGCGAGCGCCAAGAACGGAACTGGCGTTTCGCCGAACATCACGAAGCCGCCACCTTGACCGCTTTGAAGATTTGCGACCGCGGGAACCGGTAGCGAAAATAGCGATTGCATTGCGAGCGAAGGAACGATGAAGTACGCGCCGGTCAAAACGAAACACGCTAACCCCACGACTGCCATGGCAACCCATGTCAAAAGGTTTCTGCGCGAATATGATGCGCCCACGGCAAGCAAATACGCCGGAATGCCCTGGACAAATAGAAATTCGAGGACCAGACACGAGCTCAACAGTCCGGCGATCGCCCCACCGAGTGGCAGCGCCCAGCATCCGTAGCGGCGCGCAAGAGCGAGTGGAACACCGACGCATAGCGGAGCCAGTGCGATCGCCAGACCGAAATCTACGTTTCCACGGATCATCAGCAGCGATTCGGGCAGCAGCGCGTAAATCAAGCCCGCAAGCCACGCCCACGCAGACCACCCGCGCAGCATTGCGTAAAGGCCTGCCATCGAACCGATCGCGACGAGCACTTCGAGCACCTGCACGAACTTAATCGTCGTGACGGCGTCCTCGTGGAATAGCGGCATGAGCGGCAACCGCATGAGTACAGAGAGCATCGGGTGGAACGGAAACGAATCTATATTGCCCCAACCGGCCCAGCCCACCGAATCGATCGCGTCCGGGAGGCTCGAAATCCAGTGGGCGATTAGCGAAGTTGCGATCATGTTGCCGCCGAGATCCCAATAAAATCCGTATGGCGGACTTTTCGAACCAACGTAGAGAGCGCCGTAAACGCTCACAATCAATGCCGTCACGACAACGATCACGGTCAGCGGCCGTGAGGCGACGCTCGTGGCGGCGCCGAAAAGCTGATCGCCCGGATTTGAGCGCGCACGCACGCCCCGAACATTGGCCTCGTCAAGCCGCTTATCGTGCACTACCGGAATCCTCACCGGCGTCGAGCTGTTCGAAATTCGCGCCGCGAATACCAGCTGGGAAGGTCAACGGATCACCTTAAGCGAGAGGGCTTGAGCAAGCAGCGATATTCGCCCATGCTACGTCGCCGCCCCCTCCATAAGGGAGGAAGGGCCGCATCCGTCAATATACCGTATCATCAATACCACGATGTGGTCTGCGTTGGAGGGAAAATGGGGCATACGCACCGGTTGTTCTTTTTCGCAGTTTTAGCTGTTACGGTCGGCGTCACAAACGGCTGCAGCGGCGGCTCCTCAGGCATCACTCCGAGCAGCTCAAGTGCACCCGGCAGCGCCAACCTTACGCCGACCGGCCCCTATGCGACCGACGATTGGAAGACGTTTGCCCACGACTTCCAACGCACTGGATATCAGCCGAACACAAGCATCACCGGCACGAATGCTCACGAGCTCACGCTGAAATGGGAAACCGCGCTCGGCGGACAGGTCTACGCGAGCCCGCTCGTTTACGCGGGGAATATCATCGTCGTCGCAACCAACGCTGAAGTCTACGATCTTTCGCCTTCGACCGGCGCCGTCATGTGGAAAGCGTCGCTGTCCGCCCCGAGTACGCAGCAGGTCCTGGCTACGCCCACAATTGACGGCTCGACGTTGTTCGTTAGCGATCGCCAAGCCGACGCGAGCGGAAATCCTGCGCCGTCGTACCTGTACGCACTCTCACTCGAAACCGGTGCGCTGCTCTGGCGGACACAGCTCAACGGAATAACACACGATTCTCCGCTCGTGGTTGATGGAACTGTTTACATCGGCACGTCCGGCGGTGATTACTGCCCCATCAACGGAGGCGTAACGGCGCTTTCAGAAAGTACCGGCCAGATACTGTGGACGTGGAAGGTCAACCAACTCTACCCCACCAATGGCGGCGGTTCCGTTTGGGGTTCGATCGGTTACGACGGATCACACCTCGTCTTCGGAACCGGCAATACTTGTCAAAGCCCGGTAACAACGGCCGACGGCTTCGTTGCTCTGAACACGAATGGAACGGTCGCTTGGAGCTATCCGGCGACAACCAACTCAGCGATTGACGACGACGTCGGCGCGGCTGTTTCGATCTACGACGGCTTGGCGACTGGGATGAGCAAGAACGGCTCGCTCTATCACTTCAACCCCGCAACGGGCCAGGTAAGCTGGTCCGTCCCGCTCGGCGCGAAGGATCAACAGGGCGGCTTCGCATCTCCTACGACCGATGGCACGACGATCGTAGTGGGAGCCGGCTTTTTTTGCAACGCGACCAGTTGCCCCACAGACGTAACCGAAGGCTGGGAACGTCGTCTAACCGAGCGGCAACCGTCAAACGTGGTGAGCGGATACAACTCGCGCTTTGTAGCGACCGACATCTACGGCGACGTGATGTGGACGAAGACTATGACCAGCACGATCGACAACTACGCTGCTATGAGCGCGGGGCTCGTCTATGTTGGTCTCGACGACGTCCTGAACGTACTTGATACCCAGACGGGAAAGCCGCTTTGGGCGTTCACATCACCTAACCGTTTCGAAGCGGGGCCGGTCGTCGTACCGAGCGGCTTGTACGCGGTCGATTACTCGGGCAACGTCTACAGATTCACCATTCCTTAAGGAACGGGGAACTTCGCGCACCGGTGCCGCGTTCATCGCTTATCTGGAACTGCTGCGACTGGTAGCGGCGACTTCCACGGATCGGTGGCAGTCGAGTGGACCTTACCGAGCGCCGAATTCGGGTGTTTCCTCAACGCGACGCCTACTGAATCGATCGTAACTGCCTGTTCGTCCCGGCTTCACGGAATTGCCGGAGAGTGCTAGAGTGGGCCGCACGATCGACAAGGCACCTTATCCAGACAGGAGACTCTTGAAGCATGATTCTGTCAGGAATCCAAACCAGCGTTCCCGCTGATGGATCAAGCACATCGGCGGTGACATTCAGCACGTCATTTTCGTCAGCACCACCGGTTGTCTGCACGGTTACCGGCTCGTCCTCAACATCGTCTGCGATTTCCGTACAAGCCGTTAACGTCACGACGACCGGTTTCTCAATCTATTGCACGGGTGGCGAGCCCTCGACAACTATCTCCGTTAATTGGATAGCGAGTCTGTAATGAGTACGATGGGAAGCTTTTGGGCCGAGAATATCACGGCGACGGACATTCTGGGATCGCTCGACAAAACGATCGGCGCCGCTGGGCTGTCCGTCTTCAATGTCAAATTCTACGGGGCCACTGGTAACGGCAGTACGGACGATACGGCTAGTGTTCTGGACGCTTGGAATGCCGCCATCGCGGCCGAAGGCGGAATAGTCTTCTTTCCAATGGGGACCTACAACCTCGCCTCCGCAACAAGCAGTACCTTTGTTAACTCGACCGCCGGCAACGTCTTCCTCAAAGGGTGCGGGTTCGGCGCGTCATATCTCACGTTACCCAGCGGTGTCCAGGGCTTCGAATGGAGCGGGGTCCTCGGTGGTGGCGCCTTCGACCTACAATTCGTGTACGCCACAGGGACCGGATCGACCGCCAATTCTACGATTCTTTTGAATACGACCCAATCGATGCAGTTCGCGCGCATCGTTATCTACAAATGCTATATTGGCATTGAAATCAGTGGCGGCGCCGTGAATACCTGGATCGACGGCTGCTCCATTACCGGCATTAACACCTTTTACGCGGGCATCTACGTGCCGTCGGCAACGAGCACTTTCATTACGAATACGGCGATCGGCAACGGCAGCAACCCTCGCACATACACCGGCGACGGCATCTACTTAGGCTCTGTTGGCTCACCGTGGCTCTCAAACGTATTGATTTCTTACTGCAACAACGGGCTGCACATTGACGGCGGCTCAGCAGGCGGCGGCAACGTGCAAGCCCAGAATGTCCAAACCAACATCTGCGTCGTGGGCCTACTCGTTAGCCCAGCGCAGGAAGTCTTTAATCTCTATTTTACGAACTTGTGGACAACGGCGAGCACGACCGCTGGCGTCGAGTTCTCGAGCAGTGGCGCCGGCGCTTACGCGATCACCTTCGCGAACCTAATTTCAACGAACAATCCTGTCGGCGTACTGTTTAACACGACCAAGGTCTCCGACGTCGCCTTCGTCGGGGGCGAACTCAAGGGGAATATCAACGGCCCCGGCGTTAAGTTCAGCGCTGCGTGCTCCAACGTCTATATGACGGGCGTCGATATGTCCGGTTACTCTCAGGGGCTCACGAACCACCAGAACTACGCGATCTATCTGACCGCGTCCCCAACGAATTGCAGCGTGACGGGATGCGCAATGCAGGGCAACACGACGGCCGCCATCGGCGGCACTGCTGCTTTCGGGACGGGCTGTCGCATTACCGGTAACCTGGGTTATAACCCCGTTGGGAAAATATTATCTCCTCCAACGTCGACATTCACATCCGGTACTTCCTATACGAACACCACGGGCGTCGACTGTACGATCTATCTCACCACCGGGAGCGGTGTAACCGTCTCGGCGATTGATATCGGTGGAAACGCAACGGGACTTACTATGTCCGCATCGTCGGTGCTCAGCGTGTTCGTTCCCGCGAATCAGGCGATTCTGGTCACGTCATCGGGCGGTAACGCGACTGGCGTTTGGTTTGGAAGCTAACTGCCGTTCGGCTCCCCTCATCCGCTTGATTTTACATCCCAGATAGCCATGGAGGAAATAACGTGATCAGTTGCCGGAGATTGTGCGCGATCTTCGCGCTTGCACTTTGCACGTTGGTAGCGCCGCTCGCTACGCTTGCGGCCGCGCCTGTTGTCGATCCCAACGCAGTCGTAGAGAGCTTGCCGCTGCCGAACTCGTTCCTCGACATGATTGCCACAGAGAATGCCCCCGATCCGAGCGGCGCGTCGCAGAACAACCGTGGCGGGAAATGGATAACCGTGAACTACCAAATTGGTACGGATCGGCTCGTTACCGCCGGATTACACGAGCACAATCCACAGTATATTGCGGAGGCACTAAACGTTGCAACGTATGCGTTCGCGCATCAGAACCCGGACGGCAGTTTCGTCGACGCAAATCCTCGCGAGCAGGTCGGCGCAACCGGTGGCTTTATCGTGTATCTGTCACATTCACTACTTATGCTGCAGCAAAGTCCTTGGTTTATGCAAAGCCCTCAGACCGCGCAGCTGCGCACTCAAGCCCAGTCGCTGTACCGCCCGCTCGGCGCGGCCTTCAACTGGTTCATTCCGCAAGCTAGTATTTTGCGCGCGGATAAGGCAGCAACCAACAGAATCATATCGTACGGCGCAGAGTACTATCTAGGAGCAAAGCTTCTGGGCAACGATCAGGCGTTAAACCTCGGTCGCTCATTCATTGAAGAAGGTCTGGACAAACAGTTTGCGGACGGTACCTTTCCGGAAGTCGGCGGGTTCGATAGCAGCTACCAGAATGTTTCGTTGTATTTCGCTCAGATCGTCTTACTCCAGATCCCCCCATCGGATCCGTTACGCGAGCGTTTGTGGGCGGGGATTCAGCGCGGTATCCGGCGGGAGCAACGCAACGTCATGCCCTCGGGCGAGATATCGACCGTTGGAAACACGCGCATTCACCCCATTCCCGGAGCGCCCGGGCAACACCACCTCGATAGCCACTATGCCGTAATCGCGCACGCCTACTATGCGGCGATAACCGGCGACCCGGATGCACGGCAAACTGTCCAGTTGATGTTAGGACACTATTTCCCGTAGTCGGTTTTTCTGCGTAACGCCCCATGGAAAAAGACTCGTACAACGGCCGGATAATCGCGGAGCGTTACGCGATTGACCGCCGGCGAAACCAGCGCCTGAAACGCGAGAGCACTTAGATAGGAGAGGCCGCCGACGTGGCGACGTATTAGACGGCCTTTTGCGGCGTAAGCGATCAACTGCTTGCGCCGCTTGCCCAGTTGGTCCGTACTCGTTCCATGAATCGGATGTTGCACGAGCGGCTCAGGATAGAGGGCGACGCGCATATTTTGCTCCCGCGCGCGCAGCGAGAGATCGACGTCCTCACTATAGAGGAAATATTTCGGATCGAATCCACCGAGTTGCCCGAACGCGGCGGTACGAGCGACGAGAGCACATCCGCTGACCCAATCCGTTTCCTCCCCATGCTTGGGGTGCGCCGCAACGGCCGCACCGAGCGCGGGCAACCAGCGGCCGCCGGCGAAGAACGGCGGCTCGCCCTCGCCGGCCGAAACGATGCTGGACGCGAAGTCGATTCGGCGCGCGCTCATCCACGCAGTGATGCGTTCGATCCAATCCGGCCGCGCTGTCGCGTCAGGATTCAGAAACGCCAGGTAGGGTTCTTCGCAATCGCGAGCACCGAGGTTCGCTCCGGCAGCAAAACCCGCGTTTGTCCTATTCCGAACGATCGCGACCCTTGGAAAGCGCGAAGTCATCCTTTCCACCGAACCATCCTGCGAGGCGTTATCAACCAGGACCACTGCGCACGAGACCGTTTGTGAAAGCGCGGACTCGATCGCGCCGCTCACATAATCTGCTCCGTTGTAGTTTACGATGACGATCCGAGCGCTATGCCTGCCAGTCAACGCAAGAACCTCGCAAAAATGACGATCAATGCGACGATCGCGAGAACCTGCGCAAGAAACTGCAGCGCAGCAACGGTTTCGACGATCACGAGACGATAAGCTCGAGTGTGACCAGGAACGATCCAGCCGTTGAAAGTTGAATCGATCGCAACGTGAGCGAGGCGGCGCGTACCGCGAAACGCGATCCAGTGCTCGTCGAATCGCACGTTGTAGCGCAGGAGACAGGTCGGTCCAGGCGAGAGATTCGCGACTGCGAGCCATGAAGCCGGCTGCGAGAGTCCGATGGTGGCGGCGCAGCCCGGTTGCGGCGCGCTCGCAAGCCGCATGGGGTTGGGCGCTTGTGCGGCGACTACGCAAAGCCCGGAACACCGCAGCGCTCGTGCACCGTGAACGTCGATCCACGTGTAGCCCGGCGTGGTGGCGCTCAGCAGCCTACCCGCAGCGTCCTCGAGACGTCCACGCACGTACACGAGCGCCTGCTGTGCGGGATCGATTGGCAGAACCGCGTCGTGGTTCGTTGTGACGGCACCACCAAGACCCTGCGCAAGACTCGGCATGCTTACAAATGCCGATCGAACATCGACCCAGCCGTCCGATGCTGCGACGGCACGCGAAGGCGGGACGACTGGAATCACTTTCGGCAAGCTATGCCAATCTTGCGGTACGCCCTCACCGCCGGCGAGCGCCGCATCGCCGAAAAATATCCGGTTTTCCCATGGCGGAGCGGGTAACGCGTCGACGGACGGGAGACTCGCAAGCGTCAGTTCGGGCAGGTACGGCAGAATTTGCGATCGCGGTAACGCGCGTGCTTTTGGCAGCGGCAACGCTTCCTGATATCTCAGTGTTGGTATGTCGCTGCGAAAGTATGGAAGCACGACGGCTTGCGATACGCTCAGCGCCGCCAGCCAACGCGTATCTCCCGCAACGGCGTAACGCATCAAAGCAGGCGTTTCCGGAAAGCTGAACTGCGGTGAGTTGAGCGGAACGATATTTCCCGGTCGTACGACGGCACCTGGATCGAGGCCCGAGCCGTTCCCAAGAAAGCTCATCGGCTGCAACGCGGGAAGCAGCGCAAAACGCGTGTTTGGGGGCGAACCGATGTTCAAGGGTGGAATACGAGACGACGCCACCCAGAACTTGGATGGCGGCGCTCCGATCCACGCACCGCTCAACAGCAGTCCCGCGGCAAGCAACACCCAGCGCGCCTGCGCAAAACGATCGACCGCAAGCGCCGCCCCCACGAGGTAAGCGATCGCAAGAAATCCGATCAGGTCGTAAAGTTCGCGGTAGAGACCGCTTGCACTCACGTTTTCGGCTATCCAGAGATACGCTGGACCCGCAAATCCTTTCGTCCCACTGGCGAACAGCCAGAGGACGCACGATCCCACTGCCAGTGCAATGGCGATCGTTCGGTGCTTCGTCGAAACAAAAATGACGCCGGTTGCAGCGAGTAGAGCAACGACCCACATGGCGTCGACGGTAAACCATCCGAGCGCCTCGGAGTAACGCGCAAAGTACCCGCTCAGTCCAAGCGCCGCAGCTGGTGCGACCGAGGCATCGGTTTGCCAAGCCGCGGTGTACGGAATGGTGTGCAAATACGACCAATTCCCCACCACGCCGATCACGATCGGCAACGCCGAGAGCAGCAAGACAGCCGGTGCAACGAACGAGCGCCGCAGGACCGACCACAGAAAGACCGCGATGAAGATTGGTACGAAGAACTGAAGCTGCTGGAGAGCGAGCAGCGAAAAAATGACGATGCGCGCTATCGAAGGTTTTTCCGCAGCGAGCTCCGAGACTACGAGCATCGTGGCTGCATACGCCAGCACCATGAAAATGTGACCCGCAACGACCTTGTTGTAGACCCAAGGGTTTAGGATCGCGAACATTGCGACGGCGAGGCACACACTCCAACTGGTGCGACAAAATCGCAAAGCGAGGCGAATACCGCCGGCGGCACAAGCAAAGCCGATCGCGAACATCGTCGCAACGTAGGCGAACGTTGGGCCCACGATCCGCACCAGCAGCGATATGAGCACGGACGTGAGATAGTCCGTCGGATACGCACGCGGGGAGCCGATTCCGTAGGCATACCATCCGCCCCACGAGCTCCACACGTTCGAATAAAACGTGCGCACGTCCGCATTCCAGAACCAATCGTGCCGCACCGCCGGAACACCCTCGATCGCAACTAGACACGTGAACACGAACGCGACGCCGATCGACGAGGCGAGAAATTGCGTGCGGTCGCGCCTGGTCTGCGCAGTCACGAACGAACGGCGGCCGTCACGGAGGTCCACAAATCCATGGCGGCCTCGTCCCAGGTTTCGATCGGCAAACGTTCGACTTCGCTTTCGAGTCGTTGATAGAGCGATTCGTCCGTGAGCACTTCTCGCAATGTTTCAGCCAGTGCACCAGCGGTGGAATCACGCGCGGGCAAACGCCCGAGCGGAAACGCGAAACGAAACGCCGGAATGTCGAACGTTACACATGGCAGGCCGACCGCCATCGCCTCGAGCACCGACAAACCGTACCCCTCTTCCACACTCGCGGTCACGAACACGCGCGAGCGCCGTAAGAGTTCGACGACCTGCGCGTCGCTCAGGTCGCAGTGAACTTCGACGTGGTCGCGAAGACCGCGCTCGGCGATCTCCTTGCGAACATCGAAATCCACTTCATCGCGACCAACAAGCGCGAGCCTTGCGTTCGGCATGGTATTGAGCAGGATCGACCAGGCATCAAGCAGCGTGTGCGTACCTTTTTGCCGCGCGAGCCGGCCGAGGTAAACGGCGTCGTAGGAGCGATTGCCGTCGGGGTACGGACGCGCTTTCGCAAAGACACCCATTTTGATCAAGGCGATCCGTTCCCCCGGTACACCGCGTCGAATGAGATCGGCGCGTACTTGCGGGTTATCAGCAATCACGAGATCCGCGCTGCGTCGTATGATCTGGATCATCACACGCTGTTCCAGCCACGCCAGCAAATTAGAAATTCGTCCGCCGTGACGTTCCCACGGCCGAGGAATGATATGCGGCAGGTTGACGACGAGCGCCGGATTCGCGCGCGAGCGCTTGCGAACGATCAATGCCGGAAGATAGTCGTAAAAATACGGCGTTCCCGCGTGTACGACCGCGTGATCGCTTCGACGCCAAACAATGCGTAACGAAGCCAAAAGCCGCAGCACGTATCCCAGCCGCAGCGGATTGACCGGAATGCCTTTGCCGTCTATGACAATCGTGTTGATGTCAAATCCGAATCGCTCCAGTGCGATCGCACCAAAGGCACTGGTGAGCATCGAGACGTCGGCCAAGCCGAGTTTGTGCCAGCGGGACCAACTCTCCCAAACGACTCGGTCTCCCCCACCCATAAAACCCGGCGTTGAAGTGCCGCACCAAACCGCCAGGAGACGTTTCTTTGACATCGCGAAATTTTTCTTTTGAGCATGCAAAAAGGGAATCCTTGGGCGCTTGCGCGAATGCGCTCTCCGCCTTTTGAATACGATGAACGCCATAACTCGCCGCGCGCCGGCTATTCTCGATTGGGTTGCGGCCGCTTTCGGCTTTCGGCGATCCGACGGCGCCGAGCAAGCTCCTGGAAACACGATCGCAGACGTAAAACTCCGGAAATGGAATTGGGGCGCGGGCGTTCTTGCTCCGTTCTGGGCGTTTAGTCACGGACTGCGCCTGATCGGGCTCGTCACGTTGATTTGCTGGTTCGCGCCGTTGCAGCCCGTTGCGGTAATCGCCGGGATTCTTCTGGGCATCTTCGGTAACAGGCTTGCAGCGAGAAATCGCCGGTTCACCACGCAAGAATCCTTCGACGCGATCGAATCGACGTGGTCAAAATGGGGTCTGGCCACGTTCGCTGCCCTCGTTATCTACGTGATTTGGACATGGATCTCGTCTCGGTCATCGTAACGACGAAGAACTCTGCGAGGACGATCGATGCGTGCCTGCGGAGCATTCGAAATCAGACGTACCGACCGATCGAGATCGTGGTGGTTGACAACCATTCCACCGACGGCACAGCCGATATTGCTGCAAAATATGCCGATCGCTTCCTACAAGCCGGGCCGGAGCGTTCGGCGCAGCGAAACGCGGGAATCCGCGCTTCGCGAGGCGAGTACGTCTGCATTCTTGACTCGGACATGATTCTGCACGACGACGTCATTGCGAAAGCAATGACCGTTATCTCGCCGCGGTCGCAGGCCGTTGCGATTCCGGAGCAGTCGTTCGGGTCGGGCTTTTGGTCGGCGTGCAAGGTCGCTGAGCGCGAGTGCTACGTCGACGACCAAGTGACCGCCGGAGCCAGATTCTTTACGCGGCGTCTACTCGACCAGGTCGGCCTCTACGACGAAGCGTTGACCGGCGGGGAGGATTGGGATCTTTCGATCCGCGCGACAAAAAACGGCGAACTCGTATTCGCCCCCGCGCTCATCCTTCACGACGAGGGACGGCAGACGCTGTGGGGCCTGTGCAAGAAAAAATTCTACTACGGAGCGAGCGTCCGCGACTTCATCAAGAAACATGGGAAACAAGCGCTTGCGCGCGTTACGCCCCTGCGGCCATCGCTCGTTCGCGGCGCCGGAAGGTTATTCAAGAATCCACTGATCGGCGCCGGCGTAGTCGTCATGAAGTCCTGCGAGTTTGCAGCCCTCGGGTGCGGAATAGTCCTGAACCGGCGTCCGCCTCCCGAGGCCGTCTATCGCGCTTCCACAGCATCGCGCGGGGAATAGCGTGAAGCAAATACTTGGGCGCATGTTCGAGGCCGCACACGAGGGGAACGTCGAGAACATCGTGCAACTCATTCGCGCGTATGGCGTTCACGCGGAACGGTTCTGCGATCTCGGCGCGGGTGACGGTGGGGTCACCAAACGGATCTTGGGGGGAATTTCATACGGTACGGCCCACGCCGTCGAGGTGGAACCGGAAAACGCGCGCAGCTTGGAGGCTACGGGGGTCCTCGTCCACGTCTGCGACCTAAACGAAAAGCTCCCGCTCGAGTCCGAGTTTTTCGACGTCGTAGTCGCCAATCAAGTTATCGAGCATCTGTATGATACCGAGCTCTTTCTCGACGAGGTTCACCGCATCGTTCGGCCCGGTGGAATTGCCGTCATTTCCACCGAGAATCTCGCGAGCTGGCATAATATCGGCGCGTTGTTGTTCGGCTGGCAGCCGTTTTCACTTACGAACGTCAGCAGCCGCACGGGCGGCCTGGGTAATCCCGCTGCGCTTCATCGCGACAAAGAAGGATGGCCGTTCCCTCTACAGCACCATCGCCTGTTCACCACGCGAACGATGCGTGAACTCATGACGCTGCACGGCTTTCGCGACTTGCGGGTTCGCGGTTCGGGCTATTATCCGCTGCCCGCATCATTTGGTCAGGCCGAAAAGGAGCACGCGCACTTCATCACCGTAGCCGGGCGGCGATAACGTTTCCTAAGCGTCCGGAACGTGGATCTCGCGTGCGGTTCCCCTCAAATCGGCCTCCCGCCGCTCTCGGACTTTGTCGTAATAGCGAAGAATTCGCAGCCGGTAGAAGATCGCCAGCGTATCTTGTAAAACGGCGATGACGTCCTTGACTCGTATGCGTCCAAGCGTTCTCCGGAAATTCAGCGTAACCGGAGCGTCGACGATCTTGAACCCCCGGTGGTGTGCGTTTGCCAACAGCTCGATGTCGAAGGCGAACCGCTTGACCAACAGCAGCGGCAATATCTCGCGCAGCACCTGGCCGCGAAAGACTTTTAGACCGGTCTGCGTGTCCCGCACGGGTAGACCGAAGAGCAGCCGCACGAGAGCATAATACGCAAGGCTGGTCAAACGTCGCATCGGCGGATACGAAACGCGCGAGAGTGGGTGATGTTTCGAGCCGACGACGACGTCCGCATCCTTCGCTTCGAGAATTTCGAAAAACACCGGCAATTGCTCGGGGTGCAAATCCATATCCGCATCCAGGAAAACGACGTAATCACCGGTTGCATATGCGGAGCCGCAGATCAACGCGTTTCCCTTCCCCAGGTTCTCGTCGTACCGGACGACGCGAACGTGACCGGGATGCTGCAACCGGGCGCGAAAGGCGTGCTCGTGGGTGTTGTCGGGGCTTCCGTCGTCGACCACGATCACCTCGAAGCGATAGCCGAGTTGGGAGAGCGTGAGCACGGTGTCCCGCACGTTCTTCTCGATGAACTCAGCCTCGTTGTATGCCGGCATGATCACCGAAATGGAGCGCTCGACGATCGAGTGCCCGGTCGAACCCGATTCGACCCGTACGAATTCACGCGATCGGAGCATCGCGATTCTCCGGCGGAGCAATGATGTTCTTTTCAAACTTCGCAATGATCGTACGCCACGCCAGATCCAGCTCCTCGACGCCGACCGCTCGAGCAACGGCGATGAACACCGCAGCGCCGATTGCGATCTGACCGGCCAAATACCATGCGCGCGAAGCCAAGACGACTTCCGGATGCACGCCCAGCGCCGTTATCCATCCAAGCGCAGCGTACATCGCGAACGACGCGATCATGACCTTCACAACGGAAGCACCGAGCGCACCCCAATCGATGCCGTTCACGAGTCGCGCCACGAGGCCAAGGAGCAGCAAGGCCTGCAGCATCTGGCTCAAGCTGTTGGCGAGCAGCAGTCCTCGAGCGCCAAGCGATGGCAGCCACAGCATCGAGAGCAAGATGTTGATCAGCACCGTGATAATCGAAATCGCGACCGGTCCTGCGGTCTCCTTGCACGCAAAGCAGCAACGCGTGAGCACGACGTTGGCCGCCAGGGCCACGAGACCAATGGCTGCGTACGGCAAGAGATCTGCCGTTAGGTCTGTAGCGGTCGGCCCAAAGGATCCTCGTTCGAAGAGCGTCTGCACCATCGGACGACCGAGCGCAATCAACGCGCACATCGCCGGTATGGTGATAAAGTTTACTAATCGCAAGCCGGTCACGGCACTGCGCGCCACGCCGCGGCGGTTGTCGCGCGCGAACTGCGCGGCAAGCAACGGAAAGATCACCGTCGCAATAGCAACCGCAAAGATTTGCTGGGGAAAATTCACGAGCTTGGTCACATAGTTGATGCCCGCCATGTATCCCGGTTGCAGCGTGGATGCAAAGAACCGGTCGAAGAACAGAGCCAGCTGACCGGCTGCGCTGCCGATCACGATCGGGCCGAGCAGCGTCCACATTTTCCGCAGTCCCGGGTGGTGCACATCGAGTGTAAAGCGATACTTTCCGATCGCAAGAAACGCCGGCAACTGAACGAGCATCTGTGCAACAAGACCCCAGAACGTCCCGAATACTAACGCGAAGATTCCATACTTCGCATTGAGCAGAACCACGCACCCGATCGTTACAACGTTGAGCGCTATTCCCGTGAATGCCGCCGCCCGGAACTTGTGGTACGCGTTCAGCATTGCCGAAAACACACCCGAAAGACTTACCGCTACGATGCTGGGTATCAACGTGCGCGTCATGTGGATCGCAACCCCCATCTGCGGGGCGGGGAATCCGTGGGCGATGATCGGCACGTACCACGGCGCCGCTACGTAGCCGACGACGGCGCCGAGCGCGAGCACGACAGCCAGCAAATTCACGATCGTGTTGCACAGTCTCCATGCATCTTCTTCTTGGCCCTCCGCGATGTATTCGGAAAAGGTTGGAACCAGTGCGCTAACCAGCGCGCCATTGAAGACGCCGAAGAGTATGGTCGGAATCGTGGCGGCGGCCAGGAAGGTATCCATCTCCCAACGCGTGCCGTAGTATTGCGCGTTGACGACCTCACGGAAAAAGCCCAGGATGGTTGACGCGAGCGTTGCGCCCATGACGAACAATGTCGAGAGCGCGATCGAGATCCGCGCGCGGCGGCGCGGATGCGGAACGACGTGCAGCTGGGGTTTAATGAGCCCCGTCCCTTCGAATCACCGCCGGGATCGTTTTCACGATGATTGCCAAATCGTCCAGCGGCGTCCATGTGTCGACGTAGCGATTATCGAGTTCCATCCAATGCTCGAACGATACGTCGCTTCGGCCGTTGATCTGCCAGAGGCAGGTGATGCCCTGCGGCACTTGTAACCGGCGTCGAGCTCCCGAATCGTAGTGCTCGATTTCGCACGGCAGGGCTGGGCGCGGACCAACGATAGACATCTCGCCGCGGATCACGTTGAGCAGGTTCGGAAGCTCGTCGATGCTGGTGCGCCGCAAGAGCCGCCCAAGCGGATGCAGCCGTGGGTCGTTGCGAATCTTGAAAACCGGTCCGTCAACTTCGTTGAGATGCATCAGCTGCTCGCGCAGCTCGTGGGCGTTTTTTACCATCGTGCGCAGCTTGAACATCTTGAAGCGGCGACCGTACTGGCCCACCCGTTCTTGCGCGAAAAATGGTGCTCCACCGGTTACCAGCAGGATGCCGGCAGCCGCTACGACCGTGACCGGCGCCGTCGCGATGAATAATACGACGCCAAGTACAACGTCGATAGCGCGTTTGAGCGTCCACCACCACTGCGGAACAACCCGCTCCGCGACGCTGATTGCTACTTGCATTCGCCTACACCCCGAACGCTTCCAAAGCTGCGCGTCCGACCGTGTCGAGTCCTTCCAAATCGCCGAGCACAGCGCCCGGAAGCGAACTTAGATGAACGAACGGCACAAACTCGCGCGTGTGATCGGTGCCCGGTGCAGTGGGATCGCATCCGTGGTCCGCTGTGAAGACGACTTGATCTTCCGAACGCAACAGCGATTCGAGTCGCGGAATGAGGGCATCGAGAGCCTCGAGCGCGTCGGCGTAGCCGCGCACGTTGCGACGATGTCCGTATTTCGAATCGAAATCGTTCAGATTCGTGAAGATGAATCCACGATCGACTCGCTCGAGCAGTTCGAACGTCTTCTCCATTGCATCGCGATTATCGATTACTCGTATCGACGAGGTGATTCCATGTCCGCAATAGATGTCGCAAATCTTGCCGACAGCGTGCACGCCGACGCCCGCCGCAGCCAGCCGGTCGAGCACGCTCGGGGGCGGCTCAATGGCATAGTCCCGCCGGTTCGCCGTTCGCACGAATGCCCCCGGTTCTCCGGTAAACGGGCGAGCGATTACTCGATTAACGTTGTTCGGTGCTACCAACATTGCGCGGGCTCGCTCGCACCAATCGTATAGCGTGTCAAGAGGAACGACGGCTTCGTGCGCTGCGACTTGAAACACCGAATCGGCCGACGTATAGAGAATCGGCCGGCCCGTGGCAATATGCTCACGGCCGAGCTGTTCGATGATCTCGGTGCCCGACGCCGTGACGTTACCGAGCGGAGCCTTGCCGGTAATCCGAGTGAACTCGTCGACAACCTCCTGCGGAAAGCCGGTGGGGTAGGTTGGAAACGGAACAGCCGTGATGATACCAGCCATTTCCCAATGACCGGTGATCGTGTCTTTCCCGCGGCTGCGCTCGCGCAAACGGCCCACCCGGGCCGCGGGATCACTGTGCGGTTTCACCCCCTCGATCTCCGTGAGATGACCCAGCCCCAAGCGCTCGAATGATGGGAGCGCTAAGCCGCCGACACGGCGCGCGACGTTCCCGATCGTATTCGCACCCGCCGCGTCTGCGTATTCCTGAAAGTCGGGCAATGCCCCGACGCCGCCGGAATCCAAAACGATCGTCACAAATCGCATATGCGAGATGGGCGTTTCGGCTTACCAGAAACGCAGTCATGCATGAGAGTCTGCTGCAAGTACGAAAACGATGGCCGACCCACCTTTAGCAACGAAAGGAACGCTTGCGACAATTATCGGCCCTTATCGTCGGGCTCACGCTGGTACTGTGTGCAATCGGAAATGTGGAAGCACGTCCCAGATCCATCGCCATCGATCTGCGTGCCGACCACATCGCATTCTACTACGACCGCTATCTGGTCGAAGCCGACGGCCACGTTCGCGTACGCACCAGCGACGGAATGACGCTCACCGGCGATGCCTTTTCAATGGACCTCAAGCTCAATCGTTTCCTTATCTCGAGCCACGTTCATCTGCGCAGCCCAGGCGGAAGCCTCGATGGTGCCGCCGTCTCGGATTTCCTGGATTTCGACCGCATCTATTTCGTGCCGCTCATCTCCGAGCCCGACCGCTGGACATATGAAAACGATGATTTCACGCATCCTCTGAAGGGACGAGTGATGCCCGGCGACGTTTTCTATTTCCCCGACGTCAGTTCGACGCGCGTGTCGCTTTCCGCAGCCTCGGCGAGAATTCAAGCACGGCAATACGTCCGCTTTGCCGGTGTCCATGCTTATTTCTTGAATCAGGGCGTGCCGCTGCCGTCCTACTACGTGTACTTTGGTGAAAGCCAGGATCTCGCGGTGAACTCCCTCTCGGGCGCCAACCTCGACGCAACCTGGAATGCGACCGGCAACGCGAACTCGATTACCGCGTGGCATTTGCGCTACGACGCGTTCAATCACACGTATCTCGCATTCGAACAGCATCTCGCCGGAACCGATCCGCACGAGTACGCGGTCTTCTCCGTCAACCCCGCCACCAAAGACGACAAGTATTGGAATCTGGTCACCGGGGAGCACATCGGCTCGAAGTTTGAGGTCAACACGTTCACACAGCTCTACACGTTTCAGAATTTTCTGGCCGAGCCCAGCATCGCGTCGGCCCAGACCACGTACGTGACGATGACGCAAGCCCTGCATCGCTCTTACCTTCAGGCGCTTTTCGATCAAACGGACTACAAGCTGATCGACTCACCGGTGGATTCAGCCGAGCCCAACCATCCAAATTTCCTTGCGCTTACGGCCACCTCGTACAACAACCAGATCTTCAAGACGCCGTTCTACGAGCAGATTCGCGAGGAGATCGGCTTCAATCACGACGCCTACGGGCTGCAAGACTACGGGGGATTCGAATACACGACGATTTGGAACCACCTGCTTGGCTTCACCATTACTTTGCCAAACGTGAAGATCGGCGATCGCACGAACCAATATCGCGAGTATAGCCTCAATGCCTCGCTCGATTCGAGCCGCCAGTGGCTCACCGTCCCGCACCACGTTAACAGCCAAACGACCAGCATCAGCCTGAGCCGGCAATACTCGCGGTACGTCAACAGCTATCTCTCGTACACCGTGGCGAACACGAGCGATCTCTACGAACAGGGCGGATACGAACCGTACGAGCCGCTGCTTCCGAACGGCGCCTTTTACGCACCGTTCGCTGCGTTTCGCGGTGCGTCGACGCTGCGCACTGCGACGCTGGCCACAACCTACTCTGCCTCACCCAATCTAGTAACCACCGTTACGTTTGCGCACCATCAAGACTTTCCGGCAGCATACCCAGGGTTGTTCGTGCCGCCGCCGCTCAATGCAATCGGCCAGTACACCTACACAAACTACCTCGGGCAGCCGCCTTGGCAGCTTACCGGCGAAGTGCGCGCGCGCATCTTGCCGCATCTCGTCGTCGATCTGCAACGGACCTATTATTTTCACTTCGGTAACCAGATCTGGAGCCCGTCGTTCGTGGTACAGTTGAGCCAGTGATGAAGATGCACATGCGCCTGGGCGCACTGCTCGCCGCGTTGATCTTGCTGGCTGCGGCCGCGCCGCTTTCCGTTACCGGGCAGCTTCTGGCCTATCAAGACGGCTTCGTGTTTTTCACAACCGGCGATGGCTTCCGGCTCGCACCGAACGTCGCGATTCTCGACGATGAAACGAAGACCCCCTCGAAAGTGCAACCCGTTGCGCGCGATTACGCGCGCGCGGTTTTCAATGACGCGGGCCAGATCGTCGAAATCGATCTTTCGCGCAAGCCGCTTCCCGTCGGCCCGTTTCCAGATACCGTGCATGCGTTCGCAGTCACCGCATCGACGCCGTATCCGAACCCCGATCTCGGCGCACCGGAACTAACCTCGTCGAACGGCGTGAAGGAAACGTTCTCCGGCAAACCGGTTCTCGTGAAGTTTCAGGTGCAGGTCCCGGCGTCGACACCGCTCAACGCACAGGTCTTCATCGCAACGGATGCGTCGGGATGGAATCCACAAGCGATCCAAATGGATCGCGTCGACGCACTGCATTTCGTCGCCGTTCGCCGGATGGCATCGGGAACAATTCTTCACTTCCTCTATACGCGAGGCACGTTGCAAACCGAAGAGGTTGGGCCCAACGGTCTTTCGCTTCGCCCGCACCAGCTCGTGGTAACCGATTCGGATACGAACAACACCAATAACGTCATCGCAGCCTGGGCCGACGCGAGCGCCAGCAATCTCCTCTCGCAACCCTCGGTTTTTCCCACGCCCTACAATCCTGCGCCCTTCCCAAATCTTCCGAACGGCACGAGAACGCCGCACCCTTAACCGGCGGCTGCGCTTACTGCACCACAATCGGGACGACCGTCGAAACGGCCGCTCCGGCGGTATTGCGCGCGGTCACCATAAGTTGATACTCCCCGTGAAAGAAAAACGGAACGTCCGGGACGACGTATCGCAGCGCAAACCGCCCGACCCCGACTTTCGGCACGCCGATCGAAAAGGTCGCAATGCGTGCCTCAACGCTTGCGACGTTTGAAGAAGTCACGACTGAACCCGAAATCGTATCGCCGACATGCACCGTCTGGTTACTGATCTGGATGGCGACGATTCGCGGCGGCGCATTCGGCGCAGCAATCGGCGGCGTTGGGGGCGGCGTTTGACTCGGCGTCGCAGACGCGCTCGGAGCAGCCGTAGCGCCCGTCGGCGCGCTTACAGGCGTCGCAGTCGGCGCGACCGAGGGTTGCGGCGAGAAAGTCGGCAGCGCAGCTGGATTCAGCGAGCTGACAGCCTCGGCCGTTGGAAGCGACGGTGTCGGTTCCGGAGATGAGCCGGGGGATGGAAACCGCCAAGAGCACCCCGCTGCGGCGAGCACGACAAAAACACACAGGATCAAAGGGCGAGACATCTGCCTGACCTTCGCTCTCCCGCAGCTCTTTCACTACACGTGCATGCGCATGCTTCCGTTGCGTCGAACTGCGCATCCCATGCCGACGCTCAGCATCGTGGTTCCGCTCTACAACGAGCAAGATAATGTCGCCCCGCTGGTCGAGCGTATCGTTGCCATCCTCGAGCGGCTCGAAGGCGTACCGGAATACGAGATCGTGCTCGTGAACGACGGCAGCAGCGACAGCACGCTCGAGCGCATCCGGGTCGAAATGTCTGGGCACGCTCATATCGTGCTCGTCAACCTCTCGCGCAATTTCGGCCATCAGATCGCAGCCTCCGCCGGCATCGACATTGCAGCCGGCGACGCCGTGGTCCTGATGGACGGCGATCTCCAAGATCCGCCCGAGTTGATTGCCGACTTCGTCGCGAAATGGCGCGAAGGATACGACGTCGTTTACGCGGTACGGCGCACGCGCAAGGGCGAGAGCCGGTTCAAAGTTTTTACCGCGCGTTTGTTCTACCGCACGATCAAGCATCTTACGAAAGTTGCGATTCCGGTCGACACCGGAGATTTCCGTTTGATGAGCCGGCGCGTCGTCGAAGCGCTCAAACGCTCGCGCGAGCGCCATCGCTTCCTTCGCGGCATGGTGAGCTGGGTCGGATACGATCAGATCGGCGTCGAGTACGATCGCGAAGAACGGAAATCGGGTACGACCAAATACCCATTGCCGAAAATGCTGCGCTTTGCGATCGACGGGATCACGTCGTTCTCAGACGTCCCGCTCCGATTTGCATCGTACCTCGGCTTTGCAGCCAGCATCGTCGCGTTCGTTTACGCGGCCATCGTCATTGCTTACAAGCTCTTCAGCCTCAAACCACCCGGCTACACGCCGGGCTGGGCGTCAACGATCGTTGCGGTGCTCTTCCTCGGCGGCGTCCAGCTCATCAGTCTGGGAATCCTGGGTGAATACATCGGCCGCATCTACGACGAGGTCAAAGGCCGCCCGCTCTACCTCATCAGCGACATCGAGCGCTCGTAGTTGCCTTTGTCATCCCGAGCGTCGCAACACTTGTCATCCCGAGCGTCGCAACACTTGTCATCCCGAGCGTCGCAACACTTGTCATCCCGAGCGTCGCAACACTTGTCATCCCGAGCGTAGCGAAGCGTA
>Ga0153924_1000126_pt1 | contig 51066 bp, 78 predicted proteins | sample TSNJ008MetaG_FD_104709 | JGI IMG/M metagenome (GOLD analysis project Ga0153924, IMG submission 104709) | Attine ant fungus gardens microbial communities from New Jersey, USA - TSNJ008 MetaG | ecosystem: Host-associated > Fungi > Mycelium > Unclassified | place: USA: New Jersey, Wharton State...
GCGTTGTTCAAAGCTCCTAACGCAGGAGATAGAGCAGAAGTAGGGAGAGGAATAGGTACCCGAGTCAGAGCATTAGAAAGTTGCGAAAGCTCTGCCTGGACTTTGTCTTCATCCACAGAACCTCCGTCTTCTGTCTTAGCACCTTTAGAGCATAACAAATCACCTATTACGGGTAATGGCACTATAGATGTGATCGTCTGAACAAGAGAACATGGGATGTCAAGAAGACCTGGACATAATTTTTAGGACAGGCAGACCAGGATAGACGATTGATTCTATACCTCTTTCTACGATGGGGTCACGTTCACTCATGTCAGAACTAGTTGACGACACAAGGGCAGTCCGCGATGAAGACGACTTGACTGAACTTTCCTGGTGACCTTCACCGCTGGGGGCAGCGAGGGCAGAAGACGATGATGAAACCGCAAGGGTAGCAATCAAAAGAGAAGAACTGGCTGGAATCTTCATAATGCAGAACACAATGGAGATATGGAGCGTTCAGTGAGATTGACAGACCACGACCAGTTGTGCATGTTTTATAGCCTTATGAGAGCCTCTCTAGGGGTTCCAAGTCGGTCTGCAACGAGAAGAGACGATGCCTTAGACATTTTGATGTGGACTACTAACAGGGGCTTGCTAGTCAACAAAGCGTTGATGTTCCATCTCCCACAATTCATTTCCGACCCTTATATGACGTCGAGATTGCGCATGGATATTTCGATGAGTGGTATTACTGAGTGCCCGGCGAAGAGACGTCCCGAGGCAAGACGAGATAAGACACCAGAATAGGGCAATAAATCTAGTGAAAATGAGTCATATTTTGGAGAATCAGGGGAAGGCGACAACACAGTAGAAGTACCAGGACGACGAAGAGAGGGATGAGGTTTGTGAGCGCAGCTACGTCAGCCATGGATGTGCGAGGATCCATGCAGGGAAGATCTGGAGCGAATCGGAGCTTAAACATTACCATTGTTGGGAACCAATCCAACGGTAACGTTCGGACCACTGTTTCGGTTCTTCTCACACAATGGATAATGGCGGCGACCCGACTCCAACAACAAATAGGGTATCTATTTCCTTTCCCTCATATTTCTTTGATTCATGTTTCCGTCAGGCGTTCGACACAGCGGTATCCAATGAGCCTTCTGATCTAGAACCCGATATCGAAGGGGTATTTGCGTCTGGTATTCCGACCTCCGACCCTTATCAGTTTCGAGACGGCCTTTTCGACGATGACGCGCTCACTCTGTTGCGTCGTAGGGGCAAGGGCAAGCGTGTTGCAAAGTATCAGCTCAGACAGAATGATGTTAGTCTTAACTACCTTCTCCCGGTGCCCATTTCTTATTCTTCTCCAGCTGATTACCTCCCTCCTTAAACCAATGGAGGAACATACCGAGGATGCCCAGTCAGAAGAAGCAGCAGCGCGCCTTCCTGTAGGTTGTTCGTCTTTTTGCCTTAAGATCTTGACCACGTTTTTTCCCCAGGTGAAAATTGCAGTGTACAGTAGTTTGATCGCTAATTTTGCATTATGCATTCTTCAGAGTAAGCCCTCGGATGATCGATCCTTGGTATAAGTTTTGACGTCTACCCTCTGCTCAGTGTACGCCGCTGTCTCTTCCATCTCTTTGTCTCTCTTGGCCACGGGAATCGATTCCGTCTTTGACATTGGAAGCAACCTTGTGCTCTTCTGGTTGCACAAGAAAGCTCAAAAGCTTGATGAGAACAAATGGCCGGTCGGTGGATCACGTCTAGAGACAATCGGCAATATAGTATATGGTACGTGTCCCAACAGTATTATATCGGCCACCACCTCTCATTGCCTATTGTATATAAGGTTCTCTGTGAGCATTATACCTTGTTTTGTCCACCTAGATCTTAATGATAACAGTATGTCATCTGTCAACCTCATTGTTATCGTCGAATCCGTGAGAGTTATAATTGACAAGAAAGGGGATGGCCTTGTGCCATTTCACTTGCCATCCATCATCGCTGTGGCTGCTGCTTTGGGCAAGTGTCTTGGCACCATACAACAATGTTACGTGAACACTTATGTCTACCCTAGTTGTCAAGTTTATCCTTTTTGGCTATTGTTTTTCCATCCGTAAACAGTCAAGTCAAGTCCAAGTCCTCTGGGAGGATCACCGGAATGATTTGTGGGTCAACTCTTTTGGTGCGTTATTTCTTGCAGTTCATTGTAGTCTACTTAATCAGTGTCACCGTAGGTGTCCTTATGTCCTGTGGCGGCAGCAAGCTTCGCTGGTGTTCGTATCTTACTTTTGGCGTTTTTTTGAATTTTTTGGGCTCAGTCGAAACAATCAGATCTTGACCCTATGGGCGGTATTATTGTATGTATTGATGCTCCTCCAAGTTTAACCAAGTTCGCACTCCTGACTCCGAGGCAGATTGCTTCTGGCATTATAATTGCATGGGGCAAGACTATCTATCGCCAGTTCGAGCTTCTGGCTGGGAAAGCTGCGCCACACGACTTCCTTCAACTATTAATCTACAAGGCTGCAACATTCAACGATGATATTATCAAAATTGACACGGTTCGCGCTTATCACAGCGGCCCAGTACGTTTCGAACTTTTTTTGTGCTTAAGACTTTGAGGTTAAGAGGCGATCCTAGGAGTACTTTGTGGAAATTGACATTGTTATGAACGCAAACACACCTTTGTGGAAAGCTCATGACGTTAGCCAACAATTACAAGACAAGATTGAAGTCCTTCCAAATGTTGAACGCGCATTTGTGCATGTGGATTATGAGACTTCACACACACCTGTTTGTTCATGATCATTCAATTTCTTGTTTGAATGACTAAATCTAATTTCCAGGAACATCGGAAAACCAGACTCATCATTTTATGAGATTACGGACGCAGGATCGCCTCAGCGTACGAATTACGCGCTCCGCACGTCCTTCAAGGATAACTGATATCTCTTTCCATCTCAATCTAATGATTTCCGAATGTTGTTCCAGTTACTGACATTCTTGGCTACTAGGCCCATCACTTTGATAACTCCAATTTCATGACCACTCTGAGAGCATTCCGTCAACGATTGTGATATCAGATATTGTGGTTGTACTCACATGTAGGATTAAATCAGGAATAAAATTCACATTGAGTGAGGAACTGTCCTGAATACTGCCTTGACCACGATTATTTCTATCACTTACTCGATCTCGACCTTGTAGGGAAAATGGGCATTTGTCCCTCTTGTTTCTCTAGGCTTTAGTAGCGATGATCATCGTAGATCATCGTCGATCACGCCAATCAGCGTGCCATATGAAAACAAAGTCCAGTTGGCTAATAACAGAATCTTTTCATTGCCGAATTATTCAATGAGACGCGGAGTCAGAAGGAGTCCTACCTGTTTTCTGAACTGTCGTTGTCCGAAGACCACTGAGTAATCGAACATGAAACATGAATGTTCCTAGTCAAGGAATCGGGGAAAAATCTGATCAAGGTCTATGCCGAGATGCCGGACATTAAATGGTCCCTAGATCTACAGATGGAATTAAATTTATCCATTGTCGAGTATGATCTTGAAATTCATATTATGTTCTTCTAGTAGAGATCTTCAGTGCTACTGTCTGTCAGAATGGACTGACGTACGCACGCTGACGTATCGGAATGGAATACTCCACTGTGCCCATTCCAATAGTATGCAATGGCTCGCAACTGTATCCACAAGCTGGTAACTTCAAGCATGGATGGGTCGAGACTGCCAGACATGTATAGACTGTTAAACCCATTATTTACATTTATCTCGTAGCTATTATTTGTATGGAACTGTCAAACCTCATTAATGTACGCAAACATTACACAACCTGCAAGCAGATGTAGAAACATAGGGAATAACACCCAAGCAAAGCAACTCAGCAACCTGTAACCTAAGGTAACTACCCCATACGCTCTAACCACTGAGCTACCGGACCATTAGCGGTCCACAACTCCGACCCTAACAACTGAATCGGTGGTCTAACAAAGCACTTGTTACTTGTAAAGCATTGTCTCATCCTCAAGATGAGTATATACCTGAACAATTGTCACGGTTGCTAAGGGAGCTAGAACTATTCCAGATTTGCTCAGACAGAATTTATGAATAAGCACTGTACACCTAGATTCTCCTACGAGAAGTTAGTTCTGGAGGGCTTACCAATGTCGATAAGGCCTAAAGAAAATTTGTTGGAAAGATGTCAATATGCAAGGGGAATAACAACACAAAATAAAGCCTAGGTGAGGGTATTTCCTGGAATGGGTGGAGAAAAGCGAGATGACAGAAACGATGGAATCAACCCTCACCAAGCTTGGTGCTAAGATATTTACAGAACCGGTAGATGATCCTTCATCCTATAGCTTGAGAGTATGAGAGTCTGCTTTTCTGAAGTACAGAAAGTAAGAAGTTAAGTCAGTAGCACTGTGGCATGATGACGTATGTCAGTGCCTTCCTTACAATTAAGGGCTCTTCCGAAAGGTCTAAGCAGGCCCAGCCACAACCATGTGAGAGACAAGTTCCGAGTTGGGAGTGATTCCTGTTTGAGAGCCGACGATCAGTCCGAGCACTTATTAGTGTGGAGGCAGTACCCATCAACAAATAACGAAAACCAAAACGATGGGGTGATAATTGACGAGCGGGAAAGCCTGTTGAAATTTAGTTAAGCTACCATTTGTAAATAGTATCCATTTGCCCTTCTCACGCTCACTGGGAGTCAATCGTTCTGACTATCGTGCGCTCGTTTAAACAGAACCATGCTATGGATACCTGAAAAAGAAGAGTATATTCCATGTCAGATATTCATAATTCTCTAGTTTTGGTGTCAAAAATGTATTGATGGTGCACGTCAACCGTTCTATTGTAAGTACAGACTCAGTCCACGAAGACAGTATGAAAGACTGAGGTACAACTACCGATTGAGTGAGTCCATAATTCACAGCTTAGTACTATATAGTTTTTCATCATATCCAGAATGAAGACGGCATGGAGTCTAGCCGGAAAATGCAACGCGATTGTACTTTTGTGGCCCTTGGAGCTGAGCCTCCGAAGCCTAGTGAATAAGCAATTCAATTATCACCTGATAATATGAATAAAAGGACTTCATTGGATCTTTTCACTCTTGAACTCCTACCATCACTTCGTCCTCCACCAACACTTTAGTCGACCTTCCTCAATCTGACTCTGAAGATGGAAGTCTTCAGCTGGAATTAGACGCGATTAGAAAACGTGTTAGAGAAGAGCAACTCCGACTTAAGCAAGAAAGTCAGGCTTGGAAAGAGGCAAAAGTAGCTGAGAAGAGAAAGTTGGAAGAGGAAAAACGTCAACGAGAGGAGGTGGAGGCGGACAAGGAGTGGAGGGACACATTGCTTAAATTGATAACGCAAGGACTCAACCTTTTGGAGTGGAGCTGTATTGTGCATGGAAAGATCGCTGGAATCGAGAGGAGTGCGGGTTCGCCGGGGGACACGGATTTGGAGGCAGCGGCGGAGAAAAAGAAAATAAAACAAAGTAGAAATGAGACTTGCTTCTCACCAACACGCTCCATTATCCGTTAAAAATCATAACGCTGGTTCTGCCCATCGACACCAATCCAAGTCTTTCCGCCAGATCTATCTTTGATAATCTTAAGGATATTCTGGGCCTTCATATTCTTCCTGGCAGTATCATTCTGGCGTACTAATTTGATCCAATAGCAATACAATATGTCCGCTGCCGGTCAAACAGAAAAAGAAAAAATGGTAAACAACTTGCTGTATTGGGGTGATTGGATGCAAGATGCAAACCGAGGAGTTTAGATACAGAGCAGTTAAAGGAGTCTGATTAAATTTCCAACCCCGTCCGGTTACAGGAAAGCCACCGTTGCGTAAGATGATCAGAGTGGGAGAGGCAACAGCATATGATATGTGGATACCCAAAGTGTAATGGTAGTCCAACGCGAATGTTCAGGAATGTTCAGTTCAGGCTTAAACAATGGTCAGCCTTGTCTACTATAAATGGCAACTGTGACTACTCTGGTTGAGCTCATTAATTAAGTCATCCACCCTTCTCTCTTCCTCTCCTCGCTTGCCTCTATCTTTCGATACACACTCGCTGCGGGTCAAAGACATTTTGACGAACATATCATAGCTGTAATCACTTCATTCTGCCACAACGAGTACATCCTCAAGGACCAATGGTACACATCTCTTTTTCTGCACTAGAAGTCCAGCTTATGATCATATCGATGATGACAGGACACTCGGAGCCAAGATCCAGAGGATATTTATGTTAGACAGGACAGAATCGGTGCAACAGCTGCCACCTTTCATCGGACTCTTCTCGGGCTAACTCAGCATCCTTTGCTCAGGAAAGGGGTCCTTTGGAGAGGTCTACAAGGGGTATTCTTGTCATCGGATCCTCATCAGCCAAACTTAATCTCGATAATAGTTTTGACAAGCGAACGCAGAAAACTGTGGCGATTAAAATCATCGACCTCGAGAGCGCCGAAGATGAGATTGAGGACATTCAGCAGGAAATACAAATCCTCTCGCAGCTAGATTCACCTCATGTTACCAAGTTCGATGTCCTGGTTATTTGATTCGCTTCAACTAATTGATTTATTCCAGATACCATGGCTCTTTCCTGAAGGGATCTCATCTATGGATTGTCATGGAGTGAGCCTTTCTTTATAGGTATGTATTACTGGAGCTCATATCGTCTTTTAGATACTGCTCTGGTGGTTCATGTTCTGACCTGGTAAGGTTCTTTGTGGCAGGCTTGCTGCACAGTCTTGATACTTCGCTGTCTTTAGATGAAGCCTGGAGTCTTTCGGGAAGAGTATATCGCCATCATTGTCAAAGAATTGCTGAAAGGACTAGATTACTTGCACACAGAGGGGAAGTTGCATCGAGATATTAAAGGTGTGTTCTATGTCTTCATCAAACTCTTCCTATCGAATATCTCCCCAATAGCCGCCAACATACTACTATCGGCTGGTGGCGAGGTGAAATTGGCAGATTTTGGTGTCTCTGGACAACTTTCCGGCACACTTTCGGCGAAAAAAAACACGTTTGTCGGAACACCATATTGGATGTCACCTGAAGTCATCAAGCAAAGTGGTTATGACCACAAAGCTGACATCTGGAGCTTAGGAATCACAGCAATAGAACTGGCAAAGGGTGAACCTCCATATGCAGAACTCCATCCCATGAAGGTAAAAAGCTTTGCATTTTCCTGAGTTTCTAATCACAGGCTTTGTGATTCAGGTTCTATTCCTCATCCCCAAAAATCCGCCTCCAACCCTAGACGGCAACTTCTCCAAGTTATTCCGTGAATTTATTGCGTGTTGTTTGCAAAGAGACCCTCGAGATGTATTTACTATTTCATGGTATGATTACAGCCTTCGTTAACATGATATATGCAGCGCCCCACTGCTAGAGACTTATTGAAACATAAGTTCTTGCGGACGGCGAGGAAGACAAGCTACTTGACGGAGCTCATAGATCGATACGAGCGATGGAAGGCAGAGGGGGGCGAGAAGATTGAAGAGGAAGAATCACGCCCTGACGTCGTAGAGACGTATGCGAGTCTTTTCTACTTCTGGTTTGCTGCTCATTTCTCCATCTGAACTTAGGAATGGGAACGGTGAAGTTGACGACCTGTGGGACTTTGGGACGATTCGCCATGGAGCTCGAACAATAGGACGAAGCTCGATCAAGCTCTCTGGACTGCCTCTCGCGCGAGAGAAGGACGATCTACCACATAACCGAGATTCCGACGGCTCGGATGAATCTATCCAATTGAGACGAGGACATGCGTTCTCGACGTCGCCATCTATGTCTGCAAAGAGTGATCTCCCATCAACCCCTTCAGACCGTGAGAGCATCCGGCTTGGTATCAAGTCGGCTTCTTCGCCGTCTAAGACCCGATTTGAGCGAGATACCCTTAAGAACGCCTCCGTACGAAACGTTCCTGACAATCGTGGACAGCCCATTGCTACCGATTATGCTATACCCCAAAGAAGCCATAGATCAGGTCAAACAGAACTTTTGGATGAGGAATATGGTAATAATTACACCTACTCAACCAAGACAGGGGCTATGCGACAGAAAATGGCGGAGATACATATCGAGGAAGACGATATCAATGATACTGATACGACGATGCTGGATTCCGTGATTCTCCCTGCCATCGCTTCAGTGAGCTCTTGTCATTCTCCCTCTAGCATCTCTGACACAATGATAGTTATTTCCACGAGTTTCTTCCCAAGAAGCTAGAATCGCCCTCAGTGCTTTGCAACGTGCATTTACTGAAGCTGAGCGCATCATACCAGGCGTTACCCTGGAGCTCGTCAACGAAATAGTTGACTCTGTTGAACACGTTGAGGATATTCCTTGAATCAGACGATGAAGCATAACCTTTCGCTGTTCTGGGCATATATTGGAATTTGCATGAATTCCGTGTGTTTCCAGCTCTCATCTCCAGCTTTATCTATCACATAATGCACGGACATATTTCTCTTGTTTTTCCCAAACAGCATACTTGTTTCTTTATCTCATAAATTTCTGGTTGCATGAAATTGCTATCCGCCTGCCTCTCAGTTTTGTACATCAATTATTACTTGCCCAGTAGTATCCTACTCGCACTCGTATAAAATGTGCAATGATTTGATTACAATATAAGCAAACGAATGCACATTGTAACACCAAAGAAATGCGTTCTCAGCCATCAAATAAGGGCTCCAGAAGCTGTCGATGCTGACTGCTTTTTCTTGTCTTTCCTGTCCTTTTTGCCACTGGTCTTTTTCTTGGAGCGAACAACCTTGATTGGCTCTGGTGTACTCGTTCGAGGTTCATCGAGTGTTTCGTATGGTGTAAATGACGACAGATGAGCAAATTTGGGTAGACTTCCACTAGCGGTGGGACTAGTCAGGTCAGAACTTGCATTTGTAGCTATCACAGTTAAGGGCGTGACGTTTGAGGGCATTTCCCCATCTCTTTCAACGACAAAGATATCGGTTGATGAGAAGTCCTGCGCAGTGGCTCTAAGGATTGGCTTTTGACTTGATGCATCTGTGTCTAGAGTCAATGGCACTGTAAAGGAAAAACATCAAATGAATGACTAACCTGGTACTATTGATGGCATGTCCTCCAAGTGAACCACAGGAATATTATTTATTTCTTCATCAGTTGGTTTGGATGGTATGTCATCAAGAATGTAATATGGGTCATCTCTCAATTGTTCCCTTCTCTCTGCCTTCTTCTGCATATGATATCACCTTGAACATGAATAGCAGCCATGTCAAAATCTATGCTCACCCGCTCACGCTCTTCTGGTGTTTCAACGTCTGTATCGATGGGTTCAAGGATATCCCTGTCCTGGAGTAGATCTGGTTCTCTCAATTTTTTTCTTGAGGACGTTCTGGTTTTCTTGCTGCTCGCGTCCTTTTCTTTCTCTTTTCCCTTTTTACTTGTCTTCTTCTCTGAAGCAGTCTTTTCAGGGGCAACCACAGGCTCCCTTGGAGGTGGTACTATCCATGCATCAAGGTCAAGGCCATCAGGAATAGGAACACTAGCCTGGGCGTTGGAAGCGACAGGATTCAGCTCATATGCTGAAAAGAGCGGTTGGATGAGGTAAAGGCTTCTAGGAAAATTGATCTCCACTGGTCTTGCTCCTTCACCAAAAGTGTTCAATAACGGTGTTGTAGGAATGGACGCTCTCGAGCGATGACTATTGAGATCTGCAGAGACGAAGATACACAGTTGACGGATATTTGCAGCCTGCGCAGGTCAACAATTCAAGAATAAAAGTGAAGGTCTAATTACTTACTCTTTCCTGGACTTCGATATGAGGATTGGTAACAAGGGCATCCATTCGCTCCTGGATGCTTTTCACTGCGCTTTGTACAGTTGTCAGCTCATCTTCGTCCCAGCGCTGCGCTAACTCAGAGATCCAAACCCCGAAGATCTTGATCGCAGCCTGGATATAGACTGATATAGTGTCTTGAGGAAGGCAAGTGATATCCGCCTGAAGGAGATGAGGTAATAATTGCTCAGGATCAGCCAACTCGCTAGTCAAAGTAGATGAGTGACAACTAAATACCCCATATTCATTTGGAATACTGACCGACAATATTCGCCACATATCCAGGCAGCTGCCCAGAGAATCTCGGGGCAACTGCCCTCCTCTTCAACATTCTGAAGCATTGAGCTATCAGTGAGTGCCGAATGCATTAATTTGACTGCGTAACGTCTTGCTGCGCGGACGCGACCAACGACATCGACTAGTTGGTCTCGAATGTCCGCACCAATATCTACATTTGCAACATGTGCCAAATCTACGAGAACTGAAAGATACCACTCAAAATTGGTAACATTCTCATATCTAGATCGTGAACAGACAGAGAGGATGCGCTGGGACAAGATTAAACGGTAGGACGGTGACTGATAAGGAGAAGTGAGGGAATGAGAGGAGTTTTGAGCGAGAGATTGCCTGGCTGATGGCAGTGACGACGGTGAATCTGGCAACAGGTGAGAAAGGAGCTGCTGGACGATCGACTGCAGATTGCTTCGGTTGACCTGATAACAAGTATGTAATCAGTCATTAGAGATAGCATGGACTGTCCCCACCATTGCAGTGACCAAGTCTAAGGCACGCATACGAATGCTGATATCTGAATCGTTCAGGCTAGCAAGTATCGTATCTTGATATTCGGCCAGAAGTTCAGGATGACTCGGAACAATTTTAGTCATGGCCAGTAATGCAATATATTTCACTAGCAGAATCTGAGAAAAGTGTTCAGCCCAAAGAAAAAAGCCTACAATTTTGATCGCTATCCTGAATAAAGGCAGCAAGTTTTGAAACACACAACTTGGCCAAGGAATCGCCTGAGGAGCCCTGCAACATGCCTCCGATAATGCATGTGTGGACACACTCATACAGCAAAGATATCGCAGGTGTAGTTGAAATGAGTTCTGTGATAGGTGGCTGTAATTTCTTCAAGAGCCTCGGTTCGTAGGGAGAAAGAGATCCAAACTAGTGTTGAATTAACGCAAGCAGAGGTAGTCCGACAACTGCTCACTAATTTGACAATCTTGATGAGCATCCAGTTATTCGTCGAGTTGGTTAACAGATGAAAAAGCTGGGGAGCTAATGTGAGATAGTCCCCGGGTCTTCGTCTCGCTAGCTCGCACAGAACATTTACAGTAGCTGAAACAACGCCTAATAGAGCTGAAGACCATGATAGTGCCGTCCAAAAGCCTGACCTACCTGGGTCTGGATCATCTAATTTCTCAAATAATCGCGGGTGGGCATGTAATCCTGCCTCAGGATATTGTTCGAGGATTTTAAAGATCCCCAGGACCGCCCTCTTGCGTATATGAGCACGAGAATGATTCAACATGGCCACTAGATCAGTTGCAAGATCACGGGCAAGGTCCGATGTGAGGAACGCGGAAAGCCCGTTCAGTGTTATAGCCATGTCGGCAGGATTAGAACTGAGATCCTGAATCGGACAAATGGTTCAGCAAAGGTTAATCCAGACGCGTTTTCTCGTGCTAGCCTTTTTCAAGAGATTTGTAGTGAGCATAAGTACATCCGTATCCTCGTTAAAGGACTGCGCAGCAGCGAGATATCCAACGCTTTTCAAATGAAACCTTGGGGAAGACATGGCTTCCACAACGTGAAATGAAGCCCAGCTCATGTCATAACCTAGCATATCTAGCTGAATGAAAATGAATTGGCGTGGGCATGACCATCAGATCAAACATACGTAGGTGAGTTTCATGACAGCCCCCGTCTTAAGTTCCATATCGTCACTCTTAATTTCCCGCCTAATCTCGTCAACTGCTTGTGCTATAAATTTTGACTCGTCTTTTTTGTTGGCACGAAGCCCACGGATAAGATCTTGAAGAGTACGCTCCCACATGTCTGGTAAGAGATGCCTTACAGCAAGATATCTGAATGTGTCTTCGACAGATGTCCTTCTCTGAGGTCGTATCTAAGGTCCAATTATCAGACTGAAAGGAGATGATGAACAAAGCTGCGTTTAGATGCAGTCATGAGAAGACTCAATCAATGAGTTCGACAGACTGGCACGTGTTCTGAGTTTATATTAACACCCTTCAAACTAATTTTGTAGTCGTATTTCCAGTTTCAGGATAACATTCTGGACAGCAGATCCGATTAATGCACCGTATCACCCTTCTGTCACGTATTCAATGCCATTTATTCGATGTTGCCATGCCACTTCGCTTGCCCATAACGTTGCAGCGCGTGCTACATACTGCAACACATCTCGGAAACCAGATATTTCATCACCGGACATCAATCTCGCAGATAGATAGATATACACTGACAGCCCAAAACATATACCTCGAACTGACAGCCGGAAGGTTCATCTGTGTTGTTAGAGCTTATATACCAACTCAACGAATATCATGGAGAGATGGCTAATTATAATGTTAGAAAAAGTGGCTAAAGAATATAGAGAGAGGATTTTGATGAAGATTCGGGGTATCAATGTTTTGGGTCCCTGGGTCCCGGAGTAATGTTCATTACTTATCTCAGGTCCAGAAATAATCCGGGCCCCTCAAAAATAAACTCAGAAAAATAAACTCGGCCTCAGATAAGTATTCCGGAAAGTCGTCGTTGGCGGGAAACTGTCGTTCTATTGACATACAATCATCAATCCTCTTTACTCAAAACATACCCTTCCTCTGAGGCACGACGCCTCTGGGACTTATTTGTTGCCCTTGACCAGAACTACTGGTGCTCCCCATGCTGTTAACCGCAAGTAGACTATCAGGTCTATGAGTGGACCTAGGCGGCAATGCCGAATTCGTCTTGATTCTTAAACTTCCAATCGGATTTCCAATTCTACCACTGTTACTAAAACCCTCTCGATCACTCAAACTCCCTGCTGTTGAGGGTCTTCTTGTAGAACCGAAATGCCCTGGATTCGACTGACCACTGACAGGTGAGGGTAAAAGAGCTGGAGAGTCACGACCGCCATTGATGACGGGGGTCACTCTATCTGTTCGACTTCGGGATCGTGGCATTGCAGATGTAATGAGACTGAGCCCTTGTCCTGTATCAGGCAATGGCGTGGTGGGTACAGGGGATACTAGATTTGTGGATCCTCCACTCGTAACACCCGTAGGTGTACGACTACGAGATGCCAATGCGGAAGTTGATGATGGTTGTAGTGATTTCAACACCGAAGAGGACTTCATATCTGGTGTTGATGGGGGCGGTGGAGTGGGACTCCCCGAGGTCGCAGGTTCTCGGAAAGCAGATGGCGGCGCTGGTGAACGACGGCGCGTTGGTGCTGAGAATTTTGGTAGTGCTGCAGCTTGAACTGCTGAAGGTTCTGGACTAGTGTTGTTGTCTGGCAGTTGAGTAAGCTGAGGGTTGGATCGTCCTTGTTCGAGCTGTTTGACTAGTTTGGCCAAATTTCCTTGCTTGGAAATCCGATGCGCACTGAAAGAGAAGTGCACACAACCATTTTCAGGTTCTTTGGGATTTTCAATCAGCAGTTGATCGAGGAGATAAGTGAAATCGAAGCCATGTTCTCGAAGGAGCTAGAGAAGGAACGCTCGTCGAAAATTGATGAATGACACAGTAGAGATACTTGCTTTGTTACTCTGCATGTGGGCGATGGCTATAGCTTCTTCAACGAGGGCAGGTTCGACATCTTTGGTATAGACTTGTTTCCTAAACATCTCGGCGAAAACTTTGATCTGTTCTTGAGCCCATACAACGAGAGCTTACCGACATGGTTAAATATTGAAATCAAGTCTTTTCATTTGACTTACCACTTGTTGACTCGTTGTCCTTGAAACTGCTGAGATACCAATCGGCTGTGTGTTTGATGCCTGTGAACCAAACAACACTGAGATCACCCACGTATGAACTGATGTCGCCCTCAAAGCGAATCCTTCTCATCAAGCCCGTAATCACACCTGTGCGCATCTCCAGATAAGCTTTACGAGCTGCAGCTGCAGCCTTCAAGCGTATGAGGAGGGTGATCAGCGTGATGCAAGCTGTTTTCCTGTTGGAAGGCACCGAAAGGGATGAAAGAAGGGCAGCAGTTAATTGGTTGATCAGACTCGGGAGTTTGGCCTGCAAGGTGGGGGCGATTGATGCACGGGCCTGGCCTAATGTGAGGGTAAATACAAGATATACGGATTATTCAGAAAAATGCACCTTGCTCGACAAGATCAACGGCCTTGGTCCACTCACGGAGAGCGATAGCGACAGTCAAATCATCAGACCACTCTCCTACCCATTGAGCATCTTGTTCAGCTTTTTCTTTGGAATGATCAGCCCCACTGAAGGCGTCGCCGCCTCTTTTTGCTAGATCTGACATCCACTCCGGCACTGGCATTGGGGGTACAGCAGAAGATGTCTAGACTGAACGTAAGGATGGGATGTGAGGGATGGAAGATGACAGACATCACCGCCCTGCCACATGCTCTTCCGTCGTTCGTGTTCGCCTTCGCGTTCTTTGCGCTTCTTGGCAGCGAGATCGTCTGCAACCTGCCTGAACTGAGCAAGGAGAGCTTTCTTGTCTGAAGGTGAATCAGATCTGTAAACATGAGTCTCCTTGCCATGGCGGATCTTGAATACATTTGTCATGTCTAATGCAAATTAGAGTTAATATTAGGTAGATGAATGCACGTACTGGAAGAATCCTTGATGTCAAGTACAAGAATGTCATTGGGAGCCCAGCAGTTCTCAGCCACAAGTTTGCCTTGGTTCGATCGATCACCAGAGCCGCCTGCATTCCTCCTTCTCCTACGAGCGACTAGGACAGCATCATCGAGAATGACAAATCTTACCTTGCCAATGGTTTTGTAGGTGGCAGTATTGAGGGCATAAAGGCCGTCCACTTCGCCGATGACATGACGTCCTGGTGTGGTGGGAACCAACTTTGCCGCGCCTTCGATTGAGGCATGGAGAGACTGCATCTGACTCAAGTAGAGGACACGAAGATCAGCAACAGAAGAGCGTTTGTAGGTGGACAGGGCTGCTGTTCCCGAGGAGGTGGTAGGATCAGGGATGTGGAGAATGGAGGGCATGGACTTGTAGTCTGAAAGCAGGTCCTTGAGTTCGAGCATCTCGTTCTCAAAGGCAGAAATTTCCTTTGATATAAGCACAAACTCAGCATAGCTGAAGCATGCGTCAGGAAGGAGTCGACAAGAAAGGAAGAGGCGAGGCACACTTTTTGAAGACGGAGCGCTGGAGGTCGGATGCAGTGTCGTCCTTAGCCGCACGAAGAGACGACTGGAGCGACTTGAGCTCTGCCTCAGTGGAGTTTGCGAGCTTGAGCTTGATGACTGGGGAGTGTTCAGCAGGTGGGTGACGGTGTCAGCAGAGAACCTACAGGCATCGGGGTCAAAGTCCTCGGCGGAGAAAAGCATCTTGTCGTCGGGGGGGATGTCGGCATAGCGCATCGACATGCGCTTCCTGAGCTTGTCGTCGACTCTGGGCACCCGCGCATGGATTTTGTTCGGCGAACGCGCTGGCCTGCGTGTGGCGTCGGACGGGCGGCGTGTGCGGAGAGAGTCCATGGTTGATGACGTAATTCAAGCCGATTGATGACAAATCATGGTTGATAACATAAGCAATGCTTTCTATCTCGCCTGGTTCTTGTCTCTTGCCACCATGGAGGACCCTGTCCCGCGCCAGCTCTGGCTGCCCGACCCTAGTTCCTCCCCTGACCACGACGACTTTTTTCCTGCTGCCCAAGACCTCCCACAGTCCCCTCCATCCGCCCCTACCCCGCCCATCCCTGCCTCCTCTCTGTCCGCAGGCCCCATCCTTGACCACTCTCATCTTCGCCCTGGGAAACAGGCCGCCCTCCTTTCCCACGAACGGACCCTGGAGCTTTACCGTGCAAATGCAAAAAAAACCCAGGATCCAGATCTCCAGTTCGAGTTTGCTGTCTTTATGATTGATGCCTCAAAAACCTTCCCCATTCCCCCCAATACCCCGGGCAATCTTCTTCAGGTAGAAAAGTCTCTTGAGAAGCGTGACGATCTTGTCCGCGAAGCATCCTCTCTCCTCAAACGTCTGGCAGATAGGGGTCATCCAGCAAGCCAGTATTTTCTCGCAGATTGTTACGCTAATGGCATCGGCACTGTAAAGGGCAAACAGGATTTTGATCGCGCATATCCTCTCTTTGTACTCGCCGCTAAACATGGTCATCCCGATGCTGCTTATCGTGCTGGCACTTGCTGCGAGAATGGGTGGGGCTGCCGCAGAGAGTCAGCCAAGGCCATTCAATTCTTCCGTAAAGCGGCGGCTGCCCTTCATCCCGGTGCTATGTATCGCCTCGGCATAGCTGAACTCAACGGTGAACTCGGCCTTTCTAGGAGTCCAAAGGAAGGCGTCAAATGGCTCAAGCGAAGTGCCGAGCATGCAACTGCCGAATTTCCTCACGCCCTTCATGAGTTGGCTCTGCTTCATGAGCGCGGCATTGAAAACGTTGTGTTTGTCGACTATGAATATTCCACAGAGCTCCTAGCTCAGGCTGCGGAGCTTGGTTATGCTCCAAGCGCATACAGGCTCGGTGAATGTTATGAATATGGAAAGATGGGCTGCCCCCAAGACCCTGCCTTGTCAATTCATTATTATGTGTGTCGTCTTTTGTCCACCTTCTCTCTCTTTCTCATATACATACTCTCCCTCTTGGCAGAACATTGCTGCGCAGCAGAATCATCGTGATGCCTGTTTCGCGCTCACCGCCTGGTATCTCGTGGGCTCCCCTGGTGTCCTTCCCCAGTCTGATACGGAAGCCTTCCTCTGGGCTCAGAAAGCCGCAGAAGCCGGCCTTGCCAAGGCTATGTACGCTTGCGGATATTTCCTGGAGGTCGGCATCGGGACCTCAGCTAATGTGCAAGAGTGCGTCTAGTTTGGTTGCTTGATCTCTCTCTCATCATCTTCCAGAGCTATGACGTATTATAAACGTGCTGCAGACAAGGGTGACAAACGTGCTACTCAACGGTTGAAGAACTCGCAGAATGGACCGATGCATCAGCCAGGTGGGCCAGGTTCCGTTCTGCACCGTGAGCAAGGTGACTCGGACGCAGGAAAGAATCTAAAGGACAAAGAATGTGTCATCATGTAAACGGTAACTTTGATGCGGTGCGTCTGCCGAAAGTTGGAGACTCATTCCAAGTTTATTTGCATAGTTTTTTTTACTGGCTTGAACTATTTCTCTTTTTGGGATATTATTTATCATCACCATACCTTCCTCACCTGTATCTTTATTTCACCATCCTCGCAGACTATACCTCTATTTTCACATATACACATCCGAGTAGCACCATCATTCACGTCATATACCTACTCGGTATAACTTCTTGCAAACACTTGTATTGCACATTTAGTTAATTAGTCAAGACAGGACAGTATATAGTTTCTTTACCTGTTATTATTCCGCGGCCACTTTATCATGCATCTGTCAATTCTTGTAAGTTGAACAATTTTATAGTATTCATATATGCCTGGTGCACAATTTTCCAAAAAGGCACTTCCTCCCGCTGCTCGCCTTTGGTTGAAGCGTCCTCCCTTGCTTTTTGATGGAGATGGTAAATTACCCATGCAATTCCTCCTATGGTACTAGGTTCATTGCGGCCCTTAACAGGTCGACCCATGTTGAACCGTTCAGGTTGTGTCGCAGAAGGAAAGAAGATAGAACGGTAGTTATTTGGGAGGTCATTCAGGTAAGGTTTTGAGGCATGTGTAGACATGCATGAGCACCAGGGAGCATCTAGTTGACACGTGAGGTATCAGAGGTAGTTAAGCTTTGAGATCATACCGGTCTCAAACATGATCCACTGAGGAAGGATCGATAGTGCTGCCTCTAAGTTTGAGGGCGTCTTGAACGAACACCCGTTCAAACTAAGGTCGATCCTATTTAACTTGATTGTAACGGTTGATTAATTTATTAGCCAATTACCTGATATGAAATCCCATGTTCATCTAGAAGAAATTGATCAATCTTATGGTCGCTTTGCCCACGATACAAGGTACCAACATAATCTTGTGCTTCTTCCGTTGTCCCCGTAAAGCTATGAACAACACCTCCCATACCTCCAACATCTCTCCCACCCTGAATTCCGAACCCTTCTTCCGCCAAGATCTGGACAAAATCCTGATGTGCTGCACGGGAGTGCAAGAACATCGGTAGATGATATTTTTTTGCTAACGATAATTGCATTCGGAAATATTTTTTCTGAACGTCGATAGGCGCGTGGTGTGTCCGGTCATAGTCTAAATCATGATGTCAACTTACGATGTTGAATAGTTAATCAGATATCTACACCACACACACCTAAACCCAATTCACCTAATGCAACTACTCTTCCCCTGCCTGTGAGATTCGCTGAGATAAGATCTTCGAGAGCCTGAAGATACCCTTCTGGTCCATCTTCGTCATATTTATCAAAATCCGTTGTACGAGTAGGATGACACCCTACAGTGGCATAGAAATCTATATAACTTCAGAGTTTGTGAACTTCACGATGTGAGAAGGCTCCTGAAGTACTGACTGTGTTCCTTTGCAAGCCGGACCGCGCTTTTTGATTCGCGGAGACTTGTACCAGTGATAATGAGGGACTTGACCCCGGCAGCTTGACAGCGTTTTTTCATCTCTTCAAGATCATCTGCAAAATTTTGGTTGTTTTATCACAAGAAAATGATGAAGGTGAAAACCTTGATGTTTGACTTTCCCGTGGTATATTCCTCGGAAGACGGGATCAGTTAGGTTTACTGCAAATTTGGCTATGAATTGTCAGAGACTACGTTGGAGGAGGACATACCGGCGATGTCTAGAGAAGGAATCAACTCCAGGAGTCAACTTAGAAGCATGCCTCCTACCAATAAATCGCAAGCGAGAGGGAGAGACCGGATTACTGACACTTGTATTCGCAACGACAGTGACTGGCATGTTGACAAAAAAAGATATTTCTTAGAATGGATAAGTCTTTCGCAAATACCCGTGCTCGCGCAAAGGTGTGAGACGAGACGTCACCGTTACTGGCGCTGTATACATCCGTGGGGATCGATTGTTCTATGGAAGACTGGTTCGGTGACATCACCGGCCGGTCGGGTCGCTGAGCTTCTTTGCTTCAGACTTGCACCCAGGCCATGGAACGCGCCAAACAACTCGTTGGACATTTCAAATCTAATGGGTTGGCTGCTCTTGAACGCAAAAATTCAGACGACGTGGTCATTACTATGGCGATTCGTTCACCTCTCTGTAAAGCGAAGAAGGGAGGATTCAGGAATGCAAGGTGCATGATACCTGCCTGAACCAGGGCCTGGCTGTTTCTGACTCATGATTTAGAACAGATGAACTCTTAATAGAAATTTATAAGGTCTGAATTTCAAAGTCCATGAGATTCGCAAATTCTGAGGCATATAATAATCAGCACTCTATTACCCAGTCAAAAGTTGATCCCAAACTCGTCGGCGACATTTGTGTTGGTACTGTGCTTACACCTGATGCTATGTACGCTGCTCGTTCCGCAGCTCTGGCAGCTGGATTCTCGGAAACCACTCCTGTCCAGGTAGTGAACAGATTTTGTTCCAGTGGTCTCATGGCAGTTAGCATCGTTGCTAACCAGATACGAAGTGGGGCTATTGAAGTGGGGCTGGCTGTTGGTGTTGAGAGCATGTCTGAAAAGTCTGATCCATCTTGATACTAGCCAGGTAAAGTGTTAACATCAGCTCCATAGCCCTGACAACGGTGGTCCGGAACAAAGCGAATTGGTTTCCTGCAACAAGGCTTCTCGTGATTGTAAAGAAAGTATGGGGTGGACTAGTGAAAACGTTGCTGTCGAATTTACCGTCACTCGCAAGGAGCAAGACGACTTTGCCGCGAAGTCTTTCCAGAAAGCGGAACGTGCTCAAAGGGCAGGGTATTTCAGAAAGGAAATTGTACCATTTACTGTATTCCAACAAGATCCCAAGACTGGAGAAAAACATCAGGTTGTTGTAAGTGAGGATGATGGGATTAGATACGGTACAACGAAAGAAGGGTTGGCGAAGATCCGACCTGCGTTCCCGCAATGGGGAAACTCAACCACGACCGGTGGAAACGCTAGTCAAATCACAGACGGTGCTGCTGCTGTGTTATTGATGACGAGGAGAAAGGCTGAAGAACTTGGGTTGATTATATTGGCCAAATATATCATCACCACCGTTACTGGTGTAGCACCGCGTATCATGGGCATCGGTCCTGTATACGCGATTCCGAAAGCACTTTCGTTTGCCGGTATAACGATTGATGATGTAGACCTCTTTGAAGTAGGTCGGATCTATTTTCGTCCAAACCTGTGCTCACAGTGTTTATTAGATCAATGAGGCGTTTGCTTCGCAGTGCGTTTATTCTGTCAAAGCTTTGAATCTTCCGGCGTGAGTCTTCTAACTTCGATAAATCAAATGATCGAGCACTGATAGACTACCAGAGAGAAGGTATAGCCCTTTGAATCAACCAGATGACTCCTCATATTCACCAATCAACAGGTTAATGTCAATGGAGGTGCCATCGCCTTTGGTCATCCATTAGATAAGTCTGATTGATGGGTATCTTCGTGACGGTTGACTGATTTTCTTTGTTACGTGCTACCGGGGCGCGCCAGATTGCGACAGGTCTCAATGAGTTACATCGGAGAAAGGGCAAGGTATATCGATATCGATATCAAACACAGCATACCCTATATTGATCAGTAATCTTAGGTGCTTGTGACCTCCATGTGCATTGGCACCGGTATGGGTGCTGCCGGTGTGTTCTTGGGGGAACTATATGAGTAAAACTAGTCAAGCACTGAGTAAGCGCTGAGTGATAGTAGTTTTGAATTGGATGGTAGATGTTTTAATTTCCATAGATTGCATTCCTATGAAGAGACATTGACAGTCTACGTCCAGTCCCACAGTCTATGACCATTCTTATGGTCCACTACACATCTCAGCCATTGTTGTAGCCTCCTTTAGTTGTATGGAACGATCCTACCGTCAGGGGCTTTCACGGCGTTTTCAACGGGGATACTCTGGCGGCTCTTGAGCTCACGCTTGTTGTATGGAACAATTGTACCATCAGGAGCCTTCACTGCATCCTCGACAGGAATGTTCTGGCGCTTCTCCCGTTTGTTGTAGGGAACAATTTTCCCGTCTGGAGCTTTAACAGCATCTTCGACGGGAATGTTCTGGCGTTTATTGTAAGGAACAATTTTGCCATCGGGAGCCTTTACTGCATCCTCAACACGGATATTCTGCCGAACCTCGAGCTCTCGTTTGTTGTATGGAACAATTTTGCCATCGGGGGCTTTCACGGCGTTCTCGACAGGGATGTTTTGACGCTTATTGTAGGGAACGATTTTCCCATCTGGAGCCTTGACCGCATTCTCGACAGGAATGCTCTGTCGAGACTCAAGCTCTCGTTTGTTATATGGTACGATTATGCCATTGGGTGCTTTGACCGCATTCTCTACCGGAATGTTTTGGCGTTCAATGAGTTCCCGCTTGTCATACGGTACAACATCTCCGTCAGGGGCTTTGACAGCGTCTTCGACGGGAATGCTCTTTCTCCGAACATAAGCACTGAGTGGACTGAAAGGGGTAGATCTGCGTTGTTGCAGAGCACGCTGGTATAATGTTCAGAGTTCGCTGTTTTGAGAGATAGATGATAGTGACCCACCGCAATAGGCATCGGGATTTCTAGAGGAGCTCCCATGGCCTGGATTGCAAGTAGAGCGAAAAAAGCAGAGATAATGGATAAGGAACGCATGATTTCCGAAAAAAAAGTGGCAACTTGGATCGACCAAGGGACTGGAGAAATTTTTTAACAAGAAGAGCGCGCCTGCGGTCTCGAGAAAGAAGACTGATTCTGAAAATGGGTCAGCCTCATCTCGAGTATGATGCACATGATAGTGACTTACAAAGAGAAGAGAAGAAAGAAATTTAAGTGAAGGGAAGAAAGAGGACTAGGGTGGAGACAAGTGCCTTTTGTAGCACATGATGTTGGAAACAGAATCGCAATATGAAATGCATTTCATCGAAACCATCACTCATCTGTCGTTATCATCCGTCGTTGTGCATATCGATGGTGGCCAGACGGCTGTTGGTCGCTATGCTCATCCAAAAATAAATTTCCCCATTTGTACGACCTGAATTTTGTCATCGAACCTTGTGATTGCCGGTTGTTACTCGTTGATTTTTCAGTCAGAATGTCTGACCCGCGTTTTGCTCGACTGAAGACTGATCCTCGTTTTCGACCCTCTAGAAAGAAACACCAAAAGGTTGTCATTGATGAGCGGTTTAAGTCCGTCTTTGATCAAGCAAAGAAGGGGAGGGACAATGCTAAACGTGAGCAGTTGTCGCCAGTACGCTCCCAGCATGCCTCATTGACGAATTCTTAGCCCAAGTGGACAAGTATGGCCGAAAACTATCTAAAACACACGAAGAAGACAGTCTTAAGAGATTCTATCGGTTAGCTGAAGATGGCGAAGATGATAGAGATGTGCAGGGAATGACCAAACCCATTGACTATGCTCGGGGTGAAGTTCTTCTGGAATCGTCAGATGAGGAAGGTGGTCAGGGGGCAGGCGACACTGAGGAGTCTAGTCAAAACGACGCTGACGAAATCCTTCGACTTGGTGGGAGCGACGAAGAGTTGGATATTGACCTTGATGAGGATATCTTCGCCGAACTCGATGCACAAGTTTCGATGTACGCGAAAGCCAATGAAAGCCTCGAGGAAAAAGAGGAAAAGCAAGATATTGGCGTCGCCAATCGAACTCGACGACTTGCAGTGGTTAATCTGGACTGGGAATATGTTCGGGCCTCACACCTTTACAAAATCTTCTCGTGTCTTGTCTCTCCCACTGCACCACTTATCCCGGTGACTACTTCACAGAGTGTGAAAAGGGCCAATCCGAAGAAAGGCAAGAGTGGGGCTTCACCCATTGCAAGAGGTACCGTCGTTTCTGTCAGGGTATATCCATCTGAATTTGGCAAGGCATGGATGGCCAAAGAGGAGCGTGAGGGACCCCCAGCAGAGATCTTCAAGAAGAAGGGAAAGGATTTGGAGGAAATCAATGAAAAGACAGTGTATGAATTCGGGGACGGGAATGAGTACAACGACGATGCTCTGCGGCGGTACCAGCTAGAACGCCTGAGGTGGGCATGCGAATCATTACTCCGCCTTCAGCCGTTCCTGAAAACGTCTCCAGATACTACTACGCTATTGTGGAATGTGACACGAGAGAGGCGGCCTCCCACATCTACAATCAGCTAGAAGGCACAGAACTAGAACGGTCTGCTAATGTTTTTGACCTGAGTTTCGTTCCTGAAGACATGACATTTGACGATAACCCGAGGTTCGTCCAAAAACTAATAGATTATTCGTCAAGTAACTTTAATTAAAGAGACGAAGCTACCGAGGACATGTCAACAAACTACAAGCCGGTGGACTATGTCACTAACGTATGCTTTATACTTGCGTCTGTGCTTTTCATCTACAAATGTCCCTTCAGGCCTTGCGACATTCCAAAGTCAAACTCACTTGGGACGAAGATGATCCGGAACGACACCAAGTAACACGGAGGATACTGACACACCAAGAAATTGACAATGGTGATTTCAGGGCCTACATCGCGTCTTCTTCAGAGGATGAACCTAGAATTGGTGATGAAGACAAGATCAGGACGGACAAAGACAGCTCTCGGCAGAAATTACGTGCTATATTGCTCAGCGGAAACAACGATGCCCTTCCAGAAAGATGGGATCATGGAGAAGAAGGAAGTGACATAGATATGGAAATCACATTTACCCCGGGTCTCAGTCAGAAGAAAGACGAAGAGACAACTTTGGATAAATATCAACGAAAGGTCCGAGAAAAAAGGAAGAAGAGAAAGCAAGAACGTAAAGAGAGTGAAAAATCAACGTCAGAGAATAAATCTAGTGGAAAGATTCAAAACGATGGTTTCTTCGGCTCTGGAAGCGATGAAGACGATGTAAGTGACAGAGAAACTCAGAGGATTTCTGGTGAAAATGCAAGAAAGAAGGAAGACCGGCAACGGATATTCCCTCCTCAGAAAGAAGCTACGGTGAAAAAACTGTCTTCACCTCAAAATGTTCAAGAGGAACCCAAGTACTTCGACATGAAAATGGTTATCAGAGCCGAGAAGCGTAGGGTGGGGAGAAGCAAGAAGGATAGAAAGGATACACATGAGCAAGAGTTACAAGAGGATTTCACCATCGATGTGAATGATGCCCGTTTCAAAGCATTACACGAGGATCACCGGTTTGCCATTGATCCTACGAGCCCTCAGTGAGTGTCATACATTATTCATATAATGGCTTGTTCGCCTACTCTCCCTATTAGTTTCAAGAACACAAAAAGCATGAGGGCATTTCTGTTGGAACGAAGGCGAAAGCGGGCCAGAGGCAAGGAGCGGCATGGAACTCAGCTTCAAACAAATAACAGATTCAGTGACGAAGGGCTGAAAGGCCTTGTAGAAAGCGTAAAACGCAAAGGCCAAGAGGCCCATGGCAACGGCAAACGAAGGCAAATGTAGTTACCGGTGAATTTTTGGATGTTCATTTATACTACAATCGCAGATTATTCAAGCAATTCAAAACTGCGGTGTCTGTAGATAAACGAGCGCCCACGACGATTGAACATCAAGCTACTACATGATGTTGGCATTGGATAAGTCGAGCTCAGGGTGCTGGTCTTGGAATTTCTTGAGCATCTGTGCGGGTAAAAGAATCAGCGTTTGTTTCGCAAGCATGAGGAGGATCAGTACCTCTGCTTTTTTGATCTCATCTGAAGTGGGCTTTCCAAGTTGCTAAAGTAGCTCAGTGCTGCTGGGTCGCAGACAACAGAATGACTAACCTTTTGCTGGTTGTCGAACTGCAGAGAAATTACCAAGGGCGCTTGTTTACATTGAATAATTAGCTTACCATCATCTTTTCAACGATGCCTCTATAAGTAACGTCAGTATAATGACAACGAACCAGACAAATATACGTCAGGTCACTTACCGTGTCTCTGAATCCAGATCGCTCAGTTTGCTGTTCGGAGGCTCAATCTTGCTGGTATCGATCTTGGGATGATGGGTGAGGACGTTCTCCCACCATGTTTGGTTCACTTTTTCAAGGGTAATAATGATATTCTTTTGGTCCTCTTGGAGGAGGTTGTAAACAAGAAACAAACAGCGATAAATCTCACTTACGAATAGTCCAACTACTTTCATCGACCTTGATTTCTTTGCATAGGTTGCCGGCGAGTATGGGATTTTGGTTCTTCAGACCAACACTAAGCTTTGTCTTCTGGATTATCACAGACAAGTCTTTTCCTCTTGTTCCTTGAGGAACTGGTATATTTATCTCGACCTCCTCGAGTTCTTGTCCCCATTGATATGGTAATGCTGAGATAGGACAGTCAGAGATGAAGGTGGCTTGTTAGAAAAACGATTGATAAATTACCGGCCTGCTCAGCAGCCTCACGCTCGCGATCTGCTTGATCTTTAGTTTCTTGTTGCTCAGTAGTAAGGTTCTCCTCAGTGTCCGACATCGATGATCCAAAGATTATGTGGTGGTCTAGGATGACATAATCATGGGCATTGTTTGGCCAGGATATGTCCTTGGTCACAATCCTTGGCAGCTTACATTCCACGACCAAGACTCGTGCTTGTGGAGCTTTCTTTCTTCAAATCATTGTTTTTCTTGAGCTTACACGCTGGCTCATGGGGAGTACAGAATCCTGGTCTGACTTCGATGTGCGTTGTAATTCTCATTTCATCCCTTTCTTCCTCAATTGTCTACAGGCGATCCGACACAGTATCAAGCTCAACACAGTGGATAAACTTAAACAGATTCTGACAGGTTTCAATGACGAGTGTGGTACTCATCACAATCGCTCAGGCAAAAAGCAAGATCTTATAGATAGGGCCACTTCTTCCTTGGATCAATGGCTCAATACAAAAGCGGACGATAAGTGGTCGAAGGCGAAGACTGTCATTGCCCAAGTCAGGTCTACTGGAATGTACGTGTGCTTCTCCGGAATCCACCTCGCCATTGACGCGTGTGTGCCTGTCGAAATTATTTATTCTCAGTGAGCTCCGGAAAACGTATACTGATCTACTCTCCTAGGTATTCTCCGCCATCTAATCTGGTGGTTCCATCATCTACCTCTGCTTCAAACCTATCAATGCACTCGTTATATCACGCAAATAACATTGTTAAACCCAACTACCAATCCCCGAACTCTGGCCCAAGTGTTCTTCCACGCTATGATCCATATGCTCCTCCACGTCGACCTGTTGCTTCCCCTGCAACAAGTACATCTTCATCAGCATTACAAAAGCCCGCAGGTATGGTTATATGTACCATAGTCTCTATTTTATGATTCTCATACTTTTTGCAGCGATTCGATTCAAAGAATCTCCGTTCCTCCACATAGAGCAAATATTGTCGAGCGTTGTTGAATGCCCAGGTAGGAGTTGACAGGCAGATAAGATGGCTTATTCATTTCTTCCCCTAGAGTCGGCCAGTTCCACTGATCGTCGGCAACAGCACGTTACCTTCTCCCTTTCCGCAGAATTAATTAACAAACTTCGGGCTCCTGGGTGTGTAAGAATGTTTCAAGTGTTGGACTGCACTGATTTCTTAGCAGCTCAAAGTACCAGTTACGTCTCTTTTGCACCTCTTCCTTTTTCTATTCTGGCCATTCCACCTTCCGTGCCACCAGCTCCCCCTGTTTGGTTGAGTTTCCACCCACATGTGAAGTTCGTGTCAACAACGTGCAACTCAGTGCCAACCTCAAAGGTTTGAAGAAGAAACCAGGAACAGCACCTCCCCCTGATATCACCAAGCTAGCACGCTTGACGGCTACTCCCAATAGGGTCGAACTTGTTTATGTGAACAGTCAACAGCCTGTGCAAAATAAGGTTTGAGGTTTGTTCTTTTCATGTCGAGTCTATTCTAATGTAACTTCAGAAATACTATATGGCTGTGATGCTCGTTGAGTACACAGGGGTTGAAGAGCTTGTCGAGAAACTCAAGTCCTCCTCCTATAGAAGAAGTGAAGATCTCAAGCAAAAGAGTGCGTCCTTTGTATCCCTCGTGATGATCTTCCACTGACTGGATATATCTAGTGGCTGAATCAGCGGATCTTGATGATGATATTGTCGCTGGGCCGTCGAAGATGTCGCTGAAATGCCCAGTATGTGTATCAAGCCCCAGGTTGCCATGCACTGACTATCAGTCCAGCTTAGTTTCATGCGGGTGGTTACCCCATGTCGATCCTTTAAATGTGTGCATCCACAATGTTTTGATATAACATCTTGGTACTCTATGATGGAGCAAACGACGACCTGGCTGTGTCCTGTTTGCGAAAGGCGGCTGGATTACCGGGAGCTTATAATCGATGGGTGAGGAAAGGCCTTTTTTCTTCTATATTCTTTTGGCTAAGCCATGTTATACACCGATAGTTACTTTGATGAAATCCTCAAGGCAGTACCCGATAGTATCGAAGATGTCATTGTGGAAGCTGATGGTGAATGGCATACAGCGGACAACAGATATGGCAGCGCAGCTTGGAGGGCCAAGAATTCTGTCATCATATCTGTCCAAGTGGCTAAAAGGGAGAGCCCCCCATCCGTTAAGCTTGAACCGGAAGTTAGCATTAGTAAATCCAGTGGTCAACAGAAGACAGATGTTTCTTACATCTTTTTGTCGGACGACGATGAAGACGAAGTTCAAAAGGAGCTTTCTACGTCCAATCACTCTATACGCTCAACTCCTCAGCGACTGGGTCAGAGCAAGACACCCAACGTGATTGACTTAACGCTCGATTCCGATGATGATGAACCTGCCCCCGTTCAGCCTGGAAAGCGCAAGATGACTGAGGTTGCAATCGGGGCTACCTCGCCGACTGAACCAATTTGGAAAAAAGGTCGCCACGAATTTGTGCATCAACTTCCCTCCATTGCCACACTCCAAAACTCGGGCTCGAGTCCACACTTTCGAGTGTTAAGCAATGGCAATCAGCTCCCGCCACCTCATCCTGACTCTCCTGCACGTTTCTCATATTACCCGGGGACCTCCACGACACCTAACCCCCTTTATAACAGTCTCCCAATCCGTGGCAATGGTCCTACATCCGGATTAATGCCTCTGTCTGGATTGCCTCCCCATCGTCAGAGTGGTCAGCCCCGTTGGCCGTAGTAAAGTATTCTCGCTTGCATCACTTTTGACATAGTTTACTTATGGCCTAATGCGCATGCCCATGTAGTTTATGCATCACAATAGGATTTTTGACTGTATGCTATGGATCACAGCTCACAGACTGCTTTGAGTTGATCGGCTCTAGGGTTGCCTTAGCCGAGAAATCAGCGGACTTTGAATTTCCTCCGGTGCTTCCCGAATGCTTTTTGACATGCGAAGTTTTAGCAAGTTGTCACCTATCTTCTACCCTCTACCTTTACCTCCACTCACTTTTCCTGGTTGACCTCTTTAAAATGGCTGAAGGAAAGCAGACTAAGAGCGCCAAGGATTTTACAAGTAAGTGTGAACAGTTTTTATTATGAAGCAACATTGAGCAGTTTTTGTCTTGTGCAGCCGATTTCCTCATGGGTGGTGTTTCTGCTGTAAATATACTAGCATCTACTCCTTCCTGTAAATCTTTTGATGCATTATTATAGGCTGTTGCTAAAACAAGTGCTGCTCCTATTGAACGTATCAAGCTCCTTGTCCAAAACCAGGATGAGATGGTATGACCTGGCATCTTGTATCGTTTCAACATGTTGACACGTCATATGTCTTTTAGATCAAGCAGGGTCGTCTTTCTGAGCCATACAAGGGTGTCAGCGATGCTTTTATCCGTACTTACCGAAGCGAGGGTGCTGTTGCTTTCTGGAGGGGAAATACTGCCAATGTCATCCGTTACTTCCCTACTCAAGCCCTTAATTTCGCCTTCAGTAAGTCTCTGCTCGGTGCCGATGTTTTCATTTTTTGACGAGATCTTTAGAGGACTACTTCAAGGCTATGTTCGGGTTCAAGAAGAATGAAGGCTATTGGAAGTGGTTTGCTGGCAATGTCGCCTCCGGTGGTGCTGCTGGTGCTTCTTCCCTGCTATTTGTCTACTCTCTAGATTATGCTCGTACCCGTCTTGCCAATGATGCCAAGTCTGCTAAGGGTGGAGGAGAACGCCAGTTTAACGGTTTAGTCGATGTCTACAAGAAGACTTTGGCTTCCGATGGTATTGCCGGACTTTACCGTGGCTTCGTCCCATCCGTCGTCGGTATCGTTGTTTACCGTGGCCTGTACTTCGGTGTCTATGATTCGCTCAAGCCCGTCGTCCTCGTCGGTGCTCTTGAGGGTTCGTTCTTGGCTTCATTCCTCCTTGGCTGGGGGGTTACCGTTGGTGCTGGCCTTGCTTCGTATCCCCTTGATACCATTCGGTTCGTCTACCATGTCTACATTGTTGATGTTGCTCACAGAAATGTAGTCGTCGCATGATGATGACTTCTGGAACCGGGAAGAACTACAAGTCCATGGCTCACGCTGGCTCTGAGATCATCAAGAAGGAAGGTGCAAAATCTCTCTTCAAAGGTGCTGGTGCCAACATTCTACGTGGTGTTGCTGGTGCTGGTGTACTTTCACTCTATGACAAACTTCAAGAGATCTTGTTCGGCAAGGTCTACAAGGGAGGCTCTGGGTAGATGGTTAAGTTAGTATTTTTACATATACGCTGCGCATAGACTGTCATTTTTATAACCCCCTGGGTATTTTACTATACCCTGGTAAAAGCTAGTACACTGAATTTAGTGTGGATAATATCTACTTAGTCAAGTGCAAGTCCGTAAACAAGGTACTTGGTAGCTTGTATGCTGACCTCGTTGAGGCCAGCTCTTAGGGTCTGATGGCATGGGTTGCCACTGCAAGCATTAGTCCTGAAACCATTTGAAAATGCATTTGCACATTGTTCTCAGGTACTGGACTTGTGATCAGATGTTGAGTGTGTAGATTGCATAAACACTAGCATAAACACTAGCGTTTTCTTTCTGTTGCTTTGTTAGTGTCTTGAAACCCTGGAGGATAGACATTGTGGAACTATAGCATACGAAGAAGAGGAAACTGCACTTACCATGTAGATTAACTCGTTCCGCATGCCTTTATCCTAATGAATATCAAACAATAGTCACCGTCAGGTTCAACATACAATGCAGGCCGTGAGAATTTGTGGTTTGCCCTGATCATTGCTGAACTGTGTATGTGCTTGACTGGGCATGCGTTATCTATTACGTCCATTATGCCTGTATCGGCGGGCGTATGCGACTCTGAATACGTCTGCAGAAGTCAACACAAACCCCGTTGTTCTCAGGTCGTACCAAAATGAGTGTATACAGTCCTGCCTGGAGGCTCTCGCATCTGGCGTCACTAGAATCGGCGTGTCTCTACCAACCGGCTCAGGAAAGACGACTGTCTTTCTTTCTTTGCTATCCCAGATTCCTTCGCCCCCCACAAATCCGAATGCTACGCGGTCGCTTGTCATTGTCAACAGTATCGAACTTGCAAGACAGTCTGCAGAGCAAGCTGCCCGACTATTTCCTAATTGGTCCATCGAGATAGAGCAGGGAAACAAGCACAGTGCCACAGGTCTGGCGGATCTGTATGTCCCGTTGCTTGCCTCTAGTCTTTGTTTGACGTGACCAAGCACTGTAGCCACCTATCAGACCTTGACGCGTACGGAGAGGTCTAGGAAATTTGATCCCAAGTTCTTGAAAGCAATCATCATTGACGAAGCACATCACTCTGCCGCCCCTTCGTACGCTATTGTCCTACCCAAATTTTGAATCCTTGTTGATGAATGGTCAGCTACCGCAAACTTCTGTCCCAGTTCGATCGAAATATTATTCACCCTGAACACTTAATCCAGACCAACAATCTTTCACATCCTATCCCAATCATTGGTTTCTCTGCCACTTTCAGTCGTCACGATGGTTTGATGTTGGGATCGGTATTTGACCAAATTGTGTATCACAAGGACTTTTTGGATATGATAAAAAACCAATGGTGATTTTAAAATTGCCATTTGTCCTGCTCATTGACCAAAATTCCCTTAGGCTTTGTGACATTCGATTCACCAGTGTTAAAGCAAGTCTCAAACTTGACAGCATTCCCTTGAATTCCCAGACAGGAGATTTTAATACATCAAGCCTCGCGAACCATATCAACATCGAGCCCTTACGCGAGTTGGTTGTCAAAAGCTGGATTGATCGAGCTTGTGAGGTCCAATTTCATCGTCATAGCTCCTCGTGTTAATTTCCTCAGCGGAGCGAAAGTCTACACTCGTTTTCTGTGTCAATATCGATCATGTCCATGCCCTGACGAAGACATTCAGAGACTTCGGCATAGATGCACGTGGCATCGACTCTCAAACAAATATCACTGAACGCAAATCACTTATCTCGCAATTTAAAAAAGGAGAGTTTCCAATACTAGTTAATTGCGGTTTGTCCACGTTGGCCCGTCAGATCATGCTTGTTCATTTATCAAGAAAAAATAGCCATATTGACTGAAGGCACTGATATACCAAATATCGACTGCGTTGTTGTGGCAAGACCTACACGGTCGCCGAATCTATACGCTCAGATGGTGTGTCTCGCTTCACTGAATACTACAATATAACTGATTGATCCGTGCTGAAGATTGGACGGGGAATGCGGCTATCACCCTCCACTGGAAAGGAGGATTGCCGTGTTATGGACTTCGTAGACGTTACTTCCAGGCTGAACGTTGTTTCACTGCCTAGTCTCTTTGGCCTAGACCCTGCGGAAATAGAGGATGAAGGTATGGGACCTACACCCATTCGTACACGGCCCCTACTCACCACCCCATACCCAGAGAATGTAGAGACTCTTGAAGCCAAGTCTCTAGCCAAAAATGCGCTTGGCTCCGACTCCCAACATGCGGGTTTAAAATCCGTCACCTATACTGACTTCAACGATCCATTTTCACTCATGGACAACATGTTCAGCGCTCCTAATATATTCAGGATCAGTCACAACGCTTGGGTAGGGTGCGGAGATAACATCTATGTTCTAGCATGCCTACAGTATGGAGATATCAGGATCCAGCCCACGCAAGATGAAGATGGTACATGACCTATATGTTTTGTATATTGGGTATTACATATTGATGCAGATATCTCCAGACGAGGTAAAATTCATCGGCTACTTCCTTCCTCAGCTAGGACCAAGACTGGCCAAGTCCAAAAATCTTCCTAGTTATCTACGCAGAAGGGACATACTGAAAGCCGAAACCCTTGAAGAAGCAGTCAAGGGTTGTGATACTTTTGTAGCGTTGCAAGTGCTCAAAGGCAAGTTGAGTCGTGGGTGAGCATTTCCTGAATCAATAATTTATCTATCGATGATTTAAATTCTACCCTTAGAGCATTGCGGACAGCAAGATGGAGATCAGATCCTGCTACAGATCCTCAAAAGAAGATTATTACATCTAAGTGGCAAAAGAGTAAACTGCAAAACATGAACCAGGAAGACATTGAAAACAAAATAACGAGCCTGACAAAAGGAGAAGCGGCAGACATAATAACACGGTGGAAGCATGGCGCCCAGGTGAGCGACTTGTAGTTTGCGCAAGATACATTCATCGAACACCATCCAGTCTCGCATGACAAAGAAACTAAAAGAGTTGAAGAAGAATCAGGCTACGAGTGAGCAAGCTAGATTGGCAAAGTATAAAGTACAGGTGGGACCCATCGTAAATTAGATTTCATATCATTATCTCTTGTATACACCATACTTCAGTCGCCAGATTCGGAATTCATATAGCCGAAGATTGGAGCTTTAAAACGTCGGAGAGCAACGGCGAGACTGCCAAATCGCTCTGGAGAGTCAAGATTGCTGCTTGCTGTGCAGAGGTGATTACTTGTTCTAAATTGTTTGGGTTGTAGAAGACTTTGAGATCTCGAGAGAGTGATGCAAGGACAGTGCCAACAAATGAATCTCCAGCCCCTGTTACACTCATCACATTGTCAACGGCCAACCCAGGAAAATGTTGGAGGACAATGGTTTCTTTGTTGTTCCCCTGTGCTACAATGTAACGAGCTTGGGGATTGCTCCGTTCTCTGCTCCAGGGAGACGTGGTTGCATCCTTCGCGCTGATGCGCATAGCACATATCGCGCCGCGTTCACCACATTTAATGATTATATGTTGGAAGAATGGAAGAAGATGGATGGCCATCTGAGCGATTCCTTGGTCTATTATGAAGGACATCGTGCCCTTACCAACATCAAGGTCTGTGGCATTTCTCCTCGCAAGTTGTTCCAGATCCATTCGGAATGCCGAGTTGAGTCCCATGCTATCAACACAGGACCACCAATACGTGTTCGACAGGAAGTTGTAGGGTTCAGCTTGGATTGAATTGTATACATGAGTGAACTCCAGAAGATTAGGAGAAAAGAAGGCGATAGGAGGTCCAGAAAGATCTTGTTTAGCTAGAAGAGCATCGATAGAAGGAAGTATGGACGTGGATTTCATAACGGAGGTAGGTTCACTCCATTGGGGGTTAACGAACTGTAGACGCCTCGATGGCAAATTTGTACTCACAAGAAAACTGCAATGTGTAATCAACATGATAACTCGACAACTCAATCAAGAGGGCATACCTTGAATATCATGCTTGTTACAATAACTGACCACGCCTTTGATGGCTGCTGGTGACAGATTTCCGTCGATGGCCACAATTTTGGGAATATGTCTTCGTAGTTGAGGTATGATCTACCCTTGCTCAATAAAACGTCATCAACTGGAAGAAAGGGCATACTTGCTCGTCAATAAGTGCATCAGTGATTTCCATATCTGCTACTCCTCCAACCAGATTGCCAGCACTATCTAAAACCATATCACAAACTGCTGTATTTCGGCCATTTCTCAAGAGACCGTCAGTTCGCATGCCCAGTTTTTCTGTTTCTTGAATTAGAAATTTGCCGAACCCGTCTTCACCGACTGGTGCAACCAACAGACATGAGGCCTGAAGTTCTTGTGCAGTCAAGATACGGTGAGCCGCTTCTGCCATATTGCGAGCCACACCGCCTACGGATAACAAAACCTTCCCGGAGGCCGTCGAATTCTTCGCCAGAGAGGTATCAATGCTCGAGTCTGCTTGAGCAGTGATGTCAACCGCCGCGGAGCCAACTACAATGAGGTCTGCGGGTGGCTGGATCACAAGAATGAACACTCGATCTATCAAAAAGGCGAACTGCGTACCAAGGTAACATCATCTGCCTCGATGGTTGATGCCAGAGGAATAGTGGTTGCTGCGGCACCGTTGTTTTCAACGAATTGTGGGGTAAACGAAGTGGTACCCGAAGGATCCTGGAACACCTAAAGTGAGATATTTCCGATATGAACGAGCGCAAACCATACATAGCCGTTAGCTAATTTAGCATACTGGACGGCAATCTGACCACCTGATTGTCGGCTCAGACTGATGTCATGAGGCAAAGAAAACGACTGACCAACACGAGCAGTATTTCTCAAAAGAGCAAGATTGGAACTCATCGAGTCCCCTTTTGTGAGTTCTGCCACACGGGCTAGGAGCCAAGGAGTGACCTCCTTCCCGCGTTTGTTCATCCCGTTGACTTCCGATTCCGTGACCGCTTGCTCAACTAACCTTTGAATTTCTGCCCCTTGCTTTTCGCACTCGTGAGGAATAGGAACAGCGAAAAGTGCACCATTCTCTAGCCCTAGCTGCCTTTGCAAGACTGAATGAAGTTCATGAAACCTTCGTCAAAATAATGAAGATATATATATACACCAGACTTACAAAGTAGCTTGGCTGCCTGTAGAGGGTCTTCTACATTCCAGGGGACCTACATCCATGAAGTATAAGGAGAACCGAAATCATGATCGCTTACAGAATAGCCACTCCTCCGTGAAAAGAAAGCTGGGAAATCTCGAGTTTCTCCGTACGCTACAACTGGCACACCCAAGGTTTCCTACAAGAAATTTGAATGGATGAATGGAGAAAAGAAGACTGAACGCTTGGTGACTGACAAGATACTCCAATGTCCTGTTGACCGATAAGTGCATTGGTCAACTCTGGAGTTGGGGGGCAAAGTATACCTTCCGATGTCCAAAATTGATTTCACACCAGCAGACACCAGCCCAACAGGACAGCGCGTTAGTTCATGAAGGTCAGCTGATACGTCCATTGCTGGACGGCATAATTTGGTATTGATTGGTTGAGTAATTCAGTTTCTTATCAACTCACATATTTCTCCTCCGCGATGAACACCACCTAAACTAGAAGTCATACTTCAGCCTATATGACCTTGTCTCTCGAGAAGAGATAACGTACCCTCCAGTCGCAAAGACCTACGACAGAAGAATCAATTTTACTGTTGGAAACAAGGAATTTGAGGAGTACCTTGATACCAGTCAAGGCAGAGAAAATTAACGTAGCACTGCAAGTTGTACCTGTACATTCAGTCAAGTGTCAAGACTGCAACGACATACTTCGAATTTACGCACCTCCATCAGCCTTGAGAGCAAGTGCTGGAGCAATATCCCTTCTGGACAGTTTAGTTTTCTTTCTCGCGGGATCAGCAAGTCGTTCAATTTCATGCTTTTCCAAGCCAATCTTTACTCTTCCATCAATCACACCGATGGTAGCGGGAACTGACCCTGTCGCATGCACAATTTGCTCAAGCTCGAGGCCAATTTCAAGATTGGTCGGGTGAGGTAGACCGTGAGTTATGAGGGTAGTTTCAAGAGATGCAATAGGTTTCCCAGAGGAAAGAGCCTCTTCAATTTCCGGGTGAATATCGATGGGAGCATTGGAGCGTTCGGCAGCAGAGAGACGTGAGAGATGACGTCGCAAGGTACTTGTCCAAAACCTGTGCGTTGAATACGTAGGATACGCACGACGTACCAATAACATTGCGTACACTGAGAAGAAAACAATGTGAGCACGGCCCGAAGTGTCACACAGTTCTCATGTCGTTACGTCCTACTTCATCGATCGAGGGTTCAATTCGGGTCCCAGAAGGGACAATTGCAATTTCTTACACCCTTGACATACAGGAGATCATTAAGTCAGTACAGGATGAGACTGCTGGTGCAACTACCGTATTCATTGGTGCGACCTAACATAGCTAGATGACTGTCGGCTTGACGCTACAGTAAACAAGGTACCACACGCAACTCCTTTCAAGGTACCCTTTAGCACACTGTCAGGCTCAATGAATAACCTTTTGTCTAGGCAGGACCGTGGCAAGGCTAGAATACCAAGCATACACAAAAGTGGCACTCAAAACTATCGCTGATATCGTCCGTGATGCCGCTAGCTCCATTACGCGATCCGAGCATCAACCGGCAAGTCAGCGTTCTACAACATATATAGCATCCCTTGTTCACTGTGCAGTCCATCATCGAATTGGTGTGGTGCCCATTGGAGAGCCATCCATCGGTGAGCTCGACTGCCAGACTATGAAGCCTACTCGACTGATGGGCGTGTCCCAGTTATCGCCGTCTCCTCCCCTCATAGAAAAGAATCCTTCCTAGCGTGTGAGAAGATACTAGAAGATATAAAACGAAAAGCACAGATATGGAAGCGAGAATTTTATGAAGGGGAGGATGAAAGTACTGCCCGATGGAAGGAGAATCACTGAAGATCGAGATCATTCTGAGAAAAATGGTGAGACCATTTAGGGGCACGGAATTGCTAATCAATCTTCCATTCTTTTGTGACAATGTCATCCTCAGAGCCGACAAATAGCTCAACAGACCAGATGACAAGAGTAAAGAATATGTTCATCCATCTCCACCATATTTGAGATGAATGATCTAGCACTACAACTCTGGGTCAAAGTGGAAAACTATCAAAAAAGATGAAACATACAGAGAAGCTGGGAATAAACCGTGATGAAAATCAGCTGACGATAAGTCAGAAGTATACGAGTGAGCATCGACGTCTGCAAATAACCTCAGGGAGAGCTATTCAAACTCCAATGCAAATACGTACTGAGCAGTCAGTTGACTCGTCATCAACATTCTCTGATTCCCAGGTATCGGCGCCAATCGTAGGTAGAATCCGGGATGCAAGGTGTAAAATACTTAGACGGTATAGCAAGGCGATGAGCACAGGCTTTGGCAACGTGTTGATCATGAAGTTTAACAGAGTCTGAAGATGTGGGTATATGTTTGGAAGCAAGGGCACGCTGAGCCGAATGTGAATTAATGGGAAAGATACACGCACAATGCGCAACTTACTAGGAAGATATAGGGTCGGTAAAGGACTTTTGGTCGAAACCACAGAGCCATACGTTATAGGCCAGCACTACCGCTAAGCCAGATGACTCTATGATATTTGTCCGTCGCGACACGAATCCAATGAATGTCAAGAAGACAAATGCTGTGAGTGCGACTCCAAGAAGGGTGGATGATAATGGCGATGAGGCGGCACTTGGATATGACTGAATTCATTCTTAAATGAGTGCTAGTCCCTCTAAACCATGGGATCAGACTCACTACGACGATCCACCAAGCAGATGCTACATACGCAACTGCAGCAGCTACCAACAACACAAATTGATAGTTCTCTCCTTTATACACCAGTTTTTTTCCTTCTTGCCCTAACTTTTGTACCACAAGCAGACTTGAGAGACCCTCCATTACAATGAACAGTGGTCCAAAGAAACTGAGAGCCATTCCCCAAAAGTTAGCTACAAGAGTGAGATATGGGTTCACAGAAGAAGAATAGACATTGAAGCAAACAAGGAGCAGGAAAGGGTGTATGGGAACCTGCAGGACTGAGAGGGCTTCTGACCTCCACAGGAGTGCCAAAGTCCCGTGAATGAACGCATGAATGCAAAGTAACAGTGAAAGGAGGAGAAACGCTTGTTTTGAGAGTGTCGCAAAAGTGAGAGGAAGAAAGATGAGAATTTGGAGTACGGTCGAGAGCCTGAAATTGTTGAGGACAAAAATGGGCGAGCCACGGACAGCACAACATACCTCGCCGTTCCAGAAAGCGCGCTCCACATGATCCATGGGTTCATCGTTTTAAAGCCAAAGGCGATCAAAGGATGAAGATACAAAATTAAGAGTGGAGAACAAAGGCTCTTTGACAGTCCGACTTACTCGTGCGATGTGACGTTCCATCACGACGTGGCGTCAAAACTACCGTCATTTATGAACATCATAGATATGAATTACATTTAGCTCGAATACGACACAAATAACAACTATTCATTACCAACCATGTAACAAAAAAATACTAGGCCGAACTGTCACGTGTCTAACCTGGAATCATGAGGGTGATGAGGATTCAATAGACCTTTTTCCTCGGCAAATTCAGTACCACGAGTATGCGATGCAGGATCGGACGGGGGGACATAATACTTGTCAATAATCGGAATTTGCAGTAGATTCATCTTGGGAGTGACGACCACCATGTAATTTGTCTTTATTTCCATCCAATCAGCTGGTCCCGATCCAAGTAAGTTCCTTGTAAGTATGACACATTCGTCTCTTACCTCTTTCAAAGGTCAAAGGTTCACTGGCAATCATGATAATGTTCTCCCGTTTGTCCGACTTTGTCATTCTATAATGACCACCCTCGGCATATTCATTGAACTCAGTCCCAGACGAGAACCACTGCAGTTGAGGTTCAATACAAAATTTCCAGGATCATCAATACGAGAAATCATACCAAAGAAGCAGCCTCATCCTTTCTTGAGGAGATGTAACGAGTGACAACTATGCTAGAACCGTCGGTAACGCAGAAATTCATCAAGCTAGGCTCGGTGACACCAACGTCTTCAGCATACTTGTTAAGTGAAGCAATGGTATCGAGCATTGCCTTGCGCAGAATTTCTGGTGAAAATGAACGAGATTTAGGGTCAGGTATCTGCAAAGACAATTCAATCAATGGATTATGATTGCTTGGTAGATATCTGACCTTGGACAAGAGGAGGGCAAATGACCATTCTGAATCAGTGTTTCCTTTCACTGTAGCAAATATGTCATCCGGTAAATCAGCTTGTAGCCGACGCTTAAACAACGGAAAATCCGCGATATTGCCGTTGTGCATGAACTATCATAGAAGTCAGTCTCCTCAACCCTCGGGGGTTGAAGATAACGCACCATGAGATTACCATATGTAAAGGGGTGGCAATTATCCAGTGATAGTGTTCCGGCAGTCGTAGCACGGACGTGGGCACTGGGAGAGAAGCATTTAAATCCAAATTCGAACAGAGGACGAGGGACAATGCTCACAATACAAGAGGTGATTTGATTTTGACTGCCAACCGCGCAAGGTTGGCGTTGTTCCATGCCTACACAAAGTCAGTTAGAGTTCAAGGATGTATCGCAGGGGCTCACGGGAGTGACAGACGTAAATATGCAGGGTTGCCCGCCGAGCTCGGGATCATACACGGAGTCGTACCAGCCTGTTGGGTGGTCAAAGAGGTACTGTTCGGTAAATGTTGATGTTACTGCGAGCGTACCAACGCCAAATCCGTCCCCATTCATCGGTCGCCGGTTGTCTAGGCGCAATCTGGAATCGAAAGCTTGGTTAATGATGGAGTGGCATGGTTGTGTGAGAAGCTAGTTAGAGACCGAAATTAAGCCTCATAGAATGCCTGGAAATAAAACGGGTGATTACATGAGATAGCTGTACCGGTGAAGTTCCCTTATAAATGACAAATCGACACATTGAGGGGGAGCTGTGATGTCGGAGTTTCGTTCCAAGGAATGATCTTAAATTCTCGTCAAGAAGCTCTATCAAAATCTCCGTCCTTTTTAAATTCAGGTATAGTACATGGTCCTTTCTTATTGATCCCTCTCTGACTCTTCTAACAGTAGACAAAAGTAGCATTCAAATAAACTCCTTAGGACGCTTGTTTGAATCACCGCCCACCTCATCATAGACCATACCAGCGACACGATAAGCCAATTCTATAATGATATTAGGCTGCGAACTGCGATACAGATAGAGTACGTACCATCGGCTCCGATACGAGCATTCGCCTCTGCATAAACACGGACGACATCTTCAGTTCCACTGGGTCGGACGAAAGTGCGCCCTCCATCATACTTGCAGGCGAGTTCATCAATCCTTCGTTGAAGTCCTGGCGGATCAATAAGACGACGTTCCGCATCAGTGGTGATGAATTTGTTCCTGTCAGTCACGGCAACTTTAACCAAGCGGTTCGGCATGTCGGTGTACAACGAGTCCCATTCGATTCCAGAATATGACTTATGAGCGAGCACAACCTCAACCAACAGCATGTCAGACAATGCATCACCGATAGTCTGATTGATGAGTTTCGTCAAATTGATTATGTGATTGAGAGCAGTCTGCTGAGCAGGAGTATTCGGCTCGTATGTCTCCAGTATCTCCAGTGTGTTACGAGAGAAAAGGACTGTCCCATGGCCGTTAGCCTCAAAGTACACGCCAATATCGAAGCCTTCCGCAGCTTGATGAAGATGCTTCACCCCTGTAGGAACACATTTGACGGGCAGCCACTAGGGAGGAGTCAATCCCAATCTGAACAGTGTCAGTGAACTCGATCCTGGACACACCTGCATGAGATACTTGGTCGATGCACCATTCGCGTAGGCAGTTTGTACAATACCAACGCTGATCTTGTTCTGCAGACCAGATAACCTCACAAGATCAACGATAAACGCAGCAACTAGGGATGCGATTTTATCACCATCCAGCATACGGAACTGCTTCTTCTCGTTCATATAGAAATACATGAGGCGATCAGCATCACCATCAAGACTACACCCCCTTTGACCTGCAGTCAACTTTCCATTCAAAGAAGGCGGTAGCTGTTGCATTGTCTTCACATAGTCAGCTCCACAAGTGTGATTGAGAGCTCCGGGGGTATTGGTCGAAGTGTTTTCCAAGATCAAGGGTAGTGTATCACCCAGATGGTCCTTTAAGATTTGAGCGGCCTGCGTCCCAACACCGTTGGCACAGTCAACAATTAAAGGGCTTATTTTCGGCCGGCCTGCCTTTACAAAGGTGAATGTCATTTCGGGACTAAACGAACCACTGACTCACAACCAACTTCTTGAAAGCATCTATCATCTTTTGAAAATAACCTGATTCCGTAGGTTCTCCGAAGTCTTTCGAATTAGTGGCCCTGACCAGATAGTGTAAAATTGGCGTGGTCGTAATACCTGCGTCGCGGCCTTCCGCGCCGACAGCATCAAGTCCATCACGGAGGGCGTTGACGAGCGACTCGCTGGTAGGACGAGTATCGCGGCCGTAGATGACTAGGGCCGGCCTCGATGTATTGATGTTCAAAGTCTCGACAATGTATTGGATGGTATTGATTAGTTCTCCTGAGTTGCGTGCATTAGCGAGGATAGTAGCATGGGCCTCCCAGCTGGCCTCGAGCATCTCTCCGCGAGGATCTACAAGCTTCACACCGTTATCCTAGTGCGATTATGAGCATACAATCTAAGAAATGGGCGATGCATTGTACTTGTTCAGGGTTGTGGGATGCGGTGATCATAACACCAATGGCATGGCTGTTGTGCTTCATGCTTCGAAGGGCAGCCAGGATGCCGATACGAAACACGACAGAGTCAAGGCGATCACCACTGCAATGTCAATATATTTAGTATGATCTGCTTCAAAGAAGGGCGGTAGTGCATACAGCGTCCTGAATCCAGCAGTTCCATACTGATACTGATAATAAGTGGGTTTGGGGTGTTTATTAGAAACCTCTGCGATGGTCTTGTAGTCAAAGGGCATCTAGTCCAAAGGGAGATAGGAAGATCAAGGGCCGTGTGAGCTGCACGCCTTTAATAGACGTGTCGAATAACGAGGTCATCTGACTGATAATAAAGCAGTGCTCCTCCCTGCTACCATCAATGCCTGCCAAATCTACCGCTCAGACCCTCCTAGACAAAGCCGACAAAAAGGCCAATTCGTCAACCGGATGGTTTTCCTCTGCATCAACCAAGTTCGAGGATGCAGGCGATCTGTATCAGCAAGCCGCCAACAGCTTCAAGATCGAGAAGCTCTACAAAGAGGCAGGGGATGCCTTCTCACGCGAGGCAGAATGTCGAGAGAAATGCAAGGAAACAAATGATGCCGCGAATGCCTGGTGGAATGCTGCCAAAGCCTACAAGAAGACTCATCCCGATCGTGAGGCCTGCCTTGCTTGTTCTTCCACTTTGCCTCATATCTAGTTCACAGTCGCCATACAGGCACTGACTCAAACAATCACATATCTTTGCCAGTCTGGTCGCTTTCGGCAAGCAGCAGATCGTGAAAAGGAAATTGGCCAGATTCATCTACAGGAGTTTCACGATCTTGGAAAGGCCTGTGACAGTTTTGTCCGAGCTGGGGATTGGTACGCACAAGAAGATGCTGCTGCGCGAGTGTATTTTGCAAAAAAATCTTTCACAAGTTATACTCATTTGTGAACACAGAACAGCTAATGCTTGCTACAAAGATGCGGCTGATTTGCTGGCCGAACTGGATCAGTTCTCGCAAGCAATTGCTCGTTATGAACAAGTGGCTGATCACTCGTTGAACTCTGCATTGACAAAGTACAGTGTGAAGGAATACTGGCTTCGAGCTCTGCTCTGCGCCTTGGCAATGAATGTATACGTTCTTACCTTCTTTTTTGTGCTATTTTTCTTATGGTGGTTCAGGATATTGTAACTGTCAAACGGAACCTGCTGAAGTACGGCAATCAGGACAGCACTTTTCCAAGCACACGGGAAGCCAAGTTTGCAACTACAATGGCAGAAGCAGTTGAAGCTGGTGACCAGGACATGTTCACGGCCTCTGTCGGAGATTACGACTCCGTGACCAGGCTGGATAACTGGAAAACAGCCATCTTACTCAAGATTAAGCGAAATCTTGAGCAACCTGGCCAAGACTCTGGCTTTGGCGGACTTGTATAGAATAGTCAGATGTCTGTTTATATCTTGTTATTCTGCTTCTTTAATCAGATTGATTCGTCGGAACACCCAAAAATAGAATTTGACCACGCATCTACTACCTCAGACAGTAACCTACAGAGACATGGGGCTCCTTGCGGCTCTCGTTCTGCGTGTCCTGCACTTTTGTTACGCACTTTTGTCTCTCGTTCACTCGTTCTGGCATCGTCAGACCCGTCCATCTCCGCAGCCATTGTGTGCCCCGCGTCGACGTGTTCCCGAGAACCTCGCTCTCGTTTTCGTTGGAGACACGAATATACCTCACAATGTGATCAAAAAAACCATTCTTCAGAGCTGTTTGAACGCTGTGGAATGGTGTCAAACCTTAGGGATATCGAAACTGACTATCTATGAGGAGCACGGTATGGATCGTCTCAATTGGAATCGGGACGTCACCTATTTTCTTGTTAGGTTTGGTCCTAGAACTGGGATCTCAAATCCGCGACAGAACATTCGACCAAGGTCTCGGAATGCTCTCAAATAATACTGATAACGAATACCAGCCCTTGACACCACCAGAATCGGTTTATTCAAGCTCACGCCAGCTTTCTCCCTGCCAGAGTATAAGCGACCTATCGGCTCACAGAACTCCTCTTCCTTGCAGCGACCATCAAACTATCCGGACAGCTCATCGCGGTATTTTTCCAACGCAATTGGAGTCCTGATCGACCTAACGTACTAGGTCATCCAGCACTACAACCCATCTCCTTATGCCTCCTTTCGTCCAGCTCCTCTAAGACTAAAATAGCGAATCTGGCTCGGTCTCTGTATCTTGACATCAGGCACAAGCCAAGGAAAGCCGGGAAAAGAACCATAGCAGCCGACAATTTTGTCTTGACGGTGGACACAGTGAATACTTTGCTTGAGAGTAAGTTCTGCTCGCTTTCCACTCGTCCTGCTGACCAGCTTAGGTAATGAGGATGGGTTCTCTTCTCCGGACTTCATGATCATTCATCCCATCAATCCCACATATAATCGGACTCCATTTGAGCTCCATGGCTTTCCCCCTTGGCATATACGATTGACAGAGATATAGTGAGTGACGAGTTTTCTCTGATGTCTAATATTAATCATAATTTCCACTATCTTCAGCTTCAACCAGAGTCAAAACAGGCCTCAAGGATGGCAGCACTGGCTGGGAAGCCGCTTGACGTATACTCCGAGCCCAACAGTTTTGGATGAGATCAGTTTCAGAGAGGCGTTGGATGAATTTGCTGTGGCAGAAATGCGCTTCGGGAAGTAACAAAACAGGGGCAGGACGAAAATTTTCGCTAGCCGCATCTGTCGAAAGCATTTGCCAAATTGTTGCAGTTGCAGAATAGCGCACCTGTCTGGCTGTGTTTTCTTTCGTACTGCCATGTTCAGCATCTTCGCCGTGCGAGTGCGTTAGTCAAGGCTGTTGTATGCTATCTTTTTCATCACATGTATGAGCCTAAAGATCCCATAGGCTGAATCATCAGCTGGCCAACAAGACCTCGGTAATGATTCAGTCTTGATGTCCGATCTGTCGAAGAGAAGATATCGTATTAATAAGTGACTTGCTTGGATGGCGCTCAGAGACACCTTTGTTCCCTCACTCACGTCCACGCCTCCATGTATATGCCCGAGCCAGCGTCACTGCTCTCAAGTCTATCCCGTAGTTCTTCCAATTCCCCACGTCGTGTCTCGACGGATCCACTGCGTCGAATTGTCAAGGAGTCACTACGATCTCACGTGAAAAAAAGAATCATTGTTTGCTGTGATGGGTAGGTTCCCGCCCACCCTCAAAGACTTTGAATTGACCTTCTCGCATAGTACATGGCAAGACGGAATGTCGGAGTACCGCTCTAATGTCCTTGCAAGTCATGGTCGTTATATGCTATAACTCTGATTATCATGAGTTTTCTAATCTGTACAGCGCTTGGCGAGAGCTATAAATCACGAAGATCAGCGCCAGGATAATTCGGACCCTGATAGCTCCGACAGGTTTCCCATCCAACAGATCGTCTTTTACCAGTCCGGGATCGGAACTGAGAATAATTTGTGGTCAGAATACGTAGATGGTATGGTTACATCCAAGGTTTTGTCAGAACTTTCACGCTCTTCATCATCAGGTGCTACCGGGGCATCTCTAGGTAGATTAATGCGCACCGATTGATTTGTGGCTAACGGTCCAAACTCAGTTGACAAAGTTGAAGAAGCATATGCGTTTATTGCCCAGTATGTATTTTATTCCATGGTTTAGCTGTTACTTGACCCCCTATATCCGCGAAATAGTAACTACTGTCCTGGAGATGACGTGAGTTGCATTGTCCCATCAACCTGTGGCTAGGTCTTAGAGTTCTAGATCTATCTTTTTGGGTTCTCGAGGGTAAGTCATAGCATCAGGTGGCAAGGGCGCTCGTGATACCTTCTCAGGGTGCTTACACCGCCCGAATGGTGGCCATGCTTGTCGTACGTGCTTCTCGTCAGTAAGTTATCCAGATGCTCTGGTTGATCTCCGCTGCTAGGGAGAAATCGGTGTTTTGGATCGACAGGATATGGATTATTTCAACGATATTTTCATCGATTTGCAGAAGCGGGGAACAGAAAATGACCCAAAAGGTTGCCTTCGCGTTTGAGCCTTCCTGAACTGCTCCAAACTAACTGCATTCAGAACTCGAGCTCATTGATAAGAGGTTGGCTCCTTGGCTAGACCCGAAATCCAAAGGCAAGCAACGTATCGATATTGATGGAGACGGGTTTAGCATCAGGTATATTTGCTTTTTTGTGGGATTTTCTCTGGTTCTGATTTCCATACAGGTGCGTTGGAGTGTGGGACACCGTTGGTGCACTTGGTCTTCCAGACGAACTTGTCGCCAAGAATCCGAAGATCAAACTCTTCGGCTTTAGAGATCCTGGAAAACTCGGAGCTCACATACAATTTGCATTCCAAGCCCTTGCATTGAATGAGAGGAGGGAAGATTTTGTTAGTGTGGCCAAAATCTGGGGTGTCTAGAACTCACATATATTATAGAATTGCAACAAATTTGAGCAGACAAGCGTTGGACACAAGAAAGGGCAGGTCCTGAAGCAGGTACGTAGTTTTCTACAGAAGCAAGCTGCTCAATGTAAATTCCATTAGTGTTGGTTTGCGGGTAAGGAAGAACCGTTTCTCTTCGATCAACATGGACATCTGACAGACTTGAAATGTACAGGCTGCCACTCAGATGTGAGTCATTTCCATCCGTTGTTATGCCATCATTGACTTCGCTCTAGGTTGGTGGAGGATACAAGAATCATGATCTCTCCGATATTGCCTTGTACTGGATGGCTGTGAGTTAATGATCTCAGTGAATCATGAGCTAGTATACCGAATTTCATAGGCAAACATTGAAACCATGCTCGAGTTGGATCTCAGGTATTTGGAAAATCATCTTAAACCGGTGGCAAAATGGGGGCAACAAGAACCTCATGAGTGAGTCGAGGCGTAGTTAACAGAATGCTGACTCTGAAATGACGCACCTAGCTCTATCAGTGGCATATTCGTCCTTGCCAAGACCATCAAACGAGATATTCCTGGCAAACCAAATAAACAGACAAATGAGACTATACACCCTTCCGTGATGCAGCGACACTCATACCCAAACTTGCAGTCTGTCGTCAAGGCATATCCAGAGCTTGTCTGGGAATTGCAACCACTCGAACGACAATTTAAGGCGTTTTGGGAAACCAGATATAGCTCCGAGTCATCTGGAGCTCAGGAATATACTGCACAATTGGCCAAAGATCATGTGCGAGACTCTGGATTCTGGAGTGTTGGATCGAGAATTAGTCGATTCTTCACAGTAAAAGAGACTCGCGTCAGGTCCAGAAATTACAAGCCCTTCAAAGAGACGAACAGGGTTGTGAGCGCGGGTCTCCCAGCTACCGAGACTCGCCTGTCTGTTCCATGAATTTCATTTGATACCTAAAGTTATTGTAATTATTACTATTATGTTTGTATACGCGGACCACACTAGGTATCTAACCATAATGAACTTTCGAATATGCGTGCTTGATTTGAATCATCCTCCCATGGCATGCTCCACCAAAAAGATCCAAAAAGATCGTGATCATGGTTAGGTAATTACTCATTAAGCAATAGGTTGATCCATTGCCAATCGTCCCCGTTATACCCTTTTTCCGTAAAGGGGGTCTGTACGCATCCATGACTGGACCAATGGAAATATCCTCCAAGAAGCCTACTACAAGGTTTCGGCAAGTTATCGAAGTGAAAAAACTGGTGAGTAGGTATCATTCTCTTGGGTTCCTATACTCAACCCATGATAGGAAACACGAGATCCACGGTTCCTATCAACTGCTGGAGAGTTTAAAGCTGAAATTTTCCAGCAAAACTATCAATTTCTAACCGAAGCACATGGAAATGAGCTTGAGGTATTGAGAGGAAGCCTTCAACGAGCGAGGAAGATGCTGGGCAATGCTCCACGACATCTTCGAGACAGCTACGAAGCAGAAGTGCAACGTTTGGAATTGGCAGTCAAGAGGGCAGAAAGTGTGGTGAATAAGGAACGAATGGACAGAATACAGAGGGGAGCCCTGTTAAAGGTTTCTAAAATGGAGAAGGAGAAACAGAAACAAGGGAAGGGTAAATGGTTCTTGAAAAAATGTGAGCTCTTCCGAATATCCACGATGGCCAAATTCTCATCCAATCTCAATTCCATTCCAGCGGAGAAACGCGAGTTAGTGACTCGTGCGAGATATGATGCACTTGCAGTCGAAGGAGGCAAGAGGGCAATCAAGAAAGCCATTGAAAAGAAACGGAAAAAAATAAACCAAAGGGAAAAAAGGTCTCGACCTTTCCCAAAAACTAGTATGGCACGGGAGGATCCGGGAAAACGCAAGGCTGGTGGGGAAGATGATACACGCAAGCGGCGGAAGGTCGGATAGATTTTCCTGTTCGGCTAATCTGTGTCGTGAGATTTACAGTTTTGTGATCGTAAACATGAATGATTTCTCTACCCCCATCTTCAATCATCCTCGTTGTTGTTGTTGTTGACTTCATTAGCTATGAGCTCTTTGCGGCCTGAGACCTCACCCATCCAGACTGGTAATGATGATACCGAATTGACTGACATCTATCGAGGAGGTCAGCCACCTTCACCCCGCCACTCTAAACCTACTAGCATCCGGTCCTCTAAATCATCATCTTCCTCATCATCTTCCTCATCCTCATCCTCTGGCTCTGTTGTGGCAGGAGGTCGACTAGGTGCTCTAGCTTCGGTGGTTGAACAGGCAATAACAAGATGGGCCAAGAGTGCAAGAGGAAGATCTTCGGCTTCTAGCTCCACATCTTCTTCCTCTTCTTCCTCATCGTCATTGTCATTATCGGTGAAGTCTTCAAGGTATACGGCGTCGCGTCCATCATTCAATCGACGGCGCAGGCGCAGGTCAAGTATGAGTAGCCTGCACACCATCACCTCCGAGAAAGAAATTGCGGCTCACATTACCCGAATGAAGGCGCTTGAAGAATACAGACAGATACCTCGCAGCTTCATTCTATATCTTCCGCCCCCAGCCGACTCCACATGTCCTTCAGGAAGAACTTTACGAGAATCGGATGATGATAGCCATTCAGGGCGAATCACACAGACCAATTCCCTTTCTCTTGTCTTGACGCAACTTGATGCTGTCCTTCAGACAGCAATGAAATCTTGGCGTCACCTTGGCAAAGCTCCTGGGCGTTCTCGAAGTCTTATCTCCAGACCAATCAGGCCACAAGGTGCAGGAAAGCCCTCCAGGTCGTCATCAAGTGGACCCCATACCCGCAAGGGGAGGAAGGAGAAGGCCCGAGAGGGCATGAGCAGTGGTGGACGTCATATCCGATTGGCCGAGCCTTCAGGCAAACCTCCAAAGGCATGGTTTCTGGACGTAGCATCCCCAACCTGGGAAGATCTCAGAGCCATCGGCAAGGTACGAAGATTCTTGAAATTTCAGGTGGCTCTAACGTCTGCCATAGCTTTTACATCTACATCCCCTCACTTTGGAAGACATTCTACAACAAGATCCCCGAGAAAAGCTTGACTTGTTCCCCAAACTTGGATACTCTTTTATTTCTTTTCGAGCCATTGAGACCCGTGAGAGCCGGGAAAAATCTCGGCGACTGCTTCAGAGAATGAACGAACATTCAACACCTATCTCAGGTCACAGCGAGGGAGTAGTCGGAGAAACAAATGTCTACCTGATCGTTTTCACCGAAGGAATATGTTGTGTGGGTATCTTACCGCTCCTACCTAGTTGAGCTCATCGTTGAATTAGTTCCATTACAATGATGTTGCAGGTATGAGAATCACATTCTCAGAATTCAATGAGATATAAATATCACCTTTAAGAGCATGCTGACCGAATACGCAATCGCATTTCGCTTCTCGGAGAGGTCGCCAGTATGTCTTCTGGTGGGTGTGATTCTTATCACAGAGCACTATGGACTAAACCATATCCCCAGAATGGATCGCACATGGAATTTTGGACTCTATTGTCGATTCCTTCTTCCCCTACTTAGAAGAGATCGAGAAGGAAGTCATGGCAATTGAAGAGCTTGTTCTCAATCCGAAAAGTGATGGGACAACATCTTCAGATCACAGACCTGAGGCTCAGAAAGTTTCTTCGTCACCGATCAATATTGAGAAAGAGGAGAATCGGCGATCCTCAATCTCCAACATGAAGACCAATGAGAAGCCATCGCATGTTGATCGGCCTCGGTTTGCACCCCCTCGCCGAACCTTGACCCTCCTCTTCCGACGAATACGACGGTATTTAACAAAACGGTGGGAAGAGCGATTCAATGTACCGGAGACGCCCCCAAGTGCCACCACGCTAATTCTCCGGCGAATGGCCCGCGCACGAAAACTTGTAACCTCCCTCAATCGCCTGCTTGGTAGTAAGTCGGAAGTCATAACGCAAATCCGGAAAAGGCTGCTTAAAACTGGGGCTCCTGGGTCTGGAAATAACTCGAAAACGGAGGAGTTAGAGGTCGCCATCTATATGGGTGACGTTCAAGGTAATTCTGGCTACTGCATACCTCTGTCCTGTTATTGATGATTGTTAGATCACATACTGACGTTACAACATTCGCTGAACTACTATGAGCGCATGTTGAGCGAGTCCCACCCGATCTATCTTTCGCAGTTGCGTACTAATTTTGCAATGAGTCAATCTGAGGCAAGCAAAAATCTTGTGTTTCTGACAAGTGGGTCTATCGCTGTTCTTTGTATGCAGGCCCTACTTGGTGAGTTGGCCTGTGATCGGTTGAGTGTAAGCAGCTGATCTCAGGAAAGGTGTGTTCTCGATGAATGTGACTGTTCCCGCCAGTAACCCGGGATTCAGCACCTTTGGCATCGTCCTCTCCCTGGCTGTCGCAGTTCTATTCATTTATGTGAACGTTTTCAGATATTGGTGGAAGAACAAAGGTCGAAGAAAACGAACACTCTGATAGAGTAGACATAGAGTAGACCTATTTACAGCGACTTAGATGACTGACTGATTTTAATGGCTTAAATTTACATGGTTTTAAATCTAGAGATACGGGTAGACATCATACATACAATACAAATTCAAGAATATATCATTCGTGAGTGATCGGGAGTGTGTTTTTACACAATCCTTGCCTTGAGATGACGTCGTCAGCTTGTGCAAGGGCTTCTTTGACTGGAGAAACGTTTGATAACCACGGAACAAACCTAATCAAACAAAACCACAAACCTTTCTCGTTGAATATTTCTTGTTTACGCTCAAACTCATCGAAAGTATTACGTAGTTGTTCTCGCTGACGGCGAATAGTATCGTCGACGTGTTGAAGGTGCTCAGATTCCATTTTCAGGCTCTCTATCCCTTCTTGTACTTGTGACTGAAGGGCTTCTAGCCCAGATATTTGTTCCAGGTAAATTTCTCTGATTTCTTCCCATTGACGACCTGAGTGGTCGACCTTGAGTAAACATCTGGGTTAGGAAAGACAACATACCAGAGGCTTGGGCATCATGGGCTGCAGAAACATACCTGAATGCCCGACCACCGTGGTCATCAGCCCAGGAGACAGTTTTTGTCCCAATCTCGCTCA
>Ga0153924_1000128_pt1 | contig 50969 bp, 50 predicted proteins | sample TSNJ008MetaG_FD_104709 | JGI IMG/M metagenome (GOLD analysis project Ga0153924, IMG submission 104709) | Attine ant fungus gardens microbial communities from New Jersey, USA - TSNJ008 MetaG | ecosystem: Host-associated > Fungi > Mycelium > Unclassified | place: USA: New Jersey, Wharton State...
CCCATCTTTTGGCGGGTTTTTTGCCATGCCGCGTTGCTTTCCCTTGAAATACACAAAGTATTCCTGCGGAAAAGCGCCTTGCCTGGCGAAAAATCCGCTTAAAATCTGTGCATTTCGACTCGTATCAACACTATCTAGGGGCTGTTTGAAACATTCAGACGCCCGTCCGATCACCATATGTTCCGCCATACTTCTCCGATTTTTCTTGCCATAAAGCAATTATGCCTGCGAAAAATTGGCCTGTCTGGCAAAAAATCTGTCAGATATGCCAAACGCCCTGAGTTCAAACAGCCCCTAACAAAGACAGTTCCCGTGAGGGTATCCTCGTGAGGACTGTCTTGTTTGCTATGCAAAAGGAATAGCAAACACCGCCGTGTCGTCCACGCAGCGGGCAGCGGCCTTAAATCTCAGCATGCGGGCAGAGCCGGCCCACATGCGCAAAAGTTTCGTATGCCGCAATCTTTAGCAGGTTTCGTGATACATTGGAGTGCATGAAGTTTTATGCCTGGCTTGTGTTTTGATATTCTGAGGGGGAGATTCCCGTCACTTTTTTGAACGTGGCCGAGAAATAGGTCACATCCTTATATCCCACCAGGCCCGCAACCTCATATACTTTTACACGACAATCCCGAAGCAGCTCCATCGCCTTGCGGATACGGTAATGCGTCAGAAAATTCAGAGGAGTGTAGTTTGTTTCTCTCTTAAAAAGATGGCTGAGATGTCCCTCGCTGATGCCGAGGTGCTGGGCGATAGAGCTCAAGCTGATGTCAGGGTTATTGTAATTGCTGCTGATATAGTTTATGGCCTCCAAAAGGTATTTGCTTTTATCCCCCTTTTGAATTGGGGGGATGGGCAGGAGGGAGTCCTGATTCCGATCTTGCTCCAGCCGGTGCCGCAGATGGCCCACAGCCCGCTCCAGGTCCCCATCGTGAAAGGGCTTGAGCAAAAAGTCTACGGCGCCCAAGCGCAGCGCGCTCTGAGCGTATTGGAAGCTGTCATATGCGGTGAGGACGATGACAAAAACCTGGTTTCCGTCAGCGCGCAGCTGCTGAAGCATCTCAATTCCATCCATTTTTGGCATCTTCAGATCTGTGATGATTAAAGTTGGGCGGTAGCGCTCCACGGCCTCCAGCCCCTCCGTGCCATTGGCGGCCTCCGCCACCACGATGCAGTCTAGGGATGCCCAATCCACCCCCAGAACAATCCCACGGCGGATTAATGACTCATCCTCCACAATTAACACCTTTAACATGAATCTTTATCCTCCCGGTGAATGGGTAGGGTAGCGGTTATAACCGCCCCAGTGCCCTGTGTTTGATTTTCCAGGGATAGGCCAAAGCCCGCGCCATAATGTTTCAGCAAAATAGTGCCGACATTATAGAGTCCCAGGTGCTTCTGGGGCAGTTTATGGTCGGAATAGGCCCCCACCATACCGGGAGGCAGGCCGCGCCCGTTGTCTGACACCACAATCTGAAGCAGGCCACTTTCCGGTTCCTCCGCCTCTACCCGAATGAGACCATTGTCCATTCCCTCCAGGCCGTGAAGAATGGCATTTTCCACAAGGGGCTGAAGGATCATTTTGGGGACCAAACAGTGCTCCAAATCCGGCGGCAGGATCAGCTGAAAGGTAAAGGAGTCAGACAGGCGGATTTTTTGTATTTCGATATACCGGTACAGCACCTCAGCATCCCGGCACAGAGGGACAAATTCGTCCGGTGAGATGCAAAAACGCAAAATATCAGCCAGATTGGTGGACATAAGGGCCACCTGGGGCACCTTGTTGATTTTGCTGATCCACTTCATGGTATCCAATGTGTTGCAGAGAAAATGCGGGTTGAACTGTGCCTGGAGCATACGAATTTGGGCATGATTTAATTCCTTCTGGTTTTCTATAAGCTGTTCCTGATTCCGTTTTAAGGCGGATACCATTTTGTTAAAGCGCTGGGCAAGCAGGCCCAGCTCATCCCTGCGCTGGAGTGTGACAGTGACATCCAAATTATTGCGCTCTACTTCCTGAAAGCCGCGGTTGAGCTGATCAATGGGGGTAAACAATTGCCGTGTGACCTGTAAGCTCATGAAGATAGAGATCACAAGGCAAATCAGCACACTGGTTATGTTGACTGTGTACAGGATATTTATGGTGCTGTGGGTAAAGACTTGCGGTTGCTGAAGTACCATGTACAGACCGGAGGCGTCATGTTCCGCAATGCTGTAGCGGAAGTCCTCCCTGGCGCTGTCCAGCGGCGCATCTGTGAGCAAAAGCTGGCGCAGTTCCTCCGCAAGGGAGGCTGTTAACGCGGGTTGAGTACAGTATATCGGACGCCAATACTGGCTGAGGATCAGCAGGTCATTTTGGGCGCCATACGTTCCGTCCAGTAAAAGACGCAGATTGGTTTGATCCATGCTGATGAGCAGATAGCCGGTTTCAACGCCTGCGCCATCGGTGAGCAAAACCGCCGCCCGGAGCGGGGGAGTGCTGAGGTTGGATACATCTTCCGTCACCACAAATTTGAGGGGTTCCCCGCTGGCGGTGGCAGCGCGCAGCACACCGAAATAGACCGGCAATTGCATCTCATAGGGGAGTGTGTGGCTGGAATAGTGCCAATGTCCTGTGATGTCGTAAAGATCAAATCTGGCGTAATCCCGTACCTCTTGGACAGCCGAAAACAATTCATGATAAACCAGTGTGGACTGGGCCGTTCGGTCTGAGAGGGCGGCAGAGACAACGGGGTTCTTCTGCACGGAAGCCGCAGCGGAAGCCAGGCCATCACATAAGGCATCCATGGACAGCAGGACAGTGTTCAACTGTTCGGCTGCATTTTTCTGCGCATCATTGCTCAGACGTAAGCGGAAAATTTGTAATAGGAACGTAGAGCAGATCAAAAGGGGAATCAGGGAGACCACCAAAAAGGCAGCAAGCAGACGATTTCGAAAGGAGCCGTCTAAAAAACGTTTCATGGCTGTACCTCGTTGTCCAAATAAAACGCCCAGGACATTAAGATCCTGTCACGGTTTTGGTTTGCCCACTCCACATTGTAATCCACCAGAGGGATCTGCTCAAGCGGGATTACAGTCTGGGCCGGCTCCACATCCTGACGCACGGAGCGGCGATAGAATTGGCTCACCAGCAGCTGCTGCACATCCCAGCTGACAATAAAATCAAGAAAAAGCTTGGCATTGTCCTCGTGTACGGCGTTTTTGACCAGTGCGCTGCCATCCGGGACTGTGCTGGTGCCATCTGTTGGATAGACCACGGCGATATCTTCTCCGGCTGCAATGCGCTGAAAGGCGGTCTCTTCTAATGTAATTCCAACCAAATTGGTACCATCGGCAACAGTGGCCAGCACATCCGCCGAGGAGAGAAGCTGTTTCCCATCCAATTGACTGGCCAGCTGCTGCAGCGCAATCGCACCATCTCCTCCCACAGCATAAAGATAGGTGATAAGGCCGGTAAAGCAGGAGCCGGAAATGCTTGGATCAGTAAAGGCGATTCGGCCTTGAAAGCGGGGGGCCAGCAGGTCGCTCCAGCTCGAGACCTGCTCCGGAGACACCAGCTTCGTGTTATAAATTAAGACCATTGGCAGGGAGGAGAAGGGGGTCCACAGATCATCCTCAGAGCGGTACTGCGCAGGAATCATATCCGCTTCTGCGCAGGGGTATGGGGCAAAGCAGTCCCGGTAGAACTCCAGGCTCTCCACACCGCCGCCAAACATCACATCGGCTGCGGGATTGTCTGATCCCCGGGCGATGCGGTCCAGCAGCTCATTGGTCCCTCCGCTTACCACCTCCACCCAAATACCGGTGCGCTCCTCAAACTCTTTGACGATGGGCCAATAGACCTCCTCTTTATGAGAAGTATAGACCACAAGGCGCTGCTCCTGGGAAGGGGTGTAGGTCTGCTGAGCGGAGGGAATGCGTTGCGCTGTGCAGCTGACTAACATTGTGCCGACTGCAAGCCAGGACGACAGAGAGCGTAAAATTTTTTTGCTCATGGCTTGCTACCTCCCTGGAGAAAAAATAACAGGGTTTGCCCTTTTGCATCATGATAACATGATTACGCATGTCATTATGATATCATTTGCCCTGTGGTGCGTCCCGCGCAGCGGCATAAATCGAGGCGCTCGCGCACGGAGTACGCGAATGCGCGATATAATAGCCGCTCCGCAGCTATTATATCATAGGAACGACACGATTCCGCCAAAATAAAACAAAAAATCAGAATCAAACAAAATTGCGCAGATTTGTCTCCTAGTATTTTCCGCATTTAAGAAATATAATGAAAATAGACATAAAACGAAAGGGATGAAAATAAAAAACTATATAAAATGACAAAGGAGGACTTACAATGAAACGATTGACAGCGCTCTTGCTCACCGCGTCTATGTTACTGACTCTGGCGGCCTGCGGAAATTCCGGCGGCGGACAAAATCCCGCCCAGTCCGGCGCGGCGTCATCTGGCGCAAGCAGCTCCGGGGAGGGCACAGCCCCTCCGGCTGCCCTGACAAAAACCCAGCAAATTATCTATGAGGCTCAGAGCATGTCGTTAGAGGAATTGGCCCAAAAGGCGATCGAGGAATCCAATGGAGCCACATTCTACGGCGTGGGCAACTCCAGCCGCGGCAATACGGCACTGCCGCTGTTTATTGAGTACTTACAGACAATTGATCCGTCTTATACCTTGAACTATGACTGGCAGCAGCCCAAGAACAACAAAATTTTTGACCAGTTGACCGCCGACTCCCTGAAGAATGTGGGAACCTATTCCATGACACTCATTCAGGACGGCAATCAGATTGAGAGCAAAATGGTACAGACCGGAATCCTGGATACCTTTGTCCCCATGGAGTGGGCCCAGGCCAACGGCACCACTGCTGAAGGCTATGAGGGCTTCCTGGCGCTTCAGACACTGAACAAGGTGTTTCTCTTTAACAACACCGGGGATAAGGTCTATGACAACTGCTGGGACTTTGTGGCAGAGGGCGCGCACGGCCTTTTCATGGACATTGACTCTGAAATCGTGGGAAAGAACTTCCTGTACATGCTTACAGAGGACACTTACTCCGCGTGGCTCAAGCAGGCCTATGAGGCGCTGTCCCCTGAGAAGCAGGCCTATTTCCAGTCCACCGTTGACGCAATGGAATCTGAGGCCGCCGACCTGGGGTTAGGCGCCAATGGAAAATATGCCTTAGCGTGGATCAAGCTGTGGGTAGAGAGCTACAATACCCACACCGATGACGGTCCTATCTGCAACACGCTGGTTGATAAATCCGCCACCAATCAGTTCGGTCTGCTGGTATATTCCAAGATCCGCTCTGTGGAGGAATCCGCCTCCGTCTCCGCAAACAATGTTACCGTTGCAGCCTATCAGGATGGGTTTACCGGCATCGGCGGGTTTGGATATTGCCACTACTTGTTTGTCACCGATAACAGCCCCCTGCCCTGGACTGCCTGCGCTTTCATCGCTTATATGACTTGCACGGAGACAGGTTTCTCCGCCTGGGGCAAGGATATGGGCGGCTATTCCTCCAATCCGGAGGTCGCGGCCGCTATTGAGGCCACCTATCAGCACCAGACCGGCGGCTATGTGGATGGCGCGAGCGTCTTTGACTGCAAAAATGATCGGGGCTATGAGTGGTGGACCACGGACGGCATGTTGGTTTTGGAGGATCCGGAATATTGTGCCTCTGTAGCCTTTACCGTGGGCAGCTGGATTGAGCTGCTGAGCAAGTACAGCGCGGGATAACCACCCGGGAGCATCAGCCCCAGTTTGCTTGGGGCATGCCGGAGCGCCAGGCTATGACAGCGTTTGGGAACAGACCAGGCCAGGGATTGTTTGAACCATCCAAACGCCCTGATAGTTCAAGCAGACCTTGGCGGTAAAATGAAACTATATGTTCTTCACTTGGAACATAGCAGCGCCCTTGGAACCGTGGTTTGCCGACGGCGTCCAAGGGCGCTGTTCATCCCGGTGTCCCCTATCGTTCGAAAAAGGAGGGAGCTAATTTAATTATGAACCAAACAAGCACGTTGCGGGCGAGTAAATTCACAATCTTTCAGAATAAGGTAAAGACTTATCTCTCCAAACCACACAATGTCATTTTGCTTTTGATGGGCATTGTACTGACGGTTACCACCGTTGCCCCCATTGTTGCGATTGTACAGGATACCTTTCAGATTCACCCCGGGACGATTGACGCCCATCTAACGGGGCAATCTTCAGGCTATACGCTGATCAACTATATCGACCTGTTCACCAGCAGGTTGGCCATGACAAATTTGTGGATGCCGCTGATCAATACGGTGCTGCTCGCCCTGGGGACCTGCGTCATGTCGATTCTGTTCGGCGGACTGGTGGCTTTTTTAATCACCCGCACGAATCTGGCTTGGCGTAAATATATCAGCGCAATTTTCATCTTTCCTTACATTATGCCGCAGTGGACACTGGCGGTGGTATGGCAGAATATGTTTTATTCCAACGCGGTCACGGGCACCTCAAATGGATTGCTGGCGGCCACTTTGGGGATTGCAATGCCACTGTGGTGGTGTAAAGGGCTGTTTCCCAGTGTGGTGGTGCTTGGGCTTCACTATGCGCCCTTTGCCTATATCCTGATCGGGGGAATTTTTCGGAACATGGACGCGAATTTGGAGGAAGCCGCTACCATTCTGGACACCCCCCGCTGGAAGACCATGTTCCGCATTACCCTGCCTATGGTAAAGCCCGCCATTCTCTCCACCATTCTGTTGGTATTCGGCAGCTCCATGGGAAGCTATCCCGTCCCCCATTATTTGGGGCTGACGACCCTGGCCACGAAGTATGTGTCCCTCAACTCCAAGTATACTGGTGAGGCCAGCATTCTCGCCATCCTCATGATGGTGTTCGGCGTGGCGATTATGTTTCTCAATCAGATGAGCTTGCGCAGCCGGAAGAGCTATACCACAGTCACCGGAAAGTCCGGTCAAAGTTCAAAAATAAACCTTGGGAGAGTGGGAAAGTATGTTATCGCGCTGATGTTGGTTGTGGTGACGTTCTTTACCAGCATCTTTCCCATTGTATCCTTTGCCTTTGAGACATTTTTGCCCAATCCCGGGGATTACAGCTTTTTATATACCGGAGATGCCAGCAACTTGACCACCAAGTGGTGGGTCACCAGTGAGAATATTACGGAAAGCGGCATGTATGGACAACGCGGGATTTTGTACAATGACACCATCTGGCGGGCTTTCCGTGGAACGATGCTGGTGTCGGTATGCTGCGCTTTGCTGGCCGGTACCATTGGTACGCTGATTGGCTATGCGGTGTCCAAAAACCGACGAAGTAAGTGGGCCAATTATGTCAACAGTGTGGCGTTTTTGCCCTATCTGATGCCGTCCATCGCGGTGGGCGTGGCCTTTTTCATCCTATTTTCCAACCAGTATATTAACCTCTTTAATACCTATGCCCTGCTGATCATTGTGGGTACCATCAAGTATATCCCCTTTGCCAGCAGGAGTTCTCTCAATTCTATGCTGCAGCTGTCCGGGGAAATTGAGGAGGCCGCGATCATCCAGAATATCCCGTGGATCAAACGCATGACCCGTATTATTATTCCAATTCAAAAGACCTCCATTTTAAGCGGGTTTTTACTGCCCTTTATGACCTGTCTGAGAGAACTGTCCCTGTTTATGCTGCTGTGCGTTCAGGGCTTTATCCTGGCCACAACGCTGGACTATTTTGACGAGATGGGGCTTTACGCGTTCTCCAGCGGGATCAATTTGATCTTAATCGTTACAATTCTGGTCTGTAACGCCATTGTCAACAAGGTGACCGGCGCGAGCTTGGATAAGGGGATCGGAGGATGACCCGGGGCGGACAGACCAACGGTTCAATTAAATGAAAGAAAGGAATGGTAACTGCCATGCCTGAAATTGTACTCAGTCACTTGACCAAGCGCTGGGGTAAGTTCTATGCCGTGGACAATCTGGATCTGGTCATTGAAGACAACGCCTTTGTCACCCTGTTGGGTCCCTCCGGCTGCGGTAAGACAACGATCCTGCGTATGATTGCGGGGCTTGAAACGCCCACCGCCGGACGTATTGCGATTGGGGATCATGTTGTGTTTGACAGCGATCTGGGCATCAATGTCCCTGCCAACAAACGAAAAGTAGGATTCCTGTTCCAAAACTATGCCCTCTGGCCCAATATGACAGTATATGAAAACATCGCGTTCGGCCTCTCCAATATCAAGGAGGAGATGCCGAAGGTGGACCATGAGGCCAAAAATGCGGCCCGTCTGGCAGAGATATTGCGGAGTCCATCTGCGGTTGTGGACATATTAAATGAGTGCCGGGATAAGAAGGGGACCCTGGATGAAAAAAGGGCCTATATCAAGTTGATTGATGCGTTTACCCTCTCTCTCCCTACCGCCAAAAAGCTCTTCGGTTATCATTTGGAGCAGGGGAGGGATGTAGCAGGAGAAATCACGGCGTTGGAGGCGAAGGTGGCGTCCGCCCGGAATTCCCATGCCAGAGCCGGCTGTGAACTGAATAAAGCATTTGAAGTGATCCAGGGTGGGAGTCCCCTCACAGAGGTGCGCAAACTGACAAAGGAGGAGATCGACCTCTCAGTGCGCCGGGTGTCCAGAATTGTCAAAATTGGCATGTTTATGGACCGGTATCCCGCGGAGCTCTCCGGCGGGCAGCAGCAGCGGGTGGCCATCGCGCGGACCCTGGCGCCGGAGCCGTCTGTGCTGTTTATGGACGAACCCCTGTCCAACCTGGACGCCAAGCTGCGTCTGGAGATGCGTTATGAGCTCCAACGGCTCCATGTGGAGACAGGAAGCACCTTTGTCTATGTCACCCACGATCAGATGGAGGCCATGACCCTGGCCACCCAAATCTGCCTGATCAACAATGGGGTGCTCCAGCAGTATGATGTCCCGCTCACAGTGTATAAACGTCCCAACAACCTGTTTGTGGCGGACTTTGTGGGAAACCCCTCCATCAATTTTTTTGATGCAAAAGGCGGTCAGTTAAAAGATGGAACGGTTGCTTTGACCGTCTTTCAGGGGAGGAAGGTGGTGTTTCGGCCCAGAGCGCCGCTCAATCTCAGGGAATGGTTTGCACAGCGGGATGAGGAGGAGGCGCAGCTGGAGCTGGAGCACCAGCAAAAGCTGGCAAACAAATCCTTTGTGGAAAAGGGCAATAAAGATGAGCTATTCCAGTATCATGTGGCCAAGGTGGAGACAGAGCATGAATTTCTGCGGGAGGAAGCAGCTGTAACCAATGAGGATCTGGTGCTTGGGATCCGCCCAGAGTTCATCCAAATTGAAGAGACCGGAGTTCTGGATGGAGAGGTATACGGCGCTATGCCCACTGGTATGGAATCTACCGTGAAGGTGCGCGTGGATGATTTTCTGCTGACTGCTGTGGTGTTTGGCTGTACGGTGTTTACCATTGGGGAACAGAAGAAGGTGCATATTTCCGGAAACACGATTATGCTGTTTGACCGGAAGAGCGGCAAACGTATTGCCAACGGCAGCCTGGAATTCCAGAATTGAGAAAGATCCGCCCCATCGAACATTCCATGTGGTGACACAAAAGAACAGAGAAAGAACGGCGGCACACGATGGTGCCGCCGTTCTTTTGTGCGGAAAGGAGTCATTAGCCGGTTACTTCAGCAGCAATTCGTAATGAAATCCTCTAAACGACTTTTTCAGGAGCAACAAGGCGAGAGCGGCCAATATCACACCCAAACCAAGCAGAATCCAGACATTGATGAGCAGAAGGCCGGAAAACTGACCAACGACTAAGAGGAAGACCGGCAAAATCAAAAAAACGCTCCGCTGCTGGGATTCTTCTATGGTCTGTGCTTTGGCCGATCCTTGTACGATCAAGGTGATCGCAATCATTGAAGCTCCGGGCGAGACCAGCACGATCATGATGAGCCAGTTGATACTTGGGAGGATCAGTGTGCCCATAAGGAACCAGAGCTCCAATTCCACAACAATGGTCATAACCAAAAAGGACAGTAAGGATACCGACATACTAAGCAGAAAGGAGGCCAGTATCTTGGCCTGAAATATTTGCCGCAATGTCATCGGGCAGTAGAGCAGCGTTTCCAGTGTCTGCTTCTCTTTTTCTCCGACAAAGGAACTTGCCGCCATAACCGAGGCGGCCATAATTGGAATAAGCAGAAAGAAAAGCGGGATGATGTTGTTTAGCATCAGGGAGATCACCATTTCTTTTATGTCGCCCTGCTGCATGGACTCAGGCAGCAGGGCGACCATGGACTGGAAATCGTCCGTTCCCACGGGTGAGAGCACAATGGTAAGCAAAAAGATAGACGGGATAAAAACGGTCATAATGAGCGGCACGATCACAAGCACTGGAAATAGCCGTTTATTGGATGTGATGCTGTGAATATCCTTTCTGATCAGTGCTGTCTGCATGGTATTCATCTTGTTGACCGCCCTCCCTTCTGCGCTGCTCAATCAGTGCGAAATAGATTTCCTCCAGTGTCAGCTGCCTTGCAGAGATGTGGTATAGCTTTGTGCCGCTGTCCACAATTCGCCTTGCAATCTCCGCAACCTCCTGTTCGGAAGAGACATGGAGCTGATAAAGCAAATCTCCGGTTTTTGTGTATTCCATGTCTTTTGGAGGCCGGTCTGCTTTCACGGTGACCGTTAAACCGGTGGAAAGAGAGGCCCGAAGTTGATTGAGATCTCCTTTGTTCAGTAATTCACCTTGGTCTACCAATCCGTAACAGGTGCAAATTTCCTCTGCATAGCGCAGCTGATGCGTACATAAAAATACCGTTGTTCCATCCTGCCGCGCAAGCTGCCAAATCAGCTGATTCACACGTTTGGCGCTCTCCGGGTCAAGGCCGGAGGTGGGTTCGTCCAAAAATAAAATGCTAGGCTTGTGAATCATGGCCCGGGCCAGAGAAAGGCGTTGCCGCATTCCGGTGGAGTAGGTCCCCAATTTTTTGTTGCCCGCATCGTTCAGATCAAGCATGGAAAGCAGCTCCTGCGCTCTTTGCCGGCTGTCCTGTTTGCTGATCCCAAACAAAGCGCCAAAGAGGAGCAGGTTTTGCAGGCCCGTGAGATGGTCATACATCTGAGCCCGCTCTGTGATGACGCCTGACATACCGTGCACCATTTCCGGGGATGCGGCGGGATCCACATCAAATACCCTGCAGCTTCCCTCCGATGGGGACAGCATACCGTTGAGCAATTTGATCGTTGTGGTTTTTCCTGCGCCATTTGGCCCTAAAAACCCAAAAATTTCCCCTTGCTCCAGGGTCAAACTGATGCGGTTGATCGCTTTTTTACTTCCAGAATAGATTTTTGAGAGGTTGTCCGCCACAACAGCTTTCATAGTGATCCTCCAAACAGGTTTCCCATACTGCGGTTCAATGAATATATCGGATAGGATAGCCGCAATTTCAGATTTTATTGGTCATCGAACGCGAAATCTCTCCTCAGTTCTGTTCGGTACCAAGTTTTAAAAAGGCAGAAAAATTCTTTGCTTGGCCGCTTTGTTTGACACAAAGGCATCCTTTACCCGGGTTATTATGAAACGACTCCGGCACGGCAGGCAATCCCGGTTGCTCCGGCAAGCTGGGGTCTGTAATGGAAATCTCCTGAGAGCGCAGACTCTGCTCTGTTTTCTTGATTGTTGCCCTTTTCAGCATGAAGGCTGCCATACATCGCAGATCACAGATAATGTTAATATAACAAAATAGTAAGCACTGCACAATAGAAAGTTAGAGGGGTTGGATCAGGTAACGGCTCGATTGCAGGGGTAAAAAAGCGCCGGACTTCATCCCAAATACAGCGGCTTTATGGCAGGAATACAAATCTCATAGAACAGGGGAAGAGGTTGATGGGAGAGGGGGGCGAGGCGTGCCGCATAGCGGCGTGTGAAAGCAGTGTTCCACTCATTTTGCGGCCTTTGGCCTTATTTTGCTGGGCACAGTAATTTTTTTGCGGGCGGTCATTGGCAGGTCTATCCTGGGACAACCTTACATAGAATAGAGCATCTCAAAAAGAATTCAATTTCAGCTTGAGAGAACACGAAAGCAAGGACGTGAGAAGAACATGGATGTGGATCTCATTTTTAAGATTGCGGCCATAGGAATTTTGGTGGCGGTGCTCAATCAGGTGCTGATAAGGGCGGGGCGGGACGAGCAGGCGATGATGACAACGCTGGCGGGTCTTGTGGTCGTGTTGATGATGGTTGTGCAGGAGATTGCCGACCTGTTCGCTCTGGTCAAAAACCTGTTCTCACTATAATGGAGCAGATTTTGCGCATTGCCGCGGTGGCAATTGTGGTGGTGCTATGTGCCGCGGTGGTGCGGCGGGGGGCGCCGGAGATGAGTCTGGTGCTGGTTCTCTCGGCGGGGGTTGTGATTTTTTGTTTGGTTCTGGGGGCGTTGGGAGAAATCCTGTCCGCCATGAAGCGGCTGGCCCAGCTTGCCCAGTTGGAGGACGAGCTGATCGCTCCGGTGGCAAAAACGGTGGTGGTGGCTATCATTACACGTCTCACCGGCGAAATCTGCCGCAGTGCGGGAGAGGGAGGGGTCGCTGCCTTTGTGGAAGTGGCCGGGACCATTGTGGCGCTGGTGGTGGCGCTGCCATTGATGGAGGCGGTTATACAGATGATGACGGAGATCTTGCTATGAAACGCGTTGCGGTGATGATCATACTGTTTTTTCTGACAGTGCAGCCGGCCTGGGCGGAGGATACCGTTTTGCGGATCCCCGGAATGGACGAGCTGTTAGACTATGGGGAGAGCTATCAGGTGACCGCCAATGGGGGACTGGATGGGGGAATTTCCGGATTGCTGCAACAGGCGTCTGATATGATGGCGGGCCTGCTCAAACAGGGGTTTTCCATTGCGGTGAGGCTTTTGGTTGTGGTGGTGGTGTGCGCCTTTGCCCAAGGCGCGGTTGAGGCTGGGGCGGAGCTGCTGCCTGTGACGCGAATGGCGGGGGCCCTTGCCATTACCGCCCTTTCTGTGGGTGAGGTGGGGGGGATGGTGAGCCTGGGACGGGAGACGATCCGGCAGATGGATGATTTTTCCCAGCTCCTGCTTCCGGTGATGGCCACTGTGACCGCGGCAACCGGGAATATTAGCTCCGCCGCCGTGCGCCAGGGAGCAACCATGTTGTTTTCCACGCTTTTAATCCAGCTGATTGACCGGTTGCTCTTGCCGCTGGTATATGCCTATGTGGCAGCCTGCTGCGGATACGCGGCGCTGGGGAATGAGGGATTAAAAAGGGTGGCCGGCCTGATCAAAGGGGTAGTGAACGGGACATTGACTGTATTCCTGCTGATTTATGTAGCCTATCTCAGCATCAGCGGGGCCATTGCGGGGACGACAGACGCCGCGGTCGTCAAGGCGGCAAAGCTTGCCATGTCCCGCGCAATTCCTGTGGTGGGCGGAATCCTGTCTGATGCGGCCGAGACTGTTTTGGCCGGGGCGGGTCTATTAAAAGGGACGGTGGGGGTGGTTGGGCTGATCGTGGTACTGACGATATGCCTTGCTCCTTTTCTCCATCTGGCGGTACATTATCTTACTTATAAGCTGACAGCAGCTCTGGCCGGAACTGTGGCCGATGTGAAACTGACCGGTCTGATTGAGGATATCAGTTCCGCGTTTGGCTTGGTGCTGGGCATGACGGGAAGCTGTGCTTTGATTCTACTGATCAGTATGGTGTCAGGGATTGCGGCGGTGCTGTCATGATCAATATGGTGGGCAATTGGCTTCTGGGGGTCACCGGAGCCGCGATTCTCGCAGCAATGGCGGAGAGCTTGGCGCCAAAAGGAGCGGGGAAACAGGTGACCCGCCTGGTATGCGGTTTGGTCATTTTATTGGCTGTAATTCGTCCGGTCATGACGCTGGAGGTGGCGGATCTCAGGGAAATTACGGATCTATGGCAGGCGGAAATTCAGAAGAATACCGTACAACTTGAATCTCAGCAGGAAAAACAAATGAAAGCCGTCATAGAGCAGGAGTTTGAAGCATATATTTTGGACAAGACGGCGCAGATGGGACTGACCTGTACTGTGCGGGTGATCTGCGAGGAAAACGCGGAGGGCGTACAGCTTCCGGACAGCATCTCCATTGGCGGCGCTATGACCTCAGAGCAACAGGAACAGATGCGGCAAGCTCTTTCACAGGAGCTTGGTCTTGCGCCGGAACATATCTCATTTACAGAGGAGGACAGTACGTGAAGTGGAAATGGCCTACAGGCCTTGCCAAATGGAGGGGGGTACTTGAACGGTATAAATATGTACTTCTGGTGATTGCGGCAGGGCTCTTTTTACTATTGCTTCCCACCGCAGGCAGCGATGCAGCCGAGGGAATGGCCGCGGCTGCACAGGAAGAGGCATCCTTTCAGCTGGAGGGATTCGAGCGGCAGCTGGAAGAAATTCTCTCCCGCATCGAGGGCGCGGGAGAAACTCATGTGGTTTTGACTCTGAAGAATGACGGACGCAGGGTCTTGGCGCAGGACAGCCAGCGCGGCAGCGATGGCAGCCTCACCACGGACGTTGTGACGGTGGGCCGCGGCAGCGGCAATCAGGATGTGGTAGAGGTGCAGACCTATACCCCCGAATTCCAAGGGGCGCTGGTGGTCTGTCCGGGGGGAGAGGATCCACAGGTGCAACTGCGTCTTCTGGCGGCGGTATCCGCGTTGACCGGCCTGGGGTCGGATAAAATTTCAATCTGTAGAGGCAACTAAATTTCTGTAAGATAGTGAGGGAGGAAAAGGAACATGAGAACGGACAAAGGGAGAAACAGCTTTGCTCAATTGTGGAAACGCAACGCGGTCGTGGGAGCCATTGCTCTATTTGTGTGTGTGGCGGTATACTTAAACTGGAGCTATGATCAGGAGGCCGGAAAAACTTTGGGCGAGGCCGCACTGGTGGGGAGTGAGTCAGGTGATGCGCTGCTGGACGGAACACAGCAAGGCCAGGCTGAAGTTCAGGGGGCAGAGGGGGATGCCAATGCCGCCGCGGACAGCGAGCAGAGCAATGGAACCACCAGCTCAAGCAACTACTTTGCCACAGCCCGGGTCAACCGCCAGCAGGCCAGGGACAGCGCCCTTACGCTGCTTCAGGAGGCGGCGGCTGGGGATGGCGCCGACCAGACACTGAAAAACGAGGCCAACGCGGCCATTCAAACCATGGCGGACTATACCGTGACAGAGGCCCAGATCGAGAACATGGTGGTGGCCAAAGGGTATATCGACTGTGTGGCGTTTATTGGGGAAGACTCACTGAGCCTTGTTGTCGCGGCACCCGAGGGCGGCATTACCGATGCGGATACCGCCCGCATCGTGGATGTGGTCAATCAGGCGACCGGGTTTACCGCAAGTCAAATTAAGATTATTGAGGTGGAATAATACCAATATCCGATGGAAGAGGCGAATCGGTTTGCGAGAATTTTTTTCGCGCCGCAAGGAGGACAACGCAGCAGCACGGGAAGAAGACCGCAAAGCTATCGGCACTTTCATTGGATCTTAGGATAACCGCCACGGAGATAAAAAAGTTCCCGGAGCGCGCCTCTGTCAAGGACGCCCCGGGGGCTTTTATTTCTTTGCGTCCGCCTGTGCCTGCTCCAGGGCCGCAATCGCGGCGTCACAAGTGACAGTGGCCTGTGCGATGGTGTCGATTTGGGCAAAATCAGCGCTTGCGATTTCCTTTCCCTTGTAAGCCGGAAGGATATTTTGGTTGATTTGTTCCAGGGCCGTGCCGCCCACAGCCTCTGTTTCATCCGCGCCAGTGACAGTGGAGGAGATGATTTTCCCGTCCCGCACAGTGACGCTGGCCGAAACGGTGCCGCCATATCCCTCCGACTTTCCGGTGTAGGTGATTTCTCCCTTGCTGCCGCAGGAGGTGAAAAGCAGGCAAAGTGCCAGAAGGGATAACAGAGAGAGTTTCTTCATAACAATACCTCCAAGTGATAGGATTACATCGTTTAGTATGTTCTGCCGAAGAAAAAATAAACATATCTCAAAAAAGGAACAAATGAAAATGCGGGAATTACAGTTGTCAACTTTTGGGTAGTGTGTTACAATCAAGCAAGAGTTACCTGGAAAGGAGCACAAGCGACCATGAGTGATCAAAAAGAGTATGTCTCCAGCAATGAGGAGATGGGGAATATCCATATCTCAGAGGAGGTTCTCGCGGTGATTGCCGCCGCTGCCGCCCTGGATGTATCCGGCGTCAGTGGACTTGCCAACAATCCTGGCGGCGACATTAAGGAGTTGCTTGGGAAGAAGGGGATGCCAAAAGGGGTGCGCATCCAGATGGAAGACGAGCGGGTCACGGTTGACTTGGCCATTCTCATGACCTATGGCAGCACCATCCCAGACATCGGAAAGGCCGTGCAGGAGGGTGTGCGCACCAGCATTGAATCCATGACCGGGCTGGAGGTCGCACAGGTCAATGTCAATGTGGGGGGGATCCTGTTCCCGCCTCAGAGCAAATAAGCACAGTAGAATCGTGGGGTGGGCGGCTCGGGTGCAATCCCGTTTCGCCCGCCTTTTTATCAAACATAAAGGGGGAGGCCACCATAGCTATGACAAGAGAACAGGCCTGGGCTTTGCTGACTCAATACAATGAGGAGCCGTTCCATCTGCGCCATGGGGTGACTGTGGAGCATGTAATGATGTGGTTTGCAAAAGAGCTGGGTTATGGAGAGGACACGGCGCGCTGGGGTATTGTGGGGCTGCTGCATGATTTGGATTTTGAGCGGTGGCCTGAGGAGCACTGTATCAAAGCCCAGGAGCTCATGCGCCAGCATGGGGTGGACGAGGATATCATCCGCTCCGCCGCCAGTCATGGATGGGGGCTCCAGGTGGACATCAAGCCGGAGCACGAAATGGAAAAGGTGCTCTATGCCACCGATGAACTGACAGGGCTCATTGGCGCGGCGGCCCTGATGCGACCATCGAAAAGCGCCGCCGATATGGAACTGAATTCGTTAAAAAAGAAGTTTAAGGATAAAAAGTTTGCCGCCGGTTGTTCCCGTGAGATTATTGCGTCCGGGGCGGGGCTTTTGGGCTGGGAGATGGACAAGCTGCTGGATCTCACACTCTCTGCCATGCGGGAGAGCGAAGGGGAGATTGAGCGGATCCTGGCGCAGACGCAGAGTTAGATCCGCCATAAATGGAGAGAAAACGCGCTCCTGGAAAGAAATGTTTTCTCATACGACCCAACACTGAACATTAGCTTCCTTCATGAGGCGGTGCCGCGCAGTATGTCTCACACAGTCCCATACGCGTTACATGCCATCAATCCACATGGAATGTTTTTGATCGGGAATTAGAATCAGGCGGTCAAAACCCCTGATCCTCACTTCTGAACATCAGGGGCTCTTTGGCAGAGGAAAAGGATCCCAGATCAAATTGACAAGGGGAAAATGCGCGATGGGCTTGTCTCATGTATTTTTTGTCACAATCAAAGAATTTTCCTTGACATGGAGACTGTTCGGTGATATAGTCCACTCAGTAGCAAAGGGGAGTAGTTTGCGCGGCATGTTCCGCGTGGCAGGGCCAACAAACATGGATGTCTTGACATTCTGGCTATGCCTTAATTAACCAGACCTGCGTTCCATCAGGAACGCAGGTCTTTTTCATGATGGCTTTGGTTAAAGTCCACTTTTGCGAGAAATACTTAAGGGTAAAACCATCACGATGAAAAGGGAGTTATGACATGGAATTTTTATGGGCTGGCATACTCAGTATAACATGGAAGCAATTGCTTATGTATGTGGTGGGGATCGCGCTCATTTGGCTTGCCATCAAAAGGGGGTATGAACCTGCGCTGCTCTTGCCAATGGGGTTTGGCGCGATTTTAGTGAATCTACCGGAATCTGGCGTGATCAACCAGGTGACAGCGGGCATTGGCGAGACCCACGGAATTATTCAGTGGCTGTTTGAGGTTGGAATTGAGGCGTCAGAGGCCATGCCCCTGCTCCTCTTTATCGGAATCGGGGCGATGATTGACTTCGGGCCACTGCTGGCAAACCCCAAGCTGTTCCTCTTTGGCGCCGCGGCCCAGGTTGGAATTTTCTTGACCATTATCATCGCGGTAGCGCTTGGTTTCGATATCAAGGATGCCGCGTCTATTGGCATCATTGGCGCCGCGGATGGCCCTACCTCCATTTTGGTTTCCCAGGTGTTAAAGTCGAGCTATGTTGGGCCTATCGCTGTGGCGGCATACTCCTATATGGCACTGGTACCCATTATTCAGCCTGCCGCCATTAAGCTGGTGACCACCCAAAAGGAGCGGGCGATGGATATGCCCTATAAAGCGCAGAGTGTCTCCCGTAGCCTGCGTATCTGCTTCCCCATTGTGGTGACCATGATTGCGGGAGTTGTCGCACCTGCATCGGTGGCACTGGTTGGTTTTCTCATGTTTGGCAATCTAATTCGGGAATGCGGCGTAATGGCGACCCTGTCTAAGACAGCGCAAAATGAGCTTGCAAACCTGATTACGCTGCTATTGGGAATCACCATTTCCTTTTCCATGCGGGCAGATCAGTTTGTCACCTTGCAGACCCTGATGATTATGGGGCTGGGGCTGTTGGCCTTTATTTTTGACACCATGGGCGGGGTGCTCTTTGCAAAACTGCTGAACTTGTTTACAAAGGAGAAGGTCAATCCCATGGTGGGCGCCGCAGGAATTTCCGCATTTCCCATGTCTGCCCGTGTGATTGAGAAGCTTGGATATCAGGCAAACCCCAACAACCATCTGCTGATGCACGCGGCGGGCGCCAATGTTTCCGGTCAGATTGCATCTGTGGTGGCCGGGGGAATGATCCTTCAATTCTTTATGTAAGGAGAGGTATTAGGTATGAACAATATGAATATTGCCCTTCAACTTTTGGGTCAAGGAATGGCCGGTATCTTCGCAGTCTTGGGTCTGATTGCGATCTTTGTAGTCATAATGCAGTGTCTTGATCATCGGAAAAGGAAGTAACTATTATAGCCAGTCATCAATAATATGTTCCAATACAGTGGGACTGACGACATGGTCAACAAGCAGGCTTAACAGTTCATCAATGCGTTCCGCGCTGGTAGTGATATTGCGAATGACGGAGCAATCTCCGCCCTCTTCCTGGATGCGAACGCCGTAGTTTTCACAAAGGAAGCTTTGACTTTCCACTGAGTCAATGACTAAGTAATAGTGAAAACAGCGTTGCGTGTTTCCTTCATCTATCTGGGAACGGCTGGCTACTTTCAGTTCCATCATGTAGAATCATTCCTTTCCTCGTTCAAAGCCTGTTCACATTATAATGATTACAAGTTGAAAGAAAAAGAGGAAAATATCGCAAAAAACGACACTGGACATAGGGGATTCTGATGAAACCGGTCGTTTGTTAGGAAAATCAGTCGAATGTCCAAGCTTTTGGAAGAAAAGTTTTCAACATATTGTGGATAAGCTACAGAACAAACGCCACAAATTGTGGTTTTTGTCTGGTGTGTTGCTTGATTTGTTACTTTACGCGAAGCTGGTTGACTAATGACTCAACTGGTGTAACGTAAGCTGTCTCATATGTGGTGTATATCACCATACCGGGCCGCGCGCCCGCCGGTTTTTTCACAAATCGCACCTGGGTATAATCCACAGGGACCTTATCTCTGTCCCGGCCTTGGGAGAACCAGGCGGCCAGCAGGGCGGCTTCTGTGATGGATTGGGGATCGGGGGTGGCGCCCTCTGTCCAAAGAATTACATGGGAGCCATGGATTTTCTGAGTATGCAGCCACAGATCGTTTTTTTGGGCTGTTTTTGTAGTGAGCAGGTCGTTTTGGATGTTATTTTTTCCAACAGAGATGCGCAGGCCGGAGCTGGAGCGGAATTCCATGGGAGCGCTGCCGCTCGTCTTCCCTTTGTTTTTTGCCTTGCCTGGACGGCGGAGATAGCCGGTCTGGATCAGCTCCTGGCGTATTTCGTTTAAATCCCGTTCTCCCTCGGAATGTGAAATACCATCCAACACGCTGTTGAGGTAATCTAGTTCTTTACGTCCGGTGGTAAGCTGCTGGGAAAGCATCTCTTCCGCCGTTTTGGCTTTGTGATACTCTTTATAATATTTTGCCGCGTTTTTTTGGGGGGAGAGCAGAGGGTTTAATTTGATCTCGATTTCCGTCTGTCCCTCATCATAGAAATCCGCCGCGCGGAACCTGGCCATCCCTGGCTCCATGCGATGGAAGTTCGCGGTAATAATATCCCCTAGCTGGCGTAACCGCTCCCGGTTTTTGGTATTGTGCAGTTCCTGTTCCTGGAGGGCCAGCTTGCGCTCGGTGCGGTCACGGGCGTTGGTCACCGCGCGGATCAGATCCTGCCCTTTTTGGCGGATCCGTTCCTGGGATTCCTTTCCTGCATAAAAATCATCCAGCAGCGCTGAGTATGAAGAGTTCGTTCGGCAGGAGATAAGCGTTCCATATTGTGTGATTGGAAGAAATGTAAAGTCATATGGCTTTCCATCTTTTTCTAGAAGGGTGGGGATGGTCTCCTGAGATAATACCTGGTGCAGCACAGCTTGCAGTTCCGTGAAAAGCGCGGCGCGTTTGGTCTCATTCAGTTCAATCAGCCGCACATCCGTGCTGCCGCCCGCCCGGAAGGCCAGTTCCCGGCAGATTAGCGGAGAGAGGCCGGCGAATGTGCCCAGCAGCCATTGATCCATTTGAACTTCAGCGGGAGCTGCCCGGAGCAGTGCCTCAAAAGAGGCCTGGTCTTGTGAAAAGGGATTTTTCTTCTTTTGCACTGGAGGCTGGCGGTAAAAGAGCCCGGGCAATACCTGTCTTTGTACAGACATGTTACTGTCCACCCGGTGCAGGCAGTCCACAATACGCTCCTCTTCGTCCAATAAAATCAGGTTGGAGTGGCGTCCCATGGCCTCCAGCACCAGATGGCGCGGTACCCGATCCCCCAGTTCGTCATGTGCCTCCATGGTAAGGCGAATCGCGCGCTCCAAAGGAGGCTGGATCACATCTAAAATGCGTGCGCCAATCAGATGCTTGCGCAGGAGCATACAGAACATGGGGGGCTTGTCCGGATTTTCCCGGGAAATCCCGGTCAAATGTAATCTGGGATGACTGGGGTTGGCGGATAGAAGAAGCCGGATCGCTCCATCGGGCGTACGCAGGGAGAGCACCACATCGTCCCGGCTGGGCTGGTAAATTTTATCCACCTTTGCGCCATGCAGCGCTGAGGTGAGCTCTCCCGCCAGGGCGGTGAGACAAAGGGCGTCAAGGGGCATGGTGAGGATCTCCTTCCTGTGGCAATAACCCTTCCATTTGGGTTGTCATAAGGTCGAACAACTGGTTCAGGCGCTGCGTTTCTCCCCGGAGATAGAGCCAGCCAAACAGCGCTTCCAGTGCGGTTGCGGTCTGATATTCCTTGCGGCTGGCCGCCTTTGGAATAGAGTGGGGGGCTGTGTTGCGCCCCCGCCGGAAGACACTCTCCTCTTCCGGGGAGAGGAGGGGCAGAATGACCTGACACATTTTTGCTTGGGCCGGCGCGGAAACCAGATGCACCGTTGCTTTGTGGAGGTGTTTGGCGGTGGTCTTTCCCTGAAGACACAGCCAAGCGCGCGCCATCAGTTCATAGACGCTGTCGCCCAAGTGGGCCAGGCCCAGACTGCTGATGTTCAGCAGATCATCTTGTGGTAACTGCAAGTGAAAATAATCCATGTTTCTTTGCTCCAATCGTTGGCCGGATGCACCCGATCATACCATAACACAGGAAAAAAGACAAGGCGGAGCGGGTTTGCTTGCGAATTTCTATCAAGCTATGGTAAGATAGGGATCATTTCAGGTTCGTTTCATACTCCAGGCGGATAATCATAGTAGAAAAGTGGGGGAGGTGGCGCTGAATGCGGATTTTGATTGTGGAGGACGAGGAACGGCTGGCATCTACCTTGTCAGATATTTTGGCCGGGGAGCGGTATCTGGTGGACGTGGTATATGACGGAGAGGCGGGACTGGACTGTGCCATGAGCGAAATTTATGATGCCGCCATATTGGATGTCATGCTGCCTAAGCTGGATGGTTTTTCTGTGGTAAAAAGGCTGCGCGAGCATGGGCATTCCCTGCCTGTGCTGATGCTCACCGCCCGTACCCAGATGGGGGACCGGGTGAGGGGGTTGGACTGCGGGGCTGACTACTATCTGACCAAGCCCTTTCAAAAGGAGGAGCTCCTAGCCTGCTTGCGGGCGCTGCTGCGCAGGCCGGGCGAGGTGGTGCGGGAGGAGTTGGAGTATGGAGACTTGACTCTGGATCTGCTCTCCAGCATGCTAAGCTGCGGCGATAAAACAGTTCAGCTTTCCGCCCGGGAATTTGAGTTGATGCGCATTTTGATGTCCAACCGTGATATTATTGTCCCAAAGGAGACGCTTTTGTTAAAGGTTTGGGGCTATGACTCGGAAGCGGAGAGCAATGTTCTGGAGGTCTATATCTCTTTCCTGCGCCGAAAATTAAAGCACATGGCATCCAAGGTGCAAATAGAGGCCATGCGCCGTATGGGCTACCACTTGAAGGAGGGCGGGGAATGATTCGCCAACTCAAATGGCGCTTCATTGCGGTGTTTATGGCGGTGGTCACACTGGTGCTTGTGGGCGCGCTTAGCTTTAACTATGTAACTTCTGTCGCCAATTTCCGGCAGGAGAGTGAAAACACTCTGCGCCGCCTGTCAGAGCAGCCATTGACAAGGGCCTCCCATCCATGGGAGGAGGGGACATTTTTTCCTTATTTTATGTTGGACGTATACCGTTCCGGAGCGATTGAGGGCGCTGTGGATCAATACTATGAGCTGTCCAATGAAGAATTGATCTCCGTTGCGGCCATGGTATTGAGCAGTTCTGAAGACATGGGGGAGCTGGAGGATAGAAACCTGCGCTATGTCCGGCGGGAGACGACTACAGGCTGGCGCATTGTTTGCATTGATATGTCCTTTGAGACGCAAATGCAGCGCAGCCTTTTGCGCAACAGCATTCTTGCGTCTGTGTTCGCCTTGGCGGCGCTGTTTGGCATATGCCTGTTGCTGGCGAAATGGACTGTCCGTCCTGTAGAGCGGGCCTGGCAGCGGCAGCAGCAATTTATCGCGGATGCCTCCCACGAATTAAAGACCCCGCTTACTGTGATTTTGTCCAGCGCGGACATGCTTCAGTCCCGTCCTGGGGATCAGGAGGGCCTGCAGCGTTGGACAGAAAATATTCGGGCGGAAGGAGAGCGGATGCATCGGCTCATTGAGGATATGCTTATCCTTGCCCGTTCAGAGGAACAGCAGCGTGTGCTCCAGCCTGTGCGGGTGGATCTGAGCGACTTGGCGGAAACTTCAGTCCTGAATTTTGAACCGGCGGCCTTTGAACAGGGCGCTGTACTGGAAAGTAAGATCGCTCCGGACTGCTTTGTACAGGGGGAACCGGACAAGCTGCGTCAGCTGGTTGCCATCCTGTTGGATAACGCCTTGAAATACCGGGAGGGGGATGGGCCAATTCGCCTGATCCTCGTGCGGGAGGGGGGGCGTTGGGTGTTGCTGCGCATATCCAATCCGGCGCCCCCCATTTCTCAGGAGCAAGCACAGCGGCTGTTTGACCGCTTTTACCGTACTGACAGCTCCCGCGGACAGAGGAAGGGATATGGCTTGGGCCTTGCCATTGCCCAAGACATTGTGTCTGCCCATGGCGGAAAGATCGGCCTGGAATGCAACGATGGACAAGTGATTTTTTCTGTACGCCTGACAGAAGCAAAAGAGGGCAGGCCACAACAGAAAAATGAAAAAAAGGGTTGACTCACAAGAAAAACGTGATATAATACATTCTGCTGTCGTCATGATTGCGTTAGCATGATGGAGAGATGGTTGAGTTGGCCGAAGGCGCACGGTTGGGCGTTGTGCGGCGCAAAATGCCAGAAATTTCCTGCAAAGCCTTATGATTTAGGCGCCCTTGTGATTGATTTGCAACTGAATATTTATGATGTCTGCCCAAGTTCCGGGAGGAAATGAGTGAACTTCCGTGGCATACTATACGGAGACGTATCGAAGTGGTCATAACGGGCCTCACTGGAAATGAGGTGTGCCTTAACGGGCACCGAGGGTTCGAATCCCTCCGTCTCCGCCACAGGAAAAAGCCACTGACAGGATTGAAACCTGCCAGTGGCTTTTCTCTTTTATTTGTGATATTATAAAATGAAACATATTTATATTTTGCATGAAAGGGGTCCTATGTATGAGGACGTGTAGACAATGCCAATTACAGATGGGAGAAGGAGTTCGTTTCAGGTTCCGACTAAAATCTTGACATTCAGTTTATTTATGCTATAATGCCTACCATGTAAAAAATTAAAGGAGGGCGTGCAGAGCATCTCCCAGTAAATACTGATTGACCGCTTCTTAACTCAGGAAGCTAAGGCCATGCGGACAGCCGGGTCAACCTGCCGAGCGGCAACTTTGTTGCCTTGTTGATTGCGTTTTCAATGAGATTCGTATGAAACGCGAACTTTTATAAGTTGGTTACTTTATAACTAGTGTGCCGATGGCGCATGAAAACTTGTGAAACGGTCAATAAGAGTAGTAAGAGTGAGTATTTGCTAAATAGACTCTAAAACCCATTCCTCCTTTTTTCGGTGACAGTGCTTTTATCTGTGGATTGAAGAAGAGAAGACACAAGTGCGGCGCCTTTGCGCATCCCTTGTGTCTTTTTATTTTGGCCGGAGGTGAGGCTCATGGAAAGCAAATTGAAGCTGTATGGATTTAACAATTTGACAAAAGCCCTTAGTTTCAATATATATGACGTATGCTACGCCAAAACCTATAAGGAGCAGCAGGACTATATCGCCTATATCGATGAGCAGTATAACGCCGAGCGGCTGACCGGGATTCTGCTTCAGGTGGTGGAGATGATTGGAGCAAATGTGCTGAGTATTTCCAGCCAGGACTACGATCCGCAGGGGGCCAGTGTCACGTTGCTGATTTCAGAGGGGCCAATGGCGACCGTGCGGGGAGGGACGACCCTGGCCCATCTGGATAAAAGCCATGTGACAGTGCATACTTATCCGGAATACCACCCTGAAAACAGCATTGCCACCTTTCGCGTGGATATCGATGTGGCCACCTGCGGGGAGATTACGCCGCTGAACACGCTGGATCTGCTCATTGGCAGCTTCGACTCGGACATCATTACCATGGACTACCGGGTGCGGGGTTTTACCAGGGATGTCAACGGGAAAAAACTCTTCATGGACCACGAGATCGCCTCCATTCAGGACTATATCAACCCGAAGATTTTGGAGGGCTACGAGGCGGTGGACATCAATCTGGAGGGCTCCAACATCTTCCACACAAAAATGCTCATCCGAGAGCTTGACCTGCAAAATTATTTGTTTCAGTCGGATGCAACCATTTTATCCCCTCAGGCCCAGGCGGCCATTTTGGAGAGCCTGCGGCGGGAGATGGTGGAGATTTACAGTGGACGGAACATCTACTGAGAGGAGGAGAGAACCTTGTATTTAGACCAGAACAGAGCCCCTCTCTATAAGGCGCTGGAGCGTTTTCGGACTATGCGGGTGGTCCCCTTTGATGTACCCGGGCATAAGCGGGGCCGGGGCAATCCAGAGCTGAGGGAGTTTCTTGGCGAGCGGTGCATCAGCGTGGACGTCAACTCGATGAAGCCATTGGATAACCTGTGCCATCCGGTATCGGTCATCCGGGAGGCGGAGGAACTGGCATCGGATGCCTTTGGGGCCCATCAGGCTTTTTTTATGGTGGGTGGAACCACCAGCAGCGTACAGGCAATGGTACTGTCTGCGTGCAAGCGGGGGGACAAGATTATTTTGCCGCGCAATGTGCACAGGAGTGTGCTCAATGCGCTGGTGCTATGCGGCGCCCACGCGGTCTACGTCAATCCCGATGTGGACCAGAGCCTGGGCATCTCCTTAGGGATGCGCATGGAGCAGGTGGAGCGGGCCATTGCCGCAAACCCTGATGCAAAGGCGATTCTGGTGAATAACCCAACATATTACGGTATCTGCTCCGATCTTCGGGGGATTGTTGGCCTTGCCCACAAAAACGGGATGTTGGTGCTGGCCGATGAGGCCCACGGAACCCACTTCTACTTTGGGGAGAACCTGCCGGTGTCCGCCATGGCGGCGGGAGCTGACCTGGCCTCGGTGAGCATGCATAAATCCGGCGGCAGCTTGACCCAGAGTTCCTTTTTGCTTGCGGGGCCGGGTGTGAGCCCCGGCTATGTGCGGCAGATAATTAATCTGACCCAGACCACCAGCGCCTCCTATCTCCTCATGAGCAGCCTGGATATTTCCCGGCGCAATTTGGCGCTGGGGGGTAAGGAGATCTTTGCCCGGGTGATGGAGATGAGCCGTTATGCCAGGGAGGAGATCAACGCCATCGGCGGTTACCGGGCCTATGGGCAGGAGTTGGTGAATGGAGACAGTGTGTTTGCCTTTGACCCCACCAAGCTCTCTGTCAACACGCTGGAGATCGGTCTTGCCGGAATTGAGGTCTACGATATTCTGCGGGATGAGTACGACATTCAGATCGAGTTTGGAGATCTGGGCAACATCCTGGCCTACCTCTCCATTGGGGACAGGCGGCAGGACGTGGAGCGGTTGGTAGGGGCGCTGGCAGAGGTGCGCCGCCGCTACGCCGGAAGCAGGGCCGGGCTGATGACGCAGGAGTATCTTGAGCCTGAGGTGGTGGTGAGTCTTCAGGACGCCTTTTACGCTGGGAAGGAGGCGCTTCCCGTTGAACAAACGGAGGGACGGGTGTCCAGTGAGTTTGTCATGTGCTACCCGCCGGGAATTCCCGTTTTGGCCCCGGGGGAGCGGATCACCGCCTCGGTGCTGCGCTACATCGCGTACGCGGGGGAGAAGGGCTGCTCTCTGACCGGGCCCGAGGATCCGCAACTGCGGATCTTGAACGTGCTGAGAGGAGTATGAGAAATGGAGCTGTGGTTTTCTGAGGCCCATACCAAGCATGTGAATTTCTCCATCCGTGTGGATCGCCAGCTTTACAGCGCTCAGAGCGAGTTTCAGCGGATTGACGTATTTGAATCCAAAGAATTTGGACGTTTTCTTACCTTGGACGGCTATATGATGCTCACCGAGCGGGACGAGTTCATTTATCATGAGATGATCACCCATGTGCCCATGGCGGTCCACCCGAACCCCAAAAACGTGCTGGTCATCGGTGCGGGCGATGGGGGCGTAGTGCGGGAGCTGACCCGGTACGATGCGGTGAAGCACATCGACTTGGTGGAGATTGACCCCCTGGTGGTGGAGGTATCCCGCCAGTATCTGCCCCAGACATCCTGCCGTTTGGATGACCCGCGCGTGAACATTCTCTACATGGACGGACTGAAGCATGTGCGTACCTGTGAAAATCAGTACGACCTGATTATTGTGGATTCCACTGACCCCTTCGGCCCCGGAGAGGGCCTCTTTACCAGGGAATTTTACGGAAACTGTTACCGGGCGCTGCGAGAGGGCGGAATCATGGTAAACCAGCATGAGAGCCCCTTCTACGAACAGGACGCGGTGGCCATGCAGCGGGCCCACAAACGCATTGTGGAGAGCTTTCCCATCAGCCGGGTGTATCAGGCGCACATCCCAACCTACCCCTCGGGGCACTGGCTCTTTGGGTTTGCCTCCAAGCAATACCACCCCGTGCGCGATCTGAAGGACGTCCAGTGGAATCTGCTGGGGCTAAAAACCAATTACTATACCACCCGGCTGCATGTGGGGGCCTTTTTGCTGCCGGCCTATGTGGAGGAGATGCTGCGGGATGTTGAATCATAATATTGAGACCTTTATCGGCTGTGACTGCGCGTATCAAGAGGCGGACACCGTACTGTTTGGAGCCCCCTTTGACTCCACCACCAGCTTTCGCCCCGGCGCCCGGTTCGGAAGCCGGGCGATCCGCTCGGAATCCTTTGGCCTGGAGACCTACAGTCCCTATCAGCAGGCTGACCTGATGGACTGCGCCGTGTTGGACAGCGGAGATCTGGAACTGCCCTTTGGCGCGCCAAAGCGGGCGCTGGCCGGAATCCGGGAGCGGACAGCGATCATTTTAGCGGATGGAAAACGGCCTTTTTTACTGGGGGGAGAGCATTTAGTGACCCTGGGCGCCGTCCAGGCGGTTATCCAACGGCATCCCGATTTGCGCATCATCCACTTTGATGCCCACGCCGATTTGCGGCAGGAATATCTGGGGGAGGAGCTCTCCCACGCCTGTGTGCTCCGCCGCTGCTGGGAACTCCTGGGAGATGGACGGATTCACCAGTTTGGCATCCGCTCAGGGGACCGGGAGGAATTTCAGTGGGCGAAGGAACATGTTGCCACCCGGCTCTTTGACTTTGAGGGGCTGGACCGCACCCTCGCCGGTCTTGGAGCGGCCCCGGTGTACCTGACGGTGGATTTGGATGTCCTGGATCCATCGGTGTTTCCCGGAACCGGAACACCGGAGGCCGGGGGCGTGAGCTTCCAGGCGCTGCTGGACGCGGTGCTTCAGGTTTGTCAGAGGGCGAATATAGCGGCCTGTGACGTCAATGAGCTTGCCCCCATCTATGATCCCAGCGGGGGATCCACCGCCGCGGCGTGTAAACTCGTGCGTGAGATGCTGATAGCCCTTTCCAAATAAGGAGGAACGACAGATGGGAAAAGTTTTAGTGATCGGCTGCGGCGGCGTGGCCAGTGTGGCCATTCACAAGTGCTGTCAGAACAGTACCGTGTTTCAGGAGCTCTGCATTGCCAGCCGCACAAAATCCAAGTGTGACGCCCTGAAGGAAAAACTGGAGGGGACTACAAAGACAAAAATTACCACCGCCCGGATCGATGCCAACGATGTGCAGGCCATGATTCGCCTGATTGAATCGCAGCGGCCCGATGTGGTGCTGAATTTGGCGCTGCCTTACCAGGATCTCGCTATTATGGACGCCTGCCTTGCCACCAAGACTCACTACATTGATACGGCCAACTACGAGCCGGAGGACACAGCCAAGTTCGAGTACAAGTGGCAGTGGGCCTACCGGGAGCGGTATCAGCAAGCAGGGATTACCGCCCTGCTGGGCAGTGGCTTTGATCCGGGCGTCACCGGCGTCTTTTCCGCCTACGCCCTAAAGCATTATTTTGACGAGATCAACTATATTGACATTTTGGATTGTAACGCGGGGGACCACGGCTATCCCTTTGCCACCAATTTTAACCCGGAGATCAATATCCGCGAGGTGTCGGCCAATGGCAGCTTCTGGGAGAACGGACATTGGGTGGAAACGGAGCCAATGGAGATCAAGCGGGTGTACAACTTCCCACAGGCCGGGCCGAAGGATATGTACCTGCTGCACCATGAGGAGTTGGAGAGTCTGGCGTTGAACATCCCGGGGATCCGCCGGATCCGCTTTTTTATGACCTTTGGGGAGAGCTACTTGACCCACCTAAACTGCCTGAAAAATGTGGGTATGACCAGCATTGAGCCCATCCTGTACGAGGGGAAGGAGATCGTCCCCCTTCAGTTTCTGAAGGCCGTGCTGCCCGACCCCAGCTCCCTGGGCCCCCGCACCAAGGGAAAGACCAATATCGGATGTATTTTCCAGGGGAAGAAGGACGACAAGGAGAAGGCCATTTATATCTACAATGTCTGCGACCATGAGGAATGCTACAAAGAGGTGGGAAGCCAGGCGGTGGCATACACCACGGGCGTGCCCGCCATGATCGGCGCCATGATGGTCATGGAGGGGCTGTGGCAAAAACCCGGGGTATATAATGTGGAGGAATTTGACCCGGATCCCTTTATGGAGGCCTTGAACCGGTGGGGGTTGCCCTGGCAGGTGGAGGAAAACCCGGAATTGGTGGATTGAGATGACGGTGAATCAATTGCCAACTCCCTGTTATGTGGTAGATGAAGGAAAAATAGAGGAAAACTGCCGCATACTCCGGGGGGTAATGGACCGCACGGGATGCCGCATTCTCCTGGCTCAGAAGGCATTTTCCCTTTACGCCTTGTATCCGCTCATTGGCCGCTATCTCTCCGGCACCGCGGCCAGCGGCCTATACGAAACCCGGCTGGCCCATGAGCACTTTCCTGGAGAGAGCCATGTCTTTTCCGCCGCCTACCGCGCCGATGAATGGGATGAGATGCTGAATTACGCCGATCATATGGTCTTTAACTCCATCGCGCAGCTGCGCGAGCTTGGTCCCAGAGCAAAAGCCGCGGGGAAAAGCATTGGACTGCGCGTGAACCCCCAGCATTCGACACAGGAGGGGCACGCTCTGTACGATCCCTGCGCGCCTCTGTCCCGCCTGGGGGTGACGCTGGAGCAGTTTGACCCGGACTGTCTGGATCTGTTGGACGGCCTGCATTTTCATACCCTGTGCGAGCAGGACGCTTTGCCCCTGGTGGAGACGGTGGAGGCGTTGGAGAAACGGTTTGGCCCTTGGCTCCACAGGCTCAGCTGGCTGAATTTCGGCGGCGGGCATCACATTACAAAGCCCGGTTACGATATTGATGTGCTGGAGGCATGTATCAGAAGGGTACAGGGGACATATAAAGTTCGAGTCTACCTGGAACCGGGGGAAGCGGTGGCACTGGACGCCGGTTTTTTAGTGACCAAGGTGCTGGATATTGTGCATAATGATATGGATATCGCGATTTTAGACACATCAGCCGCGTGCCACATGCCAGATGTACTGGAAATGTCTTACCGCCCGCCCCTTGCGGGCAGCGGCCGGCCCGGAGAAAAATTGTATCCCTACCGTCTGGCGGGGATGACCTGTCTGGCCGGAGATGTCATCGGGGATTACTCCTTTGACACCCGGCTGATGGTGGGAGACAATTTAATGTTTGGGGATATGGCCATCTATACCATGGTAAAAAATAACACTTTTAATGGGATGCCTCTGCCCTCCATCGCCTTAATGGATCAGACGGGAGCGTGCCGGGTGATCCGAACGTTTGGCTATGACGATTTCAAGGGGCGGTTGTGTTAATCCTAATTATCCGATTACAGTGCCGATATCTTTGCGGTTTTTTCCCGTGGCGCTCGTTATCCTCCTTGGAGGGCGAAAGCCCGCCTGCATTGTCCGCTTTGTGCGCGAAAAAAATTCTCGCAAATCGATTCGCCCTTTCAATCGGGTATTCGTATAAAAGCCCGCCGAGGCATAGGGACAGCCCGCCCAAAGGGCGGGCTGTCATTAGCAGATGCCGTATTTTAAACAGAGCAAAGCCCGAAGGGGTGCGGGAAAGCAACATTGATTTTGTCTGTTGACCCGAACCACGGAAGTCGCGGTAATTTGGGGCGGAAGGCTGAGGGTCATAACTCCGTTGTGTGTGATCCGCACCTGGTTTCCGATGGAAAATCTGCGGGCGGCTCTGGTATGGACCAAAACCTCTTGTGATGTTGCGTGATCAAAGACCAGAAGTCGGTTGGGGAATACCTCTAGTACCGTTGCATTCATAATCATTGCGAAATACCCTCCAAATTGATGGTTACATACCATAGTATGTGAACCCGGCGGAGAGGGTGCGGCTTTCTATGAAAGCAGATGCGCATCATACCTCCGCCTCTGCCTGTGGAAAGAAAGAACGGATGAGAAGAGGATGGAAGACTTCAGCATAACAGGATAAGGCACAGATCCGCGCGGAATCAGGCGTGGTGTTCTTTCCACAAGGGGTAGGGATACTCGGGGTTGTGATCGGGCGTTAAAGTTTATCTCAGGCTGTGGTGTGGCCCGCACCGCACAATATCAAACATCATAGAATTGACATGAATGAGATATCGTTACCATCCAATGAATGATAAGGAAAGCACCTGTGAATGAGCAACAGCATATGATAGACTGGAACTTATTTGGAGGTAATCATATGGCTCTTAATCATATAAACTTTTGCTCGAAATGCGGCTGTTCTCCGTGCCGTTGCGTCATACCGATACCCGGTCCTCAAGGACCGCAAGGTGCTACTGGCGCGACTGGTGCGACTGGTGCTACTGGTGCTACTGGCGCGACGGCTACTACCATTTATGCACAACCGCAGAAATCCTTGCTACACGGGGCTTCTAAGCCCACAATAATTATTGTATAGCTTCATAATCACACTTGAAACGCTATTTGAAGGTGGACAAGCCTTCGGATGGCGTTTCTAAGTTATCAGAATAATATGCGCCAATTTTTAGGAAGGGAGGAAAAGCACATGGCGGTTTTTCGTGTTGAGCGTAACAAGGGATATACGGTTATGTCAAACTATCATTTGAAGGATAAGCGTCTGACGCTGAAATCAAAGGGCCTGCTTAGTATGATGTTGTCGCTGCCGGACGAATGGAATTATTCGACGCGCGGGCTTGCCGCGATCTGCAAGGAAGGAGTGGACGCAATCGGCGCGGCGCTGAAAGAGCTTGAACGCGCCGGGTATATCGTGCGGAATCAGCTTCGCGGCGAGCGGGGCCGTATAGTGGATACCGAGTATGTCATATACGAAAAGCCGCAGGATAAGCCGGAGCCGGAAAAGCCCGCAGATACGCCATTCTCACCACATACGGGTTTTCCGTATATGGACAACCCGGATACGGTAAATCCAGATATGGATAAGCCAGATACGGAAAAACCAGATACGGAAAAACCAGATACGGAAAACCCCGCACAATATATTACTAACATATCCAGTACCCAAAGAAAAAATAATAATTCATCAAGGACACATCAATCAATCCACCAATCAATAGCCGTGCCCGAAGCGCCGGGGCCTTCCCCTCGCTCACGGGATGGACCGGATAGGATGGATGGGATGGATATGATTGATAGTTACCGCGAAATGATTATGGAGAATATCGAATATGATTGTCTGATAGAGCGGTACGGGCAGGAGAGGCTTGACGGAGTTGTGGAGCTCATGCTTGAAACAGTATGCTCGACACGCCCATATATCCGTATCGCGAGTGACGAGTACCCGAAGGAGGTTGTCAAAAGCCGGCTGCTGAAATTATCATCAACCCATATTGAGTATGTTTTCGATGTGCTGGACAAGAACACGACGAAGGTTTACAACATCAAGGCATACATTTTGACAGCCTTATTCAATGCCCCGGCCACCATCGACCACTATTACCGGGCGGAGGTAAACCACGACCTGTACGGATTGTAAAACTGAATATCATTGCCGATAGCGCCCGATTAGGATTTATCCTTTTCGGGCTTTTTTTGCGCCCAAAATCAAAAGGAGACGATATTATGCGGTTCAAATACAAATATGAGCACTTGCCCTGTAACCTGTGCAACGACATTACGGACGCGGAATGCCCTCACGGGTTATGCCCCCACATTCTCGGCAACCTGCCCGATTTGCTCCGCGACCCGGCTTTTAACGCTGCCGTTGAGGACGCCGAAAACTGCGATACCTTCCACCGCCCGACGCTTCTCTTGCTGAAAAGGCACATGGCGCGTATCAGCGAAAAGACCGTGCCCGGCTTGGCGCCGCCCATTGAAACACGGTACGACCGCAAGCCGGAATGTGCCGCCTGCTCCCTCGGCGGTACGGGCTTTATCTGTTACAGCGAGCATGACGGCTCTTGTCTGAAAACGGATTATGACGCGATTTTGCAAAAGGGGCGGACGCCATGCCCGGCGTAACCGACGCGCAGATTGAGGCGGCGCGGTCTGTTGACCTGCTTTCCTATCTGCAAACCCATGAGCCGGGCAGCATCCGAAAATCCGGCGCCGGCGAATACTGCCTTGCGGAGCATGACAGCTTGAAAATATCTCACGGTAAATGGTTTTGGTTTTCGCGGGGCTTCGGGAGCAATAACGCGCTGGATTTTCTTGTGCAGGTGCGCGGGCAGAGCTTCCCGGATGCCGTGAACGCGCTGGCGGACGACAGGGCGCCGTATACCACACGGGCCGCTTCCGCTTTCCCTGTCCGGGCGGCAAACCCTCCGGCCGAAAAGGAAAAAAAGCTGTTCGCCCTTCCGCTTCCGAACAGGAATTATCACCGCGCTATCGCTTACCTTATGGGGCGCGGCATTGACCGGGCCGTGATTGACGAGTGCATACAGGCGAGAACCTTGTACGAGAGCGCAAAGCGCCATGATTGCGTGTTTGTCGGCAGGGATAAGGCGGGTAAAGCCCGGTTTGCCTGCAAGCGCGGCATAAGCGGCGATTACAAGAAGGACGTTTCCGGCAGCGATAAGCGTTACAGTTTTTCCATGCCGGCGCGCGGTGAAAGCCATGCCGTAAACGTCTTTGAAAGCCCGGTTGACGCCTTATCATTCGCCACAATGGAGCGTTCACCGATGGATGGCTGCTTTAATTGGCGGAGCGAGCATTACCTATCCCTCGGCGGCGTGTCCTCCCGCGCCCTTATCCAATTCCTGACCGACCGGCCGGAAATTAACGACGTGCGGCTACGGCTGGATAACGACGCCGCAGGCATAGCAGCAATGGCACGGATTACGGAGGAATTGAAAAGCAATCCCAAATATTCCGGGCTGCGCCTTATGTCCGAGCCTTCCCCCATCGGCAAGGACTGGAACGACCTTATACAGCATATTCACGCGCAGAACAAAGCCGAAAAAACGCAGGGCCGCCCCGGTAAGGAGGCGGCTGCTACTTTGTGAAGGAGGAATACCCCATGAAAAAGACAGAGAAACAAACGCCGCTGCGGGTGATCGCCGCCGCGAGCGCGATACCCGATTATCCCCCCGCCGCCGTGAAAAGCCTCATGGCGGGGCTCGGCCTGAACGAAAAAGCCTTCGCCCTGCTTATGAACGTATCCCCGGTTACGGTGCGGATGTGGACGACCGGAGCGGCTAAGCCCTGCGGCCTCTCCCGGAGGCTCATGCAGATTTATGAAACCTGCCCGGAGGTAATCGCCGGCCTGACCGCGGGCGAAGATAGCCGGTGCCGCTGAATACCCTCGGCTCGCTCTTTGACGGCATAGGCGTCTTTCCGCTGGCGGCGGCGCGGCACGGCATCCGGCCGGTATGGGCGAGCGAGATAGAACCCGCGCCCATTTCCATAACAAAGCGGCATTTTCCCGGCATGGCGCACGTTGGCGACGTTACAAAGCTAAAGGGCGGCGAGCTCCCCCCGGTGGATGTGCTCACCTTCGGGAGTCCTTGCCAAAATCTATCCCAGATAGGAACCCGCGACGGCTTGGCCGGGGAGCAATCCGGGCTTTTCTATGAAGCAATCAGAATCATAAACGAAATGAGGGAGGCGACGAATGACAGATACCCCACCTTTGCCGTATGGGAAAACGTGCAGGGCGCCTTTTCATCCAACGGCGGGAGTGATTTTAGGGCCGTCCTTGAAACCTTCGCAAACGGCGCGCTTCCTGTGCCTGACAGCGGAAAATGGGCGCCCGCCGGTATGGTCCCCGGCTCTTGCCCCTGTATCGCTTGGCGGCTCTTGGATTCCCAACATTTCCGAAGCGCCCAATCAAGGCGAAGGGTGTTCCTTGTGGCGGATTATCGAGGACAACGCGCCGGAGAAATATTATTTAACCCCCTACCTTTGCACCAAATACTTGCGGATGGCGAAGAAAGCAGGCTGCCGCTTCCCGGAGCCGGTGGAGGCCGTGCTTCTGAAACAGGGCGGCCGTATGCAGAAGTAAGATGTTTTCACGGGCGGAAAATGCGCGGCGGCGTGCAGTACCGCGACCCCCGCATGTTCCTGTCCGCTGTCGGCAAGCCGGACCGCCCATGCCCGACGCTGTTATCCGGGGATATGCAGATTATCGCCGTCCACTACCCGGACGCGCCGGAAAAAGATCATATCCGCAAGCTGACGCCCACGGAGTTTGAAATACTCATGGGCGTGCCTGTGGGCTGGACGCGGTACGGGCACGACGGCAAGCCCATATCCGAGAGCGCCCGGTACAGGGCGCTCGGTAACTCTATCGTCGTAGGCTGCGCCGAATACGTTATGGCGGGCATCGCGGCGGCATTACGAAACCAAAAGGAGGATTGATTTTATGGCGGATATTTACGAAACGCCGGAGCGCAAGCCCATTATCTGCGCCCATATCACCAACCCCAAAGATATGGCTGATATGTTTTTGAGTTTGGATAGATTGCGGGATAGCAATTATGCGCGCAGGTGGCATGACTTTCCCACTACAAAAGAGGAAATGCAGGACACATTAAAGATAATCCGCATTGATGGCGAAAAGCACGGCGAATATTACATCAACGATTATGAATCATCTATACCGGGGCTTGCGGAACGCCTACCTGTCGGTGCTGATATTGACGAGCTTAATTTTCTTTCCGTGAAACTGGCGGGAATGGTAGAGTGGCAGCGGGAGGTATTCGGCGCGGTTATGCTCTCCGGGCGGCATTGCGGCAGCGTCATGGATATTATCAGCGTCACTGAAAACATTGACCTGTTCAATGTGCAGCCCGCTTACAATGTGGAGCAGTACGGCGAGTTTCTTCTTGATATGTACAAAAACGAGTATGCCGAAGTCTTTAAGAGCCTTGAAACATCGGACTATCCCGAAGAATATTCATTTGCCCGGTATATCGAGCGGTTAGAAACGCATGTTGACCCCGCCGCGTTTGGGCGTGCCATTGCCGAAGAAGAAAACGGCGTATTTACGGATTGCGGCTACCTGTCTGAAAAAGATGCCATCAAGGAATTATATAAGGAATTAACCGGCGTTCCCCCGGAATACCGGGTGTCCATTCCTCCGGCGCGTCCGGCCGGCTTGTATAAGATGGAAAACGCCGATATAACGGATTTTGTGTATAAGCTGCACGCGCTGGCCGGGGATTATGTGAATACCGCTCCCGGCAATATTAAGGCGCTTACGCAGGATGGCGCCGCGGATTACTGCGTCATTATGAATGACGCCCATATCCGGGTTGAGAGCGCCGCCGACGCTTACCGGGACGGCACGGATATAAACGCCGTATTCCGCAGTTTCCCCCATGATACGCGGTCTTACCTTCTCCATGTTGACCGCTCGGAGAATGGGCGGGCCTTCGGTACCGCCGTTATGGTGGATTGCGGCGCGCTGTCGGAGAATATCGCGGCGAATACCCCCCTTTCCCGTGTGGATGTTGAAACGGCAAATGTCCACCGGGCGGCGTTTTTTCAGCGGTGCGCCGGCGGAGCGGAGGCCATCGAGCCCGCCGCGCTGCTCGGTCTGCTCAACCGGGAATATATGGCGCGGGCGGAGAATCCGCAGCCCGATATGTTCCGCGTCCCGCTGCAAACGGCAAAGGATATGATACTCGGCAGCGACGCCCCGGTGTACCGCCTCATGCCGGGCGGACCGCAAAAGCTCACGCCGAAGGACGTTGTACTTGGCGGGCTGTTGTATCAGAGCTACCGGGAGTTTGCAGTAAAACAGGAGGACAAGGCCGGGCTGGATTCATGGAGCGAGAAGAAAACCGCCGCTATTATGGGGAGGCGCCCGGAGCGTGACGCTCCCGGCAAGCCGAAAAAATCCCATGACGTAGAGCTTTAACGAAGGGGGGCGGCACTATGGCGAACTCTATACAGCATGAGGATTTTGGGGAGAAGATAGGCGGCGCAAAAAAAGACCTCTGGAAAGAGCGCGGTCTTCTCTCCGGCGATCTGGCGGCCATGAACGGGCGGGAGGCCGATAAGTATGTCAAAAAAGATAATATCTGGAAGAAACCGGATTATCAGGCCATGATTGACGGCGGTATGCCGGTTGACGTGGCTTTTTTCATTAAGACGGCGCGGGACAGCCTGCCCGCCTCCCCGGTATATGTCCGAGGCGACGAGGCGCCGGAAATGCGCCTTGCCCGGCAGAAACAATATATTGATACCGTCCGCGAGGTTCAAGGCATCATGGCCGGTGTGAATACAAAGGCCGATGTTATGGAGGCGTACAGGCGCTTTGTCCTCGATAACGGATACATGGAGCGGAGCAGCGAAGGCAGTATATCCGGGCCGCGCTACACATGGACGCAGAAGGGCCGGAGCAATCCCACCATTACAAACAAGCTCGTAAACGCCCTTCATGTTTCATCCGAATACGCATATCAGCGCGATTTTGTGCGGAAAGCCGAAAAGCAGCAGTTTGGCGTATCCAAAGAGGAAAAAGTACCGGTAGGCTATGAAATCCGATTTAACGACGGCAAGAATACCTATTCCAAAAATGACGACTGGATGCCGAACACATATTACGTCGCAAAGGGCCACCGCATTATCAAGATGAATCTCGCCACGGAAGCGGAGGCGCTGAAATGGGTACAGGATTTTGCCAAGCAGCGCGGTGCGGGCGGTAAAAAGCGGTTTGTGCCGGAGCAGCTAAAGCATGTGAAGCGCGAAGGACCGGACGGAGGCCGTCTGCCGGACTACCGGCGCGGCAGGAACGCCACCGGGCAGGATTATCTTGACGCCTTCGGCTTTAAGGGCGGCGAGTTTGGTAACTGGATGAACCAGAACGACCGGCAGGCGTCGCTGAACATGGGTTATGACGCGCTGAAGGATTTGGCCGCCGCGCTGAAAATCAGCGACCGGGATATATCCTATCAGGGCGCCCTTTCTATCGCTTTCGGGGCGAGGGGCAGCGGCGGAGCCGTCGCCCATTACGAACCGCTCAGGCAGGTAATCAATCTTACCAAGATGAACGGGGCGGGCTCGCTGGCGCATGAATGGTGGCACGGGCTGGATGATTACTTAGGCACGAAGATGGGCGCGGGCGGGATGCTGTCGGAGAATCCACACAAGCACCCGCTCATGGCAAAGCTCATTGATACCATCAAATACAAGCCCGAAACGCCGGAGCAGGCGGCGGCGCGCGCCAGTACGCAGGACGCCCGGACGCTTCGGAACGCGGAGGGCTGGCTTAAAAACGCCATGCTCCCCGCCCTCAACCGTTCCGGCGACGAGAAAGCCCTTGCCGAGTACGAAAGGCTGAAAACGGCGTTTTTGGTCGGCGAAACCGGCAGCGTGGATAAACTCAGCGAGTTAAAAAAGAACGTTGCGGGCCGGGTTATCCCCAAAGAGGAACGGGACCGCCTGCATATCTTTGAAAACATTTTACACGGCATGGCCGGGCAGACGGAGCCCACTATCGGCAGGGTGCAGACCGAGTTTTATAAAAATTCTAAGCGCATGGGCGAAATCAGCGAGAAGGACGGCGGCTATTGGGACAGCAATACCGAAATGACGGCGCGGGCCTTCGCTACCTATATTATGGATACCCTGCCGGGCCGCTCCGATTATCTGGCGGGGCACGCCCAATGCGCCGTAAACTTCGACACCGACAAAGACGGCAATTTAACCATTCTGAAAGCCTACCCGGAGGGCGAGGAACGCGCGGCCATCAATGCCGTGTTTGATGAAATCGTGGCGGAGCTCAAATTAGAGCAGCACCTTACCCACGACGAGCACGCGCAGCCCGCACCGCTCCCGGAGCGGCAGGCCGCAGCGCCGGAAGTCCCGCGCGAGCCCCGTGCCCCGGTGGAAACCAGGCCGGACGCTCCGGGCGAACAGCTTACTTTAGATACGGCCTTTCGGCAGGAAAAGCCCTCCGTCATGGATAGGCTGGCCGCCGCGAAGGAGGCCGCCGCCAAAGGGAACCCGGAAAAGCCCGCCGCCCGGACAAAATCACATGACGCGGAGCTATAAGCTCCCGCCGCAAGGAAAGGAGTTAGCGAATGGCGGAAAACAACCGGCACTATATTTTCAACCTTGAAACCACCAAAATTGAACTGCACTTCGAGAAATCGGAGTATAACGCTATGACAGACGAGCAGAAGCGCGAATTAAAAAGCGCGTTCCTGTTTAGCGGAAAGGGCAAATGTTGGGTGAGCCGCGCAAAGGAGCCGAACCTTTGGAGGGCGAAACAAGTCGCCGCCAAGTTGGGTTTTACGGCAGAGCAGCGCGAGGGCGAACGCCTCACCTACGGGGAACAGCTTGACCGGCAGGCCGAACGCGCCGAAGCGCGGGCCGAGAGATACGAGGGTTACGCCGAAAATGCCGAAAAGCGCGGCGAGCAGCTTCAAAAACCGCTCGATAGGTTTCATGGAGATATTTCTTTCTTTACGCAGCCGAATATAAATAGCTCGGCAGGCCGGGCCTTCACAAATTACCGCAACCGCTTATTTGCACGGTATGAAAGCGGCTTCAAGGAATACCGCAAAAGCGCATATTTCAAGGACCGGGCGGAAACGGCGCGCGGGACAGCTTCACAAGATCAATTTAGCGACCTTGCCTATCTTGACCGCCGAATTAAGGAGTGCAAGAAAGAAATTCGGGCTCGTAAAAAAAACGTCACCCATTATGAGGAAACTTTGACCGCCATCGAAAACGGCGCGGAAAAGAAAAGATACAGCGGTGAGGTTATTACTGCCGGTGAGGTAACGGCGTGGATTGAACGCGAGTTGGAGCTTATCGAAAAGGCTATGGATAAGCAGGGCTACCTTGAAAACTGCCTCGATGATTTAGGCGGTGTCCGGTTCAGCAAGGATAATATCAAAGTCGGATACATCGTTAGCGTTAAGCATGTGGAGCAGGCGGAAATCATAAGCGTGGGGCCGGTGAATGTGGGTTACAAAATTTTGACCGGCGGTGCGGCGGGAATGACTTTGACGGCGGCGTATGCGGAAATCAAAGATATTATCAAGGCCGAGGAAAAAAAGGCCGTCCATCCGTTTAAGGTTGGAGAGCAATTTACGGCGTCCATCCGTGATTACTCCGGCGGCCTCCGCGACGTAAAGGAAACCAAGATTGTCTTTGAGATCGTAAAGGCGAGTGATACGACGATTCAGCTAAAGCCGGTCGGCTCGGACGGCAAAGCGATAACCCGCAAGCCTGTTAGAGCGTATGGCGACAAATGGCGTTTCAGTATTGACGATTCTTACGGTAATACATTCACCAAGTCGGTGCCGGCAGTTGAGAGCGCGGAGCGCGTCGGGCCTCCGGCGAAAGAAAGTGCCTCCGTCATGGATAAGCTGGCCGCCGCGAAGGAGGCCGTTGCTAAAGGTGGCGAGGCGAAAACGGATAGAACAGAGCCGAAGAAATCCCACGGCGCGGAATTGTAAAGGGGGCGGTTATATATGCCGCTTATTTTTTTTCGCTGCGAGAAGTGCCGGCGGGAGTTTCCCAGCCGGGAGGCCGCCGAGAAGTGCGAGGCGGAGCATTTGGCTGTTGTGTCGGCCGCCGTAAAAGCCCATAGTATCCACCAATACCCCTACGCCGTGGAGGTTACTTTTTCAAACGGCGAGACGCGGGAATATGTAGCGGATAATATGTGCTGACGGAAAGGAGTTGATGATAATAAATGCAGGACCAGTTAAACGAAAAGACCGTGGCCGTCATAATTCAAGCTAACAAGCTATCGGCGCGCCTGCTGATGAAAGCGTTAAAAAAGGCGCTGGCTGAAATGAAGAAGGTGGAAAAGGGCTTGACTACGCCCAAAACCTACAAGGGCAAGCAGACCGTCAAGCAGCTAGTAAGGCAGGGCGCGGGCGTTACCAATATTGAGATAACCGACAACAATATCAAGGCTTTTGAGAGCACCGCCCGGAAGTACGGCGTCGATTTTGCGCTGAAAAAAGATGCTTCCGTAAGTCCCCCGAAATGGCTTGTATTCTTTAAGTCGCGGGACGCCGACGCCCTGACCGCCGCCTTTAGCGAGTTTTCCGCAAAAGCGGTTAAGCGGGAGGGACCGGCGAAGCCGTCCGTGTTGGAAGCCTTGCGCCAGTTTAAGGAGATAGTCAAAAACCGGGTTGTGGACCGGACGAAAAATAAAGAGCGCGGGGGGCCGGAGCTATGAAGCTGAACATTACCCCCGCGCTCCGTAAATACGTCCTGCCGAATATACCCTACGCGATGATATTTTGTTTTGCGAATAAGCTCGGCATGGCGTACCGCCTCGCCTCCGGCTCGGATATGATCGCTAAAATCATCGGCAGCATGAAAACGCTAAACGCGGCAATGGTAAGCCCCTTCCCCTCGTTCGTGCCCTTTGACCTGCTGATCGGCGCGGCGGGCGCGGGTATCATTTACGCCGTCGTATACAACAAGAAGAAGAACGCGAAAAAGTTTCGCAAAGATGTTGAGTACGGCAGCGCCCGATGGGGCACGGAAAAAGATATAAAGCCGTATATCGACCCGAAGCCGGAAAACAACGTCATTTTGACCGATACGGAAAGCCTCACCATGAGCGGCCGCCCGAAGAATCCCAAGTACGCGCGCAATAAAAACGTAATGGTAATAGGCGGCTCGGGCTCAGGTAAAACCCGGTTTTTCTGTAAGCCCAATCTCATGCAGCTTCATTCCTCATACGTTGTTACCGACCCAAAGGGGCAAATCCTGATTGAGTGCGGGAAATTATTACAGCGCAACGGCTACCGTATAAAGGTGCTCAACACTATCAATTTCGCAAAAAGCATGAGGTATAACCCCTTCTCCTACATTCACAACGAAACCGATATTTTGACGCTGGTAAATACTTTTATCAGCAATACGAAGGGCGAGCAAAAAGGCGGTGACGCCTTCTGGGAAAAGGCGGAAACCTTGTTGTATACGGCTTTAATCGCCTACATCTGGTATGAGGCGCCGAAGGAGGAGCAGCATTTCGGGACGCTCTGCGAGTTTATTAACGCGATGGAGGTACGCGAGGACGACGACGAGTTTAAGAACGCCATCGACCTTATGTTTGAAGCGTTAGCGCAGGAAAAGCCTAATCATTTTGCCGTCCGGCAATATGCCAAATATTCCCTTGCGGCGGGCAAAACAGCAAAAAGCATTCTTATTTCCTGCGCCGCCAGACTTGCGCCCTTCGACATTCAAGCGGTCCGCGACCTTCTCGCCGTGGACGAATTGGAGCTTGACACGATAGGCGACGAAAAGACGGCACTCTTCGTTATCATCAGCGACACGAACCCCACATTTAACTTCATCCCGGCCATGATGTATTCGCAAATGTTCAATACCCTGTGCGACAAGGCCGGGGAAAGCGAGGGCGGGCGGCTGAAAGTGCATGTACGCTGTATCTTAGACGAGTTTGCCAACGTGGGAAAAATCCCGAACTTTGAGCAGCTTATCGCCACCATCCGAAGCCGCGAGATTTCCGCCTGCGTCATTCTCCAATCCCAAAGCCAGTTGAAAACAATTTATAAGGACGCCGCGGATACGATTGCCGGCAATATGGACGCAACGCTTTTTCTCGGCGGAAAGGAGAAGGGCACGCTGAAAGAAATTTCGGAGCTCTTGGGGAAGGAAACCGTGGATTTATACAATGAATCCATTACCCGGAGTAATCAGACCTCCCACGGGCAGAACTTTTCCAAAGTTGGAAAGGACCTTATGAGCGTGGACGAGCTCGCCGTTATGGACGGCTCGAAGTGTATTCTCATGTTACGCGGGGAACGCCCCTTCCTCTCCCGGAAGTACGATATTACCCGCCATCCGAATTATAGATACCTTGCCGACGCGGATAAACGCAACGCATTTAATGTTGATAGATTCCTCCGTGCGCGGTTAAGGCCGAAGCCGGCAGAAGCCTATGAGGTTTACGACATAGGCGCGCCCGGCAGCGAAATACCCGCCGTTCAGTAGCAAGCCCTCATGACTGAACGGCGGGCTTTTTTTGTTTCCCGCCGCCCATCCGGGCGGCGTTCCCTATTTACAGCGGAGCCGCGAGGCTCCGCTTTCACATATAGTCACCGTCAACCATCAACCAATTTTCTAAAGGAGGAAATTATTTATGGGTTTTTTTGGAGAAGCCATTACCATGCTGCAAACCCTTGTTATCGCGCTGGGCGCGGGCCTCGCGGTGTGGGGCGTTATCAACCTGCTTGAAGGGTACGGCTCGGACAATCCGGGCGCCAAGTCGCAGGGCATGAAACAGCTCATGGCCGGGGGCGGCGTCGTGCTTATCGGCATGAATCTTATTCCCTTGCTGTCCGGGCTGTTCGGTTAATAGCCGATGGATAGCCTGCTTGCCAAAATCACCGAATGGATCAAGGAGGCTTTAATCGGCGGCATAACGACGAACTTCACCGGCATGTTTGATATGGTAAATCAAAAAGTCGGTGAGATTGCCGGCCAAGTGGGGCAAACGCCGGAGTCCTTCAACTCCGGCATTTTCTCCATGATTAGGAGCCTGTCCGAAACGGTGGTTATCCCCATTGCGGGAATGATATTGACCTTTATTCTCTGTTACGAGCTTATCACTATGATAATCGACCGTAACAACATGCACGACTTTGAAACATGGATATTCTTCAAATGGATTTTCAGTGCGACACGTTCCCATACAAACACTATCCCACAGGAAATAAAGCTCTGCGGGCGTTTAGTCCAAGTAGTGCTAAAAATGGGGGGCTTCCGTTCATTTACGGAAGCAACAACTGATACTCTGATGAGTGGAATGATGGGGTAACGCCCTGAAACGCTCCCCTAATACTCCGGCTGGCGTTGGCGGGAAACTGCCAGGGTCAGAGAGCCCGGTGAAGTCGGCTGACTGCGTTCGCCCTACTCGTGGTAAACACAGAAACAACGGTAGGTGCAAAGCAAGCCAGAGGTGGCTGTGAGCGTTAGGCCGGGGGTCTATAAAATGCCTATGGTTAGAATGTCCGAAAGGACTGACGAAAACGCGAAAGTACGGGTCTAAATCCATGCAGGGGCTAATCCCCCTTCCCTTATCGGGAGCCAGTGTGGAAGAGTAAAATTTGAAAATATGAAACTCCATGCGCCGTTACAGGCGGCGGCAAGCTGGCAGGCTTATAGCGAGACCTAAGGGCATATGTACAGATAAGAGTATTGGAACGTGGTGAAAGCCTATCGCGTATCCCTCATTCGGGATATAGGCTGACGAAAAACAATAAGCAGTCGAAGCGGTGGGTAAAGCAGTGGCAATAGCGTTGATAGCCCCTGTAATGGGGGAAGGAGTGACGGCCACGAGTCAGCAAGGGGTTTGACATTTAACTCATGATGACAAACTCCGAAGTAATTCAAAGTTCTAATCACAAGTGAACAGTAGGATTTCGGGTACGACCAAAAGGTCAATCTTCCCAATGAGGAGTTGATGCCTATATGGTTGCCGCGAACAAAACCAAAAATCGAAAGAAAGGACAGAAACCGAAAAAGGTAAACCACCTTCGATTTGCCGAGTATTACGATATGCAAGAAACTTTTGACGGTCTGTTTTCAAAGGCGAAAGACGGCGGGATATTTGATGGGCTGATGGATTTAATATTAAGCCGCGACAATATTCTGCTTGCCTATCGGAACATCAAAAAGAATGACGGCAGCGCGACACCCGGCACGGACGGACTGACAATGCGTGATATTGAAAAATATACGCCGGACGGCTTAGTCCAGAAGGTACGCAACATTACCAAGAATTACAACCCTCGCGCTGTACGGAGAAAAGAAATACCAAAACCCTACGACCCCACCAAAACCCGCCCACTCGGTATACCCTGTATATGGGACAGGCTGATACAACAATGTATGCTCCAAATACTGGAGCCAATATGCGAAGCGAAGTTCAGCGACAACAGTTTTGGCTTTCGCCCTAACAGAAGTTGCGAAAACGCTATCGGAGCGTCATACAGGCTTATGCAAAAATCTCATATGCGGTACGTCGTTGAATTTGACGTTAAGGGATTCTTCGACAATGTAGACCATTCAAAGCTGATAAAACAGCTATGGGCGTTGGGTATCCGTGACAAAGGCTTGATATACGTTATAAAGCGTATTCTCAAAGCCCCTATCCGGCTTGAGGACGGCACAACGGTAATTCCCGAAAAGGGAACCCCGCAAGGGGGCATAATCTCGCCGCTTCTTGCTAATGTGGTACTCAACGAATTGGACTGGTGGATTGAAAACCAATGGCAGGAAAACCCGGTTGTCTATAAATACGCAACATCAACCAACCGCAACGGCTCTATTGTCAAAAGTGCTGGTTACGGTGCAATGCGGAATACTCGCCTCAAAGAAATGTATATTGTTCGCTATGCGGATGATTTTCGCATTTTCTGCAAGAGTGCGGACGCGGCGCACAGAACCAAAGCGGCGGTGTCGCAATGGCTGAAAGAACGTTTGCGGCTTGATGTTTCACCGGAAAAGACCAGAGTTGTTAATCTGGGAAAGCAATACTCCGAATTTCTTGGCATCAAAATGAGGTTAAGGCAGAAGCAAAACAAAATGGTGGTGCAATCACGGGTTAATGATAAAGCTGTACGGCGTATAAAGACCGAAGCCAAAAACAAAATCAAGGAAATCGTCCGCCCCTCAAAGGGTAAAACAGAAACACGGACGATTATTGATTACAACGCTTTCGTCATGGGTGTCCATAATTATTATGACATGGCAACTGAAGTAAGCGCGGACTTCGGAGAAATCGGCTATCAGGTCAATAAAACCGTCAAACGGCTTGGAAGCAGACTTAAAAAGACCCCAAAACAAAAACCCACCGGAGCAGTAATGGATAAATATGGCTTGTCGGCACAACTGCGATATGTCAAAAATCTTCCGCTTGCTCCAATCGGATATATACAAACCAAACCACCTATGAGCAAAAAGCGTTCGGTTCAGAAGTACACGCCGGAGGGCAGAAAAGAAATCCACGATAACCTCGGTATTGACACCGTGATGTTACAGGCGCTTTTGCGACAGCAACTACATGGGGAAAGCGCCGAGTACGCGGACAACCGATTATCCCTCTACTGCGCCCAATATGGGAAATGCGCCGTTACTGGACAAGTATTCGAGACACTGGAAGATATTCATTGCCACCATAAGCTACTACAACATATGGGTGGCAAGGATAACTACCAAAACTTAATCATTGTACGGGAAGCGGTACACATTCTTATCCACGCAACAACTGAACCGACCGTAAAACGCTATCTCACTCTGCTGAACCTAAACAAAAAGCAACTCGCAAAGCTAAACAAACTCCGCGTTCAGGCGGGAAAAGAGCCAATCGCCGCTTAATCGGTTTCAGCGTCGAAAGGCATTGCCACAAAAATGTTCATGGTAATAACTTGTGATAACGAATACGAATTACTGTTGATGGAGCGCCGTGTGATGGGAAACTGTCATGCACGGTGTGAGGTGGGGGAAAAGCCGGAAACACAGACACAGTAGGCTTACCTATCACCATAAACCTTTTGCGCCGTCTACATTTTAACGCACACCTTCGATATTGTGATGGCGGTGTTCGCGCTGGCGCAGAACGCGGTAAACAGCAGCGCGGGCGTAATCGGCGGCAGCCTCGATATGAACCTTGCCCTTGCCGACCTGCAAACGCAGCTTATGGCAATGGAGTGGTACGAGCTCTTGGGGCTGTATCTTGAATCGGCCATCGTCAACCTTGTCATGCAGGCAATTTCCGTCTGTGTCTTTATCGTCGTGTACGGCAGGATGATAGAGATATATTTGACCGTGAGCGTCGCGCCCATCCCCTTTAGTACGATGGCAAACCGCGAACGGTTAATATATAAAGGGGGGCAAGCTAACACCCCAAATATACTAAGCGCAAACGGCTCATTCGCAACGGTTTGAAGCAGTTTTTGCGGGAAAGGGGGCGATAGACTATCGGACAGGCGGCGCACAGCCGCCAAAGGCACATAAATAGAGGCAGGGAGCGGCGCAATCCCCGGAAAGAGAAAACCGCCACTCCCACCCGCAACACCCGAAGGCTTGCGAGATAAGCATATCAGAAATTATCCGCGCTTTCAAGTGTTGCGGCAACACAACCGAGAAAGGACGGATTTTCATGTTAAGGGAAATGTATTTCGGCAAAGTCATTCCGTGGGAGCGGAAAAACCGCAACAGCGAGAAGCAAAAGGAAATGCTCAGAAAAATGGAGAGCGAAGAACGCTATTTTGTCGGTAAGATGTCGCTTGATGATTGCCAGCGTTTTCAAGAAATGCTGCACCTCAACACCGAGCTTGCCATGAGTGAAGAGGGCGAGATTTTCGCATACGGCTTTGCGATGGGCGCAATGCTGATGATGGACATTCTGGACGAAGCGGAGTTTATGAAAATCGAATAATACCACCACAGAAAACGGGGCCGAGAGCGGCTCCGTTTTGCTGTACGAAAATGGGGGCGAAAATCGCCCCTTGTCGCCCCTTAAACGCTGTTTCGGAGGTAGGTAGTATAAAACCCTTACCACCCCTCAAAATGGCGAAAAGGAGCGGACGAAAAGCCTGTAATCACGCGGTTTCCGGCCTGTCAAAATGTGGTAAATCGTAACGCCTGACAGTAGAAAAATAGGCGTTACCCGTCCATCAGCCTGTCAACTTCATTTTGTTGTTTGAAAAGCCAATCCTTAAATTCTTTCGGCTCCATTTTCTTGTTTTTAACCATTGCTTTACGCTTAACGGCTTCCTTTCGGAAAACCTCAAACGCTTCCGACACAGCCGATATTTTATCAGCATCGGGATTTTTCGCCCGTTTCAGTTTCCGCAGACGGTTATACCAGTAATAATAAGCTGTTTCGTGAGCTTGCTCCCAACTGTTGTCTTTCGCCCTCTCGTCAAACTCGCGTTTGGCCTCAACCGCCTGTTTCTTCCGGCACTCGTCGGAACACAATTCATAGTGGCGACTACGGGCAAGGAAGTCTGTACCGCATACTTTACACTTTTGAAAAACAAAATTCCATTCCTCGATTTTATGCAGATAGTAGGCAATCACAGGCAGGAACGAAGCCGAAGCAACGACACATTCAAATGAACGCTTCAATACAGGATACCACAATTCCACCGCCGCTTCTTCATCACGCAAGACTTTCGACAGCGCGGCGGCGGCTTCTTCTTGCCACGGTCTGTTATCGCCGTAAAGGAAGAATGGGCGGTACAACGCAGACAGCCGCCCTATCAGCAAATCCGCGCCGTGATTGAGGTTAAAACAATTCAAGTATTCTTCCCAAGTCCGAATAGCGGCGAACATGGCGGACGGTTCGCCGCTTGCGTATTTGCCCCGCAGGAAAGCGGAAACAAGCGCGGCCATCTTCCAACGCTCCGTTTCAAACGGAATCGCCTTGCCGTAACTCTCACGCAAGCGCATGGCGTTTACATTCCAATTCCTTTCCGAATCCGCTTCAAAATCAATCAGCAATTTTCCCAAAGGGCGGGTACAGTCTAAATAAATATCGCCCGTTCCATCTTCCAAATGGCGGCGCGTTTCGTTTGTTTCCCCAATGACGATACGCTCCGTCATTTTTTTACGGTCAAGCGTGAGCGCAAAGACGATTTTACCAAAACCGCGCCCACGTTTTGAAAAATCATAATCCATAAATATCATTTCACTCCTTTGTAACAGGAATAATGTTTTACTGTTTTATCCGTTACTTATATGATACCTCAATAACGAGATTTTAGCAAGAGTTTGTGCGATAATATTTATAGGCGGGAAAAACAATGTACTCGTAAAAATTGAATACCGCAGCCGGTCAGATACCGGGAACTGTAACCTTTGCATGGAACACGCCGGGGCGTGACGCGAAGGACAGCAACCGAAAAAACGCGCTTAGGTCAGACAAGGCCGGGCGCAGGAACGTGGCCGGGATGAAAGCGGAATACCAGAACGAAGCCAAAGCCCCCGGCAATGGCCTTGATAAAATCCACAGGGGCGCCATGCCCCATAGAAAGGGTGATTATTACCGACCACAGAAATTCAATCTATCAATCTATCCTATCCATCTATCAAAACTATTTTTATGAAAGGAGCCGATAAAATGCAGACAGCAGCAGATAAAAAGGAGCAATCGCCGCGTGAATCAGGCGTATTCACAAAGCGAATCGGCTCCACCAACTACCGCGTGTCCGTCCATTTCAGCGATACGAGCCGCGAAACCATGAACGACAAAATTATCCGCATGATAAAAAACGAAACGGCGGGAAAGGCGGCGGAGAAATGAAAAAGGAGGAGAAATTTGCGTGGCGGGCGTTGAAAAAACGCCCGCCGCATGATATACTACTGTTACTGCAAATGAGCCGTCTGCCTGAAAGGAGTAATCCATGAACAGGCAGACAGGCGAGAAAATCACCGCGCTTTATTCCCGATTGAGCCGTGACGATGAATCCATCGGAGACAGCTTATCGATCCAAAATCAAAAGGCAATGTTAGAGAAGTATGCCGAGCAAAACGGCTTTTCTAATATTGTCCATTTTTCCGATGACGGTTATTCGGGCGGGAATTTTGATAGACCCGATTGGAAAAGGCTGATTGAGGAAATCGAAAAGAATAATGTCGGCATAGTCATTTCTAAAGATATGTCGAGGATTGGACGCGATTATCTGCAAACAGGCTTTTACACCGAAGTCTTTTTCAGAGAAAAGGGCGTCCGTTTTATTGCTATCGCAAATAATATCGACAGCCAGAACAGGGAGAGCGGCGAGTTTGCCCCGTTCCTCAATATCATGTCGGAATGGTATCTGCGTGACGCGAGCCGCAAGGTGAAAGCGAGCCACAGGGCGCGGGGCATGAGCGGCAAGCGGCTGACATTCAAGGCTATATACGGCTATATGCCCGACCCAAACGACAAGGACAAATGGATAATCGACCCCGAAGCCGCGCTTGTCGTGCAACGCATTTTTCAAATGGCTATCGAGGGAAAAGGCACTACACAGATAGCGCGGATATTGGCAGAGGAAAAAATAGAAAGGCCGTCATACTACCTTTACAAAAAAGGGATAGTGAACTACGCCGACAGCTACGACCACTCCAACCCCTGCGCGTGGGGTACAAGCACGATAGGGCATATCATAGAAAAGCCGGAATACATGGGGCATGCCGTGAACTTCCGCACCTATAAGGACAGCTATAAAGACAAGCACGCAAAGGAAAATCCTAAAGAAAACTGGGTAATCTTTGAGAATACCCATCCTGCCATCATAGACCCCGAAACATGGGAAACGGCACAGCGTTGCCGCAAGACCGTAAGGCGTACCGACCACGGCGAAGCCAACCCGCTGACAGGATTGGTATTTTGCGCGGATTGCGGCGCGAAGCTGTATAATCACAGAATGCC
>Ga0153924_1000129_pt1 | contig 50678 bp, 49 predicted proteins | sample TSNJ008MetaG_FD_104709 | JGI IMG/M metagenome (GOLD analysis project Ga0153924, IMG submission 104709) | Attine ant fungus gardens microbial communities from New Jersey, USA - TSNJ008 MetaG | ecosystem: Host-associated > Fungi > Mycelium > Unclassified | place: USA: New Jersey, Wharton State...
TCATGCAGTACATGACCCAGGAACGGGAGACCCCTGTCAATGAACGCGCTTAAGTCCGCCGCCGGCTACCTCACCGGGCAGCTCCGACAGATCGGCCTGTTCATCGCGCTGATCGTCATCGTCATCTTCTTCCAGGTGACGACGAACGGCATCACCCTCGCCCCGATCAACGTCTCGAACCTGATCGTCCAGAACAGCTACATCCTCATCCTCGCCATCGGCATGGTGATGGTGATCATCGCCGGCCACATCGACCTGTCCGTCGGGTCCGTCGTCGCCTTCACGGGCGCGATGGCCGGCGTCATGATCACGCAGTGGGGCCTGCCCTGGCCGGTCGCGGTCGTGCTCTGCCTGGTCGTCGGTGCCCTCGTCGGTGCCTGGCAGGGGTTCTGGATCGCCTACTTCGGCATCCCGGCGTTCATCGTGACGCTCGCGGGCATGCTCGCTTTCCGCGGTGCCGCCCAGATCGTCCTGCACAACCAGCAGATCTCGCCCTTCCCGGAGGGCTTCCGCTCGCTCGGCTCCGGCTTCCTGCCGTCGTTCGGCACCACCGGCTACGAGCCGCTCACGATGATCCTCGGCTTCGCGGCCGCGATCGTCCTCGTGATCACGTCGTTCCGTGGTCGGGCGACCCGCCGGAAGTACCAGCTCGAGAGCGAGCCGTTCGCCTGGTTCATCGTGAAGCTCGCGTTCACCGTCGCCCTCGTCGTCTACGTGGCGCTCCTGCTCGCCAGCTACAACGGCACCCCGATCGTGCTCGTCGTGCTCGGCGCCCTCGTGGTGATCTACTCGGTCGTCATGCGGAGCGCGGTGTTCGGCCGCCACATCTACGCGATCGGTGGCAACGCCCTCGCCGCGCAGCTCTCGGGCGTGAAGACGAAGCGGGTCACGTTCCTGCTCTTCGTCAACATGGGGGTCATCTCGGCGCTGGCAGGCGTGGTGTTCACGGGGCAGCTGAACCTGGCGGCTCCGGGAGCGGGCAACGGGTTCGAGCTCGACGCCATCGCGGCCGTGTTCATCGGTGGCGCGGCCGTCACCGGCGGCATCGGGACCGTCCCCGGCGCGATCGTCGGTGGTCTCATCATCGGCATCCTGAACAACGGCATGTCGATCCTCGGCATCGGCACGGAGTACCAGTCGCTCATCAAGGGCCTGGTGCTGCTCGCCGCGGTCGCGTTCGACGTGTTCAACAAGCGCCGGGCGGCGTCCGCGCGCAAGTAGGGCGCGCGCGGCGCTCGTGCGCTCGTTTCGTGAGCAGAAATGGTCGGGTCCTCTCCGGAGACCCGACCATTTCTGCTCACGATCCGGAGAGAACGGCCCAACCACCGGCCGGGAGGCGCAGGGTCCCGTCCCCGACGTCCCCTCCGCCCGCCTCCACGCGCGTCGCACCCGCGGCGGGCAGGTCGACGGGACCGTCCGCCAGGTTCAGGGCGGTCACCACGGCGGCGTCCGAGGTCGCCGTCCGCAGGACGATCGCCGTGTTCGTCCGGTGCACGACGTCGGTGTGGGCGCGGTGCAGCCAGGGGTTCCGCCGACGCAGAGCGATGAGCGCCTCGTGGTCGTGCGTGATCCCGACGGACGGCGGCGGGACGTCCGGGAACGCCGGGCGCACGGCATCGTCCCCGCCCTCGCGTTCCTCCTTCACTCCGGTCCAGCCGTACTCGTCGCCCGCGTAGACGATCGGGGTGCCGGCGACGGTGAAGAGGACGGCCGCGGCGTGCGCCGCGAACCGCTCCCCCACCGCGCTCGTGATCCGCGTGACGTCGTGGTTGCCGACGAAGGTGGTCGGCGCCTCCGTCGCCAGGAGCTCGTCGTGCCGTTCGACCGCGTGCGCCAGCTCGAAGCAGTTCCGGTCGGCGATGCCGTGCCAGACGCCCTGCCACAGCTCGTACTGCGTCAGGGAGTCGATCGTCGAGTCGCGGAGGAAGGCCGCGGCGTCACCGTGGATCACCTCGCCGCTGAACCACGCGTCCGGGAAGCGCTCCCGCACGCGCGGCAGCACCCGCGCCCAGAACGCCGGCGCGACGGCGTAGGCAGCATCGAGACGCCACCCGTCGACCCCCCGTGCGAGCCAGTGCGTCATGACCTCGACGACGAGGTCCTCGGTCGCGGGGCTCCCGTGGTCGAGGGCGACGAGGATGTCGTGGCCCTCGAACAGCCCGACGGGCACGGCGTCGCCCGGTGCCCATCCCGACCAGTCGATCGCGAAGAGGTCGGCCGTCACGGCTCCCGGTCCGTGCTGCTCGAGTGCACGGAACGCCGGGTGCTCACGGCCGACGTGGTTGAAGACGCCGTCGAGCAGGACGCGAACGCCCCGCTCGTGCGCTGCCGTCACCAGCCGGTCGAAGTCGACGTCGTCCCCGAGCCGCGGGTCGATCCGGAAGTGGTCGACCGTGTCGTAGCCGTGCGTCGAGCTCGCGAACACGGGGCCGAGCAGCAGTCCGTTCAGTCCGAGTCCGACGACGTGGTCGAGCCACCCTGTGATCCGCTGGAGCCGGTGCTCGACGGGGCGGTCGGCCACCGGTGTCGGCGGGCGCACCTCGGCGCCGACGAACCCGAGCGGGTACACGTGCCACCACATGACGTGCTCCACCCAGGCGGGTTCGCGCGGGCGGTCGGGTCCGGTGTCGGTGCTCACCGACCCGATGCTGCCAGGAGGTGCCTGTGCTGGACGCCGCGGCGGGCGACGGGACGATGATGGACGGCATGGGACGAGCGATCAGGACCGCGGCCGACGCCGACGCTTCGGAGGCATCGCACGCGGAGCGGACCTGCGCCTCGTGCGGCCGACGGATGCCCTCGTCCGCGGCCCCCGAGGCGAAGTGGTGCTCCGCCGCGTGCCGGAAGCACGGCGTGGACGACACCGACCGCGCCCTCGAACAGCGGATCGACGAGCTGCTCGCGGCCCGCGCCCGGACGTCGAGCATCTGCCCCTCCGACGCCGCTCGTGCCCTCGACCCCGACGACTGGCGCCCGCTGATGGAACCCGCCCGCCGGGCCGCACGGCGGATGATGGCCCGAGGCGAGGTGGAGATCACCCAGCACGGCAGCGTCGTCGATCCCTCGACCGCGAAGGGGCCCATCCGTATCCGGCGACCGCGCTGAGGGAACACCTGTCGCCCACCGGCGTTGGACCCCGGTGATGACCTCTGCGATCGAACCGTCCCCCGACCGTCTCCGAGCCCTCGTGGTGGGTGCCAGCGGCATCACCGGCTCGGCACTCGTCGAGCACCTCCTCGGCCTCGGGTGGGAGGTGACCGCGCTCTCCCGACGTCCCCTCGCCCGGGACGGCATCCGGACCGTCGCCGCGGACCTCCGCGACCCCGACTCGCTCCGCACCGCACTCGCCGACGAGCACCCCACCCACGTGTTCTTCACCGCGTGGCAACGGCAGGAGACCGAGGCCGAGAACATCCGCGTGAACGGCGGCATGGTCCGGGACCTCCTCGCCGCACTCGCCCACGCGCCGCTCGCGCACGTCGCGCTCGTCACCGGGCTGAAGCACTACCTCGGCCCGTTCGAGGCCTACGCGGCGGGCGAGATGCCGGACACGCCCTTCCACGAGGAGGAGCCGCGACTCGACACGCCGAACTTCTACTACGCCCAGGAGGACGAGCTCTTCGCCGCCGCCGGACGGCAGGGGTTCACCTGGTCGGTGCACCGCTCGCACACCGTCATCGGGCACGCGGTCGGCAACGCCATGAACATGGGGCTGACGCTCGCGGTCCAGGCGACCCTGGCGAAGGAACTCGACCTGGACTTCGTCTTCCCCGGCAGCGAGGCGCAGTGGAACGGCCTGACCGACATGACCGACGCGGGCATCCTCGCCGAGCACATGGTGTGGGCAGCCACGGCGCCGGAGGGTGCCGACGAGGCGTTCAACATCGTGAACGGCGACGTGTTCCGGTGGCGGTGGATGTGGCCGCGACTGGCCGAGCACCTCGGGGTCGACCCCGCCCGGGTCGTCGGGTACGAGGACGCCCCACGACCGCTCGAGCAGCAGATGGCGGCCCACGAGTCGGCATGGGCGGACATCGCCGAGCGGCACGGCCTCGCCGAGCGGGACATCACCCGGCTCGCCTCGTGGTGGCACACCGACGCCGACCTCGGCCGGGCGATGGAGGTCGTCACGGACATGGGCAAGAGCCGTGACGCCGGCTTCACCGCGTTCCGGCGGACCGAACGGGCCTTCACGGAACTCTTCGACCGGTACCGCGCGGACCGGCTCATCCCCTGACGCCCACGGAGTCGTCCGGAAGCCTGGACGGACTCCGCACCGTCACGTAGCGTGCGGTCATGGGGAATCGTGCTGTGCCGGCGACCGTCATCGGGGTCGCGGCGGTACTCGGACTGCTGCTGCCCTCCGCCGCCGAGGCGGCCGTACCGCCGCCCGGGCCGGGGTCCGCGGTCGTCACGATCCGCACCGGCGGTGACCGGGTGGGCGACGACCAGGTCGCGGGGCTCCCCGGGGTCCAGCTCGGGTTGTTCGCCACCGAGACGGACACGACCCCCGAGGCCGTGTGCACGGCGGACGCGGACGGCGACTGCAGCTTCGCCGTCCCCGCCGGGCTGATCGGCACCGCGCCGTGGGTCGGCTCGGTGAGCGTCCCCGCCGGGTGGTACGCGAACCCCGTCCTCCGGACCGGACCGGCGAGCGGTTCCGCCTCGACGGCCTCGGCGTACCGCTTCCAGGTCCCCGCCATCCAGACGGGCACGACGTACCGGTCGACGCGAGACTTCATGTACTCGTCCTCGAACGCGCTGCCCACCCGCTCGAACGGCGTCTGGCAGCAGTCGCGCACGAACCCGCAGCTCGCGCGGCAGTGCGGCTCCGACGTCGCGATCGTGCTCGACCTGTCCGCCTCGGTGGGGTCCGCCCTCCCGCAGCTGAAGGCCGCCGCGGACTCGTTCGCCGATGCGCTCGTCGGGACGCCGTCGCGCCTCGCCGCGTTCAACTTCTCCCGGCAGTCGCCGAGCACCGAGGCCGCCACCGGCGTCGTCGACGAGAACCGACCGGACCTGGTGTCCGTCTCGACCCAGGCCGGCGCGGACGCGTTCACCGCGCAGTACGCGGGGTGGGGCCTGGGTTCCGGCACGAACTGGGACCAGGCGCTGCAGCAGGTCGCGGCCTCCGACGAGCACTACGACGCCGTGATCATGCTCACCGACGGCAACCCGGACCGCTGGGGCGCGACGCACGGCGACGGTTCCACCACGCACTTCACCGACGTCGAGGCCGCGGTGTTCTCGGCCAACACCGTGAAGGCGGACGGGACGCGCATCGTGTCGTTCGGTGTGGGATCCGGCGTCGCGGGCGTCAGCGGGCTGAACCTCGCCGCGATCTCGGGGCCGACCCCGTTCGACGGTTCGAACGCGGCCACCGCGGACTTCTTCCAGACCGCCGACTACGCCGGTGCCGCCGAACAGCTCCGTCAGGTGGCCCTCGCGGGCTGCACCGGGTCGCTCTCGGTCGTGAAGCAGATCGTCCCGGCCGACACGACCGGGGACGACGTCACCGGAGCGACGCCCGCCGGTGCCGGCTGGACGTTCGATGCCCGGGCAGCCTCCGCCGGGACCACCGTCGGCACCCCGTCCGCGACGACGACCGCCGACGGCACCGGCAGTGTCTCCTTCGCGCTCACGCCGCCGGCCGGGTCCTCGACGTCCGTCGTGGACGTCGCCGAACGGCAGCAGCCCGGGTACTCCCTGGTGCCAAGGGCGGGCCAGAACGCGACCTGCACCGACCTCACCACCGGCGACCCGGTGTCGGTGACCTCCAGTGGTGCGACGGGGTTCCGGGTGGCCGTCCCGTCCGCCGCAGCCGTGAGCTGCACGGTCTACAACCGTCCAGCAGCCGAGGCGTCCGTCACCGTCGAGAAGCAGTGGACGATCGACGGCAGCTCCTACGCGGACGGGGACCAGCCGACCTGGGCCCGAGCCGCGCTGACGCTCACCGGCCCGGACGGTGCCGGATCGACCACGCAGCCCTTCGGCACCCAACGTGGCGGCTACGTCGCCGGCGACACGGTGGGCATCGACGAACGCACGGAGCTCACCAGGGACGGCTGCACGCTGGAGAGCGGCGCGCTCCGGGACGCGAGCGGCACCGTCGTCGGCGGCAGCCTGCCCGCGGAGGTCACGCTGAGCGGCGGCAGCAACGTGTTCACGCTGCGGAACGTCGTCACGTGCGCGTCGGGGCCGACCTCGACGCCGACGCCGACCCAGACCGCCGGAGCCGTCGACCCCGGGTCGTCGAACGGCGACCAGCCCAGACCGGAGCGTCCGGCGGGCGCCGGGGACCTCGCGTTCACCGGTCTGGACGGCTCGGCGCTCCTGCGCGCCGGCGGTGTCGCTGCCGCGGGGATCGTCCTCGGCACGGTCCTGCTGCTCCGTCTGCGTCGCCGGTCGGTGCACCGCGGTCGTTGAACACTCCGGGTCCCGGCGGGGTACACCAACCTCGGTCCGGCCCGTGAGCGCCGCGCCCCGGGGCGGTTCAGTCGGGTCCACAGACGCCGAGGCTCCTCGGCGGTCCCGGAGGAGAGGAAGACAGTATGTCGCTCGGAGACAAGGCGAAGGACGTCACGCAGAAGGTCGTCGGCAAGGTCGAGGAGGCGGTCGGCAAGCACACCGACGACGCCGAGCTCAAGCACCAGGGCCAGAAGGACCAGGTCATGGGCGAGGGCCGTCTGGAGACCGAGAAGGCCAAGGACCACCTCGACGGTCACTGAGACCGTCGCACCACGAACCCCCGCGCCCGCCGGCGTGGGGGTTCGTCGTGTCAGAACGCGTACCGGATCCGACAGCTCGGCAGGTGCTCCGCCACGAGCTCACGGAACCGCTCGACGAGCTGCCCCTTCGTGCCCGACCGGTAGCGGACGTTCACGGCGCCGTTCTGCGACACCTTCTGCTCCTGCAGGTCCGGTCGCCACAGGAGGTCCTCGGCCTTCGGGTGCCAGCCGAGGTTCACCTCGTGCAGGGCCTGGTTGTGGGTGAGGAAGATCACCTCGGCCGCGAGCTGGGCCTTCGCAGCGGGCGAGAGGACGTCGTCGACCTGGCGGAGCAGTCCGGTCCAGTCGGCTTCCCACGTCGGTGTCAGGATGACGGGCGAGAAGTTGAGGTGGACCTCGTACCCGGCGTCGACGAAGTCGTCCACGGCGGCGATGCGCTCGGCGATCGGGCTCGTCCGGATGTCGGTGACCTTGGCGGTCTCGTGCGGCATCAGCGAGAACCGGATACGCGTCCGCCCCATCGGGTCCCAGTCGAGCAGGTCCCGGTTGACGTACTTCGTGGCGAAGGACGCCTTCGCGGTCGGGGTCATCCGGAACAGGTCGCAGAGGTCCCGCACGTTGTCGCTGATCATCGCGTCCACCGAGCAGTCGCTGTTCTCCCCGATGTCGTAGACCCACGCCTCGGGGTCGCACTGGTTCGGTTCGGTCTTCGGGCCCTGCTTCGCGATGTTCCGAGCGACGTGCTTCGTGATCTGGTCGATGTTCGCGAAGACGGTCACCGGGTTGCTGTAGCCCTTGCGCCGCGGCACGTAGCAGTAGGCGCAGGCCATCGCGCAGCCGTTCGCGGTCGAGGGGGCGATGAAGTCGGCCGAGCGCCCGTTGGGCCGCGTGACGAGCGACTTCTTCACGCCGAGGACGAGCGCCTCGGTCTTGATCCGGACCCATCGCTGGACGTTCCGCTCGTCGCCGTGGACCTCGGGGATGTTCCAGTGCGACTCGACCGGGACGATCTCGGCGTCCGGCCAACGCCCCAGTACCTCCTGCCCGCGCTGCAGGTCGAGTGCCGCGGGTTCGGCGTAGATGCGCCGGACGTCGAGCACCGGGCGGACGCGTTCGTTGCTCATCACGTCCTGTCTACCCGGCACCACCGACGGTGCAGACTCAGGGCATGAGCGAGCCGGACGAGCACTTCTTCGTCGTCGACGGTCGACGGTGGCGACGCACCGACCCGGCACTGCCCGAGGACGTCGCCGCGGCGTTGCGCTCGCACCTCGGCCGCGGACGGAACGCCGTCAAGCAGGCGAAGCGCTCGGGCGACGACGCGGCACTCGCCGACGCACGGCGCCGCAACGGACTCGCGAAGCACGGACTGGGCGAGCGCGGCCCCGAGTGGTGGGACCGTCCCGAGGCCGAGCGGGTCGCCGACGCCCGTCGGGCCCTGGCCGACCTCGACGCACTCGACCGGTCGGACCGCTAGGGCCGGTACTCGTCCGGCCGCTTCGTCGTCGCGGTCGGCATCGGCCCGGGCCCCGTCGCACCGTGCGACCCGAGGGAGCTCAGCACCCCGGCGAGCACCTGGAGGCTCAGCACGACCACACGGCCCCCCGCTCGCAGCACCCGTGTCATCGCGACCCCTCTCGACGATCTGTCAGTTCCCACAGCATAGGTCGAACCGTCCCAGAACGCCCGATCCCGCCGGGTACGCCCGACTCGACCGGGCGCCGCGAGTCCGCCCGAGGCCCCGCCCGCTACGCCTCGGTGTGCCCGAGCTCCGGCTCGAGCCGCAGGCACACCGTGCGCGACGCCGCGGCGTGCAGCTCGAGCACGACGACCTCGTTCCGGCCGGCACGGAGCACCGGACCCGGGACGGCCAGGGTGCGCTGGGGGCCTCGCGACCAGTAGCGGCCGAGGCAGAACCCGTTCACCCAGGCGACCCCCTTCCGGAAGCCGTCGAGTGCCAGGAAGCGGTCCCCCGGCGCGTCCAGCTCGAACGACCCGGCGGCGACGACCGGCCCGGCGAGCACGGCACCGTCGGTCGGTTCGAGCGCGGCCAGCACCGACAGGGCCGCGGGGGCGATCGGGTCGAGGGCGAGCGGCGAGGCCGTCCACCGGGCGAGCGGCACGCCGTCGACCGCGACCCCGCCGATGAGCCCCTTCGGCTCGCCGATGCGCGGCCCGTAGTCGACGCGGCCCTGGTCCTCGACGAGGAGCTCCAGCGTGCCCGTGACGGGCGGCAGCGCGATCGCACGGTCGTGGTGCTCGCGTTCCAGGACACCGACGACGGTGCCGTCGACCGAGACGATCGCGCGGTCGCGGACCTCCTCGCCCACGGTGAGCACGCCGCCGGACGGCAGGTCGACCTCGGTCCGGTGGAGCACGAAGCCGGAGGCGGCACCGAGGGCGTCGAAGGTCGGCGGGGTGTCGTGCGTCGACCAGTCGGTGAGCGCGGGCAGCAGGGAACGGAGTGACGCGACGCGGTCGAGACGGACGGCGACGTCCGTGGCGGGGACGACCCGCGCCTCCAGGCCGGGAGCAGCGGGCAGGTGCCCCGACCCACCCGGCTCCATCGACGCCGGCAGCGGCGGGACGGGCGCGTAGCGCGCGATCACCGCACGGAACGCGTGGAACTTCTCCGTCGGGCGCCCCGCCTCGTCGAGGGGTGCGTCGTAGTCGTACGACGTCGCGATCGGCCGGTAGACGCCCTTGTCGTTCGCCCCGTTCGTGAAGCCGAAGTTCGTGCCTCCGTGGAACATGTACACGTTCACGGAGGCGCCGGCGGCGAGCAGGTCGTCCAGGTCCGACGCGGATGCGGCGGCCGACGTCGTGTGGTGGTGCTCGCCCCAGCTGTCGAACCAGCCGTCCCAGAACTCGGAGCACATCAGCGGACCGGTCGGCTGCGCCTCGCGCAGGCGTTCCAGGCGCGCGGTCGACCGGGACCCGAACGACCCGGTCTTGTGCAGCGACGGCAGCGAGCCGTCCTCGAGCATGGTGCCCATCGGCTGGTCGACGCTGGTGAACGGGACGGTGAGGCCGATCGCCCGGTGCATCTGCTCGAGCTTCGACAGGTACACCGGGTCGGAGCCGTACGCGCCGTACTCGTTCTCGACCTGCACGAGGACGATCGGACCGCCGTGGTCGATCTGTCTCGGGACCAGGACGGGAGCGAGCTGTTCCAAGTACCCCTGCACGGCGGCGAGGAAGCCCGGCTCGTCCCGCCGGACCCCGACGGTGCCGTCGGTGAAGAGCCAGTAGGGCAGCCCGCCGTTCGTCCACTCGGCGCAGATGTAGGGGCCGGGGCGGACGATGGCGTGCATGCCCGAGGCTTCGACGAGGTCCAGGAAGCGGCCGAGGTCCAGACCGTCTTCGAAACTGAACGAAGAAGGCGACGGTGCGTGCGCGTTCCAGGCGACGTAGGTCTCGATGGTGTTGAGGCCCATCAGCTTCGCCTTGCGGATCCGGTCGGCCCACAGGTCGGGGTGCACGCGGAAGTAGTGGATCGCGCCGGACAGGATCCGGTGCGGCTCGCCGTCGAGCAGGAAGTCGGTGTCGCCGATGGCGAAGCGCATGAGAAGACTCTTTCAGACAGCGGGGTCGTGCGGACGGTGTCCGCACGACCCCGGGGTGGTGGTGCCGGTACTACTTGGTCGAGACCGTGAAGCCCTGGTCCTTGCCGTACTTCGCGAGGGCCTTCTGCCAGGCGGCGAGACCGCTCTCGAGCGAGGTGCCGTTCTCGTACGACTGACCGACGGTGTCCGCGTAGACGCTGTTCGCGTACACCTGGTAGGGCAGGTAGGTGAAGTCGTTGTCGGACGACTTCGACGCGTCGACGAGCACCTTGTTGATCTGCTGGCCGCCGAAGTACTCCGGCTTCTCGTCGAGGAACGCGGACGAGTCGAGGTCAGCCGTGGTCGACGGGAACCCGCCGGACTCCATGAACACCTTCGTCGACTCCTTCGACGAGTTCAGCCACTTCAGGAAGCCCGCCGCGAGGGCCGGGTCCTTCGACTGCTTCATGACGACCTCGGCGCTGCCGCCGTTGTTCGCGGTCTGGGCGGCGGTGCCGTCGTAGGTCGGCATCGGGGCGACGCGCCAGTCACCGCTGGCGTCGGCGACGCTCGCCTCGAGGTTGCCGGGCATCCAGGCGCCGGTGATGAGCGTGGCGATCTGGCCGTTGCCGAGCTGCTTGTACCAGTCGTCGGTCCAGCCGACCGTCTTCGCGAGCAGCCCCTGCTCGACGAGCTCGTTCCAGGTGCTCGTCCACTTCTTCGTGCCGGCGTCCTCGAGGTTGATCGTGACCTTGTCACCCTTGGTGGTGAACGGGGTGCCACCGGCCTGGGCGATCATGCTCGTGGTGAACCCGGCGTCGCCGGAGTCCGCGGTGATGTACGCGTCCGGGTCGGCGGCGTGCAGCTTCTTGGCGGCGGCGACGTACTCGTCCCACGTCTTCGGGATGGTGATGCCGTACTTGTCGAACACCGTCTTGTTGTAGAACAGCGCCATGGGGCCGGAGTCCTGCGGGAGGCCGTAGATCTTCCCGTCCATGTCCACCGAGCTCCACGTGCTCGAAGCGAACTTGTCCTTCAGATCTCCGAACCCGTACGAGGACAGGTCGAGCAGCGAGTCGGACAGGGCGAACTGCGGGAGCGCGTAGTACTCGACCTGGGCGACGTCGGGGGCACCCGAGCCGGCCTTCACGGTGTTCTGCAGCTTGGTGTACTGGTCGGCGCCGGTGCCGGCGTTGACGAGCTTGACCTTCACCTTGGGGTAGGCCTTCTCGAACGCGGCGACCTGGGCCTTCGCGGACGGGGTCCACGACCAGTAGGTGAGCGTGCCGCCCTTCTCGAGGGCCTTGTCGATGTCGTCGGACGATCCGCCGGACGACGAACCGCCGGAGGCGCAGGCCGCCAGGGCGATGGCGGCGGTGACGCCGATGGCGAGGGCGCTGAGCCCGCGCCGGATGCGCTTGTGCATTCGGGTGCCTTTCACTTCTTCGTGTTGGGAGGTGGTGCAGTGGTGCTGCTGTGTGCCGGACGGGAGGCGCGTGGCGGGGTCGCCCCGCGCCTCCAGTCCGGTGGTTCAGGCCTTGACGGACCCGGCCGCGAGGCCGGACTGCCAGAAGCGCTGGAGGAAGAGGAACGCGACCACGATCGGGATGATCGTGAGGAGCGATCCCGTGACGACGAGGTTGTAGATCGGCTGCGCCCCGGACCCGGTGGCCTGTGCGTTCCACTGGTTCAGGCCGACCGTCAGCGGGTACCACTTCGGGTCGCTCAGCATGATGAGCGGCAGGAAGTAGTTGTTCCAGGTGGCGACGACCGCGAACAGCAGGACGGTGACGACTCCGGGCGCGAGCAGGCGCAGCGCGATCGTGAAGAAGATCCGGAACTCGCCGGCGCCGTCCATGCGGGCGGCCTCGAGGAGTTCGGCGGGGATCGCGTCGACCGCGTAGGTCCAGATCAGGTACATGCCGAACGGGCTGATGAGCGACGGCAGGATGATCGCCCACGGGGTGTTCGTCAGGCCGAACTGCGAGAACAGCAGGAACGTCGGGACGGCCAGGGCGGTGCCGGGGACGGCGATCGCGCCGAGGACGACGGCGAACACGGCGCGACGACCCGGGAACTGGAACTTCGCCATGCCGTAGCCGGCGATCGTGGCGAGCATCGTGGCTCCGCCGGCGCCGACGACGACGTAGAGCAGCGTGTTGCCGAGCCACTGGACGAAGATGCCGTCGTTGTAGGTCAGGGTGTCGACGATGTTCTGCCAGAGGTTGAACTTCCCGCCGAACCACAGGCCGAAGGTCGACAGCAGCGAGGACTGCGTCTTCGTGCTGTTCACGAGCAGGTAGAACAGCGGCGCGAACGAGTAGACGACGAAGACGACCATCACCGCGGTGAGGAGACCGGAACGCTTCTGCTTGCGTCCGCCTCCTGCGTTCCGCAGGCGGCGGGTCCGGGTCGGCCTGGAGGCGCGGCTCGCCTTCTCACGTGGGTCGCGCTGCGTCGTGGTCGCCTCGGTGACCGTGGCCGGTCCGGTCGCGGCGGGTTGCTGCAGGGTGCTCATCGGTTCTCCTGGCGGGTTCCGCGGACCTGGACGACGTAGGCGATCACGGCGGTGATCACGCCCATGACGATCGCGACGGTCGCGGAGTAGTTGAACTGCTGGCCGCTGAACGACAGCGAGTAGGCGTACATGTTCGGGGTGAAGGCGCTGCCGATGACGTTCGGGGCGAGGGTCTTGAGCAGGTTCGGCTCGTTGAAGAGCTGGAAGCTGCCGATGATCGAGAAGATCGTGGCGATCACCATCGGGCCGCGCAGAGCGGGGAGCTTGATGGAGAACACCGTGCGCAGGGGGCCGGCGCCGTCGAGCTCGGCCGCTTCGTACAGGTCACCGGGGACGACCCGGAGGGCGGCGTAGAAGATCAGCATGTTGTAGCCGAGGAACTCCCACGTGACCACGTTGCCGATCGACGTCAGGACCCAGTCGGGGCTGAACGGCTGCAGCAGGTCGATGCCGAGCGCGTGGTTCGCGGCGCCGGTCAGGCCGAACTGGTTGCCGTAGATGAAGCCCCAGATGAGCGCAGCGACGACACCGGGGACCGCGTACGGCAGGAACACGGCGATGCGGAAGAACGACGTGCCCCAGAGCCGGGCGCTGTCGAGGGCCAGGGCGGCGACGAGCGCGAGGCCGAGCATGATCGGGACCTGCACGAGCAGGAACAGGGCCACCCGACCGAGACCGGACCAGAACTTGGCGTCCTGGAAGAGCTGCACGTAGTTGGCGAACCAGACGAACTGGTTGCCGCCGATCAGCTGGTCGCGGAACAGGCTCAGCCAGAGCGCGTACCCGATCGGCACGATGAGCATCGCGATCAGGACGACGACGAACGGGCCGACGAAGAGCCATCCCGCGTACCTGCCGCGCGGCTTGGCGCGGCGGCGCGGTGGCACGGTCGGAGCGGTGGCTCCGGCTGCGCGCGCTTCGAGCGTGCTCATGTGACTCCCTTGTCGTGCTGCGTTCGGGTCCGTCGATGTTGACGTCAACATCGAACGGCGCGACGATAGCATGGCAACGTCAACATGCGCTAGCGTTCGGGAACTGCAGGGCACATCGCCCGGAACCGGAGGGCATCGTGACGACCGAACTCGCGGCCGCGGCCGCCGCTCGCCGCTCCCCCTCGATGGCCGCCGTCGCCGAGGCCGCCGGGGTCTCGATGCAGACCGTGTCCCGCGTCGCCCGCGGCTTCGACAACGTGTCGCCGGACACCCGCGACCGCGTCCAGCGCGCCATGGACGACCTCGGGTACCGCCCGAACCGTGCCGCCCGAGCCCTGCGCTCCGGGCGGTTCCGCACCATCGGCGTGATCATGTTCACCCTCGCGTCGTACGGGAACATGCGCACACTCGAGGCGATCGCCGACGCCGCGGATGCCGCCGACTTCACGATCACCCTGCTGCCGATGGCGTCCCGGACCGAGGAAGGCGTCCGCTCGGCGTTCTCCCGACTGCACGAGCAGGCCGTCGACGGCGTCGTCATCATCATCGAGTCGCACATCATCGACACCGCCGAGGTCGTGCTGCCGGACGGCGTCCCGATGGTCGTGGTCGACTCCACCGGCACGACGCAGCACCCCGCGATCGACACCGACCAGGCCGACGGGGCACGGCAGGCCACGCAGCACCTGCTCGACCTCGGGCACGAGACCGTCTGGCACGTCGCCGGGCCGGAGTCGTCGTACTCCGCCGCACGCCGCCTCGCCGCCTGGCAGGCCACGCTCGAGGCCGCGGGGCGAACGGTCCCGTCGGTCTTCCACGGCGGCTGGAGCGCCGACTCCGGGTACCGCGCCGGACTGGTGATCGCCGGTCGGCCGGAGATCACCGCAGTCTTCGCCGCCAACGACCAGACCGCCCTCGGTGTGCTCCGCGCCGCCCACGAGCTCGGTCGCGCCGTGCCGGAGACCCTCAGCGTGGTGGGGTTCGACGACTCCCCCGAGTCCGACTCGTTCTGGCCGCCGCTCACCACCGTGCACCAGTCCTTCGACGAGGTCGGCCGCCGAGCGGTCACGAACCTCCTCGCCCAGATCGACGGGCAGCGGGTCCGGGCCGAGGCCGACCTGGTCCCCGTCCGGCTCGTCGAACGGTCCAGCACCGCCGCCCCACCACCCCGGACGGTGCGCTGACGCGATCAGCCTCCGGGGCGTACCGTGCACCCGGAGCCGGATCGCTGTCCCGGCCCCGGGTGTGCGCCACTTCCGTGTGTCCGGAGGACGAGCCGTCGGCTGCGGTCCTCATCTCCCCACCTCGGCGTTCGGATCATGAAGAACATCGTCTACGGACTGACCGCTGTCCTCACCTCGGACGAGGCAGCCGATGCGGTGCTGGACTACGCCGCCGCCCTGGCGCACGCGGGGCTCGCGGACACCGTCGCCGTCCCGACCGTCGATGCCTTCGGGAGCACCACGACCACCTCGTTCCTGCTCGCCCCCGCGCTCGGCCTGCTGATCGAGGACGCGGCGGACGACCCGCTCGGCCCCGACACCGCCGCGTTCGTCGAGGAGATCTCGTGGCGGGCGCGCGCCGTGCGCTGCACGCCGCCGGGCGGCTGAGCCGCGCCGCGGCCGCGGTCTGCGAAAGCGACACTTTCCCGCTGAACGTTCCCGGAGATCTGTCGCCCTGGCGGCACGGACGGCCCCGGACGGCAGCAGCGATTCGCTTTCGCGGCACTGACGGCGACCACCCATCGGACAGGAGGCACGGCGCCAGCCCGCACCGCGCCTCCCGTCCGCCATCGCGAAAGCGACAGAACCGCGCAGGATTGCCGCGGAAATGTGTCGCCTTCGCGACATGGACGACCCCAGATCCCGGAACTCTGTCGCCTTCGCAGGCCACCGCCGCGCACGGCAGAGGGCGCCGGCACCGCGAAGCGGCCCGACGCCCTCTGTGCTCACTCGACGCCCGCCGGAGCGCACGCCGAGGCGTCTCAGCCGATCGACACGGCGGTCCAGGAGACCGGCGGGAGCTCGATCGTGATGGTGTCGCCCTCGCGGCGGACGGACTCGTTGGTGCGGAGCCCGACGCGGGTGGTGTTCGCCAGGTCGTTCACGGCGTGCACGTCGTCGTCCCAGATGCCCTCGGCACGGACGTCGCCGTCGACCGTCAGGCCGGCGAGGTCGATCGTGACGGTCGTGGACTCCGACGGGTGGCGGTTCACGAGGAAGATCGCCGCCGTGCCGTCCGCGTCGACGGTGGCCGCCGAGTCGACGACCGGGACCTCGCCGTGCTTGCCGCCGTCGACCGTGTCGCCGGAGGCCTTGACCTGCAGCGACGTGCCGTTGGCGAGCTTCGACGTCAGCGAGAACGGGAAGAACGTCGTCTGGCGCCAGGCGGGTCCGCCGGGCTCGGTCATGATCGGGCCGATCACGTTGACGAGCTGGGCGAGCGAGGCCGAGGCGACCCGGTCCGCGTGGCGGAGCAGCGAGATGAGCAGCCCACCGACGACCACGGCGTCGGCGACGGTGTAGACGTCCTCGAGGAGGCGCGGGGCGACCGGCCACTCCTCGAGCGTGAACTCCTTCGCCTGCTCGTGCCACTTCGTGAGCGACCAGACGTTCCACTCGTCGAACGAGATGTCGATCCGCTTGTCGGACTTCTTCTGCGCCTGCACGTGATCGGCGGCGGTCGTGACCGTCTTGATGAAGTGGTCCATGTTGACGCCGGAGGCGAGGAACGAGGCGAGGTCGCCGTCCTCCTCGTAGTAGGCGTGCGCGGAGATGTAGTCGACGTCGTCGTAGGTGTGCTCGAGGACGGTGCGCTCCCACTCGCCGAACGTCGGCATCGAGGCACCGGACGAACCGCAGGCGACGAGCTCGAGGTCGGGCTGGATCTGCCGCATGGCCTTGGCGGTCATCGCGGCGAGCTTGCCGTAGTCCTCGGCGTTCTTGTGGCCGAGCTGCCACGGGCCGTCCATCTCGTTGCCGAGACACCACATCTTGATCGCGAACGGCTCCTGGCGGCCGTTCGACCGGCGGTACTCGGACAGCGCGGTTCCGGCGTCGATGTTCGCGTACTCGAGGAGCTCGATGGCCTCGGCGGTGCCGCGGGTACCGAGGTTCACCGCGAGCATGAGCTCGGAGCCGACCTGGTCGAGCCAGTGCTGGAACTCGTGCAGGCCGACCTCGTTCGTCTCGGTCGAGTGCCAGGCGAGGTCGAGCCGGCGCGGGCGCTGCTCGACGGGTCCGACCCCGTCCTCCCACTTGTACCCGGAGACGAAGTTGCCGCCGGGGTAGCGGATCGCGGACACGCCCAGTTCCTTGACCAGGTCGACCACGTCACGACGGAAGCCGTGCTCGTCGGCGGTCTCGTGGGCGGGCTCGTGGATGCCGTCGTAGACATGGCGTCCGAGGTGTTCGACGAACCCGCCGAACAGGCGACGTCGCACCGGCCCCACGGTGAACGCGGCGTCGAGGACGAGGTGTGTGCGGGGCATGGATCTCCTTCGATCGTGCGTGAGCGGGTCGTGCGGGGAGTGGACCGGTCGTGCGGCGCGGGCTGGCGGGTACCGAGCCGGGCCGTCACGAAAGTGAGCGCTCACCCATCGGAAACGCTACCGGGTTCACCGCCGACGCGAAAGGGGTGGCGGATGATCGGACCGAGCGCTAATGTGAGCGCTCACGGAGCACCGACCCGCTGCTCCGTGCAAGAGCAGTGATGCTCTGGTCCGGAGCACCGACCCTGTTCCGGTCTCGGCCCGTCCCGATGGAGTGATGCCATGCCGATCCGACCAGCAACACCCGCGTCGCGCCTCTCGCGCCGCGGCTTCCTCGCCGCCGGTGCGGCAGCAGCGACGGTCCTGCCGCTCGCAGCGTGCTCGAGCCCGATCGCAGCCGGCCTCGCCGGGAGTGCCCTCAACCCCGAGACGCTCGTCTTCTGGAACCTCTTCGGCGGCGGTGACGGCCTCCGCATGCAGGCGATGGAGGACGGCTACGCCAAGCAGCACGGCGGCTCGTCGTCGTTGCAGGCCACCACGTTCGCATGGGGCAACCCGTACTACTCGAAGCTGACACTGGCCACCGTCGGGAACAAGCCGCCGGACGTCGCAGTCGCCCACCTCACCCGGGCGAAGCCGCTCTGGGACGGTGACCTGCTCGACCCGATCACCTCCGACGACCTCGCGAGCGTCGGCCTCAGCGCCAGCGACTTCAACCAGAAGGCGTGGACGGCTCAGAAGACCGACGGCAAGAACATCGCGATCCCGCTCGACACCCACCCGTTCGTCCTGTTCTACAACGTTGACATCTGCCAGAAGGCGGGCCTCCTCGACGCCGACGGCAACCTCAGGGACCTGTCCGGCATGGACGCGTTCGAGAGTGCCCTGGCGGCGGTCTCGAAGGTCACCGGCGGCAACGCTCTCAACGTCGCGAACGTCGTGCCCGAGACGGCGACACCGTGGCGCTTCTTCTGGACGCTGTACAACCAGATCAACGGGGCGACACCGTTCATCAGCGACGGCGGCAGCAAGCTCACGCTGAACGAGGACGCCTACAACGAGGTCACCAGCCGCACCCAGAAGTGGGTGAAGCAGGGCTGGCTGAACAAGGCGCTCGACTACGCCACCGCCGAGTCGCTCATGTTCTCCGGCAAGGTCGGCTTCTTCATGCAGGGCGAGTGGGAGATCAGCACCGCGCAGTCCGTCAAGGGCCTGAAGTTCGGCATGGCCCCGATCCCGCAGCTGTACGACAAGCCCGCCACGCAGGCCGACTCGCACACGTTCGTCCTGCCCCGCAAGGACCGGACGCCCGAGCAGCGGAAGCAGGCGATGCTCTTCATCAAGCAGATGCTCGAGCAGAGCATGACGTGGGCGGAGGGCGGTCACGTCCCGGCCTACATGCCGACGTTCGACAGCACCGCGTACAAGAAGCTCACGCCGCAGTCGAACTACGCGGCCGCCGCCGAGACCGCCGTGTTCGACGACGCCGCCTGGTACGGCGGATCCGGGTCGACCTTCGAGGGCATCGTCGGCGCCCAGCTCGCCCTCGTCCAGCAGGGCAGCTCGTCCCCCGCGTCCGCGCTGAGCGCGATCAAGGGCCAGCTCGCCACCTACCTCCGCACCCCGAGCCCACTGTGAACGGGCACACGCACGCCCGGAACGGGCACACGCACGCCCGGCCGGCCGGGCACACGCACGCCGTGAACACCGCGCGAAAGGCACGATGACGTGACCACAGCACCTGTCCTCGACCGCCCGACGGACGCGGCCACCGCTCCGCGGCGGGTCCGCACCTACCGCACCAGCCTGACCCGCGGCCAGGGCCGCAGCGGCTGGCTGTTCCTCGCCCCCTTCGGCCTGTTCTACCTGGCCTTCCTGCTCGGCCCGACGGTCTGGATGATCGTCACGAGCTTCTTCAACACCTCGACCGTCCGGACCGGGCTCGGCAGCTTCGCCGGCTTCGCGAACTACGCGGAGATGCTCGGCCGCTCGGACTTCTGGTCCTCGCTCTGGCACACGCTGCAGTTCACGCTGTACACGACACCGCCGCTCGTCATCCTGGCGTTCGTGTTCGCCGTGCTGACGAACCGGATGAACCGCGGCCAGTGGTTCTTCCGACTGGCGTTCTTCCTGCCCTTCATCCTGCCGTCGGCGACGATCTCCCTCATCTGGGTGTTCATCTTCACGCCGGCGACCGGTCTCTGGGCGAGCCTGCAGACCGCGCTCGGCATGACGCCGGGGTCCGGGATGCTGTCGAGCCCTAACACCGCGATGATCGGTGTCGCGATCGCCACGGTGTGGTGGACGCTCGGGTTCAACTTCGTGCTCTACCTCGCCGGCCTCCAGGAGATCCCGCGCGAACTGTACGAAGCCGCTGCCGTCGACGGCGCCTCGAACTGGCAGCAGATCAAGTCGATCACGCTGCCGCTCCTCGGCCGCACGACGACGCTCGTCATCCTGCTGCAGATCATCGCGAGCCTGAAGATCTTCGACCAGGTGTACCTGATGACGAACGGCGGGCCGGGCATCTCCACCCAGGTCTCGCTGCAGCTCATCACCGGCGTCGGCTTCACGGACAACCGGCTCGGTGCCGCGTCGGCCGCCTCGGTGCTGCTCTTCATCGTGATCGTCGTGATCGCGATCATCCGGCAGCTCGTCGAGCGCGCCGCCGCCAAGCGCGAGATCGGAGCCTGACATGACCGCCACCGAGAGCATCACCACCGGCCGCCGGAAGCTCCGCACCGGCGTCTCGGCCGCCGCACCCGCGAACGCCGCGAAGATCGGCGTCAGCGGCAAGGGCTTCACGATCGCATCCGGCATCGTCCTGACGGTGTTCGCGATCATCTGGCTCATCCCCAGCCTGTTCGCCCTGAAGACGTCGCTGTCCGACAACGGCGTCGCCGCCCTGGGCGCGAACGCGATCCTGTCGAACTGGAACCCGACGCTGCACAGTTACGCGTCGCTGTTCCAGTCCGGCGACATCTGGAACTGGTACCTGGCCAGCGGCATCACGAGCGTCGTCACCGCGCTGCTCACCGTGCTGTTCGCGTCGATGGCGGCGTTCGCGCTGTCACGGCTCGTGTTCCGCGGCCGGAACATCGCGTTCCTGCTCATCATCCTCGGGATCATGATCCCGACGCAGGTGCTGATCATCCCGATCTTCCAGGAGCTCAACGCCGTCGGCCTGCTCAACACCTACTGGTCGGTGATCTTCCCGCAGGTGCCCGCCGTGATCGCGGTGTTCATCTTCAAGCAGTTCTTCGACGGGATCCCGAAGGAGCTCGAGGAGGCCGCCCGCATCGACGGCGCGAGCATCTGGAAGGTGTACTGGTCGGTCATCCTGCCGCTGTCCCGTCCGGTGATCGCGGCGGTCACGATCCTGACGTTCGTCGGGGTGTGGAACAACCTGCTGCTGCCGTTGTTCGTGCTGTCCAACCCGGACCTCATGACGATCCCGGTCGGGCTCGCCACGGTCCAGGGCAGCTTCGGTCAGCGCTACGCGGACATCCAGGCGGGGGCGATCCTGGCGGCGTTGCCGCTGATCATCCTCTACCTGATCTTCCAGCGGCAGATCGTCGAGGGCGTGACCGGTTCCGGTCTCAAGGGCTGACGCGACCCCACGATGGACTGGAGGCGCGGTGCCAGCTGGCACCGCGCCTCCAGTCCGTCTGTGGTCAGGACCGCAGCCGCCTGCCGGATGCACCCGCGTGCGTACCTGACGGAATCGGGCGTACCTGGTCGGAAGTTTCGTGGCGGTACGCCCGTTCCAACCAGGTATCGCACGCGCTATGAGAAAGTACGGGCACACCCGGCGGCGTCGGCGGTACCGGGCGGAACGGCGGTGCCCAGCGGAACCGGGCGTACCCAGCGGAACCGGGCGTACCTGCCGGAATCGGGCGTACCTGGCGCGAAGTTTCGTGGCGGTACGCCCGGAAACGCCAGGTATCGCACGCGCTTTGGGAAAGAATGGGCTGTGCGCGGTCAGGCGGAGACGGACTCGCGCGCCTCGTGCTTCCAGAACCCGGAGAACGTGATGCGGGACTTCGGCAGGCCGGCTCGGTGCAGGTGGCGGCGCCCCTCGGTCGCGAGCGTCGACTCCCCCACGACGAACGCGTACCCGTGCTCGTCGGCCGGCACGTGCCGCTGCAGTTCGGCGAGCGCCGCCCGACCGGGCACGGTGTGCTCGGTCTCCGATCGGACGATCCACGTCACGGCAACCCCGGCCGGGGCATCGAGTTCACGGACGTCCCCGGCGGTGGGGACCTCCTGGATGATGCGGCCGACGGTGTCACGGGGCAGCGATGCCGCGATGCCGACGACGCCGGGCAGGCCCGTTTCCTCGGCCGCGATGACGACCTCGCTCGTGCCCTCGGGGACGTCGAAGATGCAGCCCTGGTCGAGCATCGCCAGCTCGTCGCCAGGACGGGCGGCGCAGGCCCAGATCGCGGCGCGGCCCTCGGGTTCGCCGTCGGCTCCGGTGTGCACGACGAAGTCGATGTCCATCTCGCGCGACTCGGCGCGGAACTCGGCGACGGTGTAGTTCGCGCAGTGCGGACGGACGTCCTCGGGGATCGCGAGGAAGGTCGGCCACCACTTCTTGCCGTCGAGGTCCGGCATCCGGAAGGCGTCCTGGTCGGGGCGCTGGACGAACAGCCGGAACCAGTGGTCGAAGCCGAGGTAGCCGAACTCGGCCAGGTCGTCCCCGGTCACCGTGACGCGCTGCATCGACGGCGTCGTGCGCTCGCTCCGGAGGACACGAGCACGGAAGAGCCGGGGGTTCTCGGGCAGGAGCCGCGGGGTCTTCGCCATGAGGCAAGGCTAACCTAAGATGATCTCCGTGCCAGCCCCCACCCCTGCCCTGGCTTCCGCTCCGGATGCCCGCGCCGTCGACCCGACGGACGCCCTCGGCGTCCACCGAGCCGCCGTCCGTCGCCGTGCCCTCGTGATCGTCGGCCTGCTCGTCGTGCTCGCCGCGGTGGCGGTCGCGAGCATGTTGCTCGGCAGCAACCGGATCGGTGTCGACCGGGTCCTCGACGGCCTCACCCGGAGCGGCAGCAGCACCGACGAGGCGATCGTCTGGGGCTCACGGATCCCCCGCACGTTCATCGGTGCCGCCGTCGGCGCGGCCCTCGGCATCGCCGGACTCCTCATGCAGGGCCACACCCGGAACCCGCTCGCCGACCCCGGTCTGTTCGGTGTCTCGTCGGGTGCGGGGCTCGCGGTCGTCATCGGCGTGTACGCCTTCGGGGTCACGAGCACCGGCGCGACCGTCTGGTTCGCCCTCGCCGGGGCCGTCGTCGCGAGCGTCGTCGTGTTCTCCGTGACGATCGCCGGCAGCGGGACGGCGAGCCCGGTCCCGCTGGCCCTCGCCGGTGCCGCGGTCTCGGCACTGCTCGGCGCGCTGACGTCCTTCGTCGTGCTCACCGACCAGGACTCCCTCGACGCCTACCGGCTCTGGGTGGTCGGATCGCTCGCCGCCCGGCAGCTCGACGTGCTCGGGGCCGTGTGGCCGTTCCTCGCCGCCGGCCTCGTGCTCGCCGTGCTGAACGTGCGGGCCCTCGACGCGCTCGGACTCGGTACCGACCTCGCGAAGGGCCTCGGCGAGAACATCGTCGTCGCGCGGCTCGTCGGGCTCGGCGGGATCACGCTCCTCGCCGCCGGCGCGACCGCGGCCGCGGGGCCGATCGGCTTCGTCGGGCTGACCGTCCCGCACGTCGCCCGCGCCCTCGTCGGCACGGGCCACCGCTGGACCCTGCCCGTGTCCGCACTCGTCGGGGCGTCGCTCGTGCTGCTCGCCGACGTGGTGGGCCGGCTCGTCGGCGGGTTCGCCGAGGTCGAGGTCGGCATCGTCCTGGCCGTCATCGGCGGTCCGGTGTTCGTCGCGGTCGCCCGTCGCCGATCGTTGGTGTCGCTGTGAGCGCGGCAGGCACCGGCGCGGCAGGCACCGGCGCGGCAGGCACCGGCGCGGCAGGCACGGGCGCGGCCCGCTCCGACGCGGGCCCGACCGCGGTCCACGCCGCCCCCGGCCGCCGCGGCGTCGTCGTCGGCCCCGTCGGCCTCGCCTGGCGACCCCGCGTCTTCTGGTACACGGTCGCGGCACTCGGCACCGCCGTGCTGCTCGTCGTCCTCGGCGTCGCGATCGGCTCGACGTGGATCGCCCCCGTGACGGTCGTGCGGTCGCTGCTCGGGCTCGAGACCGGCCCCGACGCGTTCATCGTCGAGAACCTCCGCCTGCCGCGCGTGCTCACCGGCGCCCTCGTCGGTCTCACCCTCGGGGTGGCCGGAGCACTGACGCAGACCTTCACGCGCAACCCGCTCGGCACGCCGGACATCATCGGCGTGACCTCTGGCGCGAGCGTCGGCGCCGTGGCCGCGATCGTGCTCGGCGGCGGCACGTACTCGGTGTCGGCCATCGTCCTCGGCGGCGGGATCCCGATCGCGGCGACCATCGGTGCGCTGGTCGCCGCCGTCGCGGTGTACGGCCTCGGCTGGCGGGGCGGCGTGCAGAGCTACCGGCTCGTCCTCGTCGGCATCGGCGTGAGCGCGACGCTCGACGCGGTCACCAGCTACCTGCTCGTCCGGGCGAAGATCACCGCGGCAGCAGCTGCGTCGCAGTGGCTCGTGGGCAGCCTCAGCAGCACGTCGTGGACGACCGTGTGGCCGTTGCTCGTCGTCGCCGCGATCGCGGTCCCCCTCGCCCTGGCCACCAGCGCGGCGCTCGGGATCGGACAGCTCGGGGACGAGGTGGCGACCGGCGTGGGCCTGGCCGTCCAGCGCCACCGGCTCGTCGTGATCGCGCTCGCGGTCGTCCTCACCGCCGCTGCCGTCGCCGCCGCCGGCCCGGTCGGGTTCGTGGCGTTCGTGGTCCCGCAGATCGGGCTCCGGCTCGCCGGGACGAACCGCCCACCGCTCCTGCTCGCGGGGGCGCTCGGCGCCGTCCTCGTGCTCGCCGCGGACCTGCTGGCCCGTTCGGCGTTCCCGTGGCAGGTACCCGTCGGCATCGTCACGACCGTCGTCGGCGCCCCGTACCTGATCTGGCTGCTCGTCCGTCACCGCAAGGAGATGTCCCGATGAACCGCACCGTCCACACCGTCCCGGCGGACGACGCCCCCGTCCTCGAAGCCCGCGGCCTGTCCGTCGGCTACGACCGCCACCCGGTGCTCGCCGACCTGGACCTCCGGATCGAACGCGGCACCGTGACGACGTTCCTCGGCGCGAACGGCTGCGGCAAGTCCACCCTGCTCAAGGCGTTCGGCCGGGTGCTCAAGCCGCAGGCCGGCGAGGTCCACCTGGACGGCGTCCCGATCCGCAGCGAGCCGAACCGCGCGGTCGCCCGCAAGCTCGCGATCCTGCCGCAGTCGCCCGTCGCCCCGGCGGGCACGAGTGTGCTCGACCTGGTGATGCGCGGCCGGAACCCGCACCAGTCCTGGGCGAAGCCGTGGACGGCGGACGACGCCGACGTCGCCGAGCAGGCCATCGCCGCGACCGGACTCACCGAGGTCGCACACCGTGACGTCGCGAGCCTGTCCGGCGGACAGCGGCAGCGCGCCTGGATCGCCCTGGTCGTCGCGCAGCAGGCGGAGACGCTGTTGCTCGACGAACCGACGACCTACCTCGACCTCGCGCACCAGCTCGAGGTCCTCCGGCTCGTGCGCCGCCTCAACCGCGAGCAGGGCTCGACGGTCGTGATGGTCCTGCACGACCTGACCCTCGCCGCGCGCTACTCGGACCGCCTCGTCGTGCTGCACGACGGCGGGGTCGCCGCGGACGGCACGCCGTCGGACGTCCTGACCCCGGAGCTCCTGGAGCGCGCGTTCGGACTGCACGCCCGGGTCGTCGCGGACCCGGTGACCGGCGCACCGATGATCGTGCCGGAGGCCGACGAGCACGACGTCATCCACGATGTCGAACTGGCGGGCGCAGGCAACTTAGGTTAGCCTCTCCTAACGTGAAGATCCCCCGCCGCGGCTCCCTCCGTGCCGCCCTCGTGACCTCCGTGGCCGTCTCGGCCCTCCTCCTCGCCGGCTGCTCCAGCACCAGCAGCTCGAACGACTCCGCCGGCAGCGGCAGCACCGCTGCGTCCGACGGCGCGTGGTCGTACAAGGACGCCACCGGCGCGACCGTCAAGGTCGACCACACCCCGAAGCGCGTCGTGGTGCTCAACGACATCGCGCTCTCGTTCATCGAGTACGGCCTGAAGCCGGTCGGCACCTTCGGCCAGCTCACGATGGCGAAGGACGCCCGTTTCAAGGGCCTCGACACCGATGGCGTCACGCAGCTCGGCGAGGCCTACGGCGACATCGACCTCGAACAGCTCGCAGCGCTCAAGCCCGACCTCGTCGTGACCTCGGTCTACCCGACCGACGAGAAGGGCACGCTCGACGAGACACAGCCCGGCTACGGCTTCAAGGACATGGAGCAGGAGAAGCAGATCCAGGCGATCGCGCCCGTCGTGCAGGTGAAGTGGGGCGGCAAGGGCGAGGACGTCATCGAGAAGATCGCCGACCTGGCGGAGTCCCTCGGCGCGAAGGAGTCCACGGTCGACAAGGCCGAGAAGCGCTTCGACACCGCGGCCGACGAACTCGAGAAGGTCGCCAAGGACAAGGACCTCTCGGTGGTCTCGATGTACGCCGACGGCGACGGCGCGTACGTCACCCGGCCCACCGACGAGCCGTCGCTGGAGATGTACTCCTCGTTCGGCGTCGACTTCGTGAACCCGAAGCCGAAGGGCTTCTACTGGGGCATCTACTCGTGGGAGAACGCCGGCCAGATCACCGGCGACGTGATCCTGCTGTCGCAGCAGGGCTACCAGGTCGCGGACCTCGAGAAGCAGCCGACCTTCGCGGACAACGCCGCCCTGCAGGCGGGTCAGGTCCACAGCTGGACCTTCCCGGCGCTCGACTACGCGTCGCAGGCCGACTACATGCAGAAGATGGCGGGCTGGCTCGAGGACAGCAAGAAGCTGTCGTAGACGCGACCGACCGACGGACTGGAGGCGCGGTGCCAGCTGGCACCGTGCCTCCAGTCCGTTCCACTGGTCACCTGCAGAGCGTCAGTCGCCTCGCCGGATCCGGGCGAGCACCGCGCGCGCCTGCTCCAGGTGCGTGGCGGGGACCCCCGCTGTCGCCGCCTCGAGCGCGCCGTCGAGCGCCGCGCGCGCCACGGCCAAGGTGCGGGAGCCGTCAGGCGTCACCTCGAGCCGCGAGGACCGGCGGTCCTCCGGGTGCGGGACACGGCGGACGCACCCCTCGCGCTCGAGACGGTCGACGACCTTGCTCGCCGCACCCACCGTGATGACGACGGTCTCCGCGACGTCCTGCACCCGTGCCGTGCCCCCTCGTTCGTCGATCACCCGGAGCGCGGTGACGCTCCCGAGGGACAGCCCACTCGCCGCGGTGACCGCGGTGTCGGCGGCGTTCCACACCGCGATCTGCGTCCGGACGAGCGCATCGAAGAACTCGAGACGGTCCTGAGCACTCACGACCGACCACCCTCGACTCGCACGACGAGCTTGCCGCGCACGGCTCCCGATTCCATGTCACCGTGCGCCCGCACGACGTCCTGCTCCGTGAAGTCGTAGACCCGGCCGATCGGGAACGTCATCGTGCCGTCCGCGACGGCGTCGACCACACGCTGGAGGACCTCGGCCGGCAGGTCCGCCGCGGCGCCGGAGTACGCCGTGAGCCGGACGCCGTTCGGGATGACGTCGTTCGGGTAGAAGTCCGGCACGATCCACTCGTCCGAGAGCATCCCGGTGAAGCACACGGTCCCGTGCACGGCAACCGCACGGAGGGTGTCGCGGAGGACCCCGGCACCGACGAGCTCGACCGCACCGTCCACCCCGTCCGGCCGGATCGCGCGGACCTGCGCGGCGACCGCTCCGTCGTCGACGAGCACGTGGTCGACACCTGCCGCACGGAGCACGTCGGCGTGCGCGGCCGATCGCGTGGTCGAGAACACCGTGGCCCCGCGCTCCTTCGTGAGCACCGCGATCGCCAACCCGACCGACGAGGTCCCGCCACGGACGAGGACCGACCCGCCGTCGCGCAGGTCGATCCCGGTGGTGAGCGAGCCGAACGCCGTCTGCACCATCTCCGGCAGGGCACCGAGCACCGCCGGGTCGAGCGTGCTCCTGATCGGGACGACACTTGCCGCCGGGACGCAGGTGTACTCGGCGTACCCGCCGTCGATGGTCCGCCCCATCCCGCCCATCAGCGCGACGACCTGTTGTCCGGGCGCGAACTCCCCGCCAGGCGCGCGGACGACACGGCCCGTCGCCTCGATGCCCGGGATGCGCGGGAACGACCCGAAGGACCCGAGCCCTTGCCGGAAGTGCTGCTCGGAGCGGTTCAGGCCGAACGCCTCCACCCGGACGAGGACCCACCCCACCGCGGGTTCGGGAACGGGGACGGTCCGCATCCGGAGGGCATCCGGCGCCCCCGGTCCGTCGAGGACGATCGCGCGCATCACATCAGCCATGCGACGAGATTAGCATTCCATGGAAGATACTTCCAGTGACGGTAACCTCGGTCAGCCGACCGGCAGCGCCGCGTTCACCCCCGTCTGCGCCTGCCGCCAGACCGCGGCACGCGTGCCGGCGTAGGTGCCCTCGCCGCTCGAGTAGTGCCGCAGGTTCGTCTTGCCGCCGTCGGTGTTGCCCTGCCAGTAGGCCGTCACCGCACGCTTCGTCCCGCCGACGAGCCAGATCTGATCGGCGGCGTCGGTGGTTCCGGTCTTGCCGAACAAGGTCGCGCCGTCCGGGGTCTGCCCACCGCTCGCGGTGCCGCCACGGAACGCGCCCTGCATCACCTCGAACGCGGTCGAGGCCACCGTGGCGGAGACGGCCTGCTTGCAGGCCTTCGGCTGCCCGCCGAGCTGTTTGCCGCTCCGGTCCGTCACCTGGTCCACGATCACCGGCGCGCAGTACACCCCGCCGTTCGCGATGCCGGCGTACGCGGCTGCCATCGTGAGCGGGGCGATGCTCGTCGTGCCGAGCACGGCCGCCGGGTTCGCCGGCAGGTCGCCGCCGCGAGCCGGATGGACTCCGAGGCTCGCGGCCACGTCGCGGATGTCGCACAGGTCGAGCTGGGCGGCCATGGACGCGTACGCCGCGTTCACCGACTGCGCCGTGGCAGCACGGACCGTGTACGGGCCGGTCTGGCCCGGCGAGTCGTTCTTCGGGTCCCAGAACGCGGAGATCGTCTGCCCGCACTGCGTCCACGTGCTCTGCGCGTGCCGGGTGCCGTTCACGACCGCGTCCGGGCTCTTCCCGGCGGCGAGCCACGCCAGGAGCGTGAACATCTTGTACGTCGACCCGACCTGGAAGCCGCCGGATCCGCCGTACGCGTGGTCGGTCGCGTAGTTGAGCGACGTCGCGGTCGCGGGAGCCCGGTCGGAGCGGTCGTAGTCCGTGTTCTGGGCCATCGTCAGGACGCGTCCGGTGCCGGCCTCCACCGTGTCGAGGGTCGCGCCGAGGGCGAACCGGGACTCGGACGCCGGGTCGTACCGGTCGAGCAGGTCCTTCTGCTGCCCGTTCAGGTCGAGGTCGAGCGTCGTCTGGATCCGGTAGCCGCCCTTCCGCCAGGCGTCCTGGCGGCGGTCCTCGGTCGGACCGAGCTGCGGCAGCTCCTGCGCCACGCGCACCGCGTAGTCGCAGAAGAACTCCGCGCCGCGGACGACCGCCTCGCAGCCCTGCTGCGGCGCGGTGATGCGGACGTAGTCGGCCGGCTTCGACGCGAGCGCCTCGGTCAGCTCGGCCCGGGTCAGGTGCCCCTGGTCGTGCATCGAGCGGAGGATGACGTCGCGACGGGCGACGTTGTCGTCGTAGTGCGCCGGCGTCGAGAGGTCGCGGCGTTCGGGCCACTGGACGATCGCGATCAGGGATGCCGCCTCGGCCGGGCTGAGGTCGGTGGCGTCCTCGCCGTAGTAGTGCTGCGCTGCCGACTGCACGCCGTACGTCTGGTCGCCGAAGTAGGCGATGTTGAGGTACGCCGTCAGGATCTCCTGCTTCGAGTACTCCTTCGCGAGCCCGATGGCGAGCTTCATCTCGGCGAGCTTCCGGTCCGCCGTCCGCTTGGTCGCCTCCTTGTAGGCGGCGTCGCGTTCCGCCTCGGTGGGGAGCTCGCTCGCCTGCTGGATCTTGATGTTCCGCACGAGCTGCATCGTCAGCGTCGAGCCGCCCGAACCGCCCTTGCCGCCCGCGGCGACGACGCTCACGAGCGACCGGACCATGCTCGTCGCGTCGACCCCGCCGGTCTCGTAGAACCGCTTGTCCTCGCCGTCGACGGCTGCGTGCTCGAGGGTGTCGCTGATCTGGTCGAGGGTGAGCTCCTGCCGGTTCTGCGCCCACACGTTCGCCAGGTGCACCGGCTGGCCGCCGCGGTACGCCCAGATCTCGTTCCGCTGCGGGAGATCACCGATCTCGATGTACTCCGGCATCGAGTCGAACACTCCGATCGCCGAGCTCGTCCCCACGCCCGCGACCGCCAGCACCGGCGTCACGCCGACCCCGACCAGCAACCCGGCGAGCACACTGCCACCCACGAAGCCGAACACGGCTCCCCCTGCACGTCTGAACGTCATGGCCGGAGCGTCCCAGCCGTCCTCGGACGACAGCCGGGACTTCTCCGGAGAAGTCCGACATGTCGGCTGGGAAAGCCCCGAGGCGGTACGGATCGTTACGAAGGACGGGCCAGGCCGTGCTCGTACGCGAAGATCACCGCGTGCACCCGGTCCCGCAGGCCGAGCTTCGCGAGGACCCGACCGACGTGCGTCTTCACCGTCGACTCGCTGGTGTGCAGCGCGCCCGCGATCTCCTGGTTCGACAGCCCACCGGCGATGGCGAGCAGCACGTCCCGCTCCCGGGGTGTCAACACCGACGCCGCGTCTCCCCCGCCGTCGTCCGGGTCGGGCAGCCGGGTGCCGAAGAGCTCGAGCATCCGCTGCGTGACCCGCGGCGACACGACCGCCTCGCCCGACGCCACCGCCCGGACCGCGTCGAGCAACTGCGCGGAGCTGATGTCCTTGAGCAGGAAGCCGCTGGCCCCGGCGCGGAGCCCGCCGAACGCGTACTCGTCGAGGTCGAACGTCGTGAGGACGAGCACCCGGGTGTCCGGCACCTGCTCCACGATCGCCGCCGTCGCCGTGACGCCGTCGACCCGCGGCATCCGGACGTCCATGAGCACGACGTCCGGGTGGTGGGCGCGGGCGAGCTGGACCCCGGCGGCACCGTCCTCGGCCTCCCCCACGACCTCGATGTCGGGCTGCGCTTCGAGCAGCAGCCGGAACCCGGTCCGGATGAGCTGTTGGTCGTCGACGATCGCGACGCGGATCATGCGGGCACCTTCCTGATCGGGATCGAGGCCCGGACCTCCCAGCCGCCGTCGGGACGGGGACCGGCGTCGACGCTGCCGTCGAGCGCGTGCACCCGTTCGCGGATGCCGATGTGTCCGCGGCCGGCGCCGATGGGGGTGTCGGGCGCGGAGCGGCGCCCGTCGTCGGCGACCCGGACGACGACGCTGTCCGTGGTCGACGTCACGACCGCCGAGACCGCGCGGGCGTCCGGGGCGTACCGGACGGCGTTCGTGAGCGACTCCTGCACGATCCGGTACACGGCGAGTTGCAGGGCGTCGTCGTCCGGCGGGGCACCGACCAGCTCGAGCGTGACGGGGGTGCCGACCGTCCGGAAGCCGTCGACGAGCTGCGGGAGGTCACGGATCGCGGGCTGGGGTGCATGTGGCGCCGGCGTGTTCGGTTCGGCGCCGGTGTCCCCGTCGTTCAGCACTCCGAGCATCCGCCGCATGTCGGTCATCGCGCTGCGGCCCACCTCGGCGACGCCGTGCATGGCGGCCGCGGACGGCTCCGTGGACGGGAGCCCGGCGGCGGCTCCCTCGGCCAACCGGACCATCACCGTCACCGAGTGCGACACGATGTCGTGCATCTCGCGGGCGATCCTCGCGCGTTCCGCCGCGGCGGCGAGCCGGGCCTGCTGGTCCCGTTCCCGAGCGAGCTGGCGTGCGCGTTCGATCAACGCCTCGGTGTAGCGGCGCCGGTCCCCGGTCGTCGTGCCGATCAGGACCGCGATCACGAGGAAGGCGGGGAGTGCCGGCGCGAAGACCTCGCCGAGGCCACCCGATCCCGGCGCGACGACCCACACGCGCACGGCGGTCGCGGCCGCCCCGAGGACCGACGCGACGGCGATGCTCCACCAGCCGGCTGCCCGGGACCACCAGACGCACGCGGCGAAGGCGGCGAAGAGCATCGGCGAGTACCCGGCCTCGGTCCACGCCATCGCGACGACCGACACGAGACCGGCCACCACGGTGATCTGCGGCCGGGTCCGGCGGAACGGGATGCCCGACACCGCGATGCCCACGAGGACCAGGACGATGACGGTGTTCGCGACGGACTCGTCCGCGCGCCACACCCCGCCGATCGCGAACGCGAACTCGGGACCACCCCAGAACAGGATGAGGAGGGCGTCCGCGACGCGCGGGTGCCCGGCCCACAGGCGTCGGATCGGGCCGGGCGGGACGGGCAGCGTGACGTCCCCGGCGTCGTCGAGGGCGCCGGGGAACGTTCTCGCTGGCGTCACGCGTCTCGCTTCTGGGCCAGGACGAGGGCCGTCACCGTCGCGACGACCGCCCACGCCGCCAGCACCGCGAATCCACTCCACCCGCCCAAGGCTAGGACGCCGTCGTGCCAGCCGGACGTGTCCTCGGTGCCGAACTGCATCAACGGCTGTCCGGCGTTCTGCGGGAGCACGTTGTTCACCGTGCCGAGCCACTTCGCGTTCGTGAAGCCCTGGATGAGCTGCACGATCACCGGGGCGACGAGCATGAGGCCGAGCACACTGGCGATCGCCCCCGCGGTGGACCGCAGGATGATGCCCACCGCGAACGCCAGCAGGCCGATGAGCGTCAGGTACACGGACGCCCCCAGCAGCGGCATCGCGACGCTGCCGTCGAGCGACGCTTGGACGCCGTTGGCGTTGGCGATCGGCATCGTGATGAACGCGGTGGCCCACACGCTGATCGCACTGGCGACGAACACGCTCGCGGCCAGGACGACACCCTTCGCGGCGAGCGCCTCCCACCGCCTCGGCACGGCGGCGAAGGTCGACCGGATCATGCCGGTGCCGTACTCGCCGGTGACGACGAGGGCGCCGATCACCGCGACGACGAGGACCGAGATCGTCGCGCCGCTCGTGCTGTACTGCACGAGCGCGTTGCGGGCGGCGTCGCCGGTGAGCGTCTTCCCGTCGGTGTTCGCCAGTGACGCCAGCAGGACCCCGATGCCGATCGGCAGCAGGATCAGGACGAGGTAGCTCCAGATCGTCGAGCGGAGTGAGCGCAGCTTGACCCACTCGGAGTGCAGGACCCCGGAGAACCGAAGGCGGACGTCGTCGTGGTGGACGGTGGTGCGCGGCCGTTCGGCCGTCATGGTGGCGCTCATCGGGCGACCTCCGATCGGTACTCGACCTCGTCGTGCGTCAGCTCGAGGTAGGCCTGTTCGAGACTCGCCGCGGTCGAGGCGAGCTGGTGCAGGACGATGCCGGACGCCGCAGCGGCCTCGCCGATCTGCTCGGCGCCGAGGCCGCGGACGCGCAGGCCGCCGCCGTCCTCGTACGCGATCGCGACGTCCGGGCCGGCGATGGCCGTCATGAGCCGATCAGGTTCGGGCGTGCGCACCGACACCGACCGCTCGGTGGACGAGGCCACGAGGTCGGCGAGGTCCGTGTCGGCCAGCACCCGCCCGCGACCCATCACGACGATGCGGTCCGCCGTCAGCGCCATCTCGCTCATGAGGTGACTGGAGATGAACACGGCGCGCCCCTCGGCCGCCAGGCTCCGGGCGAGCTGTCGCACCCACACGACGCCCTCGGGGTCGAGGCCGTTGACCGGTTCGTCGAGGATCAGGGTCTGCGGGTCGCCGAGCAGTGCCGCCGCGATGCCGAGGCGCTGCCCCATGCCGAGCGAGAACCCGCCGACGCGCTTCCTCGCGACGTTCTCCAGCCCGGTCATACCGATGACCTCCTCCACCCGCGACTTCGGGATGCGGTGCGTGACGGCGAGGGCGAGCAGGTGGTCGTACGCACTGCGGCCCTTGTGCACGGCCTTCGCCTCGAGCAGAGCACCCACGCGGCGCAGCGGGTCGCGGAGCTCGCGGTACGGGTGTCCGTCGACCACAGCGCTGCCGGACGTCGGGCTGTCCAGGCCCATCACCGCGCGCATCGTGGTGGACTTCCCGGCGCCGTTCGGCCCGAGGAACCCGGTGACGACACCGGGCCGCACGGTGAACGACACGTCGTCGACGGCGGTCTTCTCGCCGTAGCGCTTCGTCAGGTTCTGGATCTCGATCATGCGGCAACGCTACGAATCCGCACCCCTCGCCCACATCGCCGCCAGCGCCCATCTTCGGGCGCCGCACGTGGTACCCCGTTACCACCTGGCCGGGGCGCGGCACGGCCCGGAGGCTGCACGGATACGCTCGACGGATGGCGGACTCCGGGTGGCACGAGGACGTCCTCGGAGCGCCGTTCGAACGCCTCGAACTCCCGCTGGGCGAGGACTCCGAGGGCCCGGTCGTCGCGACCCTGGTCCGCCGTCGCCGGTCCCCCGCCGACCTCCTGCTGCACGCGCACGGCCCGCTGCACGGTGTCGACGTCCTGTACGTGCACGGCTGGTCGGACTACTTCTTCCAGGTCGAGCTCGCCGATCGCGTCGAACGGCTCGGAGCACGGTTCCACGCCCTCGACCTCCGTAAGTACGGACGCAGTCTCCGGCCGCACCAGACGCCGGGGAACGTCGACGACCTCGCCACGTACGACCAGGACATCGCCGCCGCCCTCGACGCGATAGCCACCGAGCACCACGGCGACTCCCGTCGGCGGCTGGTGCCGATGGGGCACTCGACCGGCGGGCTCACCCTGTCCCTGTGGGCGGCACGGCACCCGGAGCAGGTCGACGGCCTCATCCTGAACAGCCCGTGGCTGGAGTTCCAAGCGAGCGCGGTCGGCCGAGCACTCGTGGCACCGGTGATCAAGCTCGGAGCGCGGCGGAACCCGCTCGCGCCGATGCCAGCCGTCGACCCGGGCTTCTACACCCGGACGGTCTCAGCAGCGGGCGAGGGCTCGTGGACCTACGACCAGCAGTGGCGGCCCGACCGGGGCTTCCCGCTGCACCCGGGCTGGCTCGCCGCGGTGTTCGACGGCCAGGCCACCGTCGAGGCCGGCCTCGAGCTCGAGGTCCCGGTGCTCGTGATGCTCAGCGACAAGAGCATGCTGCAGCCCCGGTGGGACGACGGGATGGCCCGGGCCGACGTCGCCCTCAACGTCGACGTCGTCGCGCACCGTGCCCTGTCCCTCGGCAGCGAGGTCACGGTCCGGCGGCTGCACGGCGCAGTGCACGACGTCGTGCTGTCGACCCCCGACGTCCGCGAGCACGCCTACGAGTCGATCGACCGGTGGGCCAGGTCACTGCCGCGCTGACCCGTCGGCCGTTACCCTGAGCGCCATGACCGCATCGTTCAACCACACGATCATCGCGGCGAAGGAGCCCGCGGTGTCCGCGGCGTTCTTCGTCGACCTCCTCGAGGCCGCCGAGGCTCCGTCCTGGGGCCCGTTCACCAACCTGCAGCTCCCCGACGGCGTGCTCCTGCAGTTCGCCGCTCCCCCGATCGACTTCCCGCCGCAGCACTACGCGTTCCTGCTCGACGACGAGCACTTCGACCGCGCCTACGCCCGGATCACCGCCGAGGGCCGCGAGCACTGGGCCGACCCGCAGCGCCAGCGCCCCGGCGAGACGAACACCGAGCACGACGGCCGTGGCGTCTACCTCCTCGACCCCTCCGGCCACTACATCGAGCTGCTCACGAGGCCGTACCTGTGACGGTCACCCTGATCCGGCTCGACCCGACCGGTGCTGACCGTGCGGACCTCGTCGCGTTCCTGACCGGTGAGGAGTTCCCGTTCCACGTCCGGCGCACGATCGCCCGTGCGGACGCCGAGGCCGCGATCGACGCCGGCGCCTACCGCGACGACGAGCACGACACGTACTGGCTGCAGCACGAGGACCACGGACGCATCGGCGTCGTCCGGCTCGAGGACCTCGCCGATCCGGTTCCACTCTTCGACCTGCGCATCGCCGGCCGGTTCCGCGGACACGGCCTCGGCGTGCCGGCGCTGCGGGCGACCACCGACCACGTGTTCCGCACGATGGGCGAGGTCACACGCTTCGAAGGACAGACGCGGGAGGACAACGTCGCGATGCGCCGTGTCTTCGTCCGCGGGGGCTGGGTGAAGGAGGCGCACTACCGCGAAGCGTGGCCGGTCGAGGGCGCCCGTCCCGTCGCGTCGGTCGCGTACGGGATGCTCCGGCGCGACTGGGAATCGGGCGCGGTGACGCCCGTCCCGTGGGACGACGACGTCATCGCGAGCAGCGAGCGGGGTCGCTGAGGCACCGGCCTGGAGGCACGGGTCGTCCCCGCCACGCGGCGAACGTCGACAGGCGCGAACCGCTGCGGGCTCCCGCGGCTGGATCGGACGAACCCGCGAGGGTCAGGGGAACGCGCCGGCCGATGGGCTACCGGTCGATGCGTGCGAGCCAATCGCGGACCAGTGCGGCGGTGATCCCGGGTTGCTCGAGGTGCACGTTGTGTCCAGCACCGTCGAGGACGACGAAGCTTCCTCGCGGGTAGTGGTCCCGGAGTGCGAGCCCGTCCTCGTACCCGACGACGTCGTCCTGCCGACCGAAGAGATGCAGCGCCGGCGCGGTGAACGGCTCCGGGTGTCGTTCCTCCGGGACGGCCTCCAGTGCGTAGTCGGCGGCGATGCGGTCCATCACCGCAGTGTCGGCGCCACGGAGACCCGGCAGCACGTACCGCTCGAACGCTGCGAACGCGGCCGCGTCCTGGATGACGCTGACCTCCTCGAACGCTTCTCGCGCGTCACCGGCGGCCTCGAGGACGGACGGGTCGGTGTGCAGCACGGTGCGCTCGGGGACGGCACGGTCCGCGTGCGCCGGTTGAACGACACCCGCCAGGGTCGCGATGCCGAGCACGCGGTCCCGACGCTCGTGCGCGACATGTCGGGCGATCATGCCGCCGAAGGAGTTCCCGATGACGGCGAAGGGCTCTTCGCCGAGGTGGTCGTCGATCTCAGAAAGCACTTCGTCTGCCACCTCGACCGCGCTCGTTGCGGTCGAGGTCCTGGCAGCGGCTTCGGCCCACGGCAGGTCGAGGAACACCATCCGCCATGGCAGGTCCTGCACGGCGTCCGCCAGCGGCAGCATGATCCGATGATCCACACCGAACCCGTGGAGGGCGACAAGCGGACGACCAGAACCGAGAACGCGCGCAATCACCCGGTAAGCCTATGAGCCGCCGGTGCCGATACACGATCGGCTACCGGACTCCGTTTGGTCGCGCCTTCCACTCGCCGGTCACTCGGGGTGACCGAAGATGGACAGGAGTGTCCAGATGATGCCGATCATTGCCAGCCCTACAGCGAGCAGACGGACGAGTCCCGGGGTCATCGCACTCTGCGGACCGCGGCTCCCCTGCTGGGCGTCGACGAAGTACTGCGCGATCGGCGCCGGACGCACGAACGCGGTGACCGCTACCGCAACGATTGCCGGCCCAGCGATGAGTCCGGGGATCCACATGGACTCCACCCAATCAGGTCGACGTGATGGCAGTGAGGCGCAGCTGTCCGGTGGCCGATCGGCTATCGGACATGGACTTCGCCATGCTTCACGCTCCGGAATCAGGGATCGACGTCGGGTGGGCCGTAGCGTGGTGGCATGTCTGTGCCGTCTCCTGTGGTCCTCGTCGACGGCGCCGTCCCGTCGCCCGAACAGCTCGCGCATCCCGCACTCGTGAACTACGGGCACTTCACCGCAATGCAGGTGCGAAAAGGTGCGACGAGAGGGCTCCAGCGTCACCTCAGGAGGCTCGCCAGCGCGCACCTAGAACTCTTCGGATCTGCGCTCGACGTGGGCCTCGTCCGCGAGCGGATGCACATTGCGGTCCGGGACCATGCCGATGCGTACTTGCGAGTCACCCTCTACGAGCAGGAACCCGGCGTACCGCGGGTGATGACCGTGGTCCGACCACCGGTCGCACCTACCACCAGACCGCAAGCCCTCCTACCCGTGCGCCACGTTCGTCCCTTCGCGCACCTCAAGCACGTCGGATCGTTTGCACAGATCCGCTACGGGGAGCAAGCCGAGCGCGAGGGCTACCACGACGCACTGCTCGTCGGACCCGACGATCGTCTCTCGGAGACGACCATCGCAAACATCGGCTTCTTCGACGGCGAGACTGTCGTATGGCCCGACGGCCCCTCGCTGCACGGCATCACGTGGCAGCTGTTGGACGAAGGACTCGACCAAGCGCACACACCTGCTCAAGGTGGGCCGATCACACTCGAATCCGCCGCTCACCTCGACGGTGCCTTCACGGCGAATTCCGTCGGCATCACACCCGTGGCCCGCATCGGACGACACCGGCTGCCCTCTGCGCCCCGTCTCATTGCAAAGCTCGAGCGTCTGTACCAAGACGTGCCGTGGGAGCGCCTGTGAGAAGCGGACGCTTGCACGGGCTCGCGCCTGTAGACGACCCCGACGCCGAGTGGTCGGAGATGGAGGTGAAGATCGGTCCGGCTCCGCAGTGAGGTGTTCGGTCAGCCATCGGCTATCGAAACACCGTGGGTGCGCGGGTGCGGCTTGGTCGTGCCGGGTATGAAGCGGACGCGAGTGCCCCGAGCGTGAGGATCGCGAGGAGGATTGCGGCTGAGCGGATGCCGTCAACCTCGATCGCTCCGCCGATGAGCGCAGCGCCCGCGGCGATGCCGGCGGCCGAGGCCGAGTTGATCCAGGTGAACCCCTGCGTGCGCGCCGAGGCGGCAACAGTGGCTTGGGTGATCTGAGAGGACGAGGCGAGCAGGGGAGCGATCGCGCATCCTCCGATGAACTGCATGATCGTCAGGCCGATCACCGTCGGCGACCACACGGCGACCACGACTGCGACCGTGACCAGTGCGGTCGCCGTGAGCTGCACGAGCTGAGGGCGCGGAGCGGAACGCAGCGAACCATAGATGAGGCCGGCGACGATGCTGGCTGCACTCGACAGGGACAGGATCAGACCGGTGAGTGATTCAAGTCCCTGTGCCGTTGTCGCTGCCGTTACCAACAGTCCCACTGAGCCGAAGAAGCACCCCAGTCCGAAGTTGACGCCGAGCACCGCGAAGAATGCCGGGCTGCGAAGCGATCCCTGGCTTTCGCGCGGTGCGGTTTTGTCGGACCGAACTCGGGGCGGCGCGGTACGCCGTTGCAGGGCGAGCATGCCACAGCCAAGTGCGAGAAGTGTTGCGGCGGCAGCGGAACCCAACCAGGGAGCGATGAGGGTGCTGAGCAGGGTGACGAGGACCGGCCCGGTGAGGAACACAACGTCGTTGATTGTCGCTTCAAGGGAGAACGCGACTCTCAGAGGAGTTGGGTCTGGGATCAGCGCCGACCACCGTGCTGCGGAGAGCGCTCCGGGCTGCGGTATTGCGGCGCCGGCGACAATCAGGACCGCGAGTATGAGAGCGAAGGGCACACGGGCGACGGTCGCAATCGCAGTCACCAAAGCAATCACGTGCACGACGACGACGATCGGGACGACTCGAGCTTGCCCCCATCTGTCGATGAAGCGGGCGACTTGCGGTCCAGCCACAGCCTCTGCGAGGGCGAACGCCCCGGTTGCCGCGCCTGCGACGGCGAACGATCCAGTTGCGTCTTGTACGGAGAAGAGAAGTCCGAGCCCAGTCATCGCGACCCCGAGGCGCGCGATAGCGGCAGTGGTGAAGAACGCGACCGCACCAGGCCGGCGGATGACTCTGCCGTACCGTCGAGCTGGCGATCGAATCAGGTCGAGCGTCGAGTAAAGCCGAGAGCGTGCAGTCGTCACAGACGATGCCTCCACACGGTGCGTGGAACTCGCCGGCAGACAGAACGGACTGCTCATCGACGAACCCAGCGAGACCGCGGAACCTCGCAATGATGCCTCGACCCGCTCTTCCGACGCAAGATCTCCCGGTGTCTCGACAGGCGATCGACCGCCGGGCATTGGCGCCCCGGTAGGATCCCGTCGTGAGATCGATGAAGCCTGGGCCTCGCGCGTTCGCCTGGTTGGCCGTAGTCGCGGCTGCGCTGATGATTGCGTTAGGGCTCCTGAACCTGGTCCTTAACACCAGGATGGTCGGTTCGTGGCTGCCCCTAGTCGTTCTCATGCCTTGGTCCCTGTACCTCGGCATCTGGAGTCTCCGTAACCAGGACACGCGCTGACCTGGCAGACGACAACGCAGTTGTCCGGTAGGCCATCGGCTACTGAGACAGCCCGTCGACGAGCGACACCTTGTCACGATGCTGCAGGAACGGCCGGGCTGTCAGTGTCGTGACAGCCCGGCCGGAGCCCCAGTGAGTGAGCTCAACGCGAGCGTAGCCAGAGCAGAGCAGGCGTTGCTAGTGAGCGGCTTCGTACGCGTCCTGCACGGCCTGACTGATCCGGCCACGCGGCGCGACGTCGTGGCCGTTCGCTGCGGCCCACACACAGATCTTCGCCAGCTCGTCCGGGTTGCTCCGCTGCCCAGCCCAGGACCCACGGCTCGCTCGGATCGAACCCATCCGAGCGACAGCGATGTAGTCCGAGAACGCCGCGCGCAGTGCGTGCGCCTCTTATACGCCCGCGCAGACACACAAAAACGGCGGGGCTTTGCTATCGCGTCACTACACTCGCCTCTTGAATGAGAGCTGCCCCGCCGGCATCTCAAAGCACTCGCGGCCGAGTACTTAGCTCACCAGCAGAGGCACTATCTGAACCGCAACCAAGAGCCACCCGAAGCCGACCACTGCCCAACGAACCCATGCGAGCCTTCGAAGTGGTGCGAGGAACACAGCGGTGGACAACAGCAGCGGGACAACAGGCAGAGCATGCGTGATGGACATCAGCAAAACAGTTGCTGTAACAACCACCGCCGCCCACCTCCTTCTGTGTTCGCGAGGGCCAACAACAGTTGAGTCAATCATCCGGTTTCCTTCCATAGCCAGATCGAGCGGCTCATCCTCGACGCAATTTGACGGGTCGTGCTACTTGACCCGTCGGCGGCGCAAGTCCGTGAACATCGCCGATGCAGTTGCGAGGATGCCCACTGCAACGCTCGCTCCCAACATGACCCACACCTCAGGATGTTCATGGCCCGGCGGTCTTGCGTCCGCCTGGTCAACTAGGTACATAAAATACACAACACCCCCAATGAGACCGACCCCGGCCACGACAAGTAACCCCACACTGACCCGAAACGCCGCATTCATTGATATTCTCCTGGTTGATCAGTTACAGAAGTGCTTAACGCTGTCGTTATAGCTGCTGCGCCGTACGAAGCTGTCAAGATTCCAGGAAGCCTTCCACCATGCAAAGTATGAGTGGCACTCGTACTGCCACCACATGTTCGTGGTGTTTGCGCTGGGTGCCTTCTTGACGACTTCAGCCCACCCTGCCCGGTTCGCGCTGTCAAGCCCTGCCATGGCACGACCCCACGGCGTCGGGTAGACAAACAGCGTCTTGCCGCGCTTGTCGCGGCTAACCCACTTCACGTGATCGATCACGTTGCTGCCCATGTACGGATCAGCAACCACCGGGTATGAGGTGCCTGCAGTTGGGGTGACAACCTGCGTGAGGAGCGTTCCGTCTAGCTCATAGTGTGTAGGTACTGCGGCTCCGGCAGCGTCCTTCGCCCAGGCAGGAGCGATACCGCCAAGCGGGTACCCATCCGCTGCGGTGACGATCACCGACCCATCTGGCTGCAACGTAGTCGTCGCACCCTGAGGGACCGTGAGTGGATACACGTAGGAGGTGGGCGCTGAGGCGTTCATCATCACCGCGTTCACCTGCACCGAACTATCAGTCTTCAAAACCGCAACAGTGGAAGAGGAGTTGGCGTTGTCGTACGAAACGATGCTCGCGGACTCTGAGTGCGCGGCGGACGCTTGTGACGCGAATGGCAGACCCATTGCCACCGTCGATGCGGGAATTGTCTTGGTCTGGCCTGTATCGGGGTCCGTCGTGGACTGTGCTGGCGCAGAGATGGTCACACCGTCGCTCGGGGCGGTTGCGATGACGGCAGAGTCGTCAGATGACCCCGAGGTCGGTGTTCTTGCGGCGATCCCGCTACTCGCCGTCGCGTCATTCGCAAGGTCCTCAAAACCTTCCGGGTTCGCCGCCTGCACTGCAGCGACTAAGGCGCTCGGCTTCGACGCGTTTAGCCCGAACCCATAATGAGTTTCGCCACCAATCCCACCCGAGTAGCTCGAGGTGGCGCTGATGTCGTACCAACCAGGTGCCGGATGCACAACGAACGCAAGGGTGCTGACACCAGTTGCGGACATATCCTGCTCGATCGTGTCGTGGCCGTTCACGTCCGCGGTGAGCATCCCCGCACCGTCTCCCGTGGCGGGCATCGAAACTGTGCACGAAATGTCAGCGGTGGGGACCGCATCGATCCAGGTGCCAGCAGCGTATGGCTGAGGGCAGCGGATCGTCGGCGCTACAGGGTTGATGTACCAGCCCTGGACGTCGACGACGTAGTTCGTTGCCTCGGCTGCGTTACGAAGCGCGATCTTCCCGTTTGCGCCGAGTGGCACGGTGATGGTGTTGGTCTGGATCTCGTCGGGTTGGAAGTTGACCGCACTGGTACCCGGGTTGGTCTTCCCGTCCGCATACACGTCCGCGTAGCCGGCGCTGCCGCCGTGCGCGACGATCAGCGTCAGCGTGACGGCGGTGATGCCGGAGCCCATGACCGGGACACCGGCGGTGCCGGCGATCTGGATGGAACGGGTCTCGTTCTTCGCCAGTGGGGTGTTCCCGGACGCGCGCGAGTCGTACGCACGTCCGTACGACGGGGTGAACACCGCGCCGCCCTTTCCAGCGGCAGTGAAGTATCCCTGCAGGTCGACCAGCAGGTTCGTGGTCGTCGACGAGTTCGCGATCGTCATCTTGCCGGCTGCCGACAGGGGCAGCTGCGCCTGCACGGACGTCGTCTCCGACGGGGCATAGTGCAGCGAGTTCGCCGGCTTCGTCCCACCGGTTGCGTACGGGGTGAGGTACCCGTCCGCGTCCGTCGAGTTCACGGCGATCAGGTTGACGACCGCAGCCGACGCGCCAGAAGGCACGCCGTTCGCGCCGGTGATCTGCACGTCGATGCTCTTCCCCGGTGCGATCGCCGCCTTCGCAGCACCCGTCCCGGAGCGAGTGTCGACGAGCCGCTTCGCGACCGGGACGAACCCGCCGGCAGCGGTGCCGTCCGTGTTGGCCGTGTAGTAGCCCTGCACATCCAGGATCAGTCGAGAGCTGGTCTCGGTCATGACCTGGATCGTGCCGTCGGACCCGACCGCGAGCGTGGCGCTGTTGGAGGTGTACTCCCCCGAGACGCCGTTGTAGATCAGCATCGTCGTGCGACCAGTGTCAGCGTCAGGACGACCGAAGAGGGTGCCGTATCCAGATGACCCACCGACTGTCGCGTTCAACGAGACCGCACCGACGGAGCCGTCATCGGGCAGGCCAGCCAGACCGGCAACCTTGATGGTGCGGTACTTCCCCGCTTCCATCGGCGTGCTGAACCCGCCAGTGCCCTTCGCCGTGTCAAGGATGCGACCCGTCGACGGCACGAACACTCCACCCGTCCCGGTGTCGTTCAACGCCTGCGCCGGCGTAGCCACCAGCAGAGAACCAATCAGTGCCAGCGCACCAAGGGTCGCGGCAGCGATGCTGCGCTTCCCCGTGCGCGGAGCGTGCAGCAACGAGCGCACGAAACCCCCTACGTCCAGCTGACAGCACGAGCTGCTGTCAGCCTGCGCAGCATAAGAGACAGCTGAATACCCATGCGTGGCACCCGTCTGGGGGTGAATCACAAAAGTCCCGGTCAAAGAGGGTAGTACCGCGGCGGGCTTAATGAGCCTTCAGGAAGCGAAACACAGTGACCGGTGGAAGTAGGACGCAAACGGCTAAGCGGATAGACCCAGCGAGGGACCAGGCCAGACGCTGACACGAGTCCGGTAGCCGATCGGCTACCGGACTCGCGTCTCGTCGTCTTGACGACGTTTCACGTACGGTGCATGCATGCGTCCCGGGGTAGTGACCGTGCTCTGTCTCGTTCAGTTCGTTGACGTACTGGGTGTCACAAGCGTCGTCACGGCGATTCCGGCGATCCTGGACGGTCTCGGCGCTGATCCGGCGGCCGCTGGCCCGCTTGCAACGACGTACGCGATGTTCTTCGGGGCGATGCTGATCCTCGGCGCGCGACTCGGGGACCGCTACGGCCACCGGCGCATACTCCTCGTCGGGATCGTCGTCTTCGGCCTCGTGTCTATCATCGGCGGTACCGCGCAGGCGCTCCCGCAGGTGCTTATCGCGCGGGCTGTCCAAGGGGCGGCGGCAGCTGTGTCTGCTCCGTCGGCGCTCCGGCTGATCCTTCACGCAACGGCTGCTGGACCGGGCCGGTCACGAGCTCTCGCCGCGTGGAGCGCCGTGGGCGCGGCAGCCGGCGCAACCGGGTTCCTTATCGGTGGACTGCTCACTACAGTGCTCGGCTGGCCGTCGGTGTTCTGGGTCAACGCACCGGTCGCTGCGCTCCTATTCGTCGGAGTCGTCCTAGTCGTGCGGGAGGAGCCGGAGACGGGTCGGGCCGAACGGCTCGATGTCCTCGGCGCCGTCCTCCTCGTCGCGGCCGTGATGCCCGTCATCGCAGGCACGGCCCTGCTCGAGGCGCGGGCCACGCAGCCGCAGGGTGTTGGACTGATACTCCTCGGTCTGGCGACCGCTGCGCTGTTGGCCTGGCGACTCCGCCGCGCACGTTCACCGCTCGTGCCGCGGGATGCGTTCCGCAACGCCAACCTCCGACGTGGGTCCATGCAGTCATTCGTCAACACCGCGACCACCAGCTCATCGTCGGTGCTGGCAACACTCGTGCTCCAGGACCGCCTCGGCATACCAGCACTGCTGTCCGGGCTGGTCCTCATGGCATTCAGCCTCGCCGTCATCGGCGGATCCGTCGCCACCGGCCGAATCGCTCCCCGACTCGGACCGGACCGGTTGGCCGCAGTGGGGGCTGCGACGATCGCATGCGGCAACGCAGTCCTCGCGGTTCTCGGCCACTCATGGCCGTGGATCGCGGCCGGCGTCGCCGTGATCGGCCTTGGCCTTGCAGCAGCTTCGGTCGCAGCGACCGGCCTGGGTACCAGCGTTCCAGCAGTCTTAGCCGGCAGCGCAGCAGGCATCGTGAACACCGGAGCGCAGCTCGGAACAGCGATCGGGACCGCCGTCGTCATCCTCATCGCAACCGCATCGACCCCATCCATCGGATGGGCGGTGGCCGCAGGCATCGCACTAATCTGCGCAGGGTGGTCCCGCCTCCGCCACCAGTCCGACGCCACAAGCTGACGACCCGCACCGACATGTCCGGTCACCGATCGGCTACCGGACGGTGTGAAGGACTTCGACGCTCATCGAGTGCTCTGTTGCCCGATATCGCGCGAGCGCGACCGTGGCTTCCATGATGTCGCCGAACCCAGTGCGCCTGTGCCGCTGCACGTATTCGGCCGCCCAAGGTTCGGGGACTGCTTCCCGGTGGACGCTGATGGAAATGTGTGCGGTGTCTCGAACGAACGCCATTGGCGGCGCGACGCCGTCGTGTAGGTCCGCCGCTGCCTGACGCATCTGTCGCCGGATTGGAAGCAGCGTCTCGTTGTCGAAGCCCTGAACGAAGACGCCGGAAGGCGAGCCACCAAGCCCAACCAGCCGAACGTTGACGTCCAGCAAATCCCGGGCACGCTCGACCGCGTCGACGTAGTGCTCGATTGTCGTCTGCGCGACCTTGTCGCGGTATGGCTCCAGGCTCGTGACCGTCAGGTGCAGGTCGGCGGCGTTGTAGATGTGGTGCGCGCCGGCGTAGAGGCCGCCAATTCCAGCGGCGGCCGCGCTCACGGCGTCTGCGACGTGCGCCGGGGGAAGCAGGACGAGGCTGAGACCCCAGCGTGCGTCGCCGTCGACAGGCGCGTGGTCCACGCGGAGGGTGCCCCTGTTGAAGGACCGGTGCGCTTCCTTCCAGAGCGAGTCGTACTTCACGCCGGTTGCCATCTCGTCACGCTATCGGCCCGTCACCTCGAGAAGGAGCAGCACGGACACCCGATCGCTCAACGGGACGCCTGAGGGGTGGTCAGACGGGTAGCTTCGGCATCATGACGAAGCGCGAGCGGCTTGGCCGACGGCTGCCGCTGTGGACGCTGGTCCTCGTGGGTGTCGTTCTTCTCGGTGTCGCTGCGCTGCTGTTGTTCCTCGTCGACTCGATGTTGGTCTTCCTGGCGATCTCGCCACTCACCATCGCCGGTCTCTACACGCTCGCCTACGCCGGCGGAGAGTGGCGACGACGAAGCGACAAGCAGCGCGGCCGATAGCCGATAGGCTGCCGGCCGACCTTCGCCGATCGGAGCTTGACGGGTAGTGTCGCGCCCATGACCGAGATGCAGCAGCGGAGCCTTCTCGAACGTCTCATCGGAAAGCCCCTTCCGTGGCTTGCCTGGACGTGGGCTGGTCTCGCTGTCGTCTGGATCGTCTTGACCGTCGTTGACCCGACTGGCTTCCATGTGCTCATGGCAATCGCCTGGTCGGCACTGGCAGTGATTCGGCTTGGTGGCGTCTACTACGCCCGCAGGCTGGAACGGCGTCGCGTGCAGGTGCTTGAAGGGCACACGATCGACCGCTGAGGTCCGGCTCCCGGCGGACCCACGTCAGCCGTCGCGCCAGACGATCGCTCAGCGCGACGGCATGATCTTCAGCGTCTGGGACGCGGCGGAAGTGGGTATCGCCATCGTCCTTCGCCGCCAGTCTCGTCAATCCATGTGACAGTGATCGTCGAGTCCGAGGTTCCCATGGTCCTCAACGCCATGAAAGTAACCGCCTCACCGGGTCCCACTGTCTCGCCGTCCGGAAGCGGGCGCGGCACAAGAAGCGTCTCGTGAGTGCGGACCTTCACATCGTCAGCAGGCACGCGGCCGATGTTGGTGAGCTGGTAAGTGTCTCCGTTGAAGTGCGTCAGACTCCAGGCGACAGGTTGTCCGAGTGAACGCGCTCCTTGTGGTCCCTCGCGCAACTGCTCGAGGGCGTCAGCCATTCGAGTGAGAGCGTCGATCGTCAGGCTTGATGCGGCCTCCGATCGCTCCGCGCTTGCCTCACCAGCGCGTCGAGCGCGCTCGGCTCGATCCGCTTCCTCACGGGCCAACACAAGATCCTGCTTCTGCCCTCTTCGCGTCAACCAGAAGGTCACAGCGACACCAACGAGGGCAACCACCGTGGCAAAAGAGTCGATGAACGCGCTTAAATTGAAGGGCACGAGCTGAGCTTCCCAGGATCGACCGACATCGAAAGTGTCCGCTAACCGGTCCCCGATGGTCGCCCCGGCGCCCCGATTCACCGTGTCGCCCCACTGATGCCGCTGGCCGCTGGCGCTGTCTCGCATGGGTGGTCCGCGATCTCTCGCGATAGGGGCCCGCCATACGAACACGACCGAGACCCTTCCTCGTTGGCCGTTGCATTGCCCGCGACCCCCTGCGTCGACGTCACGGTCCCGCCGGCCGGCAGTCCGACGAGCCAGGAAGCGGACACCCGGACGCGCAGCTTCCGAGCACGTCATGGCCCCGGACCGTCTCGACGACCGCGACGACGATCAGGGCCGACGGCCCGACCGAGCAGTTCGTGGAACGCGGGGTCAGACCGGACGGCTGAACAGGTTCACCAGGTTCCCGTCCGGGTCCCGGAACAGCGTCGACCGGTTGCCCCACGGCATTGTGGTCGGCGGCAGCACGACGTCGTCGAGCCCGTCGCGGAGGCGCTCGAACGCTGCGTCGACGTCCTCCACGAGGAACTCGACGATGACGCTCCCGTTCGACGCCGCGGTCGGCGCGGCCTCCCCGAGCATCCCGACGGTCGCGGGCGTCCCGAGCGCCAGCACCGCGCCGCCCGTCACGATCTCCGCGAACACCGGCGCCGGCCGCCGCGCCGCAGTCCCGGTGACGCGCTCGTAGAACGACACCATCCCGTCCAGGTCCTCGGTGATGATCCGGATCGATGCGAACTCCATGGTGTGCCTTCCCGGGCAGCCTCGGTGACCGCCCGGGTCGAGCATCCTCGCCCGACGCGACAGCGTCCTGTCGGTGTTTCCCGGATCGGTCGGTTCAGTCACCCAGGACGGGTCGGAGCACCCCGTGCGGGATGTCGAGCTCCTCGACGCGGACCACCCGTGGCGGCGCGACCTCGCCGGTCTCCTCGACGGCGAGGACGCGATCGCCGCGGAACGCCCGGACGCCGTCGCGCAGCCGGCACCAGGCCACGAGGTACCAGTCCTCGCCCTTGCCGATGTACCCGAGCGGCTCGACGGTGCGCTCGGACTCGGCTCCGGCACGGTCGCGGTACCGCATCCGCACGACGCGGCCCCGGGTGAGTGCTGCTGCGAGCGCCGTCGGTGCGGGCACCCGGTCACCGGCCTCGAGCAGGTGGACCCGGCCGGCGAGACGTGCTGTCCGACGGGCGTCGTCCTCCGTGAGGACCGCCGTGACCTTCCGGGCGGCGTTCCGGGCGGCTTCGCGGAACGCGCTGTTCCCGAGGGTCGCGAGGCCGATCGCCACGGCGAGCGCCTCCTCGACCGTGAACCCGAGCGGCGGCAGCGTGGCACGCGCGTCGATCGTGTAGCCGCCCGTGCGTCCCGGTTCAGCCCAGATCGGGACCCCGGCGTCCTGCAGCGAACGGAGGTCGCGCTCGACCGTGCGTGTGCTGACGCCGAAGTCCTCGGCGAGCCGACGTGCGCTCCGGCGCGCAGGCGCGGCGGCACGCAGCGCCTCGACGAGCGCGTAGAGGCGGTCGGTCCGGTTCACGACGCGACCCTAGCGCCCTGGACGCGGCAACTGACGGACTGGAGGCGCGGTGCCAGCTGACACCGCGCCTCCAGTCCGATCGTCGGTTGCGTCTCAGGAACGCGACAGGCGCGTCACCGTCGCGTGCGCACCCTCGGTGAGGAGCCCGTCGAGGGCGTCGCGGTACGCCGCGACGAAGCGCTCGTCGTCGACGAGGTCCCCGAAGACCTGCCGGTTCGCGATGAAGGCGAGCCGGTCGTCGCGCTGCGTCTGCGCGATCGCCGTGAGCTGATCGGCCAGGCGGTCGACGACGGTGATCGGTTCGCCGGACTCGTCGGTGCCCTCGGCGTACCGCGCCCACGACGCCACGATCCCGGCGGACAGCGTGACGGGTCCTCCGGACGCGAGGTTCTCGCGGACGACGGGCAGCAGCCACTTCGGGATGCGGTCACTCGACTCGGCGCAGAGGCGGGCGAGGGTGTCGCGGACCTCGGGGTTCTGGAAGCGCTCGATGAGGGTGGACTTGTAGTCCTCCAGGTCGATGCCGGGGACGGGCGTGAGGGTCGGCGTGCCCTCCTCGTCCATGTAGCGGCGCAGGAAGGTCGCGATCGCCTCGTCCTGCGTGGCCTCGTGCGCGTAGCGGTAGCCGGACAGGTACCCGAAGTAGCAGAGGCCCTGGTGCGAGGCGTTGAGCAGCCGGAGCTTCATGAGCTCGTACGGTTCGACGTCGTCGACGAGCTGGACGTCGGCCTGCTCGTACGGCGGACGTCCGGCGGGGTGGTCGTCCTCGAGCACCCACTGGAAGAAGGGCTCGGCGACGACGGGCCAGGCGTCCTCGATGCCGAGTTCGTCACGCACCCAGGCACGGTCCTCGTCGGCGGTGACCGGGGTGATCCGGTCGACCATCGAGTTCGGGAACGACACGTGCTCGTCCATCCAGTCGGCGAACGCGGGGTCCTGCAGGCGGGCGTAGGCGGTGAACATGTCGCGCGCCACGTGGCCGTTGCCCTGGATGTTGTCGCACGACATCACCGTGAACGGCTCCTGCCCACGGTCACGGCGTCGGCGCAGGGCCTCGACGACGAGTCCGAACACGGTGCGCGGCGGCGCGTCACCCCGCAGGTCGGCCGCGACGCCGGGCTCGTCGGCGACGAACTCGCCCGTCACGTGGTCGAAGTTGTAGCCGCCCTCGGTGATGGTCAGGCTGACGATCTTCGTGTCCGGGTGCGCCATCTTCTCGACCACGGCGTCGGGATCGTCGACGGCGAGCAGGTAGTCGACGATGCTGCCGATGACGCGGGACTCCCGGGTGCCGTCCGGGCGCTTGAGGACGAGCGTGTACAGCCCGCCCTGCTCGGCCATCGCGGTCGCCATCCGACGGTCCTGCTCGAGCACGCCGACGCCGCAGATGCCGTAGTCGCGGGCCTCGCCCTGCTGCAGGAGCCGGTCGACCACCATCGCCTGGTGGGCTCGGTGGAAGCCGCCGACGCCGAAGTGCACGATGCCGGCGGTGATCCCGTCGCGGTCGTAGGTCGGGACGGCGACACCGCTCGCGGCGATCTCGTCGAGGGTCTCCGGGGACAGGCGGACGGGCATCGGGTACTCCTTCGTACGGCGGACGTGCTCGGCCCAGTCAACCACGCACAGTTGTGCTGCACATCGTTTCTGCCGCTCGGCTGCCTCCGGGGTACGAACCTGAGGATGCACTCCTACTCGTTGCACCGAGTGCATCGATGCACCTAGTGTGCTCATCGTGACCCTGTCGATCGACCGCCGTGCTGCCCTGAAGGCGAAGCACCGAGCGGCGATCCTGCAGGCAGCGCGCGACCTCGTCGAGGAACGCGGCGGCCGTGGGTTCAGCGTCGACGACCTGGCATCGCGGGCGGACATCGCACGCCGGACGGTCTTCAACCACTTCGGGTCCCTCGACGAGGTCCTGCTGGCCGTGTGCGAGCAGGAGCTCTCGGTCATCATCGACCGCTTCCTGGCCGACATGGCGAAGACCCCGATCGGCGACGGCAGCCGGGCCTCGATGTTCGACGAGCTCGAGTCGGCGGCCCGTGGCGCGGACCTGGCGCCCGCCATCGCCGGCATGTACCGGATCCTCGGGGACCCCGGCAAGGACGACCCGAAGGCAGCCGTCCTCACCCAGACCGCGTTCGCCCGGGTCACCGAGCGTCTCCGCGAAGAGGTCGCCCGGCGACACCCGGCCGCCGACGCCCTCGACGCCGCCCTGCTCGTCGAGTCCCTGATGAGCGGGATCGTCGTCATCGCCGAGCACTGGCTCACCACGACCGGCCCACGCCTCGACCAGGACGCCCTCGACGCCTGGGACGCCCTGCTCGCCCGCCTCGTGCACAGCGTCCGCAGCGGCTACATGCCCACCGACTGACTCCACCTCCAGGGGTCCACCGGCGCACCCCACCTCCTCCACAGCACCTGACACGAAAGGAACGGGGCAACCGCATGGCCGGTCTCCTCTACCGTCTCGGACGGTTCTCCGCACGACGCCACTGGCTCGTGATCA